>JGI24890J29729_1000048_pt1 | contig 109767 bp, 55 predicted proteins | sample FreactcultureFD7_FD_29729 | JGI IMG/M metagenome (IMG submission 29729) | reverse complement strand
CCCGCCTGCCGTAAGGAGGACTCCCACAGTTCCTTTTGCAAAAGATAAGAACCCAGCAACAGCCGTTGCATTGTTGCCGCCACCGCCAGATATTGTAACGGTAGGGGGAGAAGTGTATCCAGAACCCGCCTCTGTGAGCGAAATAGATGTGACAATACCCGATCCAAGTTTGGCAATTGCATTGGCTGACGAGCCTCCACCACCAGTTATGGTAATAGCAGGAGCAGATGTATAACCCGATCCTGGATTTGTAACAGATATAACAACAACACCGCCGGATTGAATTGATGCAGAACCTTGCGCCTGAACGCCAAATTGACTTGAAGGGGAAGCAAAAGTAACAGTTGGAGGAGTTGTATAGCCAGATCCAACATTGTCAACTTGCACAGACAAAATAGTGCCAGACGCATTAGAAATAGCCGCTACAGCCGTTGCCTGAACCCCATTTGTTTCATTTGGAGCTGAAATGGTTACAATTGGAGCCTCAACATAATTGCTTCCTACGTTGGTTATACCAATTCCGCCAACAGACCCAACAGTAATGAGATTAGCACCATCGTAAGTATAGTAACCATGATTAGGGTCAATAATGAGTGCACGATCATTTTTCCATTGTTTAATTCTTACCCCAGAAGTTGAAAATATTCCAGGAGGGGCTATTGTTGTTAATGTTATTGTTGCAAACTTATAAGATTGCATGGAGCCGTCAGCATTAGCAGTTATGATATAATCATAATTGTTAATATTTACACTGTATAATCCATTAACTGTTGTATGAGTTGTTATATTGTTTCCAAAAACAAGAGGTGTAACACCATCTTGAACCCAATCGACAACAGCACTTGAATTGTTAGTCCAAGGAATAATAACTCCGTAATCGTTTACCCATAATGCGGTAGAACTATCTGGAACAATAGCATTTTGAGTGACTGTATTACCAATAACCTTAAGATTACCAAAACCTATAGGCTGGATGTTTTCTATCCAGCTAAATTCATTTTCATCAATAGCCGTGCGATTAGCTTTGGTGTTTAATGCTTTAAACGCCTTGGTAACTTGATATTTTTTTTGTTGTTCAGGACTCTGTGCCATTAGTACGCCTGTGAGTAAGGCATCGGCATACGACGAGTAAACGTAGTAGCCAACAAGTTCTGGCACTTCTGAATGTATTGCTGACGGAAGATCTCAGCCTCACCATAGCTCTGTTCTTTAAACTTAGCTGTGTAAGCTGCGTAAAATGGAACAGGCTCAGTCCACGGATCTTTGATTGTCTCAACGTCAGTTAAGTTAACCATATCAATTGGTCTGATAACTGTATCAAGCTCAATCGTATATGTTTGGTCAGGCAACGGACCAATGTAAAAGCTATTAGTCCCGTAAAGACTAAAAGCCACAGGCTGACCGATGTAAGATTGATAATAACGCAATTCAGCATTGAACTGAGTCCAAGGCTTGTACATCAAAGGAACGCGGGTCGTTCCCCAGTACAAGTTGATGGTAAGAATATCCATTGTCTGATCGCCTTGCGGCAAACCAGAAAAATCATAGACTTCTTTATTTTGTGTGACTGTAGATGTTTGGAGACGGCGTAAAGCGCCTGTATCTCTAACAAGACGCTGACGAGCGCCGTTAATATCAATTGTTAACTCTTGGTCAGTCCAAAAGTTAGCATTGGCATCGTGCAACAAACGCCGTGTAACAAATATGTAATCGTTGAGCGTTGTCATACCACACCATATTCAAGGCTTTCCCCTCCCCCATTGCGACACGGGAGAGGGTACTCGTTCTACCAGAGGGGTCACTACTAGTAGTTTTTAGAAGCTGACAACATCGCCGTATACGTTAACGCGGAACTGATGGTTAGCAACGGCACCAGCCGTAATGTTAACAAACAGTGCGTTAGGTTGATAGCAAGTGTTACCAGCCGCAGCTACAAGCGTAATATCTTGGTAAGTATAACCGTTGATGACGTTAGACAACGCCACGTTAGATGTTACCAAGTTACCGCCGTCATTGGTTGTACCGATGGTTACATAGGTAGAAGCCAAGGACTGGACAGCGCCACCCGCAACGTTTGCAGCACCAGAAACAGTAATCTTACGAATGATTACGTTACCAGAACCCTGCATACCACCGCTGAGGATTGGCAAAGCCACTACAGCATTAGCGACCGCGTTCGCAAGCGCAAAGCCAGTAGCGATACGATAACCGCTAAAGCTGTCCTGCGTATTTTGGCCTACTGAATCAGGATTAGCCATAATACAACTCCTTATTTGTTGTTGTATTGACCAGTTGCAGCCTGACCGTCATTGATGCCGTACAGAGTCAATGTCTGAGTGCCAGTTACAGCGTTACCGCGCACGTTCCAGCCGTCTGACATGATTGTGCCAGCGGTGTTAGATGCGAGGTATGTAACCCAGTTATTGACGTTTGCAGCGTAAGTATTGACTTCAATAGTTACGTTGGTTGTGCCAGCAGGAATGATATACCAACCAGCAGGAATAAACTGAGCACTTGAAGTACCAGCGTTCATTGCTGTCAAGTTGCCGATACCAATACTTGATACCGTTACGGTTTCAAAAAAGGCACCAGCAGTGTTGGTAGAGGCATTAGCGAGAAGGATTTTGTTTGAAGATAAAGACATCTGTCATCCTCCCTTAAATGTTCAGATAGTTATAGCTAGTGACCTTGGTCATCGACTTAGGTTTGGTGGAAACAAGTTCTGCAATCGTCAGAACTGCGCCAACATAACCAACCTGCCAGTTAGGAAGGGTCGATTCAAAGCCAGTGAATACGAACTGACCAGCCTCATGGATGTAGAGGTTCAGGTAGTTTGTATTCAAGAAATACAGAGTACCTTCTGGGCAATAGGGATCAGGATAGATCGGAACGCCAGCAACCATCAGTGCCTTAAAGGCAGCCTGCGGGCCGTTAGCATCGCCGTCAAAGCCGTTACCAGGAGTGATAACGTACTGTTCCTGACCGACGAAATCTTGAGCCAAGAGCGTCCAAGTACCAAAGCCGCAAACGCCGAATGAAGGCACTTCTGCGCCCTTCTTCACCGTACCGGAGATGTACTGAAGCACGTTCTGACGGGTCGGGTTGACCGAACCAGCGGCATACTGACCAGACTGCCACCAAGTGTAGGTGGAGCGGTTGATGTTGCCGTAGGTTGCTGCTGTCGTACCGTTGTCAACAGCTGCGGGAAGACCCGTGAACTGCTGAGTGTTGGTGACGTTGTTGTACAGCGAGTAGGCCATAGCATCCATCATCACGTTGGTCGCGTCGTTCATACGAGCTTCGATCAACGGAATGATTGCATGGTCCTGCTGTACTGCGCCTTCCATTCCGAGGAAAGGAACAGGAGCAATCATCAGCTTCAGAGTAAATTCAGCGTTGTAAGCACCCTGCTGAACCGACGGCTGAGCGAACGAGCCGCTGTAGTCGGACCACTGAGCGTTAACGAACTGAGCACCCTGAACAGGCACTGTAACGGACGACACACCGCCCGTTGCGGTTTGAGAGTTTGCAATCAACGCAGCCATAAGCGGGGTACTGTTGTAAAGCTGTACCACCAGCTTGGGAATAAACGCACGGCGTGTAACGTACGTTAATTCTGTAAACTGCGACGAGCTTGCTGCTGGGATAATACCACCACCAATAGCCATCGAGATATACCTCTTAGTTTGTTAAGACCCCTAATTCAGTTCAAAGGCCGATACGAGTTCCCTTGCGGAGATCTTGCATTGCCCTTACCGCCTCATCACGAGCAGCACGTTGTGGGTTTTTCCAAAACTTTGACAGCGTGTCGCGGGCTGTCTCGTTCAGGACGTTCGGATTGTAAAACGCCTGACCAGTTGGCTCGGACGCTTTATTCATCCACTGCCAATAGTCCGCAGCGGTCTCGTGATTTTGTATGCCCTTTTCGAGCATGATTTTCTCGATCTTCTCAACGTCTTCGTCAGACTGAGCCTTACCTGACTTAATCAAAGCCTGACGACGCTTTTCAAGCGTTTCCAGAGCTTCCTTTTCCATCAACTTGGCCTGCAACTCTTCAATACGAGCGTTGTTCTGCTGCTGACGGGCTTCAAACTTGTCTTCAAGCTCGATTGTGTCAATCGTAATGTCTGGTTTGACTTTCTTGGTCATACGCAGGAAATCATTACGAGTAGCAGGATTTTCAGCCAATTGACGGGCAATGAGAGCTAACTCATCGCGGGCTTCAGGTGAAAGATCTTCTAAAGATGACATGATTAGACCCCTAATAAAATTAGATTACTTTTTTACCATCGCCAGGAGGCTTAATGGTGAACTGGTTTTTCGCGCCAATCTTTGCGGGACCAGAAAGGCCGCCCAAACGATCATAACGAGGAGTATTTACAATCTGACCATTGTTTTGCTTGTCAGTGGTCGGATTGCGTGGCGACCCTACGCCGCGAGGCTTAAAGAGATCCATAGCTTATCCTTTACATTGTCATAGGTGCGCCCCCTGCGGGGGGAGTGGGAGGGCCGGCAGGAGGCGCTGGGGGAGGAGTTTGCCCCATCAAACCTAGATTCGGGGGAGATCCGGCAATCATTCGAGAGCCAGGTGTTCCACCGCCAGCTTGTGGGAGGTTTTGAAGTAGCTGCAAAATTTCGGCGTTTTGAAGTTCGCCTGTTTTCTGCTTTTTTGGGCCAAGGAGTCCGGTCAACGCTGACAATGCGGACATCAACTTCTTGCCTTCAGGGGTTTCACTGCCAACAGCAGGAAGAGCTTGTTCAATAAGGTCCAGCGCCATTGATACGTTAATCATGGCTGCTTCTTTCTGACCAGCTTTAGGTTCCGGTGTAGACATCGGATCGGTCATAGGCGTAGAAATATCAGGTGACGGAGCACCAGGTGCAATTGCGCCACCGTCTTGGCCTGGCTGTCCCTGCGACATCAATGCCATCAATTCCTGTTCATTTGCCATCTCAAAATCCCAAAGTAAAAAAATCGTGGGAGAATATATTTGGACTTCCCTCTCCCACAGGGGAAATTGCTAACAACGGGTCTGACCCGTGTATTAGTTAGCGCTTTGCTTTACGACCCTTGCGACGCATGGACGCCTCCTGTGTTTGAGTTGCAATTATTGTCATTAGCGACGAGAACGACGCTTAGACCTTTTCACTGACTTGTACATCAGTAACTCCTGAGTTTGGATCTAGAACCACGAGCCTTACGGGGGTTCATAGATTTAATGTTGGTAATCTTGTAGGAAATACTAGCAGGCTTTTCACTTCTTGACAATGAGGACTGTTTAGCCCTCGGCTGGTTACTTGGTTTTGTCAAACGTGACTTTGCCATTACGCGACTGCTTTCGGTTTAGCAGGCTGCTTTTGCTCTGGAGGCTGGGCAGCCGCTTTGGATTCCATCTTTTTGAGACGGTCTTTGAGCAATTGTTTCATAGGTGGGTCTAACAAGTCAATAAGGCTTTCCTTGTCAATTGCTTGCGCTTTGAACAGGTTAAAGGCCAATTGACGCAGATCTTCCATAAAGATTGGGCTATTCGAGTGAGCATCGACTTTTACCACATAATCACGAGTAAACTGCTCAGGAATAAACTTAACATCATTAGAATCAGTAAGGTGTGTGTCGTTATAGGCCTGAAGTAATTTGAGATAAAGAGTAGACATTTTCTCAAGGGAGTCTTCGACCATGAGAGCTCGCTTTTTAGCGCGGGAAGAACCCAAACGTGCAAGCTGACTTGCGTGTCCAGCCGAACGTACGCCGCTTTCACCTCGCCCAGACAAAACATTAGAAATGCCTGAAGCTTCTTCAAACATTGAATCAATTTCTTTAAGTTGAGCATAGAGATCCTGCGGAATGTTAGGAGCCAGCTTTTCGACTTTAGTCTGAGGCATGTCTGTCATAAACAAGCCGCCAGCACGGTTCAGAGCAAAGTCTTTCTCGTCGATAATACCAGAAAAACCTGTCAATGCGGTAGGGGGTGAGACCTGCTTAGAAAGCAGATCAAGTATTTCTGACATGCGGCGATTACGCATATCTTGCAGCACAACCAGCTTTTGAACTTCGGGTTGTCCCCAGAAATAATCATATTGAGGAGTCGGGCAGATCTGAATGATCGGCAGCTCGCCACGGATAAACATCTGTTCAAGCGGACGGTCATAAATGATTACATCTGGAGCGGCACGAGTAACAATCTGATAATCTTTGATCTCATCATTCCAGATGTAAAGATCGGTCATTTCAATGGTATCTTCGCCAATTTTGGCCTTAAAGCGGTTAGGTGCGCTCAGGTTAAGATTGACGTTACCATACATGATAGGATTCACTTGGCTTGTCACAAGCCGTTGGATTCCTTCAGGAATAATTGACGGCGTGTATTGTGACGCAGTAACGCGATCAACAATGCTCTGCCGCTTAGGATGCGAGTAAAGCCGATCAAACAGATCTGACTTGGTCATGTAATATGTGTGAGTGATTGCCTGCTGACGATCAAGGGTCGATACGTCTTCACGCAGAACGCCAATCGAGCCTGGGTCCAGAACGTAAGGGTAAATCGACTTTTCACGGACAACCAGCTTTACAAAGCAGGAGCCGTAACACAGCGACCAAGTAAGAGCTTCCGTAAACACTTTATCGGCATTGGAGTTATTCCATTCATCATGCAAGAGCTGACCCAAAGCTGGGATCTTTGTATGCTCGCCAGGATGAACTGCCGCACCGAGTGCTATATTAAAGCGCGTCGTTTCTGACGAATAAAGGAAGCTAACCAATTGATCTATATGAGAATAAATCTTGTTGTAAGCTGCCGGAGAATCTTCAGGTGACGCGCCGAACAAATACCAAGAGCGATAGGAAGCATAATCTGATCGGCGGTCATCAAGCGATACCTTGCACTTGTTAATCAAGTCTAGGTAGAAGAACTCACGCTCACCATGATTCTCAGGTATTCTCATTTCGCGTCCTTGAGACTCAGCCCTTGATGGTCGTTAATAACAGAACTTGGCTTCGGTCCGGTAAAGTTCTCGCCCTTGACGTTAAACCCGACTGGTTCACCACGCACGGACTTTATCGCATTTCCGCTCATAAGGGAAGGCATACTTAAATTTCCGCCGCCTCCCCACATTACGCCGCCCTCGGCAGCTTCCTTACCTTTGGCAGTTTCGGCCACAAACTCTTGTTCTTGCTTAGAAACTTCCTTGTTGTTGCGGGTGTAATAGCCTGACTGATGCTCACCTTCACGGGTGGACTTGATGTTGGTCATCTTGAATTGCGATGCCAGACCCTTGAGGTTGGTGTCAGTCCGTTTGGTCCGGTCAGACTTGATGGAGAAGGGCTTGATGAACACTTGCTTGGGTTCAACGTCGCAATGTTCGCATTTCTGCTCCCACGCATCAAAATACCCGTGTTCTTCGCACTTGTAAGACTTCAAGACTGCCATTTTGTACCCCTTTTAAGTTGCTCATCGAAAGTTTCATCTGAATAGTCATTGGCGTTTTTCAGGCCCAATTTTAGCCTGATTTGCCCGTTTTGAACCCTCAAACCCGTATTTCTAACGATTTTGGGTTTATTTTCTTTGTTATAGTGGATAAAGCGGGAATTGTCTTTATTCCGCATAATCTCGACTTCACCAGCCTCAATACGCCGCATAGCGTAGGAAACACGGATCTGAATCATCTCTGTGAGGGGATGCTTCTTGTTTACGAATACATCTTTGAGATGCCCCTCGGATAAACCCGTCATTTCAGCCAAGAAGTGCCAAGAGATCACCCGNTTAGGATCTTTATGGAACCGATCCATCAGGCGATAGAGTTCACCTTTGGGGAAGATCTTTGGGTCCATAACCGATATTCCGCAGATAGGTTGATACGTTACGAGAGACAGAAAGCTCTTCAGGAGTGCGGTCTTGGATCTTGTGAGCCATGTCTCTTGTGATGCGCCGCACGATCATTTGATTTTGAACTTGCTCGGCAAAAGCTACGACCGCTAACGCCGTTGCCATCACTCGGTCGTCCTTGCCCCGACCAGGGGCAGAAATCGTCCCGTTATTTCGGACAATGGTTTTCATCTCGTCAAGGAGTTCTGTTGAGTTGATGTTCATCATCCGGCGCTCAAAGTAGTCCTTCGTGTAGTTCATCATGCGCTCTTTGGAGGGTCCGGTTGTCACCCAGCCGATAGAGTTGGTCAGCCCGCCAAGGGTATCGTTCTTTCTCCAGATGTAGTTCTTCATGCTGGAGAGCACGTTCATTAAGTCTTTGCCCATTTGGCTTGTTTCGGGGACCGAGCCAATAGCCGTTGCCTGACGCTTAAGATTTGTGAGTTCTTGAATAACAGCCTGTCCTGGACCGTTGACTTCAAGGTTGAGGGTGGAGTTCTTGTACGCGCCAGCAAGGTGAGCGATGACCCATGCAAATTGATAAGTGTTAAGTTCGGACGTTGCAAATTCAGCCACTTGGTCCAGACCGTCAGCGTAGCAACGATACACCTGGATACAAAAACGATCTGCCCAGTCTGACGAACCGTATGCAGGATCTGCACCAATGACGTAGACGGCGGTGTCGATTGGTTCTTCCCAAACCTTGAGGGTACAGACTTTCTCCGAAGACTTGATAACTTCCGTATCTTGGAAGTAGTTACCGAACATGTAACGGTAACAATCGGGTTGCTTTTTACGCGCATCTTTCATAGCCTCCGTGCAGCGGCTGTTTGAGAAGAAGTTAGTGCCAGTCATAATGAAGGCATAGTCTTCTGTCGGCGGAAACTCTTGATACATCAGCGCATCGTCCTTGATGCCCTCGATCATCTTCCAGCGCCACCAAGCAATTTGCCGCGAGTTAATCTCAACGCCGTAGAGCTTCTTGATTTCCTTGACCCACTCTTTCTCTTCGGGAGAGAGCTTGCCGTCCCAGTAGGTTTTGTAAACGGAACCTTCAGGATCTGCGGAATAGAGTTCGTTTCGCCACCAGCCGCAGAAAATTGCCTTCTGAGTTCTAGCTTTCTTGGCAGTCGCATACATGTCGTGGAACATGTTGAAGCCACGCGCCGTACTCTCGAACATATACAGGCGCAACGGATTGGTCTCAGCTAACGAAGCCAGCAACGATGCCAAGCCTTCCTCGTCGCCCCACGAGCTGGTCTCAGTACCGTGAAGGTAGGTAATTGCTTTACCGCGCCCCAGTGACCCCTTGGCCCGCAAGCCTGCCACTTGGTAGAACAAACGGCTGCGGTTCTTCAGCGTCAGAGAGTTACGGTTATGCGTGATCTCAGGAATCTTATACTGCTTGGGAAGGCCCGACATATACATGGCAAGCGTTTGCCGGAACATGTCGCGGTTTTCTTCCGTGTCCGTTGTCAGAGTTCCTTGAAGACCAGGATGTATAAAATGCCAGTACAGATCAAGAGCAAGAGAGATAGTTGTAATTCCAAGTTGCCGCCCCTTCAAAATAACAAAGAAGTGCTTGTCCTCTTCCAGACCTTGCGCGATCTCGTTCATCACATAGGTCTGAGTGCCAAGAAGATTGCCCATCTTCTTCAGGCCATGCTCTTTCGTTTCAATGCTTAACTCAGCGCAGAACTTGTAAAACGCCTGAAGGTCAAACTTCATAGCTTTGTGCTTTCATACCAGCCGCCAGTGGAGAAATGGGCTGTGACAATCTTATCACACACGTCTACGAAAGTATTGATCGCATTGTTTGTGCGACCCTGAAACATGTGAAACACCCCACCGTTATAGTGAGTGCCGCGCCCAAAATATCCATAATTGCCCAGAGACCATCGTCCCTCGTCGGCAGGATACAGGTAGTGAGTAGGATATATAGCGCGAATAGGCAGATCCAATCCCTCAGCAACTTTGGTAAAGAATTGTGCCACGTCACAATCCGGCTGCTCAGAAAAGGTAACACCCACTTTCTGCCAAGCCTCACGGTGAACCATATAAAAAGCCGGACCAGCGTAAATGTGATGAGGATCAAGGTGGTTAGCACTTTGAGCAATCCCAAGAATCCCCCGATTCTCTTTTGTCCAGCGATACGCCCTAGCCATAATTGTTTCACAGGTCGGAACGCAATCGATCTCCAGAAAGCAAACAACCTCCGCACCCGTCTCAAATTCATCTTTGCAAACCTTGTCCATCCACTCGCCATGCGGCATGTGAACCCGATAATAAGAAGCACTCAATCCAAAATGCTTAATCACACTCTCATGCGCGTTAATCATTCTGGTATCAACGTCAGGCCAAGCCAGTGTGTGAACTCTCATGTGAACCCCTCTATTGGTGCGCTTGGAAGGTTTCGAACCTCCAACCTTCGGTTTCGTAGACCGACGCTCTATCCAGTTGAGCTACAAGCGCGTCACATATAAATAACTATCAGAACAACAATATGCAACAAATAATTTAACAAATTAAAGTTTGTGTCATTTTACCTACATACAAAAAAAGTTTATATTGCAAACCCTTAATTCACTAAGGATTTTAAAATGGCTTNNAGACCTGTTNNTGATGAACATCTCATTCACGTCATAAATGTTTACAACAAAACAGGCTCGGCAAGGGCCACTGGCTTCCAACTCAATATACCAAGATCTACAATCAGACAGCAACTTGGCAAAGCCAAAGAGTTTTTCCCTCATCTATTCGATCAAAAACACCAACAATTAGAACCAACTGAATGGGTTGTACCACCGATCTACTCACCAGAAAAAGACATTAAAACAGTTCTTGTTGGCGGTGATGCCCACATCTGGCCTGGCGAGCCAACCATTATGTGGAAAGCCTTTGCCAAGGTAGCCAAGCAACTCAAGCCAGACTGCATCGTCCTTAACGGCGACATTCTCGACGGCGCTAGAGTTTCCCGCCACGGTAGACCTCTCGGCTCCAAAGCCCCCAAGATCTCTCAAGAAGTTGAAGCCGTCAGAGAGCATCTTAAAATGCTCCCCCTCTCCGCACATAAAATCTGGACGATGGGCAACCACGACATCCGTGTGGATAACTACCTAGCCTCAGCAGCCCCAGAACTTGAGGACTACGCAGGCCGCATCAAAGACCGTTTCCCAGAATGGGAATTTTGCTGGGCAACCGTCATCAACGAAGTCGAGATCCGGCACCGCTTCCGTGGTGGTATCCACACCGCATGGAACAACGCCCTGCACTCAGGCATCAACATTGTCACATCCCATACCCACCAGCTCCAGCTCACAGCCGTCAGGAACCGTCGTGGCTCGCATTATGGTATCGAGTGCGGAATGTTAGCAGATCCGTGGGGACCGCAGTTCGAATACACAGAAGGCGCTCCAAACAGGCAATGCGCTGGCTTCGTTTTCCTAACATTTGACGAAGAAAACAATCTCATGCCACCAGAGTTCTGCGAGATGATCCGTGGCCGACCAGCCTTCCGTAACAAATATGTATTTTAATCTTCATATAAGAAATATACCTTACGAGCGTCTACAAACCCTCCAAAGGAGATTCCTATGGCTCTCGTAATTGGTACTGCTGTTCTCTCGCAATCTGACGACGGTGTGGATGAAGTTACCTTTCAGCCATCAGCCGACTTCATGGAAATGTCACTGATCGAGCGTCTTGGCGCTGCATACCTCCTCGTCTCAGAAATCTATGATCTCATCGATTATGAAGACGACATTGACCCAGAAGATGAAGATCTGGAAGACGATGAAGACGAAGATGACGACTGGTCAGAAGAAGAATACGCCTAAAATAAAAGGGGGAGAAATCCCCCTCACACCTCAGCCGACCAAACGTCTTCCATCAATCTACGCAACTTCTCAACTTCCTTATGCCGACCACGGTAATAAGCACGGTCCTCGCAAGTCACCCAGCTCTGAGCTAAACGCTTGCAACTCTCCATACTAATCACAGCACCGTCACCCGACATCATCTCAAAGATCTGAGAGGTCAATATATTGATCCTCCGATCTATAGGCTTGTCAAAGTCTAACATCAACTAATCCTCCATACCCGTAACCCACCATCATCCCGACGGGTCACAAACTTCCAGCCAGTCTCCTTCGTAAAACGCCACATCAGCGTCCTAACCGTCTGGCAAACACCCAAATCACCCTCAACATAAAACGAATCGCCAGGATCCATCTGTGCAAATGGATACTGATGCTTCCGAGCACGCTTCAGAAACTTGTTAACCGGAATATGTTTATCAATCTGTATAACCATACAACATCATATAACCCAATAATTAAAAACAGCCAAGAAATTTTTTTGGGGTGAACAAGGTGGGGTGCACGCCCACACCGCCCCCCTTGGCCCAACGCATCCCATTTAGCCGTCCTATCCAACAATAATCATTCATTCCATACTCATCACTATTCAATATGTATTTATACTAATATAAAACGGTTTCTAGGGCTTTCAGATCGAGAGGGGACAATTTACCCCTGGTCATCACAGGGTGACCCTTAAACGCAAGCGCGGGTGGAGAGACAATCACAATCCCATTCTTTTGGATGGTGACATGTTAGTGTTTATACAGTAACCATTTAGTTAATATTTATACTGTCAATATTTTGACATAAGTATTTATACATAAGTATTCTTACTAATCATATTTTATGAATTTATGTCTTTACATATTATAATAGTATGATTATAGTATATTCATGATCAATAAAGATCATATATATATAATATATATACGGAGAAAAACATTATGACAAACAAATATCAAATTGAAATTACAGATACATTCGGTGGTGAAGCTAACTATTCATGGGTAAAACGGTCGACCGTCACCATGCCTGATATTACTCACTACGGCTATGACGGCTCGAAGAATTACAGCAAGGCCAATAAAACTTTTAATAGGGAGTTAGTTAAACGTGCAAAGGCCTTTGCAGGATGGACCGGGCTTCGCTGCGAGGTCGAAAATTGGGGCGATACTATAGCAATCCGCCCGCGTGGCGCTGCAATGGTCGCTTTTGTTACCTATCAGGATTAAGCCTAACAATCACTAGGGGCAGACAGGTTCTGCCTCTCATGATTGCTATGCAATCTTAACACAAAACAATGGGAGTTTAATATGTCTTACAATGGTTGGAAGAACCGTCAAACTTGGCTCGTAAACGTGCATTTTGGCGACTATCTGCAAGAGCTGGCAGACGAAGGACAAAAGATAGACGCTGATTTTATCCGCGATATGGTCGACGAAAATTTTCAAGAGCAAGTCAAAGATTTAAGTATGTTCGTGCAAGATTTAATTGATGACGCTGGCATTGATTGGGATGAATTGGCAGCACATTTTGAAACACAAGACGAAGATCGCGGGGTTCTCGAACATGCTGCATGGTATGATACAAGCTCAGAACTGGCATAAAGGGTATATCATGAAACACACTGAAACAATCTTAGACAGTCTCTTTGCAACGCTTGGCCTGATAGTTTGGTGCTATCTTTGCTATTGGTGCATGGTCGTATTCGGTTAATAGGGGGTTAAAATGACACTTGATGAAACACTTGTGAACGTCTCACACGCGCAAAGCACTAGCGAATATCACTACGGCAACCAAGGCTTGCTATGGGAAAAAGCAGCCAGCATTGCGACACTGAAGCTGAATAGGGTGGTCTCCGTATCGGAGGCCATTCAGATGCACTTAGCATTGCTAGAAGCCAAAGTATCTATAAAACCTAGTAATATTACCAATATTATAGATATTATGGCTTTATACGGTCTTTTAAGTGGCTCAATTGAACAACCAAAGGTCGAGGACGAAACCCTAGCCAAGATCGAGCACGATTTGATGCAAACACTAGCACCACCGGAAGATCACCATGAATAAAGACGATATAAAAGAATATATAGCGATGTTTATATTCTATTCTTGCTTGGCAATGTTGCTTGCAATCACGCTTTGCGGTTGCAGCACGTCTCGCATGGGTGTATAACAAACGGATCAGCCTTGCTGGTGTTTTCCTCCCTAGACTTGGCCTCCATGATCCGCTCTGGAGGTCTTTTTTTGTCTCGCAGGTAGGGTAGTAGCACCCCACCCCCCCGAAAGCCGCTGGCGAGCCGTTTATTCGTCTTTATAGGGCATCCTAGGCTTGGCAGGTGCTCTGTAGCTTGTGTCCAAATCAGTAGGCTCTTTGCATGGCACCATGTAGTCTTTGTCCTGCCTCATGCGTGAGGCTAGGTATTGTGCCTTTTGCTTCATGCTTTTGTTGGTAAAATATTTCCACCAGACTTCAGATGCTGGATCTTCTTTGCGTAACATGTAGCCCATTTGATCGCCATCGGCGCTCAATTTCATAAAATATAAGGCTTTTTGATCCCAATCGGATAGCTTCAGCTCTGATTTTGCCATAATCCTGCAATCTCCTGTCTAACTTTTTCCAGCTCTGCTTGCTTATCAACAACCGTCAAGGTTGGTGCTTGTGTTGGTTTCGCGTTGCGACACCAGTTTCTCCACGTTGACGACCAGTTAGCTTTGACACCCTTCTGACCTGGTTGGGCAATCCAGTAGTCTCGGAAGCGCTCTGCTTCCTTGCTGCCATCAACGCCCAACTGCCTAGCAAAATCCAAATCTTCAACAGAAGGTTTCCATTCGTTTTCGAGACGCGATCCTCGCGGCGATATAACTCTTTTAATGTTCTTTTCTGTATCTGTTTCTGTATCTGTATCTGGCACTGTTTCATTCACCGTTTCTGCAACGTTACTGGAACGTTCCCTGAAACGCTTCACTCGTTCTGTCGAAGTGTCTGATTTATATTGCCTTTTGTCCCAACCATGAGGTTTAAGGTTCTTGTCTCCGTCTATCAATCCAGCTAATTTCAATGTGTCTATTTCAGTTTTGCAAACCAGTGTTGGCAGACGAAGTTGGAACGATAAATCGTCAAGTTTAGGCAGAACGCCACCATGCTTGCTCGCTATGCAAAGCAGGTTGATCCAGAGCTTGAACGTCTCACCGCTCAGCCTCTGCACCTTTGGATCGTTCAGCACGTCATCGTAAAGCCTGAACCACCGCATGGCTTACCCCTGTGCGTTAAGACGCTCCACAGCAGCTTCTTCGTCCTTAACGTAAAGAGGGTCTTCGCGCAGTTTCATCAAATACAATCCAGCTTGCATGAGAGTCCTAACCACCTCAGTGTCGGATTTTATGCGAGCTACGAACCGAAAATCCTCAGCTTCTTCCCACAATGATTCTGGAAAAAGTATTGTCTTTCTAAGCACTTGTTCTTTCATCTTAATTCTCCGTATGAGAGTGAACACTGTTTTTTATAGCATACGATCTTTTTTTTCGCAAGGTGCTTGACATCGCCTATATATAAATATAAGACTAATACAGAGGGTCACACTATGAAAAAAGAGATTGAGATAAACCTACAGCACTTGAGCAACATGCACACAGTGCTAGAGCAAGCAAAGCACGGATTGTATTCATTGCATCCGCATTTGCTGCCTCGTGAGGTGGTTGGGGTTTTTGCTGATACTCTGCATGGTCTGCACCTTCTGCAAGTTGATATTCAATCAGCCGCTTTTGATATTAAAAACGGCAAATCAGTAGGAGAGGCATAACATGGCAAGTGGTGGTCATATTATTGGGGAAGGATTTGCCCCAGAAGACAGACAAAGCGCATGGTGGGCAACTGACAGCCGTCGAGCTGTATCAGGGCAACTGCTAGACGTTTTGTTAGAGAAGCGTGGCGAGAAAGAACGAGCTGATCTGTCAGGCATTGAAGCCGTGCAGATGGGGTTGTTCTTGGAAAGCGCAATCGGTCGGTTGTGGGAAGAGTCCACAGGCATCAGTGTCAGAGACTTAGAGATTGCAGGCCAACACTCAACAGAGCCTTGGCTTCGCGCACATGGTGATTTTTGGACAGGCGACAAGGGTTTGCTGGAGGTTAAGAACTTTGGCGATCACCAGTTCAAAAAATACCCAGATATGGACGATCATTGGACCAAGCTGCCAGAGCACGACATTGTGCAGTGCGTACATGAGGCGACAGTTTTTGACGTGCCTCACATTTACTTTGCCGTGTTGTTTGGCGGTCAGCGGTTCCGTTGGTGGCGAATTGATGTCACGGACGAGATGAAGGCTGACTTCATTCAACGCGCTGCTGGCTGGTGGGGTATGCACAAGACAGGTCAGTTGCCCAGCCCAGAGACGGTTGAGCAGGCCCAGAGCATCTACCGCAAGGACGATGGCTCAAGCATCATGGCAACCAAGGTGATTGAGGAATACTGCGAAGCCTTGAAGGACATTAAGGTCAGGATCAAAGAGCTTGAGAACAAGGAAGAGATTGCTCAGGCTCGATTGATGTCTTTTATGGGTGACAAGGCAGAACTGGTCAACGTGGCTGGTGATATTCTGGTCACATGGAAAACTGCCAAAGGTAGCAAACGGTTCAACGCTAAGCGTTTTGAGCAGGAAAACCCTAAACTTTATGAGCAGTATAAAGATGAAACAGCAGGATCAAGACGATTTCTTGTTAAATAAAATGGGACTGACGAAATTTCTCAGATACCATTATACCAATGGCCCGCTCATGCGAGCATTACTTTACACGGGTAAAAAAATGACAATTTTAAAAACAGAAGTTAGACTTTACAACGAAAAAACCAATGCAATGTTGACGTTTTCTGATTGTGGCGATGGTGACATGGTTGTCATTGTAACAAACAGCAATCAGTCATCAGCAGCCACATTCCCTTTGAAAGATGTTTTTAATTTCATTTCAAAGGTTTACGACATCGAATTAACAAAAGAGGAAGACGAAGATGAGTAATTTAGTCCCAGTAAACGACATGAAGTCTATGGCGCAAGCCATTGTTAAGTCAGGGTTTTATGGGTTTAAGTCTGAGGATCAGGTCATGGCTATTATGGCTGTTGCTCAGGCTGAGAACAAACATCCAGCAACCGTTGTGCAGGAATACGACATTATCCAAGGTCGTCCTGCTCTTAAATCACAGGCAGTGCTGGCACGTTTTCAGCTTGCAGGTGGAAAGGTGGAATACGGAACCTACACTGACGACAAAGTGGAGATGACGTTCTCGCATCCCGCTGGTGGCACTCTGACGCTATCTTGGACAATGAAACAGGCTCACGACATTGGGCTTGCCAAGAAAGACAACTGGAAGAATTACCCTAGAGCCATGTTGGCTGCTCGTGTGATCTCTGAAGGTGTGCGGCGTGTTTATCCTGCTTGCATCCTTGGTCACTATGCGGTCGAAGAGGTCATGGACTTTGACAAGCCTTTCAGCAAGGAGCCTGTGCAAATCCAGCACATGGAACTGGCTGAGGAGATTGAAGAAGACAACGCAGGCAAGTTTCCGCTCTACATCCCAGATGGGAACGGAGACCGCAAGGTTCACATGTGGGTCACTGAGGAGCGTTGGTCTGACGCTTACATGGATTTGACAGATCGGATCAGCGACTCAAAGAAGTTGAGTGACGATGATAAGACCTCACGCTTGATGCAACTTTCTAACGTCAACAAAGATATTTTGGAGCAAATGTAATGGCTAAAAAACCAGGTTTTGGGTCGCTGCGGATCAACGACAAAAAGCAAATACCAACCCATCCAGACTATACTGGATTTGTTATTTTGGCAGAGGATGCCAAGGCAGGCGACGAGATCAAGCTCGGTGCATGGAAGAACGACTACAATGGAATTAACCTCAAGCAGAATACTTGGAAGCCAGACGGTCAACAGCAACAGGCCTACCCTCGCGCAGTGACCCGTGTAGACGACAATGAGGTTCCCTTTTAATGGGTAAAATGCAACGCAATAAGGGTCACCAGTTCGAGCGCGATATAGTCAATGAACTCAAGCGCATGGGTTATGACGCTGCTCGAAACCTGAACCAGACTCGTGACAGCGGCGGGGACATTAACCTCGCTCGCTGGCTCATTGAATGTAAACGATACGCCACCATCGGGCGTGTCTACGGCTGGCTAGATCAAGCCATTGAGGCTGCGTCTGGCATACAGAAACCAATCGTCATAGCTAAAGCAGACCGTGAAGAAGAGATTGTCATCATGCGTCTGTCAGATTTTTGGGAGCTGATGAATGTTTACGAGAGCCAAGCTAAGAATACAAAGGTTTATAAGGGACTTGAGAAAGCCCCGCCCTCTATCTGAGCGAGAAATTTTAATCCTCCAACTTAAAGAGGCACAAAAGAAACACAAGAGAACGAAACACATACAAACCAAGTTAAAAGCAATAACTCATATTCAACTAAAGCAGCATATAGCGAGGGTCACATGAAACAAGAAGATTTACATTTACTGATAAAGGTTGCCAATGTTTTGCGTCATGTCTCTGACGTAATGTTTAAGGCATCTATTGAAGCAAAAATTACTAAAGAAAAGAAAAGCTCACCCACAGAGGAAAAAGTGGTTAGGCGGGGCCGTGGTCGTCCACGGAAGGTGCTGTGATGAACAAGCGTCGGTTTGTCACCTCTGCCATTTGGCCTGATGAACACAGAAAAATTTTATTGGAAATGCACGAGAAAGGTGCAACCATACTTGATATTGCTGTCAAGTTAAATAGAACTAAAAACTCTATCATAGGTTACATACACAGAGCTGGGCTATCAAACTCCAGGCCTAAGAAGCCTGCACAGCGAGTGCCACGCAAGCCACAGGTCATAGAGTCAAAACCTGTCAAGCAACTGTTTGTGCAGCCTATTGTAGAAGTAAAGCCTCCTCAACAAACGACTGGCGTTCTTTTTGTATATACAAATAACCGTCAGTGTAAGTGGGTTGAGGGGGAACCAGTAGGTGAAAATACACGGGTCTGCGGCAAACGAACAATGTTTGGGAAAAGCTGGTGTCCTGAACATTTTACGCTAGTTTATAACAAACAACCTGTTTTTGATATGAGGGGTCAGTTACATGGCTAAGATATTCATCGCCACACCTTGTTATGGCGGTAACTGTAATGCAATGTTTATGACGAGCTTGCTTGGCTTGCAAAGCGTATTGGCGCAAGCAGGGCACTCTGCAATGGTTAGCGTTCTTGTGAACGAAAGCCTAATCACTCGTGGACGTAACGCTCTTGTCCACCAGTTTCTAAAGACAGATGCAGACTATCTCTTCTTCATTGATTCGGACATTCAGTTTTATGCAGAACATGTTTTGCCTATGATTGATGCCGATAAAGACATCATCTGTGGCATCTATCCGAAGAAAGAGATCAACTGGCAGCAAGTAGCCAAAGGGGTTAAAAATGGAGAAGACCCTAACAATCTTAAGCATTATACTGGCTCTTGGGTACTTAACCTTGTTGACTATGCTGGCAGTGTCACTGTTCCAGTGGGTGAACCTCTAGAGATCTGGGCAGGTGGTACTGGCTTTATGCTCATCAAACGCAAAGTGTTTGACAAGCTGAAAAAGAAAACACCTAGCTATATCAATGACGTAGTTGATCTTGCTAACGTAGATGCTCCTCGTGAACGTATTTACCAGTTCTTTACAGAGAGCATTGAGCCTGGCACAGAGCGTTTGCTGTCAGAGGATTATCATTTCTGCCGTCAGTGGCGCTTGGCTAAGGGTAAGGTTTACGCAGCACCTTGGGTGCAATTATCTCACCACGGCACTTATGCCTTTGATGGAAAGTTGATGTGATGGGTGCGAATGTGAATTACAAAGTCACCATGAAGCACGTTAAAACTATAGTTGTTAGTGCGTGCAACGAAGAGGATGCGGTTGAGATTGCATCACAAATTAAATTTTCAGATCCAGAATGGGATGCTGAAGAAGAATGGTCTGCCGAGCCAGACTATGAGGAGGATGAATGATGGATAGAGAAACATTTAAGTTTTTACTTCTATCCAGCACTAACATGTATTCAGTGCAACATATCCTGCACTCGTATAACTACTTAGTACGCAAGATTAAGCGTTAACCATATCAAGAGCGCGTTTTTGTACATCAGAGACGCGCTTTTGCCAGCCTTTGCCAAACGTATCCCAAGTGTTGAGCTGCTTTAAAAACTGAAGACGCTCTGAACACAAACGTGTAATACAATCACTGGGATCTAAATTTGCAAGCTGCTGCACAGTGCGATCACCCATCATGCCATCAGCAGGCACGCTCGCAATGTTCTGAATGAACTTTGTAGCCTGCCGCGGGCCTGAGTTAACAGCGAAGTCAAACAACGCATAATCTAAACCAAGAGCGATATTATCGCTCCGCACCTTGTCCCAGTACATGGCCTTGTACAAGGGACCAACAGTCTCAGGTGTCAGAGCTTTGATCTCGTCAACAGATACTGACCTGCCAACGTATGCCTCATAGGTAGCTTTAGTCACGCCAAGATTGGTAGCGCCGCCTGGATCTTTAGGGTTCTGAACAAACCCACCTTCAGACCGCAGCACCAATGCCAAGCACTGTTCAAAGTTATTTTTCATTTACTGACCCCTTTTAACTTTTCAAAAGTCCTAAGACCACCCATGCCTAGCATACCGAACATGAGCTGCCAAAGACTATCATCTAGCTTAGGTGGCGTTGTTACCGCCAAATGTAAAGAGGTAGCAATCCACATACCGAGAGGACAAACCAAATATTGATAGGCCAGTGCCAAAGCACAGACCCAACCAATCATAGGCCTCCAGCCAGCAACGAATAGATTCGGGTTAGAAGCCTCCACTGCATTAACATCTGTCTGTGCCTTATCCCATTGTTGTAAAGAAGAACGTAACTCAGCTTCAGCCTTCGCCTTTGCTTCAGGATCTGGAACAAACTTGTCTAGAACCTTTAAGCCAGCCGCAATAGCATCATCTATACCAAAAGCCATTACGCCCTCTTCTTGTTACCTTCAAGGAAAAACTCAGCCTTCACGCTGTCGGGATTTCCGTCAAGCCTATAGTTTACCGTATATAACCCAGATCCGTCAAAGTTTGGGAAATACTTGCTGGCAACATCGTAGAACACACGGTCTCTACCCCAGCCACCATTCCACACATGCCCGACAGCCTCAGCAACCTTACGGCTAACCATATAACAGTTTGTATCAACAAACTGAGTAGTTTTACCTAGGCTCTCGCAGTTGTCGTTGCAGATCATTTTCCCCTGTTTGTCCACGATCTTGCGATATGAGTAAGCCCAATCAAGGCCTTTTCGGTCAATAACATTAAGAAGACTACTAACATGATTAACATCAAACCAATTATCTTGATCTAAATAACAGATATAATCTGTGTTTACTAAGTGACCGATGGCTGCGTACACCCTGTGTCCGTAGAAACCATTAGCGCCGACATTGTATGGCAGGATCATTATATGGCATCTGGGGTTGTCTTCTAACATCCAGATCTCATTCCAGACTTTATCTTCATTTTCGAAGCCGTCTATGACAACCATACACTCAGTGTCATAATCTTGATCCAGTACACTATCGACTGCATCAAAAAGGGTACTTGCACCCGTTGTGGGTATAACCACCGTCACGCTCATTCTCGACCCCATTTAACTTTTAACCACTCAAAGAAGGTTCAGACATTATTTGCCCTCACCTGGTGTAAAGTAACACTCGCCTGTCGTGCTTTCAGTGGCAAAAGCAATGTACATATTAGTGCCAGCACTAAACTGCTGATTGAGTGTATATACAATTTGCTGACCAGGGACGACCAGCATTGAATAAGATGGCGCACCAGCAGCAGGCACAGTAACCGTTACGTTAGACAGATTGCTCACTACAAAATAAACAGGCTTGCCGTTTGTTGTAGATTCATGGCTAGACACCAACAACTGCTGACAAGGACCATCAGCGGTAATCGTCAGTGTCTGGCTCGTCGTCGTAGCGTTAGCCTTGTAGGTCTTACCCATAGGCTGGAACGAAGAAATAATGGACATTAGATTGTCCCCTTCTCCGGCTTAGTGACTGGGCTGTTCTTGTAGTCGCCAGTGCGACCAGAGAAGTCCCATGTGGAATGAAACCCACCTTTGGGTGCTACGCCAGAAGTCCAGCTATTTGTGCCGTTACCCAGCGTATCTTTAATGGTCTGAGGACGGATCGCAGTAGCCATAGGCTGTGCGTCACTGATCGTCTTGCCGCTCTTGTCTTTCATTTTTAGTCTCCTTAGCAATCGAAGGGATGAACACCAGTATAGCAAATCCCCCTGCGACGTACATCCTTAATGGAGACGGGTCGTACATGACCCAGCAAGACAGGATGAACACCATAAGAAGGCTTAGTAGAGTTAAAAGTCTTCCGGTGAGCACCGACAGACCTACGCGAATGATAGTCAGTAATGTTACATCCATGTTTATGACCCCTGTTAAACATAGATGTTATACATCAGGATCTGTCTTAAAGCCAGAACCCCATTCATCTTCAGAAACTTTTTGTTTCAGTTTCTCAAGGTTGATGGCCCTGTCAATGATCTTGAGCTTTTCATCTATGTCCAAAGTGTTCATAGACTTGAGCAATTCTGAAACCGCTTTCTCAAGATCTGGGTTTATGCCATTGTTTTTCTTAGACATTATTGACCTCCAAACATAGATGGAACAGCACCAAATACTTGTCCAACTGTTTGACCACCTACGTTTCTGTACAAACCTTTTAAAATTTGGCTTGTAATAAGATTTAATTTTGCTCTATCAGGCTGGTCAATTGTTTGCAAAAGTTCTTGCAATTTATTGATTTCGCTTTGGCTCATCAAACCAGTCCGCGTTAAAGGCTCAGCAACAGATGACAAAGCCTCCAAAGCTCCTCCAGGACTTGTTGATGCAACATTTCCAAGGTGCTGTCTAACTGCGCGACCTAAAAGCTCAACACCATCTTTTGACTTTGAAAGAATAGATGAAACTTCTTGCCACTCTTTTAAACTTTTACTGTTCATCAAATCAATAATTCTTTGCTCAGGAAACCTATCTTTAAGTATTGTATCAACTTTATTTTGAGCTTGCTTTAAAGCCTGTTCGCTTTCTTTAGCGGTCAACTTACCTGTAGTTGTTAATTTTTGAGCTTGAGATTCTGCCGATTCAAGATTTTGAACATATTTATCTAACGCAGTTTTTGCCTTTGCTGCTTCTGGAGCAGAAAGCAATTCACTGTTTGATTTCATCCAATTTTTAACTTGTGCAGATGTTTCAAGTTTATTGACGTTAATTGCTGAAAAATCAGAAATAAGTTTTTCTGTTAATGCAGGATCGCCTGTTAATGCGCTTAAACGTGCTGGTCCATTTTTGTCTTTAAAAAACTTATTTGGAACGTCACGACTAAGCATAGTATATTCTTCAGGAGATATTTTGTCTGTTTTTAAAACTTTTCCGCCAAGTCCACCTTCCATTTCATTTATAATGTTTTGGTGCATTTCATAATTTGATTGCAATGTTTTCTGCGGAGCGCCTGCATATCTCTCTTGCATTTTAGCTAACCGAAAATAAAAATCTTTAGCTAGGTTTTGCCCAAGAGCTTTAAAACCTTCTTCACCTTCACCAAAAGCTACATCACCAAGTTTCCGACGAACTGTATCAATAGCATTAAACGATGGGTTTAATGTTCTTTCATAAGTAATTTCACCAGTTTCTTTGTTTATTTTTTCTTCAACAAGACCACCAGCTTTTTTAATGTTTGACGCTTCTCTTTTAGAAACTTCTATTTTTTTTGGTTGCAGAGCTTCCCACATCTCTTGATATGCGGACAAAGTTCTTTTTTCTGTTTCGTCTAAAGTTTTCTTACTAGCGTTAATTTTTCCAATAAGAAGAACATCTTCTAGTTTTTTGTTTAATTGTTTATATTCCGGAGTTTGAGTAACAAATTTATTGTTAGATTCTTGATCTGCAACAGCTTCATCACGCAATTGTTTAGTTGCCTTGTAGTCAGCATCTTGTTCAAGTTTTTTTGTATCATATTTATTTTTTATTGCGCTTCTAGTTTCTTCACCAATATCTGTAAGTTCACGTTGAGGATTTCCAACAGATTGAATGTTTTGTTTTGCTGTCTGCTTTACAGACTCTGCTTGCGGTTCGTATGTTTCGCTTTGAGTAAACAGGCGCTTGGATTCTTGCTGACCAGCTTGTTCTATTTCTGAAGCGCCAGATTTTAATTTATCAAACACAGCAGCAGCCGCAGGCTCCCCTTGCCGTAATTGTTCAATCAATTTGTCTTTTGTTTCACGCTCTGCGCTAGATAAAGTTGAAGAATCTTTTGTTGCTAAACCAGATAAAATGCGCCCAGCTTTAGTTCCTAAAAATTTAAGAGCAACTCCAGTTGCTTCTGTAAGTGGACCTATCAAAAACTCGGCTCCCATGCCACCTAGTTTAGCAGCAGTTGGGCTTGCTTGAAATTCTTCTTTAAGTGCTTGTTCTGTTAACTCTCCACCAGCTCCAGAAATACCTCCAACTCCAGCGCCTACCCATCTATTTAAAAAAGGTGCTCCAGATTGTAAGGCAGCGCCACCAAGTTGTGCTGGCCTATATGGCAAAGTTTTTAATGCGGAACCTAAAGCATAAGTCGTTTCAGGAAGTCCAACACCCATTACTGCGCCAGACAAAGCTCTGCCACCTACCTTACCAAAATCATAGCCTTCTTCTGTTTTCTGTCTTGTGCCGCCAAATATATCGTTCATTGAATCTGTTTGAGCAGGCTCAGAAGAAGATTTTTTATTTTCGTTCCCAAAAATATCATCAAAGTTACTCATCAGATTTGTCCTTGATTATATTTTGTTTAATTTCAGTGGGGCTTGGGAACGGGTCATATATAATATAACCTTGTTTCATTGCCAATCTTTCAGCTTCTTTAGGAGATATGTTCCTGCGTTTTGCTTCATTAAGCAAATCAGACCTTAAAACTTGTTTTTTCCCAACTTTATCTAAAACATCTTCTGGTGTGACATATTTTTCTGACCGTTTTAAAATTTGTTCTTTTGTTTTTTTCTGTTCATCTGAATAAGTTGTTGTTGGTTCAATAGCAGAGCGCAACTTAGCTATACCAGTAGCAAATTTAAATGCTACGTTTTGATACGAATCGCCATCAACAGCTTTAATGGCTCTTTCAATTTTATCAATTGTTGTTTGATTAACTCTATATCCACCAGACATTGCTGTAGCTATCTCGTAAGATAAATCAGAAGCAATTGTATTATAATTTCTCATCTCGTCAGAAGACATTCTGTTTGCTAAACTCGAAGTTAACGCAGAAGAAATTGTACCTTTGTTGGTAACAGCGCCAAAAACGCCCTGCCCAACATTTGCTCCCATTTTATCCCAAATTTCATAACTGCGTAATGCTTCATTCCCTGAACGTAATACGTTGTCTGAAAACCTAGCGTTCATTCCGCCTGCCGATTCTTTAGGTGCTGACGTATATTCAATTTTTCTACCTTCGTTTTTAGCGTCTGTAATTTCTTTTGGAGTCATTCTTGTTTTTTTGCCATTTTCTTCAACCCAAAGAAGATCACTTCCTTTTATTTCAGGTTTAGAAGGTGTATATGTAATACCTCCACGAGCTATTGCTTCTTGATTTAATTGATACATAGCGGCAGCTTCTTTTTCATTGTGAGGTTTGTCGCCAGTTTGCATTCTAAAACGCGCCGCGTCAAAATCTGCTTTTGTTAACTCAGATTTTTGTGTTTTTGCATATTCTTCAGCACGAATAACGTCTGCTTTAGCGCCTAACAATTTTTCTTTGTATTCATCCATTTGAGAAATAGTTTTCTTCATTGGACCGACAACTTTGTCGTGAGCGCTTGTGATTGTTTCCGTGCCTCCAGTCAAACCTTGAGCAGCCGCAGTCATTCCTCTAGCTTGCAAATTGCTGGCAAGTTTAGTCGTCGCACCAGTCAAATCAGTCTTGGCGTACTTCAAAGCGTATTGAAACTCTTTTTCAATCTGAGCTTGGTTTTCTTTCATAATACGGAAATTCTCATCAAATATAGCTTTCTGACGATCAAATTCTTCTTTGCGACCTTGCTGATAGCCAGTTGCCATACCAGCAATAGCGTTCATAGCGCCCGTAGCCGAGGTCAAGCCCTTCTTGCCACCCATGCTGCCAACAGCCATCATCATCATGCCAATGCTGGCAAGACCCTGAAATGTATCTTTAGGAGCTTGAAATGGCTCAAACTTTTGAGTTAGCTGTGGCTTATATTCTTCATAAATAGCAGCTTGCCGAGCTTTCTCAGCCGCAGCTTTACCTTCTGATTGTTTTTTTTTGGCTTCATCGTATTCAGTTTGAGCATACATTTCTTTTACTTTAGCTTCTGCCAAAGGTGTAGTTTGAGCAGTAGTTTTTGTCGGCTCATCACCACCACCACCGTCACCAAAATTATCTCCGACTACAGGAGTAGAAGAAAAAGGCTGAGCTGTTACAAAACTGGGCAATCCATTAGCCATATCACGCCACCATCTTAGCTAAAGCTGAATACATATTTGTAGCAGCCTGATTTGCTTGTTGTTCCAATTGCAATTGCAAGCCAAGAGCACCCTGCTGGCCTGCAAGGGTTGTGCTAATAGCGGCAGATGCCAAGCTATTGCCAGGTGCAATTAACTGCATAGCCTGTTGCAACTGAGTACTGACCATTTGTTGATACATACGGCCTTCTTCCATAGCCGTTTGCACTGCACCAACGCCACCAGAGCGAGCAGAAGCCTGTGCAGCACGAGCACGAGCAACGTCAAACGCCTGACGATTAGCAGCAGACAATGTGCCTTGATTGGCTTGAGACAAAGCAGTATAACCAGGACCAAGCAGAGGCTGAGCAAGATCTTTGTATTGTTGAGACGCAGCAGCAGCAGCATCTTTATATTGCTGTGCAGCAGCAGCCGCTTGTTTAATAGCAGCTTGTTGTTGAGACCGCCCCATCAAAGCGCCAATGCCGCCAACGCCAAGTTTGAGAAGATCTGACAAGCCCATCTTGCCGAGCAACCCGCTAGAATCGCCGCCTTGAGCCTTGGCAACATCTTCGCTTGTAGGCTGAATTTGAGTTTGAACGCCTGGGTCTTCAGGAGTTGCACCCTGACTATAATATGAAGATGCATCTTCTGGTGTCATGCCGCGAGGAGTTGGCAAAGGAGCGCCACTAGCAGACGTTAAAGTTCCCGCTTGTTGACCACCACCGAACAACCCGCTGACGTAATTGCTTAATCCTGCTTCTTGAGCACCATAAGAAGGCAAATCAGCAGCAGGATTGTATCCGCTAAAATAATCAGCGGTTGTTTGAGGAGATTGAAATTGAGACATAACCTCTTGATTGACAGGTTGAGAACCCGCAGCAAAATCAATAGGAGCTTGTGTAGCTGTTGTATCCACAGTAGGCGCTTCAAAGGTAGGGTAATCAAAGCCGTCTTCACCAAAAAACTCAGGCAAGCCAGTCTCAGGGTTGATCGTGCCAGCACCGCCATCCTTTTTCAACTTTTTGGCTTCTTTGGGCGTAATATGCGCCAAAATGGTATCACCACGCCGACCCTTACCTGCCAACACTTTTGCAAGTGATTTCAATGGCATAGATCCGACAAGTTCAGTTTGAGTGATTTCAGCTAGATTGCTCTTGCGACGTGCCATCTGTGCCTTGTCCTACAGGTGCGCCACCCTTCAAGGAGGCTGTGTTCCAAACATTAGTTGCGGGCTTTTCACTATCAGTTCCGCCCAAAAATGAACTGCCAGGAGTATAACCCAAAGTGGGGCTTGCAAGCAAGGAACCGCCTAGAGTTGTAGGCGTTGATGCCGCTACCTGACCCTGAATTGATGAAGGTGTAACACTAGGTGATACAGAAGAATAAGTAGCTTGTTTAGTAGCCGTACCAGGAGCAAAAGCCTGACCTAAAGCGTAATTTAACCCACCACCAAGCAAAGCGCTTTCCGTTTTTCCTAAACCAAGACCCTCGGTCGCAGCACTGGTTAAACCGCCACCAAGACCACCAAGTAGAGCTGCTTGTCCAATATCTCCGCCCCTTAAAGCAGCACCTAAGGCACCCTTACCAGCTCCAGATAAAGCTCCAGATAATCCTTTGGCTAAAGTTGTAGAGCCAGCAACTTCTGGACCAACTAAACTACTTGCAGCACCAGAAATAACAGGTCCAGCCCCACCAGTTATTCCGCCCAATAAAAACCCTTGTCCAATATCTCCGCCTTGAATAGCTGAAGTCGCAGCTCCAACCCCAGCACCTATAACAGCGCCACCAACAACATTTGCAACAGTTGTTACGCCTAGAACGCTACCAGCCGCCGTAGATGCTCCTAAAGCAGCACCAACAGTTCCAGCCAAAGTTTCACCTGCGGCAAGAACACCAGCTTCTGTAGCGGCAAATTCAAGGGCAGGGACAACAAGGGCTGCGGCTGGCATTAGACATCAATCTCATATTTGTAAGCAGGGACCATTTTCCCGTTAACCATTTGCTGCGACTGAGAAATTTTAACAGGCAACCCAGTTTCCTGAGCAATCTTGTTAAAAGCAGGATTAGTAGAATAAGACATAAGTTTCTTATAACCCATTTCTTTGGCAGTGTTCATAGCCGCCTGATACCTTTTAATCAAAGTTGGAACAGGCTCAACAGTAAATGTATGCCATTCAGCAACGCCTGGAGATATGTCCCTTAATGAAAAAACCGTATTTCCAATCTGAACAAATTTAACCATTCCCTTTTTTGCCATAGCTCCAAGACCAGCCATGACTTTTTGTGGGTCCATATTAGGTGCTTCTTTTTTAATAGAAGCTTCAATAATTTGAGCAGAATTAAGTTTAGCGCCTTCCGCTTGCTTACTCGTCTTTTTTTGACGCATAGCACCCATAACGTCTTTGTCTTTAGACGTTTTACCAATCAAAGGCTGTGAAGGTGTGACCATTACGTTAACCTTAATGCTACAGCAATCTGCTCATGGGCCAGCACATGCTCGGCAAGCCACTGGTAAAAATCATCTTCTTTTCTCCAGTCAGCGTCAAGCATATTAAACGGATTGCTTAAACCTAACTGAGCAGCAAAAAACTGGTGCTCTACCTGATGGGAAAGCAACCAGTCATCAATGTTTTCAGGATCTAATCCAACTAACGGATAGGCTGGAACCTCTAGCCCCTGATCAAAAAATGTATCACGAAATAGCTGATGCTGGGTTTGGTTTTCAAATAAGAAAACATCCAGACCTTCTATATCGCCAAACTGAACAAGGGATAAAGTTTCAAAGTTCATGCACCCGTCCAAGGAAGCGGAGGCGTTACACTCTGCGGATTTTCAATTGTATGAATCCGAGCATCAACTAAAGCCTCTTGCTCTGCAACGCCTGTCGGCCCCAATGTTTCAGTAATCCAGCCAATAACCTGCGTCTGAGTTAACTGATCGTAAGGTGTAAACGGAGAGCCAGCCGTATAAGTCAAAGCTGTTGTGCCAGGAATGTAGGTATTGGTCGTACCATTATTACCCCAAAGGTTCCAGCCAACGGTAAACACAACATCAGATTGACCTGCGTATTCAGGATAGCAGGACAAAAACTTAATTTCCCATGTATATGTCGTAGCCATCACTTATCTACCTTCTGTTCAAGTTTATCAAAAATCTTGGTTAACCAGCTTTTGATTTCATCCATATCGTTTCTAAAGTCATCTTTGTGAACGTATTTTGTGTGAAGCTCAGCTTCCATTTCACGAAGTTCGTGTTGAAGATCTTTAATAGCATCCCAAATGACTTTTAAAACCCAGCCAAAAACTGCGCCTAATATACCTATAACAGCGTTGACTAGATCTTGTGAAATCATAATGCACCTATTGATTCAGTAGTTAATGCGTTTATAGATTGACTCGTTAAAGAATTGATAGACTGCATAGAAACATCTGATGCTAGAATAACAGGAGTTTCCCATAAGAATGTTTCTGTATTTAAGATGCTATTTTCTTCCGGTTTAGGAGGAATAAAAGCATCATAAGTTTCATCGTATGTAAAACCTATACCAGCAAAATGTTTTCTGAAGTTCATGTTATATGAAGTCTGTTTCCAATAAGGATAACCATTTGACCACATAACCAAAAAAGCAACACCTAATGGCTCGCTTTTAGGAAATGGCAAATTGTTTATTGCTTCGTTTGAAACAACATGAACTTCCAACACAACATTATTTTCGTCTAACTTTGCAAAGTGTGCCATGTCTTACGCCACATACGTTCCGTTGCCATTAAATTGTACCACTGTATTAGCTCCAGAAGTAGTAACAACTGGACTGCCTGTTACAGCTCCACTATAATTTATAGTTGGCATTGTTAAAATAACAACACCAGACCCACCCGCAGCGGCAATATTGCTTGTAACTGCCCCACCACCGCCACCACCGCCAGTATTAACTGATCCCGTTGTAGCATTGCCATTAGCGCCGCCGCCACCCGCTCCACCTCCGCCGGAACCTCCAACAGCACCTGATATATTAGCCCTTGAAGCAGTAAAAGGACTTAACGAATTTAAGGCTGGAGAACCAGAAAGCGAAAGAGCAAAATTGTTTGTAGAGGCATCAAAAAAACCTGTACCTAAACACGTTAATAAAGTCGTATTAGTAATTATAGGCAAAACGCTAGTAGGTGGAGTAAAATTAGCAGTATAAACTGCTGTTCCCTTAACTATTCTTAAATTACTCATATAATAAGATGCAACACCCCCATTCGCCGGACCAATATTTTTTTGACCGCTTGGCGTTGGATAATTGGTAGTATCGGTTGCACTTGCTCCAGAAACTCCGTTGATATAAATGGTTAAAGTTGTTCCGTTTCTTACTACAGCTATATGATTCCATGAATTTAATGTTAATGTAGAACTAGTATTTAAAACATTTCCTCCATTATATTGCCAATAAACATTATTTAAATAAATAACAATACCCCAATTAAGTGTACTAGTGCTATTAAAAATAAAATTTGAAGATGAATTTGAAAGTCTCGCCCAAAATTCTATGGTAAAATTACCAGTTCCAAATGAACTAGCCGTATCCGTGTAAGTTAAATAATCGCTTGTAGCGTTAAAGAAAAAACTTGCAGTGGTAAGCCTGTTGTCACCACCACCACCACCACCTCCCGCATAAAATACAGAAGATCCAGTTATAGATGATGATAATCCATCCCCACCAAATCCTGGTGTTGTTGTTGCAGAATTTCCAGAAGCTCCAGCGCCACCGCCGCCACCTCCAATATAAAGCTGGTTGCTAATATTGCCTCCAGATCCACCAGAGTTTCCTTGCAAAGCAGTGCCACTAGCTCCAGCATATTGATAACTTCCACCACCACCCGATCCGCCGGAAACAGCAGCATTAGTCAAAGCTGCGCCACCACCGCCTCCAACGGAAGTAACAGTAGTTAATCCACTTCCAGAAATTGATGAATTTGAACCAACAGATCCGCTAGAACTATTATTACCTGTTTGAGCAGATCCGCTTCCACCTGAACCGACAGTTATTGTGTATGTAGTACCAGGAGTTGCAGTATAAGAATTAGTTAGAAATCCACCACCACCGCCACCGCCTGCGTCGTTGTAACCACCCCCGCCACCACCTGCAACAGAAAGATATGTAATAGTATATGGAGAGGCTGGACCACCAGGCCAATTTTTAGCACCAGAAGATTCTTGTGCATCATCCAGATGCCAAACACCTGGAGCAGATGAAAAAGCTGTTCTATTTTGCGGACCAATAATGCCGCCATTGCGACGATTAGACATTAGCTCAATACCTCATAAGAACAAGTTACAGTAATTTTACTTGCTGTATTGCCAGTCGCACGAAGTGTATCACCTTCTAAAAGATAGATAGATTTAGACAAAATGTCCAAAGTAGAACCAACAGGTATGCTTATATTTGTAGCAACATTGTATGCAGTGCTACTTCTAAAAATATCTATAGTTACCAAATAATTAGATGAAGGATCGTTGTTTGAACAATAAAGACCTTCGATTTTATAAACAGAGTTACTTGCAGCAGGATTTGCCACAATAGTTGTTGCTGTAGCCGCAGCAGAAACAACAGCCGTATTGCCAAGAATCGACGATACGTTTGCTAGATTAGGGTTAGCCATTTTAGCCTCCAAATATCATAGAGAAGATGATTGATTTACCGTTGCTTACACCGCCGCCGCCTCCACCAGAAGGAACTTGGCTTATCCATGACGTACCATTTGATGTAAGAACATTACCTAATGTTCCTGGAGCAACAGTTCTAATTGCACCAGTATCATTACCAATCAAAACGGTTCCGCCTGTCAGAGACGTATTACCAGTACCACCACGAGCAACAGTCAATGTGCCAGTTGTACCATTAACAATCGGCAAACCTACGCCGTTAGATAAGTTAACAGAATAAGGAGTACCCAAAATAGCATTAGACAATGTGGGAGATGAAGTTAAAACAATAGCCCCGCTTCCAGTAGTAGCACCTAAAGCTGAGACGTTAATTGTTCCCCAATTAGGAGAAGATCCAACACCAGTAGAAATTAACACGTTACCAGCAGCAACTGCTGGCAATCTGGCTAAAGTTGTGGTGGATGATGCGTAAAGAATATCCCCAATTGTATATCCAGTAACACCTGTACCGCCAATTGTTGCAGGCAAAGTACCAGCAATAAGTACGCCTGTTGAGTTGGCATAAAGAGTTGTATTTGCTGTATATGAACTTAACCCAGTACCACCTCTAGCAGTTGATAAAGTTCCACTTGCAATCTGACCAGCACTTATGGAAATATTGCCTCCATTGGCAACATTGGTAAGTTGACCCTGAGAATTTACTGTTATTGTTTGATAAGTATATGGGCCTCCATAAGTTCCAGAAGCTACAGCCGTATTAGAAATACTAAATTGTGAACCAGCTAAAGTAAGACCAGTTCCCGCTGTATAAGCCGCACCACCACCAAATTGAATAAAAACTATATTACTTGTGCCAAGAGTTACAGGTGCAGCAGTCTGTTGAGACCATTGAGTGTTATTGTTTGCAGTGCCATATTGGTTGTAGAAAAAGTCACCTGCTTGAATTTCAGCAGTTTGATCGTAATCAGTTGCACGAGTTAAAACCCAAGCTACCGATCCAGATCCAACCGTTGTAACACTATAAGCACCGTTTTGCGTTTGATCTGTTTGATTTTTAACAAGAATACGAGTTCCAACAGCAATAGCCGGATAAGAACCAGTACCAGATCCATCCAAAGTAAACGCAGCCAATGTACTTGAATTGGTTAATGTAGCACCCACGCCGGATGATCCATTAGAATATGTAGCCGTTAAAGCTGCCGTTGTTGCATATTGAGTAGCAGTTTGAAAACGCAAACCATTGATAAAATTATCAACATAAGACTTGTTGACAATATCAGTGGCGTTTGATGGAGATGTAGAAATCGTCCCTGTTGTCAAAGACAAGGCATCTATATTGATTGTAGATACACCTGTTAATTGACCTTGAGCATTAACAGTAAATTGAGGAACTTGATTATTAGTTCCATATGTTCCAGCCGTCACACCAGTGCTTGCAATGGCAATAGTACCAGATGACGTAATAGGTCCACCAGTCAAACCTGTGCCAGTGCCAACAGTTTGCACTGTTCCAGATCCAGGAGTACCACCAAGCAGTAAGGTTTTAAAACTACCAGTGTTATCAAACGTACCATCTAACGTATATGTATCGCCAGGGTTCAGCGTTACGTTAGCAATATTTTTACCAGTTACGTTGACATAAGTAACAGTAAGAACAACATCAGCCGTATCTGTATTTTCAACAATAAGATTTTTAATAACACGACGAGTGTTAGAGGCAGGCGCAGAAATAACAGTAACGGCAGTCGTACCATTTAACAGACCGTCAGAAGCACCTTCGGTAAAAGTTGTCCCTGTGTTGTCAGCATAAGTGGCAACGTATGTGGGCTGGTTAGTAGCAGGAGCTGCTGCTAGTTTAGCCGTAATTGATTTTGCTGTACTGTCTAAAACTAACATTTTTTCCTCACGATACAAACCAAGGATATGATACGCCACCAGCCACAGTCAAAACAATAGCTGCATTTGTATTGTCATTTGTTCCAGTAATATTTACGTTTGTTCCAGTTACAAAGTTTATGTTGCTTTGAGAACCAATATTAGCACCATTAACTTGGATTGTAATATTTCCTGAGCCGCCACCGCCGCCGCCACCTGTGGAAATATATTGGAACGATTTTAAAGTCATTACATGCCATCCCCTGCCATCACATAGACATTGGCAGTTCCCGTGTTGGTGACACCTGTAAAGTACTGGTTGGCATTAAGAGTAATGATCTGATCTGTGCCAGCAAGCATCACAAAAGATTGACCTGTCGATGTTACGACATTAGCCATTGCCGTAGCTGCGCTAGAAGTTGATCCATAACCTATGAAAACAACATTATTACCAGCAGGGATAACAATCTTATATTGCGTTGCACCAATTGTGGTTGATAGGCATTGAACGGGCGTGGGAGCGGAAGTTGCCGCTGTAAACGTCACCGTATTGCCCATTGGTGTAAATGCCATGACACCCATTACGCACCTACCTTGGCTTTAAGAGCATCTAATTCTGTTCGAAGCTCTTGAATGGTAGCAATAAGGTCAGCATAGAAATTCATATTCAAACCAATATGTTTTCTATTGTCTATTTCTTGCACATTTTGAGGATAAACAGTTTCAAATTCTTGAGCTATAAAACCAGAATCTTCTTTTCCATCTTTTATCCAAGTAAAAGAAACTGGATTAAGTTTCATAATTCTTTGTGTGGACAAAGACAAAGAAGATATATTTGTTTTTTCACGCGCATCAGAAATAAGAGACCAAGCAACCTGATTGGCTTTTGGAGTAACACTGCAAGAAAATTCAGATGAATTAAAATGCAATTGAGATGTCCCACCAACAGACATATCAATTTGTCCAGATCCATTATAACTAAAACCAGCAGTAGAGCTGTAATTTAAATTTGAATACCCGCTAGTATATTCAAGCTGAGGGTAAGAACCACCAGCTTTTACTAACCCAGAAGCAGTAACATCTCCAGAAGTAGCTGATATTGATGTTCCACTAACAGATCCTGCGGTAGCCGTAATATTGCCAGTCGTAGCCGTAATAGCTGTTCCTTGAATACTAGAGCTACTGGTAATAGTTCCAGATGCGGATAAAGTTGTACCCGCCGTAATTGCGCCAGTTGTCTGAATTGTCGCTGGGTTAACCGCACCACCAGATATGGTCCCGCTATTGGTTAATGTTCCAGTTAAACTTCCCCCTTGAAGAACAGGAGTAGCCAAAGGAACAGACCCGCTGCCAATACCGTTAATAGTAGTTGTTAACAAAGAAAAATCTGCATCCAATTTATTCAAAGGAATTGGAGACGTAGCCGTGGCAAACGTGTAGGTAATGGTGATTGGAAGTGCCATTAGAACCTCGCTCTGTATTCGTATTCGTGTTCAAGTGTATTGTACGTTATGCCTGGACTTTGTGATGTTACAGTAAGTCCAAGATATTTTCCATACTGTTGAGAGTCAGATTTGTATAAAAAATACCCTGTTCTGGTCCAACCAATGGGATCATTCACATTATTTTGCCAAGGAATAACAATTCCAGAGTTATTTACCCATTCCCCAATATTTTGAAAAGTATAATCGGGAGAAGAAGCATATTCGCTATCTACAGTGACAACAATGTAAGAACCAGCCGTTGTTGTGGCTTCAACACCAAACTTAAGAGCTTGCTTATCACGAATAACATCACCCATAGGATTGAGTGCCGTTTGCAACGTGCTAGAAATATTGGCATCTAAATCAGTATACAGTTTTACAAGATTTGTGCCAGCCGTACCAAACAAACTTATACTGTTTGCCGTAACAACAGAATTAACCCTGATAAGATCGCCTTGACTTGCAACAAACCATTTTTTGTCAAAAAAGATCAATTGTATCCATCTTGGTCCTAAATTAGGATCATTGTACCTGACATTAAAAGCAGCACACAAAATGTTGTTAATCAACACTTGGCCACCCGTAATTGGGTAAGAAAAGTCAATTAACGGGTAAATTCCATCCAAAGCGTCCGATAATTTACTTGTTGTAGCCCCCACAAGAGCGTAAATTCCGTAATCGTTGGCAAACAACAAAGATCTGAAATAAGGGAAAATAGCGTCAATTTGCCTAGATCCAATAGATGCAGATACGTTAGTGTTGGTAAACAATGTAGTGCCAGTTGTACTCACTCTCACATCAGAAAACACATTGACTGAATCTTCACCAAACACATACAAGAAATTATTAGCTGAAACCAAAGATGTTATGATGCTATGTAAAGTATCGTCTTGTAAATTGATGTTACCAGCAGAAACACTAACAAAATCATTATACAAACCAGCAGCACTATAAAATACAGTTCTACCCTGTGAAATCCACACTCTGCCTTGAAACGATGCTATATCAGTATTACCATCTACTGTTGCTATAGCTTTGGCTATGGCTCCGTTACCACCACCACCCGTAATTGTTACAGTAGGATTACTTGTATATCCAGTGCCAGGATTAACCATTACTATACTGGTAACAGCCCCTCCATTAACAATAGCTACAGCATTGGCTGCTGATCCTCCGCCTCCAGATATGTTGACGGTTGGTGCTGAGGTATATCCAGACCCGCCTGCCGTAAGGAGGACTCCCACAGTTCCTTTTGCAAAAGATAAGAACCCAGCAACAGCCGTTGCATTGTTGCCGCCACCGCCAGATATTGTAACGGTAGGGGGAGAAGTGTATCCAGAACCCGCCTCTGTGAGCGAAATAGATGTGACAATACCCGATCCAAGTTTGGCAATTGCATTGGCTGACGAGCCTCCACCACCAGTTATGGTAATAGCAGGAGCAGATGTATAACCCGATCCTGGATTTGTAACAGATATAACAACAACACCGCCGGATTGAATTGATGCAGAACCTTGCGCCTGAACGCCAAATTGACTTGAAGGGGAAGCAAAAGTAACAGTTGGAGGAGTTGTATAGCCAGATCCAACATTGTCAACTTGCACAGACAAAATAGTGCCAGACGCATTAGAAATAGCCGCTACAGCCGTTGCCTGAACCCCATTTGTTTCATTTGGAGCTGAAATGGTTACAATTGGAGCCTCAACATAATTGCTTCCTACGTTGGTTATACCAATTCCGCCAACAGACCCAACAGTAATGAGATTAGCACCATCGTAAGTATAGTAACCATGATTAGGGTCAATAATGAGTGCACGATCATTTTTCCATTGTTTAATTCTTACCCCAGAAGTTGAAAATATTCCAGGAGGGGCTATTGTTGTTAATGTTATTGTTGCAAACTTATAAGATTGCATGGAGCCGTCAGCATTAGCAGTTATGATATAATCATAATTGTTAATATTTACACTGTATAATCCATTAACTGTTGTATGAGTTGTTATATTGTTTCCAAAAACAAGAGGTGTAACACCATCTTGAACCCAATCGACAACAGCACTTGAATTGTTAGTCCAAGGAATAATAACTCCGTAATCGTTTACCCATAATGCGGTAGAACTATCTGGAACAATAGCATTTTGAGTGACTGTATTACCAATAACCTTAAGATTACCAAAACCTATAGGCTGGATGTTTTCTATCCAGCTAAATTCATTTTCATCAATAGCCGTGCGATTAGCTTTGGTGTTTAATGCTTTAAACGCCTTGGTAACTTGATATTTTTTTTGTTGTTCAGGACTCTGTGCCATTAGTACGCCTGTGAGTAAGGCATCGGCATACGACGAGTAAACGTAGTAGCCAACAAGTTCTGGCACTTCTGAATGTATTGCTGACGGAAGATCTCAGCCTCACCATAGCTCTGTTCTTTAAACTTAGCTGTGTAAGCTGCGTAAAATGGAACAGGCTCAGTCCACGGATCTTTGATTGTCTCAACGTCAGTTAAGTTAACCATATCAATTGGTCTGATAACTGTATCAAGCTCAATCGTATATGTTTGGTCAGGCAACGGACCAATGTAAAAGCTATTAGTCCCGTAAAGACTAAAAGCCACAGGCTGACCGATGTAAGATTGATAATAACGCAATTCAGCATTGAACTGAGTCCAAGGCTTGTACATCAAAGGAACGCGGGTCGTTCCCCAGTACAAGTTGATGGTAAGAATATCCATTGTCTGATCGCCTTGCGGCAAACCAGAAAAATCATAGACTTCTTTATTTTGTGTGACTGTAGATGTTTGGAGACGGCGTAAAGCGCCTGTATCTCTAACAAGACGCTGACGAGCGCCGTTAATATCAATTGTTAACTCTTGGTCAGTCCAAAAGTTAGCATTGGCATCGTGCAACAAACGCCGTGTAACAAATATGTAATCGTTGAGCGTTGTCATACCACACCATATTCAAGGCTTTCCCCTCCCCCATTGCGACACGGGAGAGGGTACTCGTTCTACCAGAGGGGTCACTACTAGTAGTTTTTAGAAGCTGACAACATCGCCGTATACGTTAACGCGGAACTGATGGTTAGCAACGGCACCAGCCGTAATGTTAACAAACAGTGCGTTAGGTTGATAGCAAGTGTTACCAGCCGCAGCTACAAGCGTAATATCTTGGTAAGTATAACCGTTGATGACGTTAGACAACGCCACGTTAGATGTTACCAAGTTACCGCCGTCATTGGTTGTACCGATGGTTACATAGGTAGAAGCCAAGGACTGGACAGCGCCACCCGCAACGTTTGCAGCACCAGAAACAGTAATCTTACGAATGATTACGTTACCAGAACCCTGCATACCACCGCTGAGGATTGGCAAAGCCACTACAGCATTAGCGACCGCGTTCGCAAGCGCAAAGCCAGTAGCGATACGATAACCGCTAAAGCTGTCCTGCGTATTTTGGCCTACTGAATCAGGATTAGCCATAATACAACTCCTTATTTGTTGTTGTATTGACCAGTTGCAGCCTGACCGTCATTGATGCCGTACAGAGTCAATGTCTGAGTGCCAGTTACAGCGTTACCGCGCACGTTCCAGCCGTCTGACATGATTGTGCCAGCGGTGTTAGATGCGAGGTATGTAACCCAGTTATTGACGTTTGCAGCGTAAGTATTGACTTCAATAGTTACGTTGGTTGTGCCAGCAGGAATGATATACCAACCAGCAGGAATAAACTGAGCACTTGAAGTACCAGCGTTCATTGCTGTCAAGTTGCCGATACCAATACTTGATACCGTTACGGTTTCAAAAAAGGCACCAGCAGTGTTGGTAGAGGCATTAGCGAGAAGGATTTTGTTTGAAGATAAAGACATCTGTCATCCTCCCTTAAATGTTCAGATAGTTATAGCTAGTGACCTTGGTCATCGACTTAGGTTTGGTGGAAACAAGTTCTGCAATCGTCAGAACTGCGCCAACATAACCAACCTGCCAGTTAGGAAGGGTCGATTCAAAGCCAGTGAATACGAACTGACCAGCCTCATGGATGTAGAGGTTCAGGTAGTTTGTATTCAAGAAATACAGAGTACCTTCTGGGCAATAGGGATCAGGATAGATCGGAACGCCAGCAACCATCAGTGCCTTAAAGGCAGCCTGCGGGCCGTTAGCATCGCCGTCAAAGCCGTTACCAGGAGTGATAACGTACTGTTCCTGACCGACGAAATCTTGAGCCAAGAGCGTCCAAGTACCAAAGCCGCAAACGCCGAATGAAGGCACTTCTGCGCCCTTCTTCACCGTACCGGAGATGTACTGAAGCACGTTCTGACGGGTCGGGTTGACCGAACCAGCGGCATACTGACCAGACTGCCACCAAGTGTAGGTGGAGCGGTTGATGTTGCCGTAGGTTGCTGCTGTCGTACCGTTGTCAACAGCTGCGGGAAGACCCGTGAACTGCTGAGTGTTGGTGACGTTGTTGTACAGCGAGTAGGCCATAGCATCCATCATCACGTTGGTCGCGTCGTTCATACGAGCTTCGATCAACGGAATGATTGCATGGTCCTGCTGTACTGCGCCTTCCATTCCGAGGAAAGGAACAGGAGCAATCATCAGCTTCAGAGTAAATTCAGCGTTGTAAGCACCCTGCTGAACCGACGGCTGAGCGAACGAGCCGCTGTAGTCGGACCACTGAGCGTTAACGAACTGAGCACCCTGAACAGGCACTGTAACGGACGACACACCGCCCGTTGCGGTTTGAGAGTTTGCAATCAACGCAGCCATAAGCGGGGTACTGTTGTAAAGCTGTACCACCAGCTTGGGAATAAACGCACGGCGTGTAACGTACGTTAATTCTGTAAACTGCGACGAGCTTGCTGCTGGGATAATACCACCACCAATAGCCATCGAGATATACCTCTTAGTTTGTTAAGACCCCTAATTCAGTTCAAAGGCCGATACGAGTTCCCTTGCGGAGATCTTGCATTGCCCTTACCGCCTCATCACGAGCAGCACGTTGTGGGTTTTTCCAAAACTTTGACAGCGTGTCGCGGGCTGTCTCGTTCAGGACGTTCGGATTGTAAAACGCCTGACCAGTTGGCTCGGACGCTTTATTCATCCACTGCCAATAGTCCGCAGCGGTCTCGTGATTTTGTATGCCCTTTTCGAGCATGATTTTCTCGATCTTCTCAACGTCTTCGTCAGACTGAGCCTTACCTGACTTAATCAAAGCCTGACGACGCTTTTCAAGCGTTTCCAGAGCTTCCTTTTCCATCAACTTGGCCTGCAACTCTTCAATACGAGCGTTGTTCTGCTGCTGACGGGCTTCAAACTTGTCTTCAAGCTCGATTGTGTCAATCGTAATGTCTGGTTTGACTTTCTTGGTCATACGCAGGAAATCATTACGAGTAGCAGGATTTTCAGCCAATTGACGGGCAATGAGAGCTAACTCATCGCGGGCTTCAGGTGAAAGATCTTCTAAAGATGACATGATTAGACCCCTAATAAAATTAGATTACTTTTTTACCATCGCCAGGAGGCTTAATGGTGAACTGGTTTTTCGCGCCAATCTTTGCGGGACCAGAAAGGCCGCCCAAACGATCATAACGAGGAGTATTTACAATCTGACCATTGTTTTGCTTGTCAGTGGTCGGATTGCGTGGCGACCCTACGCCGCGAGGCTTAAAGAGATCCATAGCTTATCCTTTACATTGTCATAGGTGCGCCCCCTGCGGGGGGAGTGGGAGGGCCGGCAGGAGGCGCTGGGGGAGGAGTTTGCCCCATCAAACCTAGATTCGGGGGAGATCCGGCAATCATTCGAGAGCCAGGTGTTCCACCGCCAGCTTGTGGGAGGTTTTGAAGTAGCTGCAAAATTTCGGCGTTTTGAAGTTCGCCTGTTTTCTGCTTTTTTGGGCCAAGGAGTCCGGTCAACGCTGACAATGCGGACATCAACTTCTTGCCTTCAGGGGTTTCACTGCCAACAGCAGGAAGAGCTTGTTCAATAAGGTCCAGCGCCATTGATACGTTAATCATGGCTGCTTCTTTCTGACCAGCTTTAGGTTCCGGTGTAGACATCGGATCGGTCATAGGCGTAGAAATATCAGGTGACGGAGCACCAGGTGCAATTGCGCCACCGTCTTGGCCTGGCTGTCCCTGCGACATCAATGCCATCAATTCCTGTTCATTTGCCATCTCAAAATCCCAAAGTAAAAAAATCGTGGGAGAATATATTTGGACTTCCCTCTCCCACAGGGGAAATTGCTAACAACGGGTCTGACCCGTGTATTAGTTAGCGCTTTGCTTTACGACCCTTGCGACGCATGGACGCCTCCTGTGTTTGAGTTGCAATTATTGTCATTAGCGACGAGAACGACGCTTAGACCTTTTCACTGACTTGTACATCAGTAACTCCTGAGTTTGGATCTAGAACCACGAGCCTTACGGGGGTTCATAGATTTAATGTTGGTAATCTTGTAGGAAATACTAGCAGGCTTTTCACTTCTTGACAATGAGGACTGTTTAGCCCTCGGCTGGTTACTTGGTTTTGTCAAACGTGACTTTGCCATTACGCGACTGCTTTCGGTTTAGCAGGCTGCTTTTGCTCTGGAGGCTGGGCAGCCGCTTTGGATTCCATCTTTTTGAGACGGTCTTTGAGCAATTGTTTCATAGGTGGGTCTAACAAGTCAATAAGGCTTTCCTTGTCAATTGCTTGCGCTTTGAACAGGTTAAAGGCCAATTGACGCAGATCTTCCATAAAGATTGGGCTATTCGAGTGAGCATCGACTTTTACCACATAATCACGAGTAAACTGCTCAGGAATAAACTTAACATCATTAGAATCAGTAAGGTGTGTGTCGTTATAGGCCTGAAGTAATTTGAGATAAAGAGTAGACATTTTCTCAAGGGAGTCTTCGACCATGAGAGCTCGCTTTTTAGCGCGGGAAGAACCCAAACGTGCAAGCTGACTTGCGTGTCCAGCCGAACGTACGCCGCTTTCACCTCGCCCAGACAAAACATTAGAAATGCCTGAAGCTTCTTCAAACATTGAATCAATTTCTTTAAGTTGAGCATAGAGATCCTGCGGAATGTTAGGAGCCAGCTTTTCGACTTTAGTCTGAGGCATGTCTGTCATAAACAAGCCGCCAGCACGGTTCAGAGCAAAGTCTTTCTCGTCGATAATACCAGAAAAACCTGTCAATGCGGTAGGGGGTGAGACCTGCTTAGAAAGCAGATCAAGTATTTCTGACATGCGGCGATTACGCATATCTTGCAGCACAACCAGCTTTTGAACTTCGGGTTGTCCCCAGAAATAATCATATTGAGGAGTCGGGCAGATCTGAATGATCGGCAGCTCGCCACGGATAAACATCTGTTCAAGCGGACGGTCATAAATGATTACATCTGGAGCGGCACGAGTAACAATCTGATAATCTTTGATCTCATCATTCCAGATGTAAAGATCGGTCATTTCAATGGTATCTTCGCCAATTTTGGCCTTAAAGCGGTTAGGTGCGCTCAGGTTAAGATTGACGTTACCATACATGATAGGATTCACTTGGCTTGTCACAAGCCGTTGGATTCCTTCAGGAATAATTGACGGCGTGTATTGTGACGCAGTAACGCGATCAACAATGCTCTGCCGCTTAGGATGCGAGTAAAGCCGATCAAACAGATCTGACTTGGTCATGTAATATGTGTGAGTGATTGCCTGCTGACGATCAAGGGTCGATACGTCTTCACGCAGAACGCCAATCGAGCCTGGGTCCAGAACGTAAGGGTAAATCGACTTTTCACGGACAACCAGCTTTACAAAGCAGGAGCCGTAACACAGCGACCAAGTAAGAGCTTCCGTAAACACTTTATCGGCATTGGAGTTATTCCATTCATCATGCAAGAGCTGACCCAAAGCTGGGATCTTTGTATGCTCGCCAGGATGAACTGCCGCACCGAGTGCTATATTAAAGCGCGTCGTTTCTGACGAATAAAGGAAGCTAACCAATTGATCTATATGAGAATAAATCTTGTTGTAAGCTGCCGGAGAATCTTCAGGTGACGCGCCGAACAAATACCAAGAGCGATAGGAAGCATAATCTGATCGGCGGTCATCAAGCGATACCTTGCACTTGTTAATCAAGTCTAGGTAGAAGAACTCACGCTCACCATGATTCTCAGGTATTCTCATTTCGCGTCCTTGAGACTCAGCCCTTGATGGTCGTTAATAACAGAACTTGGCTTCGGTCCGGTAAAGTTCTCGCCCTTGACGTTAAACCCGACTGGTTCACCACGCACGGACTTTATCGCATTTCCGCTCATAAGGGAAGGCATACTTAAATTTCCGCCGCCTCCCCACATTACGCCGCCCTCGGCAGCTTCCTTACCTTTGGCAGTTTCGGCCACAAACTCTTGTTCTTGCTTAGAAACTTCCTTGTTGTTGCGGGTGTAATAGCCTGACTGATGCTCACCTTCACGGGTGGACTTGATGTTGGTCATCTTGAATTGCGATGCCAGACCCTTGAGGTTGGTGTCAGTCCGTTTGGTCCGGTCAGACTTGATGGAGAAGGGCTTGATGAACACTTGCTTGGGTTCAACGTCGCAATGTTCGCATTTCTGCTCCCACGCATCAAAATACCCGTGTTCTTCGCACTTGTAAGACTTCAAGACTGCCATTTTGTACCCCTTTTAAGTTGCTCATCGAAAGTTTCATCTGAATAGTCATTGGCGTTTTTCAGGCCCAATTTTAGCCTGATTTGCCCGTTTTGAACCCTCAAACCCGTATTTCTAACGATTTTGGGTTTATTTTCTTTGTTATAGTGGATAAAGCGGGAATTGTCTTTATTCCGCATAATCTCGACTTCACCAGCCTCAATACGCCGCATAGCGTAGGAAACACGGATCTGAATCATCTCTGTGAGGGGATGCTTCTTGTTTACGAATACATCTTTGAGATGCCCCTCGGATAAACCCGTCATTTCAGCCAAGAAGTGCCAAGAGATCACCCGATTAGGATCTTTATGGAACCGATCCATCAGGCGATAGAGTTCACCTTTGGGGAAGATCTTTGGGTCCATAACCGATATTCCGCAGATAGGTTGATACGTTACGAGAGACAGAAAGCTCTTCAGGAGTGCGGTCTTGGATCTTGTGAGCCATGTCTCTTGTGATGCGCCGCACGATCATTTGATTTTGAACTTGCTCGGCAAAAGCTACGACCGCTAACGCCGTTGCCATCACTCGGTCGTCCTTGCCCCGACCAGGGGCAGAAATCGTCCCGTTATTTCGGACAATGGTTTTCATCTCGTCAAGGAGTTCTGTTGAGTTGATGTTCATCATCCGGCGCTCAAAGTAGTCCTTCGTGTAGTTCATCATGCGCTCTTTGGAGGGTCCGGTTGTCACCCAGCCGATAGAGTTGGTCAGCCCGCCAAGGGTATCGTTCTTTCTCCAGATGTAGTTCTTCATGCTGGAGAGCACGTTCATTAAGTCTTTGCCCATTTGGCTTGTTTCGGGGACCGAGCCAATAGCCGTTGCCTGACGCTTAAGATTTGTGAGTTCTTGAATAACAGCCTGTCCTGGACCGTTGACTTCAAGGTTGAGGGTGGAGTTCTTGTACGCGCCAGCAAGGTGAGCGATGACCCATGCAAATTGATAAGTGTTAAGTTCGGACGTTGCAAATTCAGCCACTTGGTCCAGACCGTCAGCGTAGCAACGATACACCTGGATACAAAAACGATCTGCCCAGTCTGACGAACCGTATGCAGGATCTGCACCAATGACGTAGACGGCGGTGTCGATTGGTTCTTCCCAAACCTTGAGGGTACAGACTTTCTCCGAAGACTTGATAACTTCCGTATCTTGGAAGTAGTTACCGAACATGTAACGGTAACAATCGGGTTGCTTTTTACGCGCATCTTTCATAGCCTCCGTGCAGCGGCTGTTTGAGAAGAAGTTAGTGCCAGTCATAATGAAGGCATAGTCTTCTGTCGGCGGAAACTCTTGATACATCAGCGCATCGTCCTTGATGCCCTCGATCATCTTCCAGCGCCACCAAGCAATTTGCCGCGAGTTAATCTCAACGCCGTAGAGCTTCTTGATTTCCTTGACCCACTCTTTCTCTTCGGGAGAGAGCTTGCCGTCCCAGTAGGTTTTGTAAACGGAACCTTCAGGATCTGCGGAATAGAGTTCGTTTCGCCACCAGCCGCAGAAAATTGCCTTCTGAGTTCTAGCTTTCTTGGCAGTCGCATACATGTCGTGGAACATGTTGAAGCCACGCGCCGTACTCTCGAACATATACAGGCGCAACGGATTGGTCTCAGCTAACGAAGCCAGCAACGATGCCAAGCCTTCCTCGTCGCCCCACGAGCTGGTCTCAGTACCGTGAAGGTAGGTAATTGCTTTACCGCGCCCCAGTGACCCCTTGGCCCGCAAGCCTGCCACTTGGTAGAACAAACGGCTGCGGTTCTTCAGCGTCAGAGAGTTACGGTTATGCGTGATCTCAGGAATCTTATACTGCTTGGGAAGGCCCGACATATACATGGCAAGCGTTTGCCGGAACATGTCGCGGTTTTCTTCCGTGTCCGTTGTCAGAGTTCCTTGAAGACCAGGATGTATAAAATGCCAGTACAGATCAAGAGCAAGAGAGATAGTTGTAATTCCAAGTTGCCGCCCCTTCAAAATAACAAAGAAGTGCTTGTCCTCTTCCAGACCTTGCGCGATCTCGTTCATCACATAGGTCTGAGTGCCAAGAAGATTGCCCATCTTCTTCAGGCCATGCTCTTTCGTTTCAATGCTTAACTCAGCGCAGAACTTGTAAAACGCCTGAAGGTCAAACTTCATAGCTTTGTGCTTTCATACCAGCCGCCAGTGGAGAAATGGGCTGTGACAATCTTATCACACACGTCTACGAAAGTATTGATCGCATTGTTTGTGCGACCCTGAAACATGTGAAACACCCCACCGTTATAGTGAGTGCCGCGCCCAAAATATCCATAATTGCCCAGAGACCATCGTCCCTCGTCGGCAGGATACAGGTAGTGAGTAGGATATATAGCGCGAATAGGCAGATCCAATCCCTCAGCAACTTTGGTAAAGAATTGTGCCACGTCACAATCCGGCTGCTCAGAAAAGGTAACACCCACTTTCTGCCAAGCCTCACGGTGAACCATATAAAAAGCCGGACCAGCGTAAATGTGATGAGGATCAAGGTGGTTAGCACTTTGAGCAATCCCAAGAATCCCCCGATTCTCTTTTGTCCAGCGATACGCCCTAGCCATAATTGTTTCACAGGTCGGAACGCAATCGATCTCCAGAAAGCAAACAACCTCCGCACCCGTCTCAAATTCATCTTTGCAAACCTTGTCCATCCACTCGCCATGCGGCATGTGAACCCGATAATAAGAAGCACTCAATCCAAAATGCTTAATCACACTCTCATGCGCGTTAATCATTCTGGTATCAACGTCAGGCCAAGCCAGTGTGTGAACTCTCATGTGAACCCCTCTATTGGTGCGCTTGGAAGGTTTCGAACCTCCAACCTTCGGTTTCGTAGACCGACGCTCTATCCAGTTGAGCTACAAGCGCGTCACATATAAATAACTATCAGAACAACAATATGCAACAAATAATTTAACAAATTAAAGTTTGTGTCATTTTACCTACATACAAAAAAAGTTTATATTGCAAACCCTTAATTCACTAAGGATTTTAAAATGGCTTTTAGACCTGTTCCTGATGAACATCTCATTCACGTCATAAATGTTTACAACAAAACAGGCTCGGCAAGGGCCACTGGCTTCCAACTCAATATACCAAGATCTACAATCAGACAGCAACTTGGCAAAGCCAAAGAGTTTTTCCCTCATCTATTCGATCAAAAACACCAACAATTAGAACCAACTGAATGGGTTGTACCACCGATCTACTCACCAGAAAAAGACATTAAAACAGTTCTTGTTGGCGGTGATGCCCACATCTGGCCTGGCGAGCCAACCATTATGTGGAAAGCCTTTGCCAAGGTAGCCAAGCAACTCAAGCCAGACTGCATCGTCCTTAACGGCGACATTCTCGACGGCGCTAGAGTTTCCCGCCACGGTAGACCTCTCGGCTCCAAAGCCCCCAAGATCTCTCAAGAAGTTGAAGCCGTCAGAGAGCATCTTAAAATGCTCCCCCTCTCCGCACATAAAATCTGGACGATGGGCAACCACGACATCCGTGTGGATAACTACCTAGCCTCAGCAGCCCCAGAACTTGAGGACTACGCAGGCCGCATCAAAGACCGTTTCCCAGAATGGGAATTTTGCTGGGCAACCGTCATCAACGAAGTCGAGATCCGGCACCGCTTCCGTGGTGGTATCCACACCGCATGGAACAACGCCCTGCACTCAGGCATCAACATTGTCACATCCCATACCCACCAGCTCCAGCTCACAGCCGTCAGGAACCGTCGTGGCTCGCATTATGGTATCGAGTGCGGAATGTTAGCAGATCCGTGGGGACCGCAGTTCGAATACACAGAAGGCGCTCCAAACAGGCAATGCGCTGGCTTCGTTTTCCTAACATTTGACGAAGAAAACAATCTCATGCCACCAGAGTTCTGCGAGATGATCCGTGGCCGACCAGCCTTCCGTAACAAATATGTATTTTAATCTTCATATAAGAAATATACCTTACGAGCGTCTACAAACCCTCCAAAGGAGATTCCTATGGCTCTCGTAATTGGTACTGCTGTTCTCTCGCAATCTGACGACGGTGTGGATGAAGTTACCTTTCAGCCATCAGCCGACTTCATGGAAATGTCACTGATCGAGCGTCTTGGCGCTGCATACCTCCTCGTCTCAGAAATCTATGATCTCATCGATTATGAAGACGACATTGACCCAGAAGATGAAGATCTGGAAGACGATGAAGACGAAGATGACGACTGGTCAGAAGAAGAATACGCCTAAAATAAAAGGGGGAGAAATCCCCCTCACACCTCAGCCGACCAAACGTCTTCCATCAATCTACGCAACTTCTCAACTTCCTTATGCCGACCACGGTAATAAGCACGGTCCTCGCAAGTCACCCAGCTCTGAGCTAAACGCTTGCAACTCTCCATACTAATCACAGCACCGTCACCCGACATCATCTCAAAGATCTGAGAGGTCAATATATTGATCCTCCGATCTATAGGCTTGTCAAAGTCTAACATCAACTAATCCTCCATACCCGTAACCCACCATCATCCCGACGGGTCACAAACTTCCAGCCAGTCTCCTTCGTAAAACGCCACATCAGCGTCCTAACCGTCTGGCAAACACCCAAATCACCCTCAACATAAAACGAATCGCCAGGATCCATCTGTGCAAATGGATACTGATGCTTCCGAGCACGCTTCAGAAACTTGTTAACCGGAATATGTTTATCAATCTGTATAACCATACAACATCATATAACCCAATAATTAAAAACAGCCAAGAAATTTTTTTGGGGTGAACAAGGTGGGGTGCACGCCCACACCGCCCCCCTTGGCCCAACGCATCCCATTTAGCCGTCCTATCCAACAATAATCATTCATTCCATACTCATCACTATTCAATATGTATTTATACTAATATAAAACGGTTTCTAGGGCTTTCAGATCGAGAGGGGACAATTTACCCCTGGTCATCACAGGGTGACCCTTAAACGCAAGCGCGGGTGGAGAGACAATCACAATCCCATTCTTTTGGATGGTGACATGTTAGTGTTTATACAGTAACCATTTAGTTAATATTTATACTGTCAATATTTTGACATAAGTATTTATACATAAGTATTCTTACTAATCATATTTTATGAATTTATGTCTTTACATATTATAATAGTATGATTATAGTATATTCATGATCAATAAAGATCATATATATATAATATATATACGGAGAAAAACATTATGACAAACAAATATCAAATTGAAATTACAGATACATTCGGTGGTGAAGCTAACTATTCATGGGTAAAACGGTCGACCGTCACCATGCCTGATATTACTCACTACGGCTATGACGGCTCGAAGAATTACAGCAAGGCCAATAAAACTTTTAATAGGGAGTTAGTTAAACGTGCAAAGGCCTTTGCAGGATGGACCGGGCTTCGCTGCGAGGTCGAAAATTGGGGCGATACTATAGCAATCCGCCCGCGTGGCGCTGCAATGGTCGCTTTTGTTACCTATCAGGATTAAGCCTAACAATCACTAGGGGCAGACAGGTTCTGCCTCTCATGATTGCTATGCAATCTTAACACAAAACAATGGGAGTTTAATATGTCTTACAATGGTTGGAAGAACCGTCAAACTTGGCTCGTAAACGTGCATTTTGGCGACTATCTGCAAGAGCTGGCAGACGAAGGACAAAAGATAGACGCTGATTTTATCCGCGATATGGTCGACGAAAATTTTCAAGAGCAAGTCAAAGATTTAAGTATGTTCGTGCAAGATTTAATTGATGACGCTGGCATTGATTGGGATGAATTGGCAGCACATTTTGAAACACAAGACGAAGATCGCGGGGTTCTCGAACATGCTGCATGGTATGATACAAGCTCAGAACTGGCATAAAGGGTATATCATGAAACACACTGAAACAATCTTAGACAGTCTCTTTGCAACGCTTGGCCTGATAGTTTGGTGCTATCTTTGCTATTGGTGCATGGTCGTATTCGGTTAATAGGGGGTTAAAATGACACTTGATGAAACACTTGTGAACGTCTCACACGCGCAAAGCACTAGCGAATATCACTACGGCAACCAAGGCTTGCTATGGGAAAAAGCAGCCAGCATTGCGACACTGAAGCTGAATAGGGTGGTCTCCGTATCGGAGGCCATTCAGATGCACTTAGCATTGCTAGAAGCCAAAGTATCTATAAAACCTAGTAATATTACCAATATTATAGATATTATGGCTTTATACGGTCTTTTAAGTGGCTCAATTGAACAACCAAAGGTCGAGGACGAAACCCTAGCCAAGATCGAGCACGATTTGATGCAAACACTAGCACCACCGGAAGATCACCATGAATAAAGACGATATAAAAGAATATATAGCGATGTTTATATTCTATTCTTGCTTGGCAATGTTGCTTGCAATCACGCTTTGCGGTTGCAGCACGTCTCGCATGGGTGTATAACAAACGGATCAGCCTTGCTGGTGTTTTCCTCCCTAGACTTGGCCTCCATGATCCGCTCTGGAGGTCTTTTTTTGTCTCGCAGGTAGGGTAGTAGCACCCCACCCCCCCGAAAGCCGCTGGCGAGCCGTTTATTCGTCTTTATAGGGCATCCTAGGCTTGGCAGGTGCTCTGTAGCTTGTGTCCAAATCAGTAGGCTCTTTGCATGGCACCATGTAGTCTTTGTCCTGCCTCATGCGTGAGGCTAGGTATTGTGCCTTTTGCTTCATGCTTTTGTTGGTAAAATATTTCCACCAGACTTCAGATGCTGGATCTTCTTTGCGTAACATGTAGCCCATTTGATCGCCATCGGCGCTCAATTTCATAAAATATAAGGCTTTTTGATCCCAATCGGATAGCTTCAGCTCTGATTTTGCCATAATCCTGCAATCTCCTGTCTAACTTTTTCCAGCTCTGCTTGCTTATCAACAACCGTCAAGGTTGGTGCTTGTGTTGGTTTCGCGTTGCGACACCAGTTTCTCCACGTTGACGACCAGTTAGCTTTGACACCCTTCTGACCTGGTTGGGCAATCCAGTAGTCTCGGAAGCGCTCTGCTTCCTTGCTGCCATCAACGCCCAACTGCCTAGCAAAATCCAAATCTTCAACAGAAGGTTTCCATTCGTTTTCGAGACGCGATCCTCGCGGCGATATAACTCTTTTAATGTTCTTTTCTGTATCTGTTTCTGTATCTGTATCTGGCACTGTTTCATTCACCGTTTCTGCAACGTTACTGGAACGTTCCCTGAAACGCTTCACTCGTTCTGTCGAAGTGTCTGATTTATATTGCCTTTTGTCCCAACCATGAGGTTTAAGGTTCTTGTCTCCGTCTATCAATCCAGCTAATTTCAATGTGTCTATTTCAGTTTTGCAAACCAGTGTTGGCAGACGAAGTTGGAACGATAAATCGTCAAGTTTAGGCAGAACGCCACCATGCTTGCTCGCTATGCAAAGCAGGTTGATCCAGAGCTTGAACGTCTCACCGCTCAGCCTCTGCACCTTTGGATCGTTCAGCACGTCATCGTAAAGCCTGAACCACCGCATGGCTTACCCCTGTGCGTTAAGACGCTCCACAGCAGCTTCTTCGTCCTTAACGTAAAGAGGGTCTTCGCGCAGTTTCATCAAATACAATCCAGCTTGCATGAGAGTCCTAACCACCTCAGTGTCGGATTTTATGCGAGCTACGAACCGAAAATCCTCAGCTTCTTCCCACAATGATTCTGGAAAAAGTATTGTCTTTCTAAGCACTTGTTCTTTCATCTTAATTCTCCGTATGAGAGTGAACACTGTTTTTTATAGCATACGATCTTTTTTTTCGCAAGGTGCTTGACATCGCCTATATATAAATATAAGACTAATACAGAGGGTCACACTATGAAAAAAGAGATTGAGATAAACCTACAGCACTTGAGCAACATGCACACAGTGCTAGAGCAAGCAAAGCACGGATTGTATTCATTGCATCCGCATTTGCTGCCTCGTGAGGTGGTTGGGGTTTTTGCTGATACTCTGCATGGTCTGCACCTTCTGCAAGTTGATATTCAATCAGCCGCTTTTGATATTAAAAACGGCAAATCAGTAGGAGAGGCATAACATGGCAAGTGGTGGTCATATTATTGGGGAAGGATTTGCCCCAGAAGACAGACAAAGCGCATGGTGGGCAACTGACAGCCGTCGAGCTGTATCAGGGCAACTGCTAGACGTTTTGTTAGAGAAGCGTGGCGAGAAAGAACGAGCTGATCTGTCAGGCATTGAAGCCGTGCAGATGGGGTTGTTCTTGGAAAGCGCAATCGGTCGGTTGTGGGAAGAGTCCACAGGCATCAGTGTCAGAGACTTAGAGATTGCAGGCCAACACTCAACAGAGCCTTGGCTTCGCGCACATGGTGATTTTTGGACAGGCGACAAGGGTTTGCTGGAGGTTAAGAACTTTGGCGATCACCAGTTCAAAAAATACCCAGATATGGACGATCATTGGACCAAGCTGCCAGAGCACGACATTGTGCAGTGCGTACATGAGGCGACAGTTTTTGACGTGCCTCACATTTACTTTGCCGTGTTGTTTGGCGGTCAGCGGTTCCGTTGGTGGCGAATTGATGTCACGGACGAGATGAAGGCTGACTTCATTCAACGCGCTGCTGGCTGGTGGGGTATGCACAAGACAGGTCAGTTGCCCAGCCCAGAGACGGTTGAGCAGGCCCAGAGCATCTACCGCAAGGACGATGGCTCAAGCATCATGGCAACCAAGGTGATTGAGGAATACTGCGAAGCCTTGAAGGACATTAAGGTCAGGATCAAAGAGCTTGAGAACAAGGAAGAGATTGCTCAGGCTCGATTGATGTCTTTTATGGGTGACAAGGCAGAACTGGTCAACGTGGCTGGTGATATTCTGGTCACATGGAAAACTGCCAAAGGTAGCAAACGGTTCAACGCTAAGCGTTTTGAGCAGGAAAACCCTAAACTTTATGAGCAGTATAAAGATGAAACAGCAGGATCAAGACGATTTCTTGTTAAATAAAATGGGACTGACGAAATTTCTCAGATACCATTATACCAATGGCCCGCTCATGCGAGCATTACTTTACACGGGTAAAAAAATGACAATTTTAAAAACAGAAGTTAGACTTTACAACGAAAAAACCAATGCAATGTTGACGTTTTCTGATTGTGGCGATGGTGACATGGTTGTCATTGTAACAAACAGCAATCAGTCATCAGCAGCCACATTCCCTTTGAAAGATGTTTTTAATTTCATTTCAAAGGTTTACGACATCGAATTAACAAAAGAGGAAGACGAAGATGAGTAATTTAGTCCCAGTAAACGACATGAAGTCTATGGCGCAAGCCATTGTTAAGTCAGGGTTTTATGGGTTTAAGTCTGAGGATCAGGTCATGGCTATTATGGCTGTTGCTCAGGCTGAGAACAAACATCCAGCAACCGTTGTGCAGGAATACGACATTATCCAAGGTCGTCCTGCTCTTAAATCACAGGCAGTGCTGGCACGTTTTCAGCTTGCAGGTGGAAAGGTGGAATACGGAACCTACACTGACGACAAAGTGGAGATGACGTTCTCGCATCCCGCTGGTGGCACTCTGACGCTATCTTGGACAATGAAACAGGCTCACGACATTGGGCTTGCCAAGAAAGACAACTGGAAGAATTACCCTAGAGCCATGTTGGCTGCTCGTGTGATCTCTGAAGGTGTGCGGCGTGTTTATCCTGCTTGCATCCTTGGTCACTATGCGGTCGAAGAGGTCATGGACTTTGACAAGCCTTTCAGCAAGGAGCCTGTGCAAATCCAGCACATGGAACTGGCTGAGGAGATTGAAGAAGACAACGCAGGCAAGTTTCCGCTCTACATCCCAGATGGGAACGGAGACCGCAAGGTTCACATGTGGGTCACTGAGGAGCGTTGGTCTGACGCTTACATGGATTTGACAGATCGGATCAGCGACTCAAAGAAGTTGAGTGACGATGATAAGACCTCACGCTTGATGCAACTTTCTAACGTCAACAAAGATATTTTGGAGCAAATGTAATGGCTAAAAAACCAGGTTTTGGGTCGCTGCGGATCAACGACAAAAAGCAAATACCAACCCATCCAGACTATACTGGATTTGTTATTTTGGCAGAGGATGCCAAGGCAGGCGACGAGATCAAGCTCGGTGCATGGAAGAACGACTACAATGGAATTAACCTCAAGCAGAATACTTGGAAGCCAGACGGTCAACAGCAACAGGCCTACCCTCGCGCAGTGACCCGTGTAGACGACAATGAGGTTCCCTTTTAATGGGTAAAATGCAACGCAATAAGGGTCACCAGTTCGAGCGCGATATAGTCAATGAACTCAAGCGCATGGGTTATGACGCTGCTCGAAACCTGAACCAGACTCGTGACAGCGGCGGGGACATTAACCTCGCTCGCTGGCTCATTGAATGTAAACGATACGCCACCATCGGGCGTGTCTACGGCTGGCTAGATCAAGCCATTGAGGCTGCGTCTGGCATACAGAAACCAATCGTCATAGCTAAAGCAGACCGTGAAGAAGAGATTGTCATCATGCGTCTGTCAGATTTTTGGGAGCTGATGAATGTTTACGAGAGCCAAGCTAAGAATACAAAGGTTTATAAGGGACTTGAGAAAGCCCCGCCCTCTATCTGAGCGAGAAATTTTAATCCTCCAACTTAAAGAGGCACAAAAGAAACACAAGAGAACGAAACACATACAAACCAAGTTAAAAGCAATAACTCATATTCAACTAAAGCAGCATATAGCGAGGGTCACATGAAACAAGAAGATTTACATTTACTGATAAAGGTTGCCAATGTTTTGCGTCATGTCTCTGACGTAATGTTTAAGGCATCTATTGAAGCAAAAATTACTAAAGAAAAGAAAAGCTCACCCACAGAGGAAAAAGTGGTTAGGCGGGGCCGTGGTCGTCCACGGAAGGTGCTGTGATGAACAAGCGTCGGTTTGTCACCTCTGCCATTTGGCCTGATGAACACAGAAAAATTTTATTGGAAATGCACGAGAAAGGTGCAACCATACTTGATATTGCTGTCAAGTTAAATAGAACTAAAAACTCTATCATAGGTTACATACACAGAGCTGGGCTATCAAACTCCAGGCCTAAGAAGCCTGCACAGCGAGTGCCACGCAAGCCACAGGTCATAGAGTCAAAACCTGTCAAGCAACTGTTTGTGCAGCCTATTGTAGAAGTAAAGCCTCCTCAACAAACGACTGGCGTTCTTTTTGTATATACAAATAACCGTCAGTGTAAGTGGGTTGAGGGGGAACCAGTAGGTGAAAATACACGGGTCTGCGGCAAACGAACAATGTTTGGGAAAAGCTGGTGTCCTGAACATTTTACGCTAGTTTATAACAAACAACCTGTTTTTGATATGAGGGGTCAGTTACATGGCTAAGATATTCATCGCCACACCTTGTTATGGCGGTAACTGTAATGCAATGTTTATGACGAGCTTGCTTGGCTTGCAAAGCGTATTGGCGCAAGCAGGGCACTCTGCAATGGTTAGCGTTCTTGTGAACGAAAGCCTAATCACTCGTGGACGTAACGCTCTTGTCCACCAGTTTCTAAAGACAGATGCAGACTATCTCTTCTTCATTGATTCGGACATTCAGTTTTATGCAGAACATGTTTTGCCTATGATTGATGCCGATAAAGACATCATCTGTGGCATCTATCCGAAGAAAGAGATCAACTGGCAGCAAGTAGCCAAAGGGGTTAAAAATGGAGAAGACCCTAACAATCTTAAGCATTATACTGGCTCTTGGGTACTTAACCTTGTTGACTATGCTGGCAGTGTCACTGTTCCAGTGGGTGAACCTCTAGAGATCTGGGCAGGTGGTACTGGCTTTATGCTCATCAAACGCAAAGTGTTTGACAAGCTGAAAAAGAAAACACCTAGCTATATCAATGACGTAGTTGATCTTGCTAACGTAGATGCTCCTCGTGAACGTATTTACCAGTTCTTTACAGAGAGCATTGAGCCTGGCACAGAGCGTTTGCTGTCAGAGGATTATCATTTCTGCCGTCAGTGGCGCTTGGCTAAGGGTAAGGTTTACGCAGCACCTTGGGTGCAATTATCTCACCACGGCACTTATGCCTTTGATGGAAAGTTGATGTGATGGGTGCGAATGTGAATTACAAAGTCACCATGAAGCACGTTAAAACTATAGTTGTTAGTGCGTGCAACGAAGAGGATGCGGTTGAGATTGCATCACAAATTAAATTTTCAGATCCAGAATGGGATGCTGAAGAAGAATGGTCTGCCGAGCCAGACTATGAGGAGGATGAATGATGGATAGAGAAACATTTAAGTTTTTACTTCTATCCAGCACTAACATGTATTCAGTGCAACATATCCTGCACTCGTATAACTACTTAGTACGCAAGATTAAGCGTTAACCATATCAAGAGCGCGTTTTTGTACATCAGAGACGCGCTTTTGCCAGCCTTTGCCAAACGTATCCCAAGTGTTGAGCTGCTTTAAAAACTGAAGACGCTCTGAACACAAACGTGTAATACAATCACTGGGATCTAAATTTGCAAGCTGCTGCACAGTGCGATCACCCATCATGCCATCAGCAGGCACGCTCGCAATGTTCTGAATGAACTTTGTAGCCTGCCGCGGGCCTGAGTTAACAGCGAAGTCAAACAACGCATAATCTAAACCAAGAGCGATATTATCGCTCCGCACCTTGTCCCAGTACATGGCCTTGTACAAGGGACCAACAGTCTCAGGTGTCAGAGCTTTGATCTCGTCAACAGATACTGACCTGCCAACGTATGCCTCATAGGTAGCTTTAGTCACGCCAAGATTGGTAGCGCCGCCTGGATCTTTAGGGTTCTGAACAAACCCACCTTCAGACCGCAGCACCAATGCCAAGCACTGTTCAAAGTTATTTTTCATTTACTGACCCCTTTTAACTTTTCAAAAGTCCTAAGACCACCCATGCCTAGCATACCGAACATGAGCTGCCAAAGACTATCATCTAGCTTAGGTGGCGTTGTTACCGCCAAATGTAAAGAGGTAGCAATCCACATACCGAGAGGACAAACCAAATATTGATAGGCCAGTGCCAAAGCACAGACCCAACCAATCATAGGCCTCCAGCCAGCAACGAATAGATTCGGGTTAGAAGCCTCCACTGCATTAACATCTGTCTGTGCCTTATCCCATTGTTGTAAAGAAGAACGTAACTCAGCTTCAGCCTTCGCCTTTGCTTCAGGATCTGGAACAAACTTGTCTAGAACCTTTAAGCCAGCCGCAATAGCATCATCTATACCAAAAGCCATTACGCCCTCTTCTTGTTACCTTCAAGGAAAAACTCAGCCTTCACGCTGTCGGGATTTCCGTCAAGCCTATAGTTTACCGTATATAACCCAGATCCGTCAAAGTTTGGGAAATACTTGCTGGCAACATCGTAGAACACACGGTCTCTACCCCAGCCACCATTCCACACATGCCCGACAGCCTCAGCAACCTTACGGCTAACCATATAACAGTTTGTATCAACAAACTGAGTAGTTTTACCTAGGCTCTCGCAGTTGTCGTTGCAGATCATTTTCCCCTGTTTGTCCACGATCTTGCGATATGAGTAAGCCCAATCAAGGCCTTTTCGGTCAATAACATTAAGAAGACTACTAACATGATTAACATCAAACCAATTATCTTGATCTAAATAACAGATATAATCTGTGTTTACTAAGTGACCGATGGCTGCGTACACCCTGTGTCCGTAGAAACCATTAGCGCCGACATTGTATGGCAGGATCATTATATGGCATCTGGGGTTGTCTTCTAACATCCAGATCTCATTCCAGACTTTATCTTCATTTTCGAAGCCGTCTATGACAACCATACACTCAGTGTCATAATCTTGATCCAGTACACTATCGACTGCATCAAAAAGGGTACTTGCACCCGTTGTGGGTATAACCACCGTCACGCTCATTCTCGACCCCATTTAACTTTTAACCACTCAAAGAAGGTTCAGACATTATTTGCCCTCACCTGGTGTAAAGTAACACTCGCCTGTCGTGCTTTCAGTGGCAAAAGCAATGTACATATTAGTGCCAGCACTAAACTGCTGATTGAGTGTATATACAATTTGCTGACCAGGGACGACCAGCATTGAATAAGATGGCGCACCAGCAGCAGGCACAGTAACCGTTACGTTAGACAGATTGCTCACTACAAAATAAACAGGCTTGCCGTTTGTTGTAGATTCATGGCTAGACACCAACAACTGCTGACAAGGACCATCAGCGGTAATCGTCAGTGTCTGGCTCGTCGTCGTAGCGTTAGCCTTGTAGGTCTTACCCATAGGCTGGAACGAAGAAATAATGGACATTAGATTGTCCCCTTCTCCGGCTTAGTGACTGGGCTGTTCTTGTAGTCGCCAGTGCGACCAGAGAAGTCCCATGTGGAATGAAACCCACCTTTGGGTGCTACGCCAGAAGTCCAGCTATTTGTGCCGTTACCCAGCGTATCTTTAATGGTCTGAGGACGGATCGCAGTAGCCATAGGCTGTGCGTCACTGATCGTCTTGCCGCTCTTGTCTTTCATTTTTAGTCTCCTTAGCAATCGAAGGGATGAACACCAGTATAGCAAATCCCCCTGCGACGTACATCCTTAATGGAGACGGGTCGTACATGACCCAGCAAGACAGGATGAACACCATAAGAAGGCTTAGTAGAGTTAAAAGTCTTCCGGTGAGCACCGACAGACCTACGCGAATGATAGTCAGTAATGTTACATCCATGTTTATGACCCCTGTTAAACATAGATGTTATACATCAGGATCTGTCTTAAAGCCAGAACCCCATTCATCTTCAGAAACTTTTTGTTTCAGTTTCTCAAGGTTGATGGCCCTGTCAATGATCTTGAGCTTTTCATCTATGTCCAAAGTGTTCATAGACTTGAGCAATTCTGAAACCGCTTTCTCAAGATCTGGGTTTATGCCATTGTTTTTCTTAGACATTATTGACCTCCAAACATAGATGGAACAGCACCAAATACTTGTCCAACTGTTTGACCACCTACGTTTCTGTACAAACCTTTTAAAATTTGGCTTGTAATAAGATTTAATTTTGCTCTATCAGGCTGGTCAATTGTTTGCAAAAGTTCTTGCAATTTATTGATTTCGCTTTGGCTCATCAAACCAGTCCGCGTTAAAGGCTCAGCAACAGATGACAAAGCCTCCAAAGCTCCTCCAGGACTTGTTGATGCAACATTTCCAAGGTGCTGTCTAACTGCGCGACCTAAAAGCTCAACACCATCTTTTGACTTTGAAAGAATAGATGAAACTTCTTGCCACTCTTTTAAACTTTTACTGTTCATCAAATCAATAATTCTTTGCTCAGGAAACCTATCTTTAAGTATTGTATCAACTTTATTTTGAGCTTGCTTTAAAGCCTGTTCGCTTTCTTTAGCGGTCAACTTACCTGTAGTTGTTAATTTTTGAGCTTGAGATTCTGCCGATTCAAGATTTTGAACATATTTATCTAACGCAGTTTTTGCCTTTGCTGCTTCTGGAGCAGAAAGCAATTCACTGTTTGATTTCATCCAATTTTTAACTTGTGCAGATGTTTCAAGTTTATTGACGTTAATTGCTGAAAAATCAGAAATAAGTTTTTCTGTTAATGCAGGATCGCCTGTTAATGCGCTTAAACGTGCTGGTCCATTTTTGTCTTTAAAAAACTTATTTGGAACGTCACGACTAAGCATAGTATATTCTTCAGGAGATATTTTGTCTGTTTTTAAAACTTTTCCGCCAAGTCCACCTTCCATTTCATTTATAATGTTTTGGTGCATTTCATAATTTGATTGCAATGTTTTCTGCGGAGCGCCTGCATATCTCTCTTGCATTTTAGCTAACCGAAAATAAAAATCTTTAGCTAGGTTTTGCCCAAGAGCTTTAAAACCTTCTTCACCTTCACCAAAAGCTACATCACCAAGTTTCCGACGAACTGTATCAATAGCATTAAACGATGGGTTTAATGTTCTTTCATAAGTAATTTCACCAGTTTCTTTGTTTATTTTTTCTTCAACAAGACCACCAGCTTTTTTAATGTTTGACGCTTCTCTTTTAGAAACTTCTATTTTTTTTGGTTGCAGAGCTTCCCACATCTCTTGATATGCGGACAAAGTTCTTTTTTCTGTTTCGTCTAAAGTTTTCTTACTAGCGTTAATTTTTCCAATAAGAAGAACATCTTCTAGTTTTTTGTTTAATTGTTTATATTCCGGAGTTTGAGTAACAAATTTATTGTTAGATTCTTGATCTGCAACAGCTTCATCACGCAATTGTTTAGTTGCCTTGTAGTCAGCATCTTGTTCAAGTTTTTTTGTATCATATTTATTTTTTATTGCGCTTCTAGTTTCTTCACCAATATCTGTAAGTTCACGTTGAGGATTTCCAACAGATTGAATGTTTTGTTTTGCTGTCTGCTTTACAGACTCTGCTTGCGGTTCGTATGTTTCGCTTTGAGTAAACAGGCGCTTGGATTCTTGCTGACCAGCTTGTTCTATTTCTGAAGCGCCAGATTTTAATTTATCAAACACAGCAGCAGCCGCAGGCTCCCCTTGCCGTAATTGTTCAATCAATTTGTCTTTTGTTTCACGCTCTGCGCTAGATAAAGTTGAAGAATCTTTTGTTGCTAAACCAGATAAAATGCGCCCAGCTTTAGTTCCTAAAAATTTAAGAGCAACTCCAGTTGCTTCTGTAAGTGGACCTATCAAAAACTCGGCTCCCATGCCACCTAGTTTAGCAGCAGTTGGGCTTGCTTGAAATTCTTCTTTAAGTGCTTGTTCTGTTAACTCTCCACCAGCTCCAGAAATACCTCCAACTCCAGCGCCTACCCATCTATTTAAAAAAGGTGCTCCAGATTGTAAGGCAGCGCCACCAAGTTGTGCTGGCCTATATGGCAAAGTTTTTAATGCGGAACCTAAAGCATAAGTCGTTTCAGGAAGTCCAACACCCATTACTGCGCCAGACAAAGCTCTGCCACCTACCTTACCAAAATCATAGCCTTCTTCTGTTTTCTGTCTTGTGCCGCCAAATATATCGTTCATTGAATCTGTTTGAGCAGGCTCAGAAGAAGATTTTTTATTTTCGTTCCCAAAAATATCATCAAAGTTACTCATCAGATTTGTCCTTGATTATATTTTGTTTAATTTCAGTGGGGCTTGGGAACGGGTCATATATAATATAACCTTGTTTCATTGCCAATCTTTCAGCTTCTTTAGGAGATATGTTCCTGCGTTTTGCTTCATTAAGCAAATCAGACCTTAAAACTTGTTTTTTCCCAACTTTATCTAAAACATCTTCTGGTGTGACATATTTTTCTGACCGTTTTAAAATTTGTTCTTTTGTTTTTTTCTGTTCATCTGAATAAGTTGTTGTTGGTTCAATAGCAGAGCGCAACTTAGCTATACCAGTAGCAAATTTAAATGCTACGTTTTGATACGAATCGCCATCAACAGCTTTAATGGCTCTTTCAATTTTATCAATTGTTGTTTGATTAACTCTATATCCACCAGACATTGCTGTAGCTATCTCGTAAGATAAATCAGAAGCAATTGTATTATAATTTCTCATCTCGTCAGAAGACATTCTGTTTGCTAAACTCGAAGTTAACGCAGAAGAAATTGTACCTTTGTTGGTAACAGCGCCAAAAACGCCCTGCCCAACATTTGCTCCCATTTTATCCCAAATTTCATAACTGCGTAATGCTTCATTCCCTGAACGTAATACGTTGTCTGAAAACCTAGCGTTCATTCCGCCTGCCGATTCTTTAGGTGCTGACGTATATTCAATTTTTCTACCTTCGTTTTTAGCGTCTGTAATTTCTTTTGGAGTCATTCTTGTTTTTTTGCCATTTTCTTCAACCCAAAGAAGATCACTTCCTTTTATTTCAGGTTTAGAAGGTGTATATGTAATACCTCCACGAGCTATTGCTTCTTGATTTAATTGATACATAGCGGCAGCTTCTTTTTCATTGTGAGGTTTGTCGCCAGTTTGCATTCTAAAACGCGCCGCGTCAAAATCTGCTTTTGTTAACTCAGATTTTTGTGTTTTTGCATATTCTTCAGCACGAATAACGTCTGCTTTAGCGCCTAACAATTTTTCTTTGTATTCATCCATTTGAGAAATAGTTTTCTTCATTGGACCGACAACTTTGTCGTGAGCGCTTGTGATTGTTTCCGTGCCTCCAGTCAAACCTTGAGCAGCCGCAGTCATTCCTCTAGCTTGCAAATTGCTGGCAAGTTTAGTCGTCGCACCAGTCAAATCAGTCTTGGCGTACTTCAAAGCGTATTGAAACTCTTTTTCAATCTGAGCTTGGTTTTCTTTCATAATACGGAAATTCTCATCAAATATAGCTTTCTGACGATCAAATTCTTCTTTGCGACCTTGCTGATAGCCAGTTGCCATACCAGCAATAGCGTTCATAGCGCCCGTAGCCGAGGTCAAGCCCTTCTTGCCACCCATGCTGCCAACAGCCATCATCATCATGCCAATGCTGGCAAGACCCTGAAATGTATCTTTAGGAGCTTGAAATGGCTCAAACTTTTGAGTTAGCTGTGGCTTATATTCTTCATAAATAGCAGCTTGCCGAGCTTTCTCAGCCGCAGCTTTACCTTCTGATTGTTTTTTTTTGGCTTCATCGTATTCAGTTTGAGCATACATTTCTTTTACTTTAGCTTCTGCCAAAGGTGTAGTTTGAGCAGTAGTTTTTGTCGGCTCATCACCACCACCACCGTCACCAAAATTATCTCCGACTACAGGAGTAGAAGAAAAAGGCTGAGCTGTTACAAAACTGGGCAATCCATTAGCCATATCACGCCACCATCTTAGCTAAAGCTGAATACATATTTGTAGCAGCCTGATTTGCTTGTTGTTCCAATTGCAATTGCAAGCCAAGAGCACCCTGCTGGCCTGCAAGGGTTGTGCTAATAGCGGCAGATGCCAAGCTATTGCCAGGTGCAATTAACTGCATAGCCTGTTGCAACTGAGTACTGACCATTTGTTGATACATACGGCCTTCTTCCATAGCCGTTTGCACTGCACCAACGCCACCAGAGCGAGCAGAAGCCTGTGCAGCACGAGCACGAGCAACGTCAAACGCCTGACGATTAGCAGCAGACAATGTGCCTTGATTGGCTTGAGACAAAGCAGTATAACCAGGACCAAGCAGAGGCTGAGCAAGATCTTTGTATTGTTGAGACGCAGCAGCAGCAGCATCTTTATATTGCTGTGCAGCAGCAGCCGCTTGTTTAATAGCAGCTTGTTGTTGAGACCGCCCCATCAAAGCGCCAATGCCGCCAACGCCAAGTTTGAGAAGATCTGACAAGCCCATCTTGCCGAGCAACCCGCTAGAATCGCCGCCTTGAGCCTTGGCAACATCTTCGCTTGTAGGCTGAATTTGAGTTTGAACGCCTGGGTCTTCAGGAGTTGCACCCTGACTATAATATGAAGATGCATCTTCTGGTGTCATGCCGCGAGGAGTTGGCAAAGGAGCGCCACTAGCAGACGTTAAAGTTCCCGCTTGTTGACCACCACCGAACAACCCGCTGACGTAATTGCTTAATCCTGCTTCTTGAGCACCATAAGAAGGCAAATCAGCAGCAGGATTGTATCCGCTAAAATAATCAGCGGTTGTTTGAGGAGATTGAAATTGAGACATAACCTCTTGATTGACAGGTTGAGAACCCGCAGCAAAATCAATAGGAGCTTGTGTAGCTGTTGTATCCACAGTAGGCGCTTCAAAGGTAGGGTAATCAAAGCCGTCTTCACCAAAAAACTCAGGCAAGCCAGTCTCAGGGTTGATCGTGCCAGCACCGCCATCCTTTTTCAACTTTTTGGCTTCTTTGGGCGTAATATGCGCCAAAATGGTATCACCACGCCGACCCTTACCTGCCAACACTTTTGCAAGTGATTTCAATGGCATAGATCCGACAAGTTCAGTTTGAGTGATTTCAGCTAGATTGCTCTTGCGACGTGCCATCTGTGCCTTGTCCTACAGGTGCGCCACCCTTCAAGGAGGCTGTGTTCCAAACATTAGTTGCGGGCTTTTCACTATCAGTTCCGCCCAAAAATGAACTGCCAGGAGTATAACCCAAAGTGGGGCTTGCAAGCAAGGAACCGCCTAGAGTTGTAGGCGTTGATGCCGCTACCTGACCCTGAATTGATGAAGGTGTAACACTAGGTGATACAGAAGAATAAGTAGCTTGTTTAGTAGCCGTACCAGGAGCAAAAGCCTGACCTAAAGCGTAATTTAACCCACCACCAAGCAAAGCGCTTTCCGTTTTTCCTAAACCAAGACCCTCGGTCGCAGCACTGGTTAAACCGCCACCAAGACCACCAAGTAGAGCTGCTTGTCCAATATCTCCGCCCCTTAAAGCAGCACCTAAGGCACCCTTACCAGCTCCAGATAAAGCTCCAGATAATCCTTTGGCTAAAGTTGTAGAGCCAGCAACTTCTGGACCAACTAAACTACTTGCAGCACCAGAAATAACAGGTCCAGCCCCACCAGTTATTCCGCCCAATAAAAACCCTTGTCCAATATCTCCGCCTTGAATAGCTGAAGTCGCAGCTCCAACCCCAGCACCTATAACAGCGCCACCAACAACATTTGCAACAGTTGTTACGCCTAGAACGCTACCAGCCGCCGTAGATGCTCCTAAAGCAGCACCAACAGTTCCAGCCAAAGTTTCACCTGCGGCAAGAACACCAGCTTCTGTAGCGGCAAATTCAAGGGCAGGGACAACAAGGGCTGCGGCTGGCATTAGACATCAATCTCATATTTGTAAGCAGGGACCATTTTCCCGTTAACCATTTGCTGCGACTGAGAAATTTTAACAGGCAACCCAGTTTCCTGAGCAATCTTGTTAAAAGCAGGATTAGTAGAATAAGACATAAGTTTCTTATAACCCATTTCTTTGGCAGTGTTCATAGCCGCCTGATACCTTTTAATCAAAGTTGGAACAGGCTCAACAGTAAATGTATGCCATTCAGCAACGCCTGGAGATATGTCCCTTAATGAAAAAACCGTATTTCCAATCTGAACAAATTTAACCATTCCCTTTTTTGCCATAGCTCCAAGACCAGCCATGACTTTTTGTGGGTCCATATTAGGTGCTTCTTTTTTAATAGAAGCTTCAATAATTTGAGCAGAATTAAGTTTAGCGCCTTCCGCTTGCTTACTCGTCTTTTTTTGACGCATAGCACCCATAACGTCTTTGTCTTTAGACGTTTTACCAATCAAAGGCTGTGAAGGTGTGACCATTACGTTAACCTTAATGCTACAGCAATCTGCTCATGGGCCAGCACATGCTCGGCAAGCCACTGGTAAAAATCATCTTCTTTTCTCCAGTCAGCGTCAAGCATATTAAACGGATTGCTTAAACCTAACTGAGCAGCAAAAAACTGGTGCTCTACCTGATGGGAAAGCAACCAGTCATCAATGTTTTCAGGATCTAATCCAACTAACGGATAGGCTGGAACCTCTAGCCCCTGATCAAAAAATGTATCACGAAATAGCTGATGCTGGGTTTGGTTTTCAAATAAGAAAACATCCAGACCTTCTATATCGCCAAACTGAACAAGGGATAAAGTTTCAAAGTTCATGCACCCGTCCAAGGAAGCGGAGGCGTTACACTCTGCGGATTTTCAATTGTATGAATCCGAGCATCAACTAAAGCCTCTTGCTCTGCAACGCCTGTCGGCCCCAATGTTTCAGTAATCCAGCCAATAACCTGCGTCTGAGTTAACTGATCGTAAGGTGTAAACGGAGAGCCAGCCGTATAAGTCAAAGCTGTTGTGCCAGGAATGTAGGTATTGGTCGTACCATTATTACCCCAAAGGTTCCAGCCAACGGTAAACACAACATCAGATTGACCTGCGTATTCAGGATAGCAGGACAAAAACTTAATTTCCCATGTATATGTCGTAGCCATCACTTATCTACCTTCTGTTCAAGTTTATCAAAAATCTTGGTTAACCAGCTTTTGATTTCATCCATATCGTTTCTAAAGTCATCTTTGTGAACGTATTTTGTGTGAAGCTCAGCTTCCATTTCACGAAGTTCGTGTTGAAGATCTTTAATAGCATCCCAAATGACTTTTAAAACCCAGCCAAAAACTGCGCCTAATATACCTATAACAGCGTTGACTAGATCTTGTGAAATCATAATGCACCTATTGATTCAGTAGTTAATGCGTTTATAGATTGACTCGTTAAAGAATTGATAGACTGCATAGAAACATCTGATGCTAGAATAACAGGAGTTTCCCATAAGAATGTTTCTGTATTTAAGATGCTATTTTCTTCCGGTTTAGGAGGAATAAAAGCATCATAAGTTTCATCGTATGTAAAACCTATACCAGCAAAATGTTTTCTGAAGTTCATGTTATATGAAGTCTGTTTCCAATAAGGATAACCATTTGACCACATAACCAAAAAAGCAACACCTAATGGCTCGCTTTTAGGAAATGGCAAATTGTTTATTGCTTCGTTTGAAACAACATGAACTTCCAACACAACATTATTTTCGTCTAACTTTGCAAAGTGTGCCATGTCTTACGCCACATACGTTCCGTTGCCATTAAATTGTACCACTGTATTAGCTCCAGAAGTAGTAACAACTGGACTGCCTGTTACAGCTCCACTATAATTTATAGTTGGCATTGTTAAAATAACAACACCAGACCCACCCGCAGCGGCAATATTGCTTGTAACTGCCCCACCACCGCCACCACCGCCAGTATTAACTGATCCCGTTGTAGCATTGCCATTAGCGCCGCCGCCACCCGCTCCACCTCCGCCGGAACCTCCAACAGCACCTGATATATTAGCCCTTGAAGCAGTAAAAGGACTTAACGAATTTAAGGCTGGAGAACCAGAAAGCGAAAGAGCAAAATTGTTTGTAGAGGCATCAAAAAAACCTGTACCTAAACACGTTAATAAAGTCGTATTAGTAATTATAGGCAAAACGCTAGTAGGTGGAGTAAAATTAGCAGTATAAACTGCTGTTCCCTTAACTATTCTTAAATTACTCATATAATAAGATGCAACACCCCCATTCGCCGGACCAATATTTTTTTGACCGCTTGGCGTTGGATAATTGGTAGTATCGGTTGCACTTGCTCCAGAAACTCCGTTGATATAAATGGTTAAAGTTGTTCCGTTTCTTACTACAGCTATATGATTCCATGAATTTAATGTTAATGTAGAACTAGTATTTAAAACATTTCCTCCATTATATTGCCAATAAACATTATTTAAATAAATAACAATACCCCAATTAAGTGTACTAGTGCTATTAAAAATAAAATTTGAAGATGAATTTGAAAGTCTCGCCCAAAATTCTATGGTAAAATTACCAGTTCCAAATGAACTAGCCGTATCCGTGTAAGTTAAATAATCGCTTGTAGCGTTAAAGAAAAAACTTGCAGTGGTAAGCCTGTTGTCACCACCACCACCACCACCTCCCGCATAAAATACAGAAGATCCAGTTATAGATGATGATAATCCATCCCCACCAAATCCTGGTGTTGTTGTTGCAGAATTTCCAGAAGCTCCAGCGCCACCGCCGCCACCTCCAATATAAAGCTGGTTGCTAATATTGCCTCCAGATCCACCAGAGTTTCCTTGCAAAGCAGTGCCACTAGCTCCAGCATATTGATAACTTCCACCACCACCCGATCCGCCGGAAACAGCAGCATTAGTCAAAGCTGCGCCACCACCGCCTCCAACGGAAGTAACAGTAGTTAATCCACTTCCAGAAATTGATGAATTTGAACCAACAGATCCGCTAGAACTATTATTACCTGTTTGAGCAGATCCGCTTCCACCTGAACCGACAGTTATTGTGTATGTAGTACCAGGAGTTGCAGTATAAGAATTAGTTAGAAATCCACCACCACCGCCACCGCCTGCGTCGTTGTAACCACCCCCGCCACCACCTGCAACAGAAAGATATGTAATAGTATATGGAGAGGCTGGACCACCAGGCCAATTTTTAGCACCAGAAGATTCTTGTGCATCATCCAGATGCCAAACACCTGGAGCAGATGAAAAAGCTGTTCTATTTTGCGGACCAATAATGCCGCCATTGCGACGATTAGACATTAGCTCAATACCTCATAAGAACAAGTTACAGTAATTTTACTTGCTGTATTGCCAGTCGCACGAAGTGTATCACCTTCTAAAAGATAGATAGATTTAGACAAAATGTCCAAAGTAGAACCAACAGGTATGCTTATATTTGTAGCAACATTGTATGCAGTGCTACTTCTAAAAATATCTATAGTTACCAAATAATTAGATGAAGGATCGTTGTTTGAACAATAAAGACCTTCGATTTTATAAACAGAGTTACTTGCAGCAGGATTTGCCACAATAGTTGTTGCTGTAGCCGCAGCAGAAACAACAGCCGTATTGCCAAGAATCGACGATACGTTTGCTAGATTAGGGTTAGCCATTTTAGCCTCCAAATATCATAGAGAAGATGATTGATTTACCGTTGCTTACACCGCCGCCGCCTCCACCAGAAGGAACTTGGCTTATCCATGACGTACCATTTGATGTAAGAACATTACCTAATGTTCCTGGAGCAACAGTTCTAATTGCACCAGTATCATTACCAATCAAAACGGTTCCGCCTGTCAGAGACGTATTACCAGTACCACCACGAGCAACAGTCAATGTGCCAGTTGTACCATTAACAATCGGCAAACCTACGCCGTTAGATAAGTTAACAGAATAAGGAGTACCCAAAATAGCATTAGACAATGTGGGAGATGAAGTTAAAACAATAGCCCCGCTTCCAGTAGTAGCACCTAAAGCTGAGACGTTAATTGTTCCCCAATTAGGAGAAGATCCAACACCAGTAGAAATTAACACGTTACCAGCAGCAACTGCTGGCAATCTGGCTAAAGTTGTGGTGGATGATGCGTAAAGAATATCCCCAATTGTATATCCAGTAACACCTGTACCGCCAATTGTTGCAGGCAAAGTACCAGCAATAAGTACGCCTGTTGAGTTGGCATAAAGAGTTGTATTTGCTGTATATGAACTTAACCCAGTACCACCTCTAGCAGTTGATAAAGTTCCACTTGCAATCTGACCAGCACTTATGGAAATATTGCCTCCATTGGCAACATTGGTAAGTTGACCCTGAGAATTTACTGTTATTGTTTGATAAGTATATGGGCCTCCATAAGTTCCAGAAGCTACAGCCGTATTAGAAATACTAAATTGTGAACCAGCTAAAGTAAGACCAGTTCCCGCTGTATAAGCCGCACCACCACCAAATTGAATAAAAACTATATTACTTGTGCCAAGAGTTACAGGTGCAGCAGTCTGTTGAGACCATTGAGTGTTATTGTTTGCAGTGCCATATTGGTTGTAGAAAAAGTCACCTGCTTGAATTTCAGCAGTTTGATCGTAATCAGTTGCACGAGTTAAAACCCAAGCTACCGATCCAGATCCAACCGTTGTAACACTATAAGCACCGTTTTGCGTTTGATCTGTTTGATTTTTAACAAGAATACGAGTTCCAACAGCAATAGCCGGATAAGAACCAGTACCAGATCCATCCAAAGTAAACGCAGCCAATGTACTTGAATTGGTTAATGTAGCACCCACGCCGGATGATCCATTAGAATATGTAGCCGTTAAAGCTGCCGTTGTTGCATATTGAGTAGCAGTTTGAAAACGCAAACCATTGATAAAATTATCAACATAAGACTTGTTGACAATATCAGTGGCGTTTGATGGAGATGTAGAAATCGTCCCTGTTGTCAAAGACAAGGCATCTATATTGATTGTAGATACACCTGTTAATTGACCTTGAGCATTAACAGTAAATTGAGGAACTTGATTATTAGTTCCATATGTTCCAGCCGTCACACCAGTGCTTGCAATGGCAATAGTACCAGATGACGTAATAGGTCCACCAGTCAAACCTGTGCCAGTGCCAACAGTTTGCACTGTTCCAGATCCAGGAGTACCACCAAGCAGTAAGGTTTTAAAACTACCAGTGTTATCAAACGTACCATCTAACGTATATGTATCGCCAGGGTTCAGCGTTACGTTAGCAATATTTTTACCAGTTACGTTGACATAAGTAACAGTAAGAACAACATCAGCCGTATCTGTATTTTCAACAATAAGATTTTTAATAACACGACGAGTGTTAGAGGCAGGCGCAGAAATAACAGTAACGGCAGTCGTACCATTTAACAGACCGTCAGAAGCACCTTCGGTAAAAGTTGTCCCTGTGTTGTCAGCATAAGTGGCAACGTATGTGGGCTGGTTAGTAGCAGGAGCTGCTGCTAGTTTAGCCGTAATTGATTTTGCTGTACTGTCTAAAACTAACATTTTTTCCTCACGATACAAACCAAGGATATGATACGCCACCAGCCACAGTCAAAACAATAGCTGCATTTGTATTGTCATTTGTTCCAGTAATATTTACGTTTGTTCCAGTTACAAAGTTTATGTTGCTTTGAGAACCAATATTAGCACCATTAACTTGGATTGTAATATTTCCTGAGCCGCCACCGCCGCCGCCACCTGTGGAAATATATTGGAACGATTTTAAAGTCATTACATGCCATCCCCTGCCATCACATAGACATTGGCAGTTCCCGTGTTGGTGACACCTGTAAAGTACTGGTTGGCATTAAGAGTAATGATCTGATCTGTGCCAGCAAGCATCACAAAAGATTGACCTGTCGATGTTACGACATTAGCCATTGCCGTAGCTGCGCTAGAAGTTGATCCATAACCTATGAAAACAACATTATTACCAGCAGGGATAACAATCTTATATTGCGTTGCACCAATTGTGGTTGATAGGCATTGAACGGGCGTGGGAGCGGAAGTTGCCGCTGTAAACGTCACCGTATTGCCCATTGGTGTAAATGCCATGACACCCATTACGCACCTACCTTGGCTTTAAGAGCATCTAATTCTGTTCGAAGCTCTTGAATGGTAGCAATAAGGTCAGCATAGAAATTCATATTCAAACCAATATGTTTTCTATTGTCTATTTCTTGCACATTTTGAGGATAAACAGTTTCAAATTCTTGAGCTATAAAACCAGAATCTTCTTTTCCATCTTTTATCCAAGTAAAAGAAACTGGATTAAGTTTCATAATTCTTTGTGTGGACAAAGACAAAGAAGATATATTTGTTTTTTCACGCGCATCAGAAATAAGAGACCAAGCAACCTGATTGGCTTTTGGAGTAACACTGCAAGAAAATTCAGATGAATTAAAATGCAATTGAGATGTCCCACCAACAGACATATCAATTTGTCCAGATCCATTATAACTAAAACCAGCAGTAGAGCTGTAATTTAAATTTGAATACCCGCTAGTATATTCAAGCTGAGGGTAAGAACCACCAGCTTTTACTAACCCAGAAGCAGTAACATCTCCAGAAGTAGCTGATATTGATGTTCCACTAACAGATCCTGCGGTAGCCGTAATATTGCCAGTCGTAGCCGTAATAGCTGTTCCTTGAATACTAGAGCTACTGGTAATAGTTCCAGATGCGGATAAAGTTGTACCCGCCGTAATTGCGCCAGTTGTCTGAATTGTCGCTGGGTTAACCGCACCACCAGATATGGTCCCGCTATTGGTTAATGTTCCAGTTAAACTTCCCCCTTGAAGAACAGGAGTAGCCAAAGGAACAGACCCGCTGCCAATACCGTTAATAGTAGTTGTTAACAAAGAAAAATCTGCATCCAATTTATTCAAAGGAATTGGAGACGTAGCCGTGGCAAACGTGTAGGTAATGGTGATTGGAAGTGCCATTAGAACCTCGCTCTGTATTCGTATTCGTGTTCAAGTGTATTGTACGTTATGCCTGGACTTTGTGATGTTACAGTAAGTCCAAGATATTTTCCATACTGTTGAGAGTCAGATTTGTATAAAAAATACCCTGTTCTGGTCCAACCAATGGGATCATTCACATTATTTTGCCAAGGAATAACAATTCCAGAGTTATTTACCCATTCCCCAATATTTTGAAAAGTATAATCGGGAGAAGAAGCATATTCGCTATCTACAGTGACAACAATGTAAGAACCAGCCGTTGTTGTGGCTTCAACACCAAACTTAAGAGCTTGCTTATCACGAATAACATCACCCATAGGATTGAGTGCCGTTTGCAACGTGCTAGAAATATTGGCATCTAAATCAGTATACAGTTTTACAAGATTTGTGCCAGCCGTACCAAACAAACTTATACTGTTTGCCGTAACAACAGAATTAACCCTGATAAGATCGCCTTGACTTGCAACAAACCATTTTTTGTCAAAAAAGATCAATTGTATCCATCTTGGTCCTAAATTAGGATCATTGTACCTGACATTAAAAGCAGCACACAAAATGTTGTTAATCAACACTTGGCCACCCGTAATTGGGTAAGAAAAGTCAATTAACGGGTAAATTCCATCCAAAGCGTCCGATAATTTACTTGTTGTAGCCCCCACAAGAGCGTAAATTCCGTAATCGTTGGCAAACAACAAAGATCTGAAATAAGGGAAAATAGCGTCAATTTGCCTAGATCCAATAGATGCAGATACGTTAGTGTTGGTAAACAATGTAGTGCCAGTTGTACTCACTCTCACATCAGAAAACACATTGACTGAATCTTCACCAAACACATACAAGAAATTATTAGCTGAAACCAAAGATGTTATGATGCTATGTAAAGTATCGTCTTGTAAATTGATGTTACCAGCAGAAACACTAACAAAATCATTATACAAACCAGCAGCACTATAAAATACAGTTCTACCCTGTGAAATCCACACTCTGCCTTGAAACGATGCTATATCAGTATTACCATCTACTGTTGCTATAGCTTTGGCTATGGCTCCGTTACCACCACCACCCGTAATTGTTACAGTAGGATTACTTGTATATCCAGTGCCAGGATTAACCATTACTATACTGGTAACAGCCCCTCCATTAACAATAGCTACAGCATTGGCTGCTGATCCTCCGCCTCCAGATATGTTGACGGTTGGTGCTGAGGTATATCCAGACCCGCCTGCCGTAAGGAGGACTCCCACAGTTCCTTTTGCAAAAGATAAGAACCCAGCAACAGCCGTTGCATTGTTGCCGCCACCGCCAGATATTGTAACGGTAGGGGGAGAAGTGTATCCAGAACCCGCCTCTGTGAGCGAAATAGATGTGACAATACCCGATCCAAGTTTGGCAATTGCATTGGCTGACGAGCCTCCACCACCAGTTATGGTAATAGCAGGAGCAGATGTATAACCCGATCCTGGATTTGTAACAGATATAACAACAACACCGCCGGATTGAATTGATGCAGAACCTTGCGCCTGAACGCCAAATTGACTTGAAGGGGAAGCAAAAGTAACAGTTGGAGGAGTTGTATAGCCAGATCCAACATTGTCAACTTGCACAGACAAAATAGTGCCAGACGCATTAGAAATAGCCGCTACAGCCGTTGCCTGAACCCCATTTGTTTCATTTGGAGCTGAAATGGTTACAATTGGAGCCTCAACATAATTGCTTCCTACGTTGGTTATACCAATTCCGCCAACAGACCCAACAGTAATGAGATTAGCACCATCGTAAGTATAGTAACCATGATTAGGGTCAATAATGAGTGCACGATCATTTTTCCATTGTTTAATTCTTACCCCAGAAGTTGAAAATATTCCAGGAGGGGCTATTGTTGTTAATGTTATTGTTGCAAACTTATAAGATTGCATGGAGCCGTCAGCATTAGCAGTTATGATATAATCATAATTGTTAATATTTACACTGTATAATCCATTAACTGTTGTATGAGTTGTTATATTGTTTCCAAAAACAAGAGGTGTAACACCATCTTGAACCCAATCGACAACAGCACTTGAATTGTTAGTCCAAGGAATAATAACTCCGTAATCGTTTACCCATAATGCGGTAGAACTATCTGGAACAATAGCATTTTGAGTGACTGTATTACCAATAACCTTAAGATTACCAAAACCTATAGGCTGGATGTTTTCTATCCAGCTAAATTCATTTTCATCAATAGCCGTGCGATTAGCTTTGGTGTTTAATGCTTTAAACGCCTTGGTAACTTGATATTTTTTTTGTTGTTCAGGACTCTGTGCCATTAGTACGCCTGTGAGTAAGGCATCGGCATACGACGAGTAAACGTAGTAGCCAACAAGTTCTGGCACTTCTGAATGTATTGCTGACGGAAGATCTCAGCCTCACCATAGCTCTGTTCTTTAAACTTAGCTGTGTAAGCTGCGTAAAATGGAACAGGCTCAGTCCACGGATCTTTGATTGTCTCAACGTCAGTTAAGTTAACCATATCAATTGGTCTGATAACTGTATCAAGCTCAATCGTATATGTTTGGTCAGGCAACGGACCAATGTAAAAGCTATTAGTCCCGTAAAGACTAAAAGCCACAGGCTGACCGATGTAAGATTGATAATAACGCAATTCAGCATTGAACTGAGTCCAAGGCTTGTACATCAAAGGAACGCGGGTCGTTCCCCAGTACAAGTTGATGGTAAGAATATCCATTGTCTGATCGCCTTGCGGCAAACCAGAAAAATCATAGACTTCTTTATTTTGTGTGACTGTAGATGTTTGGAGACGGCGTAAAGCGCCTGTATCTCTAACAAGACGCTGACGAGCGCCGTTAATATCAATTGTTAACTCTTGGTCAGTCCAAAAGTTAGCATTGGCATCGTGCAACAAACGCCGTGTAACAAATATGTAATCGTTGAGCGTTGTCATACCACACCATATTCAAGGCTTTCCCCTCCCCCATTGCGACACGGGAGAGGGTACTCGTTCTACCAGAGGGGTCACTACTAGTAGTTTTTAGAAGCTGACAACATCGCCGTATACGTTAACGCGGAACTGATGGTTAGCAACGGCACCAGCCGTAATGTTAACAAACAGTGCGTTAGGTTGATAGCAAGTGTTACCAGCCGCAGCTACAAGCGTAATATCTTGGTAAGTATAACCGTTGATGACGTTAGACAACGCCACGTTAGATGTTACCAAGTTACCGCCGTCATTGGTTGTACCGATGGTTACATAGGTAGAAGCCAAGGACTGGACAGCGCCACCCGCAACGTTTGCAGCACCAGAAACAGTAATCTTACGAATGATTACGTTACCAGAACCCTGCATACCACCGCTGAGGATTGGCAAAGCCACTACAGCATTAGCGACCGCGTTCGCAAGCGCAAAGCCAGTAGCGATACGATAACCGCTAAAGCTGTCCTGCGTATTTTGGCCTACTGAATCAGGATTAGCCATAATACAACTCCTTATTTGTTGTTGTATTGACCAGTTGCAGCCTGACCGTCATTGATGCCGTACAGAGTCAATGTCTGAGTGCCAGTTACAGCGTTACCGCGCACGTTCCAGCCGTCTGACATGATTGTGCCAGCGGTGTTAGATGCGAGGTATGTAACCCAGTTATTGACGTTTGCAGCGTAAGTATTGACTTCAATAGTTACGTTGGTTGTGCCAGCAGGAATGATATACCAACCAGCAGGAATAAACTGAGCACTTGAAGTACCAGCGTTCATTGCTGTCAAGTTGCCGATACCAATACTTGATACCGTTACGGTTTCAAAAAAGGCACCAGCAGTGTTGGTAGAGGCATTAGCGAGAAGGATTTTGTTTGAAGATAAAGACATCTGTCATCCTCCCTTAAATGTTCAGATAGTTATAGCTAGTGACCTTGGTCATCGACTTAGGTTTGGTGGAAACAAGTTCTGCAATCGTCAGAACTGCGCCAACATAACCAACCTGCCAGTTAGGAAGGGTCGATTCAAAGCCAGTGAATACGAACTGACCAGCCTCATGGATGTAGAGGTTCAGGTAGTTTGTATTCAAGAAATACAGAGTACCTTCTGGGCAATAGGGATCAGGATAGATCGGAACGCCAGCAACCATCAGTGCCTTAAAGGCAGCCTGCGGGCCGTTAGCATCGCCGTCAAAGCCGTTACCAGGAGTGATAACGTACTGTTCCTGACCGACGAAATCTTGAGCCAAGAGCGTCCAAGTACCAAAGCCGCAAACGCCGAATGAAGGCACTTCTGCGCCCTTCTTCACCGTACCGGAGATGTACTGAAGCACGTTCTGACGGGTCGGGTTGACCGAACCAGCGGCATACTGACCAGACTGCCACCAAGTGTAGGTGGAGCGGTTGATGTTGCCGTAGGTTGCTGCTGTCGTACCGTTGTCAACAGCTGCGGGAAGACCCGTGAACTGCTGAGTGTTGGTGACGTTGTTGTACAGCGAGTAGGCCATAGCATCCATCATCACGTTGGTCGCGTCGTTCATACGAGCTTCGATCAACGGAATGATTGCATGGTCCTGCTGTACTGCGCCTTCCATTCCGAGGAAAGGAACAGGAGCAATCATCAGCTTCAGAGTAAATTCAGCGTTGTAAGCACCCTGCTGAACCGACGGCTGAGCGAACGAGCCGCTGTAGTCGGACCACTGAGCGTTAACGAACTGAGCACCCTGAACAGGCACTGTAACGGACGACACACCGCCCGTTGCGGTTTGAGAGTTTGCAATCAACGCAGCCATAAGCGGGGTACTGTTGTAAAGCTGTACCACCAGCTTGGGAATAAACGCACGGCGTGTAACGTACGTTAATTCTGTAAACTGCGACGAGCTTGCTGCTGGGATAATACCACCACCAATAGCCATCGAGATATACCTCTTAGTTTGTTAAGACCCCTAATTCAGTTCAAAGGCCGATACGAGTTCCCTTGCGGAGATCTTGCATTGCCCTTACCGCCTCATCACGAGCAGCACGTTGTGGGTTTTTCCAAAACTTTGACAGCGTGTCGCGGGCTGTCTCGTTCAGGACGTTCGGATTGTAAAACGCCTGACCAGTTGGCTCGGACGCTTTATTCATCCACTGCCAATAGTCCGCAGCGGTCTCGTGATTTTGTATGCCCTTTTCGAGCATGATTTTCTCGATCTTCTCAACGTCTTCGTCAGACTGAGCCTTACCTGACTTAATCAAAGCCTGACGACGCTTTTCAAGCGTTTCCAGAGCTTCCTTTTCCATCAACTTGGCCTGCAACTCTTCAATACGAGCGTTGTTCTGCTGCTGACGGGCTTCAAACTTGTCTTCAAGCTCGATTGTGTCAATCGTAATGTCTGGTTTGACTTTCTTGGTCATACGCAGGAAATCATTACGAGTAGCAGGATTTTCAGCCAATTGACGGGCAATGAGAGCTAACTCATCGCGGGCTTCAGGTGAAAGATCTTCTAAAGATGACATGATTAGACCCCTAATAAAATTAGATTACTTTTTTACCATCGCCAGGAGGCTTAATGGTGAACTGGTTTTTCGCGCCAATCTTTGCGGGACCAGAAAGGCCGCCCAAACGATCATAACGAGGAGTATTTACAATCTGACCATTGTTTTGCTTGTCAGTGGTCGGATTGCGTGGCGACCCTACGCCGCGAGGCTTAAAGAGATCCATAGCTTATCCTTTACATTGTCATAGGTGCGCCCCCTGCGGGGGGAGTGGGAGGGCCGGCAGGAGGCGCTGGGGGAGGAGTTTGCCCCATCAAACCTAGATTCGGGGGAGATCCGGCAATCATTCGAGAGCCAGGTGTTCCACCGCCAGCTTGTGGGAGGTTTTGAAGTAGCTGCAAAATTTCGGCGTTTTGAAGTTCGCCTGTTTTCTGCTTTTTTGGGCCAAGGAGTCCGGTCAACGCTGACAATGCGGACATCAACTTCTTGCCTTCAGGGGTTTCACTGCCAACAGCAGGAAGAGCTTGTTCAATAAGGTCCAGCGCCATTGATACGTTAATCATGGCTGCTTCTTTCTGACCAGCTTTAGGTTCCGGTGTAGACATCGGATCGGTCATAGGCGTAGAAATATCAGGTGACGGAGCACCAGGTGCAATTGCGCCACCGTCTTGGCCTGGCTGTCCCTGCGACATCAATGCCATCAATTCCTGTTCATTTGCCATCTCAAAATCCCAAAGTAAAAAAATCGTGGGAGAATATATTTGGACTTCCCTCTCCCACAGGGGAAATTGCTAACAACGGGTCTGACCCGTGTATTAGTTAGCGCTTTGCTTTACGACCCTTGCGACGCATGGACGCCTCCTGTGTTTGAGTTGCAATTATTGTCATTAGCGACGAGAACGACGCTTAGACCTTTTCACTGACTTGTACATCAGTAACTCCTGAGTTTGGATCTAGAACCACGAGCCTTACGGGGGTTCATAGATTTAATGTTGGTAATCTTGTAGGAAATACTAGCAGGCTTTTCACTTCTTGACAATGAGGACTGTTTAGCCCTCGGCTGGTTACTTGGTTTTGTCAAACGTGACTTTGCCATTACGCGACTGCTTTCGGTTTAGCAGGCTGCTTTTGCTCTGGAGGCTGGGCAGCCGCTTTGGATTCCATCTTTTTGAGACGGTCTTTGAGCAATTGTTTCATAGGTGGGTCTAACAAGTCAATAAGGCTTTCCTTGTCAATTGCTTGCGCTTTGAACAGGTTAAAGGCCAATTGACGCAGATCTTCCATAAAGATTGGGCTATTCGAGTGAGCATCGACTTTTACCACATAATCACGAGTAAACTGCTCAGGAATAAACTTAACATCATTAGAATCAGTAAGGTGTGTGTCGTTATAGGCCTGAAGTAATTTGAGATAAAGAGTAGACATTTTCTCAAGGGAGTCTTCGACCATGAGAGCTCGCTTTTTAGCGCGGGAAGAACCCAAACGTGCAAGCTGACTTGCGTGTCCAGCCGAACGTACGCCGCTTTCACCTCGCCCAGACAAAACATTAGAAATGCCTGAAGCTTCTTCAAACATTGAATCAATTTCTTTAAGTTGAGCATAGAGATCCTGCGGAATGTTAGGAGCCAGCTTTTCGACTTTAGTCTGAGGCATGTCTGTCATAAACAAGCCGCCAGCACGGTTCAGAGCAAAGTCTTTCTCGTCGATAATACCAGAAAAACCTGTCAATGCGGTAGGGGGTGAGACCTGCTTAGAAAGCAGATCAAGTATTTCTGACATGCGGCGATTACGCATATCTTGCAGCACAACCAGCTTTTGAACTTCGGGTTGTCCCCAGAAATAATCATATTGAGGAGTCGGGCAGATCTGAATGATCGGCAGCTCGCCACGGATAAACATCTGTTCAAGCGGACGGTCATAAATGATTACATCTGGAGCGGCACGAGTAACAATCTGATAATCTTTGATCTCATCATTCCAGATGTAAAGATCGGTCATTTCAATGGTATCTTCGCCAATTTTGGCCTTAAAGCGGTTAGGTGCGCTCAGGTTAAGATTGACGTTACCATACATGATAGGATTCACTTGGCTTGTCACAAGCCGTTGGATTCCTTCAGGAATAATTGACGGCGTGTATTGTGACGCAGTAACGCGATCAACAATGCTCTGCCGCTTAGGATGCGAGTAAAGCCGATCAAACAGATCTGACTTGGTCATGTAATATGTGTGAGTGATTGCCTGCTGACGATCAAGGGTCGATACGTCTTCACGCAGAACGCCAATCGAGCCTGGGTCCAGAACGTAAGGGTAAATCGACTTTTCACGGACAACCAGCTTTACAAAGCAGGAGCCGTAACACAGCGACCAAGTAAGAGCTTCCGTAAACACTTTATCGGCATTGGAGTTATTCCATTCATCATGCAAGAGCTGACCCAAAGCTGGGATCTTTGTATGCTCGCCAGGATGAACTGCCGCACCGAGTGCTATATTAAAGCGCGTCGTTTCTGACGAATAAAGGAAGCTAACCAATTGATCTATATGAGAATAAATCTTGTTGTAAGCTGCCGGAGAATCTTCAGGTGACGCGCCGAACAAATACCAAGAGCGATAGGAAGCATAATCTGATCGGCGGTCATCAAGCGATACCTTGCACTTGTTAATCAAGTCTAGGTAGAAGAACTCACGCTCACCATGATTCTCAGGTATTCTCATTTCGCGTCCTTGAGACTCAGCCCTTGATGGTCGTTAATAACAGAACTTGGCTTCGGTCCGGTAAAGTTCTCGCCCTTGACGTTAAACCCGACTGGTTCACCACGCACGGACTTTATCGCATTTCCGCTCATAAGGGAAGGCATACTTAAATTTCCGCCGCCTCCCCACATTACGCCGCCCTCGGCAGCTTCCTTACCTTTGGCAGTTTCGGCCACAAACTCTTGTTCTTGCTTAGAAACTTCCTTGTTGTTGCGGGTGTAATAGCCTGACTGATGCTCACCTTCACGGGTGGACTTGATGTTGGTCATCTTGAATTGCGATGCCAGACCCTTGAGGTTGGTGTCAGTCCGTTTGGTCCGGTCAGACTTGATGGAGAAGGGCTTGATGAACACTTGCTTGGGTTCAACGTCGCAATGTTCGCATTTCTGCTCCCACGCATCAAAATACCCGTGTTCTTCGCACTTGTAAGACTTCAAGACTGCCATTTTGTACCCCTTTTAAGTTGCTCATCGAAAGTTTCATCTGAATAGTCATTGGCGTTTTTCAGGCCCAATTTTAGCCTGATTTGCCCGTTTTGAACCCTCAAACCCGTATTTCTAACGATTTTGGGTTTATTTTCTTTGTTATAGTGGATAAAGCGGGAATTGTCTTTATTCCGCATAATCTCGACTTCACCAGCCTCAATACGCCGCATAGCGTAGGAAACACGGATCTGAATCATCTCTGTGAGGGGATGCTTCTTGTTTACGAATACATCTTTGAGATGCCCCTCGGATAAACCCGTCATTTCAGCCAAGAAGTGCCAAGAGATCACCCGATTAGGATCTTTATGGAACCGATCCATCAGGCGATAGAGTTCACCTTTGGGGAAGATCTTTGGGTCCATAACCGATATTCCGCAGATAGGTTGATACGTTACGAGAGACAGAAAGCTCTTCAGGAGTGCGGTCTTGGATCTTGTGAGCCATGTCTCTTGTGATGCGCCGCACGATCATTTGATTTTGAACTTGCTCGGCAAAAGCTACGACCGCTAACGCCGTTGCCATCACTCGGTCGTCCTTGCCCCGACCAGGGGCAGAAATCGTCCCGTTATTTCGGACAATGGTTTTCATCTCGTCAAGGAGTTCTGTTGAGTTGATGTTCATCATCCGGCGCTCAAAGTAGTCCTTCGTGTAGTTCATCATGCGCTCTTTGGAGGGTCCGGTTGTCACCCAGCCGATAGAGTTGGTCAGCCCGCCAAGGGTATCGTTCTTTCTCCAGATGTAGTTCTTCATGCTGGAGAGCACGTTCATTAAGTCTTTGCCCATTTGGCTTGTTTCGGGGACCGAGCCAATAGCCGTTGCCTGACGCTTAAGATTTGTGAGTTCTTGAATAACAGCCTGTCCTGGACCGTTGACTTCAAGGTTGAGGGTGGAGTTCTTGTACGCGCCAGCAAGGTGAGCGATGACCCATGCAAATTGATAAGTGTTAAGTTCGGACGTTGCAAATTCAGCCACTTGGTCCAGACCGTCAGCGTAGCAACGATACACCTGGATACAAAAACGATCTGCCCAGTCTGACGAACCGTATGCAGGATCTGCACCAATGACGTAGACGGCGGTGTCGATTGGTTCTTCCCAAACCTTGAGGGTACAGACTTTCTCCGAAGACTTGATAACTTCCGTATCTTGGAAGTAGTTACCGAACATGTAACGGTAACAATCGGGTTGCTTTTTACGCGCATCTTTCATAGCCTCCGTGCAGCGGCTGTTTGAGAAGAAGTTAGTGCCAGTCATAATGAAGGCATAGTCTTCTGTCGGCGGAAACTCTTGATACATCAGCGCATCGTCCTTGATGCCCTCGATCATCTTCCAGCGCCACCAAGCAATTTGCCGCGAGTTAATCTCAACGCCGTAGAGCTTCTTGATTTCCTTGACCCACTCTTTCTCTTCGGGAGAGAGCTTGCCGTCCCAGTAGGTTTTGTAAACGGAACCTTCAGGATCTGCGGAATAGAGTTCGTTTCGCCACCAGCCGCAGAAAATTGCCTTCTGAGTTCTAGCTTTCTTGGCAGTCGCATACATGTCGTGGAACATGTTGAAGCCACGCGCCGTACTCTCGAACATATACAGGCGCAACGGATTGGTCTCAGCTAACGAAGCCAGCAACGATGCCAAGCCTTCCTCGTCGCCCCACGAGCTGGTCTCAGTACCGTGAAGGTAGGTAATTGCTTTACCGCGCCCCAGTGACCCCTTGGCCCGCAAGCCTGCCACTTGGTAGAACAAACGGCTGCGGTTCTTCAGCGTCAGAGAGTTACGGTTATGCGTGATCTCAGGAATCTTATACTGCTTGGGAAGGCCCGACATATACATGGCAAGCGTTTGCCGGAACATGTCGCGGTTTTCTTCCGTGTCCGTTGTCAGAGTTCCTTGAAGACCAGGATGTATAAAATGCCAGTACAGATCAAGAGCAAGAGAGATAGTTGTAATTCCAAGTTGCCGCCCCTTCAAAATAACAAAGAAGTGCTTGTCCTCTTCCAGACCTTGCGCGATCTCGTTCATCACATAGGTCTGAGTGCCAAGAAGATTGCCCATCTTCTTCAGGCCATGCTCTTTCGTTTCAATGCTTAACTCAGCGCAGAACTTGTAAAACGCCTGAAGGTCAAACTTCATAGCTTTGTGCTTTCATACCAGCCGCCAGTGGAGAAATGGGCTGTGACAATCTTATCACACACGTCTACGAAAGTATTGATCGCATTGTTTGTGCGACCCTGAAACATGTGAAACACCCCACCGTTATAGTGAGTGCCGCGCCCAAAATATCCATAATTGCCCAGAGACCATCGTCCCTCGTCGGCAGGATACAGGTAGTGAGTAGGATATATAGCGCGAATAGGCAGATCCAATCCCTCAGCAACTTTGGTAAAGAATTGTGCCACGTCACAATCCGGCTGCTCAGAAAAGGTAACACCCACTTTCTGCCAAGCCTCACGGTGAACCATATAAAAAGCCGGACCAGCGTAAATGTGATGAGGATCAAGGTGGTTAGCACTTTGAGCAATCCCAAGAATCCCCCGATTCTCTTTTGTCCAGCGATACGCCCTAGCCATAATTGTTTCACAGGTCGGAACGCAATCGATCTCCAGAAAGCAAACAACCTCCGCACCCGTCTCAAATTCATCTTTGCAAACCTTGTCCATCCACTCGCCATGCGGCATGTGAACCCGATAATAAGAAGCACTCAATCCAAAATGCTTAATCACACTCTCATGCGCGTTAATCATTCTGGTATCAACGTCAGGCCAAGCCAGTGTGTGAACTCTCATGTGAACCCCTCTATTGGTGCGCTTGGAAGGTTTCGAACCTCCAACCTTCGGTTTCGTAGACCGACGCTCTATCCAGTTGAGCTACAAGCGCGTCACATATAAATAACTATCAGAACAACAATATGCAACAAATAATTTAACAAATTAAAGTTTGTGTCATTTTACCTACATACAAAAAAAGTTTATATTGCAAACCCTTAATTCACTAAGGATTTTAAAATGGCTTTTAGACCTGTTCCTGATGAACATCTCATTCACGTCATAAATGTTTACAACAAAACAGGCTCGGCAAGGGCCACTGGCTTCCAACTCAATATACCAAGATCTACAATCAGACAGCAACTTGGCAAAGCCAAAGAGTTTTTCCCTCATCTATTCGATCAAAAACACCAACAATTAGAACCAACTGAATGGGTTGTACCACCGATCTACTCACCAGAAAAAGACATTAAAACAGTTCTTGTTGGCGGTGATGCCCACATCTGGCCTGGCGAGCCAACCATTATGTGGAAAGCCTTTGCCAAGGTAGCCAAGCAACTCAAGCCAGACTGCATCGTCCTTAACGGCGACATTCTCGACGGCGCTAGAGTTTCCCGCCACGGTAGACCTCTCGGCTCCAAAGCCCCCAAGATCTCTCAAGAAGTTGAAGCCGTCAGAGAGCATCTTAAAATGCTCCCCCTCTCCGCACATAAAATCTGGACGATGGGCAACCACGACATCCGTGTGGATAACTACCTAGCCTCAGCAGCCCCAGAACTTGAGGACTACGCAGGCCGCATCAAAGACCGTTTCCCAGAATGGGAATTTTGCTGGGCAACCGTCATCAACGAAGTCGAGATCCGGCACCGCTTCCGTGGTGGTATCCACACCGCATGGAACAACGCCCTGCACTCAGGCATCAACATTGTCACATCCCATACCCACCAGCTCCAGCTCACAGCCGTCAGGAACCGTCGTGGCTCGCATTATGGTATCGAGTGCGGAATGTTAGCAGATCCGTGGGGACCGCAGTTCGAATACACAGAAGGCGCTCCAAACAGGCAATGCGCTGGCTTCGTTTTCCTAACATTTGACGAAGAAAACAATCTCATGCCACCAGAGTTCTGCGAGATGATCCGTGGCCGACCAGCCTTCCGTAACAAATATGTATTTTAATCTTCATATAAGAAATATACCTTACGAGCGTCTACAAACCCTCCAAAGGAGATTCCTATGGCTCTCGTAATTGGTACTGCTGTTCTCTCGCAATCTGACGACGGTGTGGATGAAGTTACCTTTCAGCCATCAGCCGACTTCATGGAAATGTCACTGATCGAGCGTCTTGGCGCTGCATACCTCCTCGTCTCAGAAATCTATGATCTCATCGATTATGAAGACGACATTGACCCAGAAGATGAAGATCTGGAAGACGATGAAGACGAAGATGACGACTGGTCAGAAGAAGAATACGCCTAAAATAAAAGGGGGAGAAATCCCCCTCACACCTCAGCCGACCAAACGTCTTCCATCAATCTACGCAACTTCTCAACTTCCTTATGCCGACCACGGTAATAAGCACGGTCCTCGCAAGTCACCCAGCTCTGAGCTAAACGCTTGCAACTCTCCATACTAATCACAGCACCGTCACCCGACATCATCTCAAAGATCTGAGAGGTCAATATATTGATCCTCCGATCTATAGGCTTGTCAAAGTCTAACATCAACTAATCCTCCATACCCGTAACCCACCATCATCCCGACGGGTCACAAACTTCCAGCCAGTCTCCTTCGTAAAACGCCACATCAGCGTCCTAACCGTCTGGCAAACACCCAAATCACCCTCAACATAAAACGAATCGCCAGGATCCATCTGTGCAAATGGATACTGATGCTTCCGAGCACGCTTCAGAAACTTGTTAACCGGAATATGTTTATCAATCTGTATAACCATACAACATCATATAACCCAATAATTAAAAACAGCCAAGAAATTTTTTTGGGGTGAACAAGGTGGGGTGCACGCCCACACCGCCCCCCTTGGCCCAACGCATCCCATTTAGCCGTCCTATCCAACAATAATCATTCATTCCATACTCATCACTATTCAATATGTATTTATACTAATATAAAACGGTTTCTAGGGCTTTCAGATCGAGAGGGGACAATTTACCCCTGGTCATCACAGGGTGACCCTTAAACGCAAGCGCGGGTGGAGAGACAATCACAATCCCATTCTTTTGGATGGTGACATGTTAGTGTTTATACAGTAACCATTTAGTTAATATTTATACTGTCAATATTTTGACATAAGTATTTATACATAAGTATTCTTACTAATCATATTTTATGAATTTATGTCTTTACATATTATAATAGTATGATTATAGTATATTCATGATCAATAAAGATCATATATATATAATATATATACGGAGAAAAACATTATGACAAACAAATATCAAATTGAAATTACAGATACATTCGGTGGTGAAGCTAACTATTCATGGGTAAAACGGTCGACCGTCACCATGCCTGATATTACTCACTACGGCTATGACGGCTCGAAGAATTACAGCAAGGCCAATAAAACTTTTAATAGGGAGTTAGTTAAACGTGCAAAGGCCTTTGCAGGATGGACCGGGCTTCGCTGCGAGGTCGAAAATTGGGGCGATACTATAGCAATCCGCCCGCGTGGCGCTGCAATGGTCGCTTTTGTTACCTATCAGGATTAAGCCTAACAATCACTAGGGGCAGACAGGTTCTGCCTCTCATGATTGCTATGCAATCTTAACACAAAACAATGGGAGTTTAATATGTCTTACAATGGTTGGAAGAACCGTCAAACTTGGCTCGTAAACGTGCATTTTGGCGACTATCTGCAAGAGCTGGCAGACGAAGGACAAAAGATAGACGCTGATTTTATCCGCGATATGGTCGACGAAAATTTTCAAGAGCAAGTCAAAGATTTAAGTATGTTCGTGCAAGATTTAATTGATGACGCTGGCATTGATTGGGATGAATTGGCAGCACATTTTGAAACACAAGACGAAGATCGCGGGGTTCTCGAACATGCTGCATGGTATGATACAAGCTCAGAACTGGCATAAAGGGTATATCATGAAACACACTGAAACAATCTTAGACAGTCTCTTTGCAACGCTTGGCCTGATAGTTTGGTGCTATCTTTGCTATTGGTGCATGGTCGTATTCGGTTAATAGGGGGTTAAAATGACACTTGATGAAACACTTGTGAACGTCTCACACGCGCAAAGCACTAGCGAATATCACTACGGCAACCAAGGCTTGCTATGGGAAAAAGCAGCCAGCATTGCGACACTGAAGCTGAATAGGGTGGTCTCCGTATCGGAGGCCATTCAGATGCACTTAGCATTGCTAGAAGCCAAAGTATCTATAAAACCTAGTAATATTACCAATATTATAGATATTATGGCTTTATACGGTCTTTTAAGTGGCTCAATTGAACAACCAAAGGTCGAGGACGAAACCCTAGCCAAGATCGAGCACGATTTGATGCAAACACTAGCACCACCGGAAGATCACCATGAATAAAGACGATATAAAAGAATATATAGCGATGTTTATATTCTATTCTTGCTTGGCAATGTTGCTTGCAATCACGCTTTGCGGTTGCAGCACGTCTCGCATGGGTGTATAACAAACGGATCAGCCTTGCTGGTGTTTTCCTCCCTAGACTTGGCCTCCATGATCCGCTCTGGAGGTCTTTTTTTGTCTCGCAGGTAGGGTAGTAGCACCCCACCCCCCCGAAAGCCGCTGGCGAGCCGTTTATTCGTCTTTATAGGGCATCCTAGGCTTGGCAGGTGCTCTGTAGCTTGTGTCCAAATCAGTAGGCTCTTTGCATGGCACCATGTAGTCTTTGTCCTGCCTCATGCGTGAGGCTAGGTATTGTGCCTTTTGCTTCATGCTTTTGTTGGTAAAATATTTCCACCAGACTTCAGATGCTGGATCTTCTTTGCGTAACATGTAGCCCATTTGATCGCCATCGGCGCTCAATTTCATAAAATATAAGGCTTTTTGATCCCAATCGGATAGCTTCAGCTCTGATTTTGCCATAATCCTGCAATCTCCTGTCTAACTTTTTCCAGCTCTGCTTGCTTATCAACAACCGTCAAGGTTGGTGCTTGTGTTGGTTTCGCGTTGCGACACCAGTTTCTCCACGTTGACGACCAGTTAGCTTTGACACCCTTCTGACCTGGTTGGGCAATCCAGTAGTCTCGGAAGCGCTCTGCTTCCTTGCTGCCATCAACGCCCAACTGCCTAGCAAAATCCAAATCTTCAACAGAAGGTTTCCATTCGTTTTCGAGACGCGATCCTCGCGGCGATATAACTCTTTTAATGTTCTTTTCTGTATCTGTTTCTGTATCTGTATCTGGCACTGTTTCATTCACCGTTTCTGCAACGTTACTGGAACGTTCCCTGAAACGCTTCACTCGTTCTGTCGAAGTGTCTGATTTATATTGCCTTTTGTCCCAACCATGAGGTTTAAGGTTCTTGTCTCCGTCTATCAATCCAGCTAATTTCAATGTGTCTATTTCAGTTTTGCAAACCAGTGTTGGCAGACGAAGTTGGAACGATAAATCGTCAAGTTTAGGCAGAACGCCACCATGCTTGCTCGCTATGCAAAGCAGGTTGATCCAGAGCTTGAACGTCTCACCGCTCAGCCTCTGCACCTTTGGATCGTTCAGCACGTCATCGTAAAGCCTGAACCACCGCATGGCTTACCCCTGTGCGTTAAGACGCTCCACAGCAGCTTCTTCGTCCTTAACGTAAAGAGGGTCTTCGCGCAGTTTCATCAAATACAATCCAGCTTGCATGAGAGTCCTAACCACCTCAGTGTCGGATTTTATGCGAGCTACGAACCGAAAATCCTCAGCTTCTTCCCACAATGATTCTGGAAAAAGTATTGTCTTTCTAAGCACTTGTTCTTTCATCTTAATTCTCCGTATGAGAGTGAACACTGTTTTTTATAGCATACGATCTTTTTTTTCGCAAGGTGCTTGACATCGCCTATATATAAATATAAGACTAATACAGAGGGTCACACTATGAAAAAAGAGATTGAGATAAACCTACAGCACTTGAGCAACATGCACACAGTGCTAGAGCAAGCAAAGCACGGATTGTATTCATTGCATCCGCATTTGCTGCCTCGTGAGGTGGTTGGGGTTTTTGCTGATACTCTGCATGGTCTGCACCTTCTGCAAGTTGATATTCAATCAGCCGCTTTTGATATTAAAAACGGCAAATCAGTAGGAGAGGCATAACATGGCAAGTGGTGGTCATATTATTGGGGAAGGATTTGCCCCAGAAGACAGACAAAGCGCATGGTGGGCAACTGACAGCCGTCGAGCTGTATCAGGGCAACTGCTAGACGTTTTGTTAGAGAAGCGTGGCGAGAAAGAACGAGCTGATCTGTCAGGCATTGAAGCCGTGCAGATGGGGTTGTTCTTGGAAAGCGCAATCGGTCGGTTGTGGGAAGAGTCCACAGGCATCAGTGTCAGAGACTTAGAGATTGCAGGCCAACACTCAACAGAGCCTTGGCTTCGCGCACATGGTGATTTTTGGACAGGCGACAAGGGTTTGCTGGAGGTTAAGAACTTTGGCGATCACCAGTTCAAAAAATACCCAGATATGGACGATCATTGGACCAAGCTGCCAGAGCACGACATTGTGCAGTGCGTACATGAGGCGACAGTTTTTGACGTGCCTCACATTTACTTTGCCGTGTTGTTTGGCGGTCAGCGGTTCCGTTGGTGGCGAATTGATGTCACGGACGAGATGAAGGCTGACTTCATTCAACGCGCTGCTGGCTGGTGGGGTATGCACAAGACAGGTCAGTTGCCCAGCCCAGAGACGGTTGAGCAGGCCCAGAGCATCTACCGCAAGGACGATGGCTCAAGCATCATGGCAACCAAGGTGATTGAGGAATACTGCGAAGCCTTGAAGGACATTAAGGTCAGGATCAAAGAGCTTGAGAACAAGGAAGAGATTGCTCAGGCTCGATTGATGTCTTTTATGGGTGACAAGGCAGAACTGGTCAACGTGGCTGGTGATATTCTGGTCACATGGAAAACTGCCAAAGGTAGCAAACGGTTCAACGCTAAGCGTTTTGAGCAGGAAAACCCTAAACTTTATGAGCAGTATAAAGATGAAACAGCAGGATCAAGACGATTTCTTGTTAAATAAAATGGGACTGACGAAATTTCTCAGATACCATTATACCAATGGCCCGCTCATGCGAGCATTACTTTACACGGGTAAAAAAATGACAATTTTAAAAACAGAAGTTAGACTTTACAACGAAAAAACCAATGCAATGTTGACGTTTTCTGATTGTGGCGATGGTGACATGGTTGTCATTGTAACAAACAGCAATCAGTCATCAGCAGCCACATTCCCTTTGAAAGATGTTTTTAATTTCATTTCAAAGGTTTACGACATCGAATTAACAAAAGAGGAAGACGAAGATGAGTAATTTAGTCCCAGTAAACGACATGAAGTCTATGGCGCAAGCCATTGTTAAGTCAGGGTTTTATGGGTTTAAGTCTGAGGATCAGGTCATGGCTATTATGGCTGTTGCTCAGGCTGAGAACAAACATCCAGCAACCGTTGTGCAGGAATACGACATTATCCAAGGTCGTCCTGCTCTTAAATCACAGGCAGTGCTGGCACGTTTTCAGCTTGCAGGTGGAAAGGTGGAATACGGAACCTACACTGACGACAAAGTGGAGATGACGTTCTCGCATCCCGCTGGTGGCACTCTGACGCTATCTTGGACAATGAAACAGGCTCACGACATTGGGCTTGCCAAGAAAGACAACTGGAAGAATTACCCTAGAGCCATGTTGGCTGCTCGTGTGATCTCTGAAGGTGTGCGGCGTGTTTATCCTGCTTGCATCCTTGGTCACTATGCGGTCGAAGAGGTCATGGACTTTGACAAGCCTTTCAGCAAGGAGCCTGTGCAAATCCAGCACATGGAACTGGCTGAGGAGATTGAAGAAGACAACGCAGGCAAGTTTCCGCTCTACATCCCAGATGGGAACGGAGACCGCAAGGTTCACATGTGGGTCACTGAGGAGCGTTGGTCTGACGCTTACATGGATTTGACAGATCGGATCAGCGACTCAAAGAAGTTGAGTGACGATGATAAGACCTCACGCTTGATGCAACTTTCTAACGTCAACAAAGATATTTTGGAGCAAATGTAATGGCTAAAAAACCAGGTTTTGGGTCGCTGCGGATCAACGACAAAAAGCAAATACCAACCCATCCAGACTATACTGGATTTGTTATTTTGGCAGAGGATGCCAAGGCAGGCGACGAGATCAAGCTCGGTGCATGGAAGAACGACTACAATGGAATTAACCTCAAGCAGAATACTTGGAAGCCAGACGGTCAACAGCAACAGGCCTACCCTCGCGCAGTGACCCGTGTAGACGACAATGAGGTTCCCTTTTAATGGGTAAAATGCAACGCAATAAGGGTCACCAGTTCGAGCGCGATATAGTCAATGAACTCAAGCGCATGGGTTATGACGCTGCTCGAAACCTGAACCAGACTCGTGACAGCGGCGGGGACATTAACCTCGCTCGCTGGCTCATTGAATGTAAACGATACGCCACCATCGGGCGTGTCTACGGCTGGCTAGATCAAGCCATTGAGGCTGCGTCTGGCATACAGAAACCAATCGTCATAGCTAAAGCAGACCGTGAAGAAGAGATTGTCATCATGCGTCTGTCAGATTTTTGGGAGCTGATGAATGTTTACGAGAGCCAAGCTAAGAATACAAAGGTTTATAAGGGACTTGAGAAAGCCCCGCCCTCTATCTGAGCGAGAAATTTTAATCCTCCAACTTAAAGAGGCACAAAAGAAACACAAGAGAACGAAACACATACAAACCAAGTTAAAAGCAATAACTCATATTCAACTAAAGCAGCATATAGCGAGGGTCACATGAAACAAGAAGATTTACATTTACTGATAAAGGTTGCCAATGTTTTGCGTCATGTCTCTGACGTAATGTTTAAGGCATCTATTGAAGCAAAAATTACTAAAGAAAAGAAAAGCTCACCCACAGAGGAAAAAGTGGTTAGGCGGGGCCGTGGTCGTCCACGGAAGGTGCTGTGATGAACAAGCGTCGGTTTGTCACCTCTGCCATTTGGCCTGATGAACACAGAAAAATTTTATTGGAAATGCACGAGAAAGGTGCAACCATACTTGATATTGCTGTCAAGTTAAATAGAACTAAAAACTCTATCATAGGTTACATACACAGAGCTGGGCTATCAAACTCCAGGCCTAAGAAGCCTGCACAGCGAGTGCCACGCAAGCCACAGGTCATAGAGTCAAAACCTGTCAAGCAACTGTTTGTGCAGCCTATTGTAGAAGTAAAGCCTCCTCAACAAACGACTGGCGTTCTTTTTGTATATACAAATAACCGTCAGTGTAAGTGGGTTGAGGGGGAACCAGTAGGTGAAAATACACGGGTCTGCGGCAAACGAACAATGTTTGGGAAAAGCTGGTGTCCTGAACATTTTACGCTAGTTTATAACAAACAACCTGTTTTTGATATGAGGGGTCAGTTACATGGCTAAGATATTCATCGCCACACCTTGTTATGGCGGTAACTGTAATGCAATGTTTATGACGAGCTTGCTTGGCTTGCAAAGCGTATTGGCGCAAGCAGGGCACTCTGCAATGGTTAGCGTTCTTGTGAACGAAAGCCTAATCACTCGTGGACGTAACGCTCTTGTCCACCAGTTTCTAAAGACAGATGCAGACTATCTCTTCTTCATTGATTCGGACATTCAGTTTTATGCAGAACATGTTTTGCCTATGATTGATGCCGATAAAGACATCATCTGTGGCATCTATCCGAAGAAAGAGATCAACTGGCAGCAAGTAGCCAAAGGGGTTAAAAATGGAGAAGACCCTAACAATCTTAAGCATTATACTGGCTCTTGGGTACTTAACCTTGTTGACTATGCTGGCAGTGTCACTGTTCCAGTGGGTGAACCTCTAGAGATCTGGGCAGGTGGTACTGGCTTTATGCTCATCAAACGCAAAGTGTTTGACAAGCTGAAAAAGAAAACACCTAGCTATATCAATGACGTAGTTGATCTTGCTAACGTAGATGCTCCTCGTGAACGTATTTACCAGTTCTTTACAGAGAGCATTGAGCCTGGCACAGAGCGTTTGCTGTCAGAGGATTATCATTTCTGCCGTCAGTGGCGCTTGGCTAAGGGTAAGGTTTACGCAGCACCTTGGGTGCAATTATCTCACCACGGCACTTATGCCTTTGATGGAAAGTTGATGTGATGGGTGCGAATGTGAATTACAAAGTCACCATGAAGCACGTTAAAACTATAGTTGTTAGTGCGTGCAACGAAGAGGATGCGGTTGAGATTGCATCACAAATTAAATTTTCAGATCCAGAATGGGATGCTGAAGAAGAATGGTCTGCCGAGCCAGACTATGAGGAGGATGAATGATGGATAGAGAAACATTTAAGTTTTTACTTCTATCCAGCACTAACATGTATTCAGTGCAACATATCCTGCACTCGTATAACTACTTAGTACGCAAGATTAAGCGTTAACCATATCAAGAGCGCGTTTTTGTACATCAGAGACGCGCTTTTGCCAGCCTTTGCCAAACGTATCCCAAGTGTTGAGCTGCTTTAAAAACTGAAGACGCTCTGAACACAAACGTGTAATACAATCACTGGGATCTAAATTTGCAAGCTGCTGCACAGTGCGATCACCCATCATGCCATCAGCAGGCACGCTCGCAATGTTCTGAATGAACTTTGTAGCCTGCCGCGGGCCTGAGTTAACAGCGAAGTCAAACAACGCATAATCTAAACCAAGAGCGATATTATCGCTCCGCACCTTGTCCCAGTACATGGCCTTGTACAAGGGACCAACAGTCTCAGGTGTCAGAGCTTTGATCTCGTCAACAGATACTGACCTGCCAACGTATGCCTCATAGGTAGCTTTAGTCACGCCAAGATTGGTAGCGCCGCCTGGATCTTTAGGGTTCTGAACAAACCCACCTTCAGACCGCAGCACCAATGCCAAGCACTGTTCAAAGTTATTTTTCATTTACTGACCCCTTTTAACTTTTCAAAAGTCCTAAGACCACCCATGCCTAGCATACCGAACATGAGCTGCCAAAGACTATCATCTAGCTTAGGTGGCGTTGTTACCGCCAAATGTAAAGAGGTAGCAATCCACATACCGAGAGGACAAACCAAATATTGATAGGCCAGTGCCAAAGCACAGACCCAACCAATCATAGGCCTCCAGCCAGCAACGAATAGATTCGGGTTAGAAGCCTCCACTGCATTAACATCTGTCTGTGCCTTATCCCATTGTTGTAAAGAAGAACGTAACTCAGCTTCAGCCTTCGCCTTTGCTTCAGGATCTGGAACAAACTTGTCTAGAACCTTTAAGCCAGCCGCAATAGCATCATCTATACCAAAAGCCATTACGCCCTCTTCTTGTTACCTTCAAGGAAAAACTCAGCCTTCACGCTGTCGGGATTTCCGTCAAGCCTATAGTTTACCGTATATAACCCAGATCCGTCAAAGTTTGGGAAATACTTGCTGGCAACATCGTAGAACACACGGTCTCTACCCCAGCCACCATTCCACACATGCCCGACAGCCTCAGCAACCTTACGGCTAACCATATAACAGTTTGTATCAACAAACTGAGTAGTTTTACCTAGGCTCTCGCAGTTGTCGTTGCAGATCATTTTCCCCTGTTTGTCCACGATCTTGCGATATGAGTAAGCCCAATCAAGGCCTTTTCGGTCAATAACATTAAGAAGACTACTAACATGATTAACATCAAACCAATTATCTTGATCTAAATAACAGATATAATCTGTGTTTACTAAGTGACCGATGGCTGCGTACACCCTGTGTCCGTAGAAACCATTAGCGCCGACATTGTATGGCAGGATCATTATATGGCATCTGGGGTTGTCTTCTAACATCCAGATCTCATTCCAGACTTTATCTTCATTTTCGAAGCCGTCTATGACAACCATACACTCAGTGTCATAATCTTGATCCAGTACACTATCGACTGCATCAAAAAGGGTACTTGCACCCGTTGTGGGTATAACCACCGTCACGCTCATTCTCGACCCCATTTAACTTTTAACCACTCAAAGAAGGTTCAGACATTATTTGCCCTCACCTGGTGTAAAGTAACACTCGCCTGTCGTGCTTTCAGTGGCAAAAGCAATGTACATATTAGTGCCAGCACTAAACTGCTGATTGAGTGTATATACAATTTGCTGACCAGGGACGACCAGCATTGAATAAGATGGCGCACCAGCAGCAGGCACAGTAACCGTTACGTTAGACAGATTGCTCACTACAAAATAAACAGGCTTGCCGTTTGTTGTAGATTCATGGCTAGACACCAACAACTGCTGACAAGGACCATCAGCGGTAATCGTCAGTGTCTGGCTCGTCGTCGTAGCGTTAGCCTTGTAGGTCTTACCCATAGGCTGGAACGAAGAAATAATGGACATTAGATTGTCCCCTTCTCCGGCTTAGTGACTGGGCTGTTCTTGTAGTCGCCAGTGCGACCAGAGAAGTCCCATGTGGAATGAAACCCACCTTTGGGTGCTACGCCAGAAGTCCAGCTATTTGTGCCGTTACCCAGCGTATCTTTAATGGTCTGAGGACGGATCGCAGTAGCCATAGGCTGTGCGTCACTGATCGTCTTGCCGCTCTTGTCTTTCATTTTTAGTCTCCTTAGCAATCGAAGGGATGAACACCAGTATAGCAAATCCCCCTGCGACGTACATCCTTAATGGAGACGGGTCGTACATGACCCAGCAAGACAGGATGAACACCATAAGAAGGCTTAGTAGAGTTAAAAGTCTTCCGGTGAGCACCGACAGACCTACGCGAATGATAGTCAGTAATGTTACATCCATGTTTATGACCCCTGTTAAACATAGATGTTATACATCAGGATCTGTCTTAAAGCCAGAACCCCATTCATCTTCAGAAACTTTTTGTTTCAGTTTCTCAAGGTTGATGGCCCTGTCAATGATCTTGAGCTTTTCATCTATGTCCAAAGTGTTCATAGACTTGAGCAATTCTGAAACCGCTTTCTCAAGATCTGGGTTTATGCCATTGTTTTTCTTAGACATTATTGACCTCCAAACATAGATGGAACAGCACCAAATACTTGTCCAACTGTTTGACCACCTACGTTTCTGTACAAACCTTTTAAAATTTGGCTTGTAATAAGATTTAATTTTGCTCTATCAGGCTGGTCAATTGTTTGCAAAAGTTCTTGCAATTTATTGATTTCGCTTTGGCTCATCAAACCAGTCCGCGTTAAAGGCTCAGCAACAGATGACAAAGCCTCCAAAGCTCCTCCAGGACTTGTTGATGCAACATTTCCAAGGTGCTGTCTAACTGCGCGACCTAAAAGCTCAACACCATCTTTTGACTTTGAAAGAATAGATGAAACTTCTTGCCACTCTTTTAAACTTTTACTGTTCATCAAATCAATAATTCTTTGCTCAGGAAACCTATCTTTAAGTATTGTATCAACTTTATTTTGAGCTTGCTTTAAAGCCTGTTCGCTTTCTTTAGCGGTCAACTTACCTGTAGTTGTTAATTTTTGAGCTTGAGATTCTGCCGATTCAAGATTTTGAACATATTTATCTAACGCAGTTTTTGCCTTTGCTGCTTCTGGAGCAGAAAGCAATTCACTGTTTGATTTCATCCAATTTTTAACTTGTGCAGATGTTTCAAGTTTATTGACGTTAATTGCTGAAAAATCAGAAATAAGTTTTTCTGTTAATGCAGGATCGCCTGTTAATGCGCTTAAACGTGCTGGTCCATTTTTGTCTTTAAAAAACTTATTTGGAACGTCACGACTAAGCATAGTATATTCTTCAGGAGATATTTTGTCTGTTTTTAAAACTTTTCCGCCAAGTCCACCTTCCATTTCATTTATAATGTTTTGGTGCATTTCATAATTTGATTGCAATGTTTTCTGCGGAGCGCCTGCATATCTCTCTTGCATTTTAGCTAACCGAAAATAAAAATCTTTAGCTAGGTTTTGCCCAAGAGCTTTAAAACCTTCTTCACCTTCACCAAAAGCTACATCACCAAGTTTCCGACGAACTGTATCAATAGCATTAAACGATGGGTTTAATGTTCTTTCATAAGTAATTTCACCAGTTTCTTTGTTTATTTTTTCTTCAACAAGACCACCAGCTTTTTTAATGTTTGACGCTTCTCTTTTAGAAACTTCTATTTTTTTTGGTTGCAGAGCTTCCCACATCTCTTGATATGCGGACAAAGTTCTTTTTTCTGTTTCGTCTAAAGTTTTCTTACTAGCGTTAATTTTTCCAATAAGAAGAACATCTTCTAGTTTTTTGTTTAATTGTTTATATTCCGGAGTTTGAGTAACAAATTTATTGTTAGATTCTTGATCTGCAACAGCTTCATCACGCAATTGTTTAGTTGCCTTGTAGTCAGCATCTTGTTCAAGTTTTTTTGTATCATATTTATTTTTTATTGCGCTTCTAGTTTCTTCACCAATATCTGTAAGTTCACGTTGAGGATTTCCAACAGATTGAATGTTTTGTTTTGCTGTCTGCTTTACAGACTCTGCTTGCGGTTCGTATGTTTCGCTTTGAGTAAACAGGCGCTTGGATTCTTGCTGACCAGCTTGTTCTATTTCTGAAGCGCCAGATTTTAATTTATCAAACACAGCAGCAGCCGCAGGCTCCCCTTGCCGTAATTGTTCAATCAATTTGTCTTTTGTTTCACGCTCTGCGCTAGATAAAGTTGAAGAATCTTTTGTTGCTAAACCAGATAAAATGCGCCCAGCTTTAGTTCCTAAAAATTTAAGAGCAACTCCAGTTGCTTCTGTAAGTGGACCTATCAAAAACTCGGCTCCCATGCCACCTAGTTTAGCAGCAGTTGGGCTTGCTTGAAATTCTTCTTTAAGTGCTTGTTCTGTTAACTCTCCACCAGCTCCAGAAATACCTCCAACTCCAGCGCCTACCCATCTATTTAAAAAAGGTGCTCCAGATTGTAAGGCAGCGCCACCAAGTTGTGCTGGCCTATATGGCAAAGTTTTTAATGCGGAACCTAAAGCATAAGTCGTTTCAGGAAGTCCAACACCCATTACTGCGCCAGACAAAGCTCTGCCACCTACCTTACCAAAATCATAGCCTTCTTCTGTTTTCTGTCTTGTGCCGCCAAATATATCGTTCATTGAATCTGTTTGAGCAGGCTCAGAAGAAGATTTTTTATTTTCGTTCCCAAAAATATCATCAAAGTTACTCATCAGATTTGTCCTTGATTATATTTTGTTTAATTTCAGTGGGGCTTGGGAACGGGTCATATATAATATAACCTTGTTTCATTGCCAATCTTTCAGCTTCTTTAGGAGATATGTTCCTGCGTTTTGCTTCATTAAGCAAATCAGACCTTAAAACTTGTTTTTTCCCAACTTTATCTAAAACATCTTCTGGTGTGACATATTTTTCTGACCGTTTTAAAATTTGTTCTTTTGTTTTTTTCTGTTCATCTGAATAAGTTGTTGTTGGTTCAATAGCAGAGCGCAACTTAGCTATACCAGTAGCAAATTTAAATGCTACGTTTTGATACGAATCGCCATCAACAGCTTTAATGGCTCTTTCAATTTTATCAATTGTTGTTTGATTAACTCTATATCCACCAGACATTGCTGTAGCTATCTCGTAAGATAAATCAGAAGCAATTGTATTATAATTTCTCATCTCGTCAGAAGACATTCTGTTTGCTAAACTCGAAGTTAACGCAGAAGAAATTGTACCTTTGTTGGTAACAGCGCCAAAAACGCCCTGCCCAACATTTGCTCCCATTTTATCCCAAATTTCATAACTGCGTAATGCTTCATTCCCTGAACGTAATACGTTGTCTGAAAACCTAGCGTTCATTCCGCCTGCCGATTCTTTAGGTGCTGACGTATATTCAATTTTTCTACCTTCGTTTTTAGCGTCTGTAATTTCTTTTGGAGTCATTCTTGTTTTTTTGCCATTTTCTTCAACCCAAAGAAGATCACTTCCTTTTATTTCAGGTTTAGAAGGTGTATATGTAATACCTCCACGAGCTATTGCTTCTTGATTTAATTGATACATAGCGGCAGCTTCTTTTTCATTGTGAGGTTTGTCGCCAGTTTGCATTCTAAAACGCGCCGCGTCAAAATCTGCTTTTGTTAACTCAGATTTTTGTGTTTTTGCATATTCTTCAGCACGAATAACGTCTGCTTTAGCGCCTAACAATTTTTCTTTGTATTCATCCATTTGAGAAATAGTTTTCTTCATTGGACCGACAACTTTGTCGTGAGCGCTTGTGATTGTTTCCGTGCCTCCAGTCAAACCTTGAGCAGCCGCAGTCATTCCTCTAGCTTGCAAATTGCTGGCAAGTTTAGTCGTCGCACCAGTCAAATCAGTCTTGGCGTACTTCAAAGCGTATTGAAACTCTTTTTCAATCTGAGCTTGGTTTTCTTTCATAATACGGAAATTCTCATCAAATATAGCTTTCTGACGATCAAATTCTTCTTTGCGACCTTGCTGATAGCCAGTTGCCATACCAGCAATAGCGTTCATAGCGCCCGTAGCCGAGGTCAAGCCCTTCTTGCCACCCATGCTGCCAACAGCCATCATCATCATGCCAATGCTGGCAAGACCCTGAAATGTATCTTTAGGAGCTTGAAATGGCTCAAACTTTTGAGTTAGCTGTGGCTTATATTCTTCATAAATAGCAGCTTGCCGAGCTTTCTCAGCCGCAGCTTTACCTTCTGATTGTTTTTTTTTGGCTTCATCGTATTCAGTTTGAGCATACATTTCTTTTACTTTAGCTTCTGCCAAAGGTGTAGTTTGAGCAGTAGTTTTTGTCGGCTCATCACCACCACCACCGTCACCAAAATTATCTCCGACTACAGGAGTAGAAGAAAAAGGCTGAGCTGTTACAAAACTGGGCAATCCATTAGCCATATCACGCCACCATCTTAGCTAAAGCTGAATACATATTTGTAGCAGCCTGATTTGCTTGTTGTTCCAATTGCAATTGCAAGCCAAGAGCACCCTGCTGGCCTGCAAGGGTTGTGCTAATAGCGGCAGATGCCAAGCTATTGCCAGGTGCAATTAACTGCATAGCCTGTTGCAACTGAGTACTGACCATTTGTTGATACATACGGCCTTCTTCCATAGCCGTTTGCACTGCACCAACGCCACCAGAGCGAGCAGAAGCCTGTGCAGCACGAGCACGAGCAACGTCAAACGCCTGACGATTAGCAGCAGACAATGTGCCTTGATTGGCTTGAGACAAAGCAGTATAACCAGGACCAAGCAGAGGCTGAGCAAGATCTTTGTATTGTTGAGACGCAGCAGCAGCAGCATCTTTATATTGCTGTGCAGCAGCAGCCGCTTGTTTAATAGCAGCTTGTTGTTGAGACCGCCCCATCAAAGCGCCAATGCCGCCAACGCCAAGTTTGAGAAGATCTGACAAGCCCATCTTGCCGAGCAACCCGCTAGAATCGCCGCCTTGAGCCTTGGCAACATCTTCGCTTGTAGGCTGAATTTGAGTTTGAACGCCTGGGTCTTCAGGAGTTGCACCCTGACTATAATATGAAGATGCATCTTCTGGTGTCATGCCGCGAGGAGTTGGCAAAGGAGCGCCACTAGCAGACGTTAAAGTTCCCGCTTGTTGACCACCACCGAACAACCCGCTGACGTAATTGCTTAATCCTGCTTCTTGAGCACCATAAGAAGGCAAATCAGCAGCAGGATTGTATCCGCTAAAATAATCAGCGGTTGTTTGAGGAGATTGAAATTGAGACATAACCTCTTGATTGACAGGTTGAGAACCCGCAGCAAAATCAATAGGAGCTTGTGTAGCTGTTGTATCCACAGTAGGCGCTTCAAAGGTAGGGTAATCAAAGCCGTCTTCACCAAAAAACTCAGGCAAGCCAGTCTCAGGGTTGATCGTGCCAGCACCGCCATCCTTTTTCAACTTTTTGGCTTCTTTGGGCGTAATATGCGCCAAAATGGTATCACCACGCCGACCCTTACCTGCCAACACTTTTGCAAGTGATTTCAATGGCATAGATCCGACAAGTTCAGTTTGAGTGATTTCAGCTAGATTGCTCTTGCGACGTGCCATCTGTGCCTTGTCCTACAGGTGCGCCACCCTTCAAGGAGGCTGTGTTCCAAACATTAGTTGCGGGCTTTTCACTATCAGTTCCGCCCAAAAATGAACTGCCAGGAGTATAACCCAAAGTGGGGCTTGCAAGCAAGGAACCGCCTAGAGTTGTAGGCGTTGATGCCGCTACCTGACCCTGAATTGATGAAGGTGTAACACTAGGTGATACAGAAGAATAAGTAGCTTGTTTAGTAGCCGTACCAGGAGCAAAAGCCTGACCTAAAGCGTAATTTAACCCACCACCAAGCAAAGCGCTTTCCGTTTTTCCTAAACCAAGACCCTCGGTCGCAGCACTGGTTAAACCGCCACCAAGACCACCAAGTAGAGCTGCTTGTCCAATATCTCCGCCCCTTAAAGCAGCACCTAAGGCACCCTTACCAGCTCCAGATAAAGCTCCAGATAATCCTTTGGCTAAAGTTGTAGAGCCAGCAACTTCTGGACCAACTAAACTACTTGCAGCACCAGAAATAACAGGTCCAGCCCCACCAGTTATTCCGCCCAATAAAAACCCTTGTCCAATATCTCCGCCTTGAATAGCTGAAGTCGCAGCTCCAACCCCAGCACCTATAACAGCGCCACCAACAACATTTGCAACAGTTGTTACGCCTAGAACGCTACCAGCCGCCGTAGATGCTCCTAAAGCAGCACCAACAGTTCCAGCCAAAGTTTCACCTGCGGCAAGAACACCAGCTTCTGTAGCGGCAAATTCAAGGGCAGGGACAACAAGGGCTGCGGCTGGCATTAGACATCAATCTCATATTTGTAAGCAGGGACCATTTTCCCGTTAACCATTTGCTGCGACTGAGAAATTTTAACAGGCAACCCAGTTTCCTGAGCAATCTTGTTAAAAGCAGGATTAGTAGAATAAGACATAAGTTTCTTATAACCCATTTCTTTGGCAGTGTTCATAGCCGCCTGATACCTTTTAATCAAAGTTGGAACAGGCTCAACAGTAAATGTATGCCATTCAGCAACGCCTGGAGATATGTCCCTTAATGAAAAAACCGTATTTCCAATCTGAACAAATTTAACCATTCCCTTTTTTGCCATAGCTCCAAGACCAGCCATGACTTTTTGTGGGTCCATATTAGGTGCTTCTTTTTTAATAGAAGCTTCAATAATTTGAGCAGAATTAAGTTTAGCGCCTTCCGCTTGCTTACTCGTCTTTTTTTGACGCATAGCACCCATAACGTCTTTGTCTTTAGACGTTTTACCAATCAAAGGCTGTGAAGGTGTGACCATTACGTTAACCTTAATGCTACAGCAATCTGCTCATGGGCCAGCACATGCTCGGCAAGCCACTGGTAAAAATCATCTTCTTTTCTCCAGTCAGCGTCAAGCATATTAAACGGATTGCTTAAACCTAACTGAGCAGCAAAAAACTGGTGCTCTACCTGATGGGAAAGCAACCAGTCATCAATGTTTTCAGGATCTAATCCAACTAACGGATAGGCTGGAACCTCTAGCCCCTGATCAAAAAATGTATCACGAAATAGCTGATGCTGGGTTTGGTTTTCAAATAAGAAAACATCCAGACCTTCTATATCGCCAAACTGAACAAGGGATAAAGTTTCAAAGTTCATGCACCCGTCCAAGGAAGCGGAGGCGTTACACTCTGCGGATTTTCAATTGTATGAATCCGAGCATCAACTAAAGCCTCTTGCTCTGCAACGCCTGTCGGCCCCAATGTTTCAGTAATCCAGCCAATAACCTGCGTCTGAGTTAACTGATCGTAAGGTGTAAACGGAGAGCCAGCCGTATAAGTCAAAGCTGTTGTGCCAGGAATGTAGGTATTGGTCGTACCATTATTACCCCAAAGGTTCCAGCCAACGGTAAACACAACATCAGATTGACCTGCGTATTCAGGATAGCAGGACAAAAACTTAATTTCCCATGTATATGTCGTAGCCATCACTTATCTACCTTCTGTTCAAGTTTATCAAAAATCTTGGTTAACCAGCTTTTGATTTCATCCATATCGTTTCTAAAGTCATCTTTGTGAACGTATTTTGTGTGAAGCTCAGCTTCCATTTCACGAAGTTCGTGTTGAAGATCTTTAATAGCATCCCAAATGACTTTTAAAACCCAGCCAAAAACTGCGCCTAATATACCTATAACAGCGTTGACTAGATCTTGTGAAATCATAATGCACCTATTGATTCAGTAGTTAATGCGTTTATAGATTGACTCGTTAAAGAATTGATAGACTGCATAGAAACATCTGATGCTAGAATAACAGGAGTTTCCCATAAGAATGTTTCTGTATTTAAGATGCTATTTTCTTCCGGTTTAGGAGGAATAAAAGCATCATAAGTTTCATCGTATGTAAAACCTATACCAGCAAAATGTTTTCTGAAGTTCATGTTATATGAAGTCTGTTTCCAATAAGGATAACCATTTGACCACATAACCAAAAAAGCAACACCTAATGGCTCGCTTTTAGGAAATGGCAAATTGTTTATTGCTTCGTTTGAAACAACATGAACTTCCAACACAACATTATTTTCGTCTAACTTTGCAAAGTGTGCCATGTCTTACGCCACATACGTTCCGTTGCCATTAAATTGTACCACTGTATTAGCTCCAGAAGTAGTAACAACTGGACTGCCTGTTACAGCTCCACTATAATTTATAGTTGGCATTGTTAAAATAACAACACCAGACCCACCCGCAGCGGCAATATTGCTTGTAACTGCCCCACCACCGCCACCACCGCCAGTATTAACTGATCCCGTTGTAGCATTGCCATTAGCGCCGCCGCCACCCGCTCCACCTCCGCCGGAACCTCCAACAGCACCTGATATATTAGCCCTTGAAGCAGTAAAAGGACTTAACGAATTTAAGGCTGGAGAACCAGAAAGCGAAAGAGCAAAATTGTTTGTAGAGGCATCAAAAAAACCTGTACCTAAACACGTTAATAAAGTCGTATTAGTAATTATAGGCAAAACGCTAGTAGGTGGAGTAAAATTAGCAGTATAAACTGCTGTTCCCTTAACTATTCTTAAATTACTCATATAATAAGATGCAACACCCCCATTCGCCGGACCAATATTTTTTTGACCGCTTGGCGTTGGATAATTGGTAGTATCGGTTGCACTTGCTCCAGAAACTCCGTTGATATAAATGGTTAAAGTTGTTCCGTTTCTTACTACAGCTATATGATTCCATGAATTTAATGTTAATGTAGAACTAGTATTTAAAACATTTCCTCCATTATATTGCCAATAAACATTATTTAAATAAATAACAATACCCCAATTAAGTGTACTAGTGCTATTAAAAATAAAATTTGAAGATGAATTTGAAAGTCTCGCCCAAAATTCTATGGTAAAATTACCAGTTCCAAATGAACTAGCCGTATCCGTGTAAGTTAAATAATCGCTTGTAGCGTTAAAGAAAAAACTTGCAGTGGTAAGCCTGTTGTCACCACCACCACCACCACCTCCCGCATAAAATACAGAAGATCCAGTTATAGATGATGATAATCCATCCCCACCAAATCCTGGTGTTGTTGTTGCAGAATTTCCAGAAGCTCCAGCGCCACCGCCGCCACCTCCAATATAAAGCTGGTTGCTAATATTGCCTCCAGATCCACCAGAGTTTCCTTGCAAAGCAGTGCCACTAGCTCCAGCATATTGATAACTTCCACCACCACCCGATCCGCCGGAAACAGCAGCATTAGTCAAAGCTGCGCCACCACCGCCTCCAACGGAAGTAACAGTAGTTAATCCACTTCCAGAAATTGATGAATTTGAACCAACAGATCCGCTAGAACTATTATTACCTGTTTGAGCAGATCCGCTTCCACCTGAACCGACAGTTATTGTGTATGTAGTACCAGGAGTTGCAGTATAAGAATTAGTTAGAAATCCACCACCACCGCCACCGCCTGCGTCGTTGTAACCACCCCCGCCACCACCTGCAACAGAAAGATATGTAATAGTATATGGAGAGGCTGGACCACCAGGCCAATTTTTAGCACCAGAAGATTCTTGTGCATCATCCAGATGCCAAACACCTGGAGCAGATGAAAAAGCTGTTCTATTTTGCGGACCAATAATGCCGCCATTGCGACGATTAGACATTAGCTCAATACCTCATAAGAACAAGTTACAGTAATTTTACTTGCTGTATTGCCAGTCGCACGAAGTGTATCACCTTCTAAAAGATAGATAGATTTAGACAAAATGTCCAAAGTAGAACCAACAGGTATGCTTATATTTGTAGCAACATTGTATGCAGTGCTACTTCTAAAAATATCTATAGTTACCAAATAATTAGATGAAGGATCGTTGTTTGAACAATAAAGACCTTCGATTTTATAAACAGAGTTACTTGCAGCAGGATTTGCCACAATAGTTGTTGCTGTAGCCGCAGCAGAAACAACAGCCGTATTGCCAAGAATCGACGATACGTTTGCTAGATTAGGGTTAGCCATTTTAGCCTCCAAATATCATAGAGAAGATGATTGATTTACCGTTGCTTACACCGCCGCCGCCTCCACCAGAAGGAACTTGGCTTATCCATGACGTACCATTTGATGTAAGAACATTACCTAATGTTCCTGGAGCAACAGTTCTAATTGCACCAGTATCATTACCAATCAAAACGGTTCCGCCTGTCAGAGACGTATTACCAGTACCACCACGAGCAACAGTCAATGTGCCAGTTGTACCATTAACAATCGGCAAACCTACGCCGTTAGATAAGTTAACAGAATAAGGAGTACCCAAAATAGCATTAGACAATGTGGGAGATGAAGTTAAAACAATAGCCCCGCTTCCAGTAGTAGCACCTAAAGCTGAGACGTTAATTGTTCCCCAATTAGGAGAAGATCCAACACCAGTAGAAATTAACACGTTACCAGCAGCAACTGCTGGCAATCTGGCTAAAGTTGTGGTGGATGATGCGTAAAGAATATCCCCAATTGTATATCCAGTAACACCTGTACCGCCAATTGTTGCAGGCAAAGTACCAGCAATAAGTACGCCTGTTGAGTTGGCATAAAGAGTTGTATTTGCTGTATATGAACTTAACCCAGTACCACCTCTAGCAGTTGATAAAGTTCCACTTGCAATCTGACCAGCACTTATGGAAATATTGCCTCCATTGGCAACATTGGTAAGTTGACCCTGAGAATTTACTGTTATTGTTTGATAAGTATATGGGCCTCCATAAGTTCCAGAAGCTACAGCCGTATTAGAAATACTAAATTGTGAACCAGCTAAAGTAAGACCAGTTCCCGCTGTATAAGCCGCACCACCACCAAATTGAATAAAAACTATATTACTTGTGCCAAGAGTTACAGGTGCAGCAGTCTGTTGAGACCATTGAGTGTTATTGTTTGCAGTGCCATATTGGTTGTAGAAAAAGTCACCTGCTTGAATTTCAGCAGTTTGATCGTAATCAGTTGCACGAGTTAAAACCCAAGCTACCGATCCAGATCCAACCGTTGTAACACTATAAGCACCGTTTTGCGTTTGATCTGTTTGATTTTTAACAAGAATACGAGTTCCAACAGCAATAGCCGGATAAGAACCAGTACCAGATCCATCCAAAGTAAACGCAGCCAATGTACTTGAATTGGTTAATGTAGCACCCACGCCGGATGATCCATTAGAATATGTAGCCGTTAAAGCTGCCGTTGTTGCATATTGAGTAGCAGTTTGAAAACGCAAACCATTGATAAAATTATCAACATAAGACTTGTTGACAATATCAGTGGCGTTTGATGGAGATGTAGAAATCGTCCCTGTTGTCAAAGACAAGGCATCTATATTGATTGTAGATACACCTGTTAATTGACCTTGAGCATTAACAGTAAATTGAGGAACTTGATTATTAGTTCCATATGTTCCAGCCGTCACACCAGTGCTTGCAATGGCAATAGTACCAGATGACGTAATAGGTCCACCAGTCAAACCTGTGCCAGTGCCAACAGTTTGCACTGTTCCAGATCCAGGAGTACCACCAAGCAGTAAGGTTTTAAAACTACCAGTGTTATCAAACGTACCATCTAACGTATATGTATCGCCAGGGTTCAGCGTTACGTTAGCAATATTTTTACCAGTTACGTTGACATAAGTAACAGTAAGAACAACATCAGCCGTATCTGTATTTTCAACAATAAGATTTTTAATAACACGACGAGTGTTAGAGGCAGGCGCAGAAATAACAGTAACGGCAGTCGTACCATTTAACAGACCGTCAGAAGCACCTTCGGTAAAAGTTGTCCCTGTGTTGTCAGCATAAGTGGCAACGTATGTGGGCTGGTTAGTAGCAGGAGCTGCTGCTAGTTTAGCCGTAATTGATTTTGCTGTACTGTCTAAAACTAACATTTTTTCCTCACGATACAAACCAAGGATATGATACGCCACCAGCCACAGTCAAAACAATAGCTGCATTTGTATTGTCATTTGTTCCAGTAATATTTACGTTTGTTCCAGTTACAAAGTTTATGTTGCTTTGAGAACCAATATTAGCACCATTAACTTGGATTGTAATATTTCCTGAGCCGCCACCGCCGCCGCCACCTGTGGAAATATATTGGAACGATTTTAAAGTCATTACATGCCATCCCCTGCCATCACATAGACATTGGCAGTTCCCGTGTTGGTGACACCTGTAAAGTACTGGTTGGCATTAAGAGTAATGATCTGATCTGTGCCAGCAAGCATCACAAAAGATTGACCTGTCGATGTTACGACATTAGCCATTGCCGTAGCTGCGCTAGAAGTTGATCCATAACCTATGAAAACAACATTATTACCAGCAGGGATAACAATCTTATATTGCGTTGCACCAATTGTGGTTGATAGGCATTGAACGGGCGTGGGAGCGGAAGTTGCCGCTGTAAACGTCACCGTATTGCCCATTGGTGTAAATGCCATGACACCCATTACGCACCTACCTTGGCTTTAAGAGCATCTAATTCTGTTCGAAGCTCTTGAATGGTAGCAATAAGGTCAGCATAGAAATTCATATTCAAACCAATATGTTTTCTATTGTCTATTTCTTGCACATTTTGAGGATAAACAGTTTCAAATTCTTGAGCTATAAAACCAGAATCTTCTTTTCCATCTTTTATCCAAGTAAAAGAAACTGGATTAAGTTTCATAATTCTTTGTGTGGACAAAGACAAAGAAGATATATTTGTTTTTTCACGCGCATCAGAAATAAGAGACCAAGCAACCTGATTGGCTTTTGGAGTAACACTGCAAGAAAATTCAGATGAATTAAAATGCAATTGAGATGTCCCACCAACAGACATATCAATTTGTCCAGATCCATTATAACTAAAACCAGCAGTAGAGCTGTAATTTAAATTTGAATACCCGCTAGTATATTCAAGCTGAGGGTAAGAACCACCAGCTTTTACTAACCCAGAAGCAGTAACATCTCCAGAAGTAGCTGATATTGATGTTCCACTAACAGATCCTGCGGTAGCCGTAATATTGCCAGTCGTAGCCGTAATAGCTGTTCCTTGAATACTAGAGCTACTGGTAATAGTTCCAGATGCGGATAAAGTTGTACCCGCCGTAATTGCGCCAGTTGTCTGAATTGTCGCTGGGTTAACCGCACCACCAGATATGGTCCCGCTATTGGTTAATGTTCCAGTTAAACTTCCCCCTTGAAGAACAGGAGTAGCCAAAGGAACAGACCCGCTGCCAATACCGTTAATAGTAGTTGTTAACAAAGAAAAATCTGCATCCAATTTATTCAAAGGAATTGGAGACGTAGCCGTGGCAAACGTGTAGGTAATGGTGATTGGAAGTGCCATTAGAACCTCGCTCTGTATTCGTATTCGTGTTCAAGTGTATTGTACGTTATGCCTGGACTTTGTGATGTTACAGTAAGTCCAAGATATTTTCCATACTGTTGAGAGTCAGATTTGTATAAAAAATACCCTGTTCTGGTCCAACCAATGGGATCATTCACATTATTTTGCCAAGGAATAACAATTCCAGAGTTATTTACCCATTCCCCAATATTTTGAAAAGTATAATCGGGAGAAGAAGCATATTCGCTATCTACAGTGACAACAATGTAAGAACCAGCCGTTGTTGTGGCTTCAACACCAAACTTAAGAGCTTGCTTATCACGAATAACATCACCCATAGGATTGAGTGCCGTTTGCAACGTGCTAGAAATATTGGCATCTAAATCAGTATACAGTTTTACAAGATTTGTGCCAGCCGTACCAAACAAACTTATACTGTTTGCCGTAACAACAGAATTAACCCTGATAAGATCGCCTTGACTTGCAACAAACCATTTTTTGTCAAAAAAGATCAATTGTATCCATCTTGGTCCTAAATTAGGATCATTGTACCTGACATTAAAAGCAGCACACAAAATGTTGTTAATCAACACTTGGCCACCCGTAATTGGGTAAGAAAAGTCAATTAACGGGTAAATTCCATCCAAAGCGTCCGATAATTTACTTGTTGTAGCCCCCACAAGAGCGTAAATTCCGTAATCGTTGGCAAACAACAAAGATCTGAAATAAGGGAAAATAGCGTCAATTTGCCTAGATCCAATAGATGCAGATACGTTAGTGTTGGTAAACAATGTAGTGCCAGTTGTACTCACTCTCACATCAGAAAACACATTGACTGAATCTTCACCAAACACATACAAGAAATTATTAGCTGAAACCAAAGATGTTATGATGCTATGTAAAGTATCGTCTTGTAAATTGATGTTACCAGCAGAAACACTAACAAAATCATTATACAAACCAGCAGCACTATAAAATACAGTTCTACCCTGTGAAATCCACACTCTGCCTTGAAACGATGCTATATCAGTATTACCATCTACTGTTGCTATAGCTTTGGCTATGGCTCCGTTACCACCACCACCCGTAATTGTTACAGTAGGATTACTTGTATATCCAGTGCCAGGATTAACCATTACTATACTGGTAACAGCCCCTCCATTAACAATAGCTACAGCATTGGCTGCTGATCCTCCGCCTCCAGATATGTTGACGGTTGGTGCTGAGGTATATCCAGACCCGCCTGCCGTAAGGAGGACTCCCACAGTTCCTTTTGCAAAAGATAAGAACCCAGCAACAGCCGTTGCATTGTTGCCGCCACCGCCAGATATTGTAACGGTAGGGGGAGAAGTGTATCCAGAACCCGCCTCTGTGAGCGAAATAGATGTGACAATACCCGATCCAAGTTTGGCAATTGCATTGGCTGACGAGCCTCCACCACCAGTTATGGT
>JGI24890J29729_1000047_pt1 | contig 109827 bp, 102 predicted proteins | sample FreactcultureFD7_FD_29729 | JGI IMG/M metagenome (IMG submission 29729) | reverse complement strand
CCCGCACCATTGGCGCCAAGTAATGCATGAATTTCACCAGGCAATACTTCAAAATTTGCGTCCCTTAGCGCAACTACGGATCCATAAGATTTCGCTAAATTGGAGATTTTCAGTAAAGCCTTCTTGTTCAAAATATCCCTTTCTGGCGCTGGTAGATATGACCCAGAAGANCCCCGAAGATCTCTCTCCGGGGTTCTTCTTAAATTCTTAGCTAATTAAAGAATTTAAAATCAGCTAGTTGTTTCAGGATCATCCTGTGGTGCACGGCAACGGAATAGCTGTGCTGGAGTAAATGTTGTATNCCCCTTTAGCGCTACAGTTGACGAGAAGTTGGCATCTTGAGCTGCAAAGTAAAGTGAATCAATCAACGCCTTATTCTTTGCATAAGTTAATGCAACAGGGTGAAGAAGATTTTTCGCAGCTACTGATTTTCCATCAAGAGCATCGATTGCAACTTTGAGAGCTGCACCGCCGACAATTGCTGGATTAGGAACGATGATTCCAACAAAGCCTTTGCTTGCAAGGCTTGCAGTCATGCCAACAAACTTATTGTTATCAGCACCAACTACTGGAATGTACTTTCCCTTAAGACGAGTTTGCATTGCTTGTACAACTGGATAATCAATTCCAGATGTCCAAACTCCTTGGAACTTTCCAGGTGCTAGCAATTGATTAGCTAATTGCCCGCCCTTTGTCCAGTCCCAACCTGTAAACACTTCTTTTGTTACATGTAGATTTGGATATTTCTTAATTACAGATCTAAATCCTGTATTGCGATCTGTATCAGCACCTGCCCCGGAGATACCACGCATATAAAGAATATTTCCCTTGTAATTCATTGCCTTTGCAAGTGCTTCAGCACCAGCAGCACCGTAAGCAACCTGGTCATTTGAGACCAAAGTTGTATTTGGCGCTGTAATTGAGTTGTCCACTGCAATTACTTTAATTCCGGCAGCAACAGCTTCTGCAATTGCAGGGTTATTTGCTGATGAGTCACCAGAGTTAATAATGATTGCATTCACGCCTTGAGTGATAAGGCTACGGACATCTGCTGATTGACCTGCAGAATCAGTATTCCGAGAAAGCACAGTTACTTTCGCAACTTTGCCGCTAAGAGTGGCTTCTGCTTTGATAGCACAAACCATTTCTTCGCGCCAGGCATTACCCGCCCAGTTATTACTTACACCAATCTTGTAGGTAGCTGCTGCATTAGCAGGTGTTACAACACCAGCCATAGTTACCATGAGACTAACTACAGATACCGCTGCAAAGATTGCGGTATAACGTTTGTTACTTAGCTTCATTGCCATCCTTTCGGTTAGTTTCTACTGTTGTAACAATTCTTACTAGTTCCTAGCAAGAATTCAACGAGATTGTTGAGTTGTTACCAAAAGTTTATATTCCATTTTTTGAATATAAACTCTTTAACCTTTGCCCTCNCCTCCTGTGTGATCAATCGCTCCGGTTAAACGTGTTGATACTCTGCGCGCATGTTCAGCGTAAGCAGCGTCAAATAAACGCTTACTCTCCTCTTTTCCAACTACTGCCGAGCTTGTGAGTACTTGAGGTGTAATCCCGTGTTTGATTAAGTAATCAGCCACCTGGACTTTAATTTCATTCACTATCGCAATTGCGGTAATAGTAGAACCAGGTCCTACAGGTGTTTCAAGTCCGGGAATAGAAACCAAAGCGTCCCCAACTGGGACCATCAAGTCAATAACTAAATCTGCATTGTCCGAAAGTGTTGTGCCGGTTGAATGCGGAGGAACTCCAAATTTATTCTGTGCGATTGAAGTCACTGCAATAACTTTGATTCCACGTGCTCTTGCNCCCATTGCCATTTCAATTGGAACCGCTGTCTGTCCTCCGACACTAAAAATAATCAATATATCTTGTGGTTTGAAATTCCAATTTTTCAATATTTGTTCAGCAAAACCTTCTACGCGTTCGATAAACATCGCTTGACGTTGACCATTTGAGCCTACAACTTGAGTATGAAAAGTCATTGAGAGTTCAGCCATCGGATTAAATCCGGGAAATGATCCATAGCGGGGAAACATTTCCTCTATTGGGATTCGAGAGTGGCCAGTTCCAAAGAGGTGCACAACTCCATCGGCAGCAATTGATTCAGCTGCCCATAGGGCCGCTTTTGTAATATTTGCACCCTGTTCATTGCTTAATTTGGAGAGTAAATTTTGAGCCATGAGAGTCCAAGTGCCGGCGAAAGTATTTTGTGCACTTCCCGCCTCAGATTGTGATTTCATTGCTCCCTCTACAGTATGTACATTAGATTTAAATGTCTATACTAATCTTAGGGTCAAGGGAGTGGATTTGTGAAGGGTATTGAGAAGAAAAAAGCTCCTAAATTGGAACACCGGTATCAAGAAATAGAGGACTGGCTACGCACAAAGGTGGCCAAAGGCAAGACCGGTGAATCCTTACCTTCAGAGGTGGACATTGCAGCCAAGTTCTCCGTCAGCCGAATGACCGCCCGCCATGCAGTCATGAACCTTATGCGTGAAGGTTTGGTAGATCGCAAGCGTGGGGCTGGAACCTTTATTGCCGAGCAACCATTGCACCGCCGCGAAGGAGNGTTGCTCTCCTTTTCAGAAGACATGTCACGTCGAGGACTTACCCCTAGTTCGAAAATGATTTCCGGAAAACTCGAATCTCCTACAAAAAATGATCTTGCGGCACTTAAGCTTTCAAAAAGTGCAAAGTGTGTTGTTGTAAAAAGAATTCGAATGGCCGATGACAGACCGCTTGCTCTGGAACGAGTAGCTTTAGTTCCTGAAGCAGTTGGTGTCCTAAAATTTGATTTAGTGAATGGTTCTCTACATGAAGCTTTAAGGCATATCGAAATGGCTCCAAATCTTGCAAATGGTTGGTTGAGCGCAAGAATTGCGAATGCTTCCGAAGCAAAGTTTCTTGAAATTCCATTAAAGACACCACTATTAGTAGAAACTAGAATTATTGAAGACAAAAATGGAAATCCTTTAGAATTTACTGAAACCGCTTATGTTGCAACGCGCTATGTAATTGATATTAAATTAAATTGTGCTCCAGCATTTATTGCGCCATTTAGCGCCGCTCCAATTGAACCAGCATAAACACCTAAACTTGCTGCATGAATTTGGATAGAGTTTTCTGGAACTAATTTTGCCCTCTTATTAGCTTCCACTCTTATTAAATCTAAGAAAAAATCACCAGACTGCGCAACNCCGCCACCAATGATAAAAAGTTCAGGGGCTAAAACAACCATTACATTTGCGATTGCTATTCCGATCCATTTTGCAGATTCCGAAAAAGCATGTATTGCTTGCACATCGCCATCAATTGCTCGCTTATAAGCCTCTTCAGGCGATTTTGCTCCCGCTAAAGTAGAAAGCGCCTGCGCCGAAGTTAATGTCTCAGCACATCCTTGAGCTCCACAACCACAAAGCGCACCATCGGCATTAACAATCTGGTGGCCAATTTCGCCAGCACCAAGTGTTGAACCCATATGCACGCGTCCATCAATAATTATTCCACCACCAAAACCCGTGCCAAGAACCAAACACGCAACCGGACTTTTGCCTTTTGCCAAGCCAGCATTTGCTTCAGCCAATGCAAACGCTCGTGCATCATTAATTATTGAAACTGGCCGATTACATGCATCTTCGATCGGTTTCTTCATTGGCTGGNGCTTCCAATTGCCAGGAAGGTTTGGAAAAAGAAGTATCTCGCCTAATTCATGATCGAAAATGCCGGGTACTGCAACTCCGACTGCAGAGATGTCTGAGTATTTTTCTAATACATATTGCTTGGCAATATTTACCAAAAGATTTACTACATGCTCAGGGCCATTTTCAGCGTCAGTAGGTATAGTGGATTTTTCTATTTCTTTACAGTGTCCGTCTATAGATTCAAGAACACAAATCTTTATATTGGTTCCACCAAGATCTAAACCGAGAAATTTAGTCACGGCCAAATCTTGTCACATACTCGTCCAACATGAGCGCAGTTGTCGTTGCGCCGGATCTAGACACGCCTGCATCCAACATGTCTATAAGCGCATCAAGAGTTCGAACTCCTCCAGCACTTTTTACTTTTATCTTGGCAGAGACACTATTTTTCATAAGTTTCACATCTTCTAAAGTAGCTCCAGTAGGTGCGTACCCAGTAGAAGTCTTTACATAATGTCCACCAGCTTTTTCAACTAATTTACATGCTGTGACTTTTTCATCATCTGTTAAATATGCATTCTCCAAGATTACTTTTACCATTTTGCCTGATGCTGCCTCGACTACTGCAGCAATGTCGTTTTCAACTGCACTGTAATCTCCTGATTTAAGTAGTCCAATGTTTAGGACCATATCTATCTCTGTTGCGCCATCAACAATCGCTTTCTGTGTTTCAAAAACTTTAGTTTGCGTCGTTGATGAACCGTGGGGAAATCCAACGACGGTTCCGATTTCCACATCAGTTCCAGCAAGTAATTCAGCACAAAAGACAACATCGGAAGGTTTACAGCAAACCGAAGCCACATCATATTTTTTTGCAATTGCACAACCAGCCGCGACTTCATCCCGAGTCATTTCAGGCTTAAGAAGTGAGTGATCGATTGTCTTTGCAATTGTTTTATATGAGTATCGAGGATGAGCCATCTTCTTTTTCTCCTAAATGTCTGTGATGGTGGACCATCCACCATCAATTGTTAGTACTTGCCCTGTAATCGCGCTATTTTCAAGCAGCACAAGATATCCAGCTACTAAATTTTCGACTGGAAGTTGTGCCTTTATGAGTGGTTGTTTTTTCTTGGTAAATTCTACAATTTCTGGGTTAGTGGCAGCTCTTGCAGCCATTGGAGTTGCAACTAACCCAGGAGCAATTGCATTTACTCGAATATTTTCAGCAATATACGCAGCGGCTAAAGTTTTAACTAATCCGGAGATGGCCGCTTTTGCTGTTGCATATGCATGCGTCTGAAAATACTCAGGTGAAGGTGAGTTTGCTAATACTGATGATGTAAGAGTGAGTGAACCACCACCATTCAATTTCATTAATTTGATTGCCTCTCTTGCAGTCAAGAAAGTAGTGGTCAAGTTCAGTTCCAAAGTCTTATCCCAAGCTTCGCGACTCATTAAATGTAGTGGGCCATCCCCAAAACTTCTGCCAGAGCCACCGACGATAGAAACTACGTCAGTAATTTTGCCTAGAGCCTGGTTGGCTTTCTCAAATCCTTTTTCAACTTGGTTTTCAATTCGAAGATCAACTGGATCGTAGCCAAGTAAATTTCTACATTTCGACAGTAGATTGGCCCCATCATTTTCTTCACCACCTAAGGCGAAAGTCTTACAATTCAAAATATCTAGCTGCTCAATCAATGCCCCGGCCATACCGCGACTTCCAGTGACTACCACTTTTCTATTTGCGAGCACGTCAATTAAATTAGCACTAAAGTTTTAAGTTGTCTATACAACTATCTAATTCCTAAAGTACAAATGGTGGCTGGTGAAGGATTTGAACCTTCGAAGGCGTTGCCGGCGGATTTACAGTCCGCTCCCATTGGCCGCTCGGGCAACCAGCCAGGTTGTTATTTGCAGCCCGCGAATAGTAGCGAACGCTCTCCCGAAGGGTCTAATCGAGAGTTTTCAGAGGCAGTCACACGGCTGTAACCTCGGCAAGTGATTAAATATTCGAAAGAAGTGGCGATAGCCATCGCCGAAAAGAAGCCAATCGTTGCTCTTGAGTCCACAATCATCAGCCATGGACTTCCTCGCCCGCGCAATCTCACTGTTGCCCAGGAGGTTGAGGCGATAGTTCGTGAGACCGGCGCTACCCCAGCAACAATTGCAATCCTTGATGGAGTAATTCATGTTGGATTGGAAGAAGATCAACTCGATCGCATCGCAAATGAAGATGGCGTTGTCAAAGCTTCGACGCGAGATCTTGCAATTCTTGCCGCAACAAAAAAGAGNGCGGCCACAACTGTTGCTGCAACTGCGCATATTGCAGCGATGGCTGGAATTTCTGTTTTTGCGACAGGCGGTCTTGGTGGCGTACACCGCGGTGATGGATTCGATGAATCAGCTGATCTTCGCGGACTTTCCATTACTCCGGTTGTCATTGTCTGCGCCGGCGTTAAATCAATTCTCAATGTAGAAGCGACGCTTGAGCGTCTAGAGACTCTTGCCGTCCCAGTTCTTGGTTACAAGACAAATAAGTTCCCCGGGTTTTATCTCACCGAATCTGGCTTTGATATCGAACACCGAGTTGATTCTGCGACTGATATCGCTGCCATCTGGAACCAACGAAAAAACGTCAATACATCTGAGAGCGCAGTTATTGTTACAAATCCTGTGAAGGTAGAACTCGATCGCGCACTTCACGACAAACTTCTGACAAATGGGCTGGCCGAGGCCGATGCACATCACATAACAGGCAAGGCTGTAACGCCATTTCTTTTGGAATATTTCCACCGAGTAAGTGATGGGAAAAGCTTGGATGTAAATGTTGAAATTATTAAATCCAACTCTCGTCTTGCCGCCGAGATTGCAATCGCTCTTTAAGCGACTCCTCTATGAAAAAAATTCTCTGCATAGGTGACACCATGATGGATGTCAGCGTCGTTATCGACTCTGAAATTCACGAAACTGGGGATACGCGAGCAACTATTTCGACCCAAGGTGGAGGGGCCGCTGCAAACGTGGCAACGTGGCTCTCTCATGTCGGGAATGAAGTATTTCTCTGCTCACATGCAGGTGATGACATCAACGGGCATTTTCTGCATGAAGAATTGCATCGGTATTCAGTGGGCCATCCACCCATACTTTCTGACGGTGAGAAAACTGGGGTTGTTGTCATCATTGTGGGAGTCGATGGCGAACGAACAATGTTCCCCGATTCTGGAGCAAATTCTGCTTTGAGTATTGCCGATCTTCCNCCTCTGGATAATTACACAGCCGCCTACCTCTCCGGATATGCGCTGATTAATCCGAAGTCTCGCAAAAATGTAAATGAAATAATTAAAAAGGTTAAAGATGCTGGAATTCCAATTGTGCTTGATCCAGGAACAGTTGGAGCTCTCCGAAATGTTCCATTCTCTTTACTTGAAGAGTGGATATCTCTCGTCGATGTCATGATTTTGAATGAAGAAGAAGCGTTATATATCGCGCAAGAAAAAGATATCGAAGGAGCACTTATCTCTCTTGCCGATGTCACTCCACTTGTTGTTGTGAAGCGTGGCAAAAAGGGCGCAATTGCAATTTTTGAGAAAGCGCTGATTGTTGATGTTCCTGCTGAAGATGTGGAAGTCATCGACACAACAGGCGCCGGCGATTCATTTGTTGCCGGCTTTATGTCGGCTTGGTTTGAGGAGCCAAATTTGGAAAGCTCCATGAAAGTTGGAATTGCCCAGGCGAGCATGTGTATTTCACAAGTGGGTGCTAGACCTCCACTTTTAACGAAGTAGGCGACGCTCAACCTTCAACTGCCACTCGAGAGTTCGTTAGTTGCGCGTTACAAAATTGAAATGAATAGTCACTAGGATTTCTTTCAACAAGCCCTCATGGTGAGGGTCCCTCAGGAGGAAATATCTTGAAGAAGACAATTAAGTTCGTAACACTTTTCGCAGCTCTCTCGCTTGTTACAGGCGTAGTTGCTGCACCAGCTTCACAAGCTGCAAAGATCAAGGCTTGTATCGTTCTTGATACAGGCGGCGTGGATGATCACTCATTCAACGCAGGAGCATGGGCAGGCGCACAGGCTTCAACAGCGTTGGCAGATGTTTCATATCTTCCATCATCATCATCTGCAGACTTTGCACCAAACATCAAGAAGTTCCTTGACCAAAAGTGCGCAATCATCATTGGTGTTGGATTCTCAATCAGTGGTGAAATTGTTAAGGCTGCAAAGGCAAACCCAAACACAAAGTTCGCTGTTGTCGATGATGCTGGCCTAGATTGCAACGCTGATTACTCAGTATGTAACCCAGTTGCAAACGTCAAGGGTCTTACATTCTCAACTGACCAAGCTGCTTTCCAAGCTGGTTACCTTGCTGCTGGTTACTCAAAGACCGGAACAGTTGCAACATACGGTGGAGCTCCATACCCAACAGTTACTATCTTCATGGATGGTTACGCAAAGGGTGTTGCTTACTACAACTCAGTAAAGAAGAAGAATGTAAAGGTTCTTGGCTGGGATCCAGTAAAGAAGACCGGAACATTCGTTGGAGACTTCTCTAACACTGCAAAGGCAAGCCAACTTTCACAGGGCTTTGAACAACAAGGTGCTGACGTGATTATGCCTGTAGCTGGTGGCCTCGGTGCTGCTACTGCAAAGCAATCACAAACAAGTGGCAAGTCTGTAACAATCTGGGTTGATACCGATGGTTTCTACTCAGCGCCACAATACGCATCAGTTCTTCTAACAACAGTTGCAAAGGGTCTTGGAAATGCTGTTAAGTCAGTAATCACAGACACTGCAACACGTCGTTTCACAGGTGCTTCATACGTTGGAACTTTGAAGAACAATGGCGTTTCAATCTCGCCATTGCATAACTTCTCTTCAAAGGTACCAGCAGCTCTTCAGGCAGAAGTGAAGAGAATTGGCGGACAAATTGCAAGTGGATCTCTCAAGATCTAATTTGTAATTACCTTTAATACGGGGGTCTCGAAAGAGGCCCCCGTATTTTTTTATGCCGATTTGGAATAGGATATTGGTGTGTCATTAGAGCTAAAGGGAATTACAAAGAGCTTCGGTGCTCTTGTTGCAAACGACGGAATTGATCTATCCGTCAACCGTGGAGAGATTCATGCGATCCTCGGTGAAAACGGTGCAGGTAAATCTACCCTGATGAATATTGTTTATGGATTACTCCAACCTGATTCTGGTGAAATCCGCGTTGACGGAAAAGTTGTCACCATTCACGAACCTAGCGATGCTCTCGCAGTTGGAATTGGAATGGTTCACCAGCACTTTATGTTGATCCCCGTTTTTACTGTTTTAGAAAATATCGTGCTCGGCCATGAAAGCACATCAAAGATTGGAAAGCTCAAACTCTCTGAAGCTCGCGAAAAACTCCTCGCTCTTGCTGCCGATTTTGGATTTGAAATTGACCCCGATGCTTACATCGAAAATCTCCCTGTCGGCGTTCAGCAACGTGTTGAAATTCTGAAGGCTCTTATTTACGATGCAAAGGTTCTAATTTTGGATGAACCTACCGCTGTGCTGACTCCTCAAGAGACAGATGAATTGATTGACGTGATGAAACGCCTGCGAAGCCAAGGAACATCCATCATCTTTATCTCCCACAAACTTCGTGAAGTAAAAGCAGTTTCAGATCGGATCACAGTTATTCGACGTGGCAAGGTAGTGGCATCGGCAGATCCGAGTTCAAGCCAAGAAGAGCTCGCCTCTTTGATGGTAGGCCGCCCAGTCAATTTAATGCCGGATAAGAAGCGACCTAACCCAGGCGCGCCTATTTTAGAGGTCAAAGATTTGGTCGTACTAGATCCATCGGGGCGCCCACTTGTTTCTGATGTCAGTTTCACGGTTCATGCAGGGGAAGTTCTTGCTATTGCCGGTGTTCAGGGAAATGGACAATCCGAACTTGCAGAAGCGGTAGTGAATTTGCAGGCCCATATACGTGGCTCCATTGAACTTGGCGGCGTACAACTTGTTGGAAAATCTGTACACGATTCACTCCATGAAGGAATCGCCTACGTTCCTGAATCGCGTGAACTCGACGGACTTATTGGTTCTTTCAGCATTGCAGAAAATCTCATTCTTGATACTCATCGTGAAGCACCATATGCAAAAGGAATTGCGCTTTCACCAAAGGCAGTAGCCATACGTGCTGAAGTTCAAGTAAAAGAGTTTGATATTCGGGCTCAATCTATTCAAGACCCCGTTACTTCTTTATCGGGAGGAAACAAGCAGAAAGTTGTCCTCGCTCGCGAGCTCTCACGGCCTGTGAAGCTTCTTGTGGCCTCACAACCAACGCGAGGCCTTGATGTCGGATCTATTGAATTTGTGCACGAGCGAATCCTTGCTGAGCGAGATGCTGGTCGCGCAGTTCTTCTTTTTAGTACAGAACTCGATGAAGTCACCGCTCTTGCTGATCGTATTGCAGTGATGTACGCCGGAAAAATTCTTGCGATTGTGGATGCAACTGTTTCACGTGAAGAGTTAGGACTCTTGATGGCGGGNGTAAAAAAGTGAAAAAGTTCTGGAATCGCATAGCTGGAACCGCTCTTCTTCCTGCGCTCTCCTTCCTTCTTGCATTTGTCATTTCAGGTTTGTTTATTGCGCTTTCGGATGCAAAAGTTCTCAAGGAAGCATCCCATCCACTAAAATTCATCACAACTGCACTTTCTACTGTAGGAAATGCCTACTTGGCACTTTTCCAAGGATCGATTTTTGATCCAAACCTTGCGCACGGTCACACAGTCTGGCAAGGTTTTTATCCGCTCTCTGAAACTATAGTCACAGCTNCTCCTCTTATTTTGACTGGCCTTGCAGTCGCTCTTGCTTTCCAATCTGGTCTATTTAATATTGGAGCTCAAGGTCAATTTATCTTCGGTGCAATTGGCGCTTCGTATGTTGGATTCCATTTCCATTTCTCTCCCGTTCTTCATGTCTTTCTTGCTCTTGGTGCAGCGATTGCCTTATCTGCTCTCTATGGTGGATTTGTCGGACTTCTCAAAGCACGAACTGGCGCCCATGAAGTCATTGTGACAATCATGCTCAACTACATCGCCGGCTTCTTCATTCTCTGGATTCTCAAAACAACAACATTTCTTCGCCCACGTAGAATTGATCCGATTGCTCCTGAAGTAAATCCAAGTGCTCAGCTTCCACATTTGGCTGGAGCAAACTTCAGATTGCATGCTGGAATTTTGATAGCCCTTCTTGCTGCTTATTTTGTCTGGTGGCTTCTCAACAGAACAACAATTGGATTCCAATTCCGTGCTGTTGGTGCCAATGCTGCTGCTGCAAAGACCGCGGGTATCTCGGTCTCTCGGGTAACAATCGCGACTATGGCACTCTGTGGCGCTCTTGCTGGACTAGGCGGCGGCGTACACGTTCTAGGAAGCGAGCATGCTCTCACGGCCGATATCGGCGGCTCCTTCGGCTTTGATGCCATCACTGTTGCCCTCCTTGGGCGAGCTAAGCCGACCGGAACAGTACTTGCCGCGCTCCTCTTTGGCGCTCTTCGTACGGGCGGTCGCACGATGCAATCAAATACAACGACTCCACTCGATATTGTTCTTGTGATCCAAGCTTTAATCGTTCTCTTTATTGCAGCCCCAACACTGGTCCGCTTTATCTTCAGAGTGAAAAACCTCAAGACAAAGGATGCAATGACAGCGAAGGGATGGAATGGCTAATGGTCTTCTCTAATGCTCAAAAGCGCCAGCTTCGACTTCTCGCAGTTGTATTTGTGCTTGCCCTTGGTGCTCTTTATCAATTTGGATTCTCTTCGCAATCAAGTAACAAGACCACATTTGGATTCCAGCTTGGAAAAGAATGGGTCATCATTCATCAATGGGTTATTCAATCCACAACAGGGTCACGAATATTTGCTGGGCTTGCAATAGTTGCGACAATCTTGGGAATATTTCTTGTCCGTGCAAACAAGAGCCCAGTTGTAGGAACGGGCTTTGCAGCATTCGCTCTTGTGATGTCATTTCTCTGTTGGGCAGCAAATGGAAAATTTATTCCGATGACAGGGCTTCTCCAGGGCAGCCTCATGCTTGCAGTGCCATTGATTTTTGGATCGATGTCTGGACTTCTTTGTGAGCGCTCTGGTGTTATTAATATCGCTATTGAAGGCCAACTCCTTGCAGGAGCCTTTGCATCAGGTGTTGTTGCCAGCCTGACTCACAAGACAACATTTGGTCTCATCGTTGCCCCTTTAGCTGGCGCAACGATCTCTCTTCTCCTTGCGACATTCGCAATCAAGTTCTCAGTTGACCAAGTCATTCTCGGCTTTGTTCTCAATGTTCTCGTCATCGGCCTTACAGACTTCCTCTATAAGAAACTACTTATTCCATATCAACAAACATGGAACACCGGGCCTTCTTTCTCTCGTATTGAAATTCCCTTCATTGGAAAATTACCAATTATTGGGCCTATCTTTTTCAACCAAACAATCATTGTCTATTTGATGTATCTCATCGTTGGAATTATTGTTTTTGCTCTCTTTAAGACAAAGTGGGGCCTACGCACACGCGCAATCGGCGAGCATCCAACTGCTGCCGACTCTGTTGGAATTGATGTCAACAAACTTCGCTTCCGCAATGTTTTGATTGCAGGCCTTGTCTCCGGTCTTGGCGGTGCATATTTCACAGTCGGCTCTGTCGGCAGTTTTGGTAAAGAGATGACTGCAGGTGCTGGTTTTATTGCACTTGCTGCTCTCATTTTTGGTAAGTGGAGCCCTATGGGAGCTGTTACGGCTGCACTTCTCTTCGGCTTTGCAGATAATTTATCTGGAACGTTAACTATCATCGGCGTATCCATTCCATCAGAGTTCATGTTGATGGTTCCATACATTGCAACGATTATCGCCGTATCAGGGCTTGTTGGGCGTGTACGAGCACCTGCTGCTGATGGAGTTCCCTACTCACGCGGAAGTCACTAATGACACATATTAATTGGGAGCTTCTTCATGAGGAAGCAAAGAAGATTATGAAGAGTGCATATGCCCCGTATTCGAAATTTCCCGTTGGTGTCGCAGCTCTTGTCGACGATGGTCGTATCGTCACCGGATGCAATGTTGAAAATGCAAGTTACGGATTAGGTTTATGTGCCGAATGTGGATTGGTTTCACATCTCACAGCGACTGGAGGCGGGCGACTTATTGCAGCCGTCTGCGTCGACAGCGAAGGTAATTTTCTTTCTCCGTGTGGGCGCTGTCGCCAACTTCTCTTTGAGCACGGAGGAAATAACCTTCAATTCATGACTCCTGATGGCCCTGCTCCGATGTCCACATTGCTTCCGTGGGCTTTTGGACCTGATGATTTAGAGGCACATAAGAAATGACTGAGCCGTTTGCAGCTGTTGAAGTCATCAGCGCAAAGCGTGATAAGCATGAACTATCCGATGCGCATATTGATTGGATCATCGATGCGTACACGCGCGGAATAGTTGCTGACGAGCAGATGTCTGCCCTTTTGATGGCTATTCTTTTAAATGGAATGAACTCCCGCGAGATTTCTCGATGGACTGATGCCATGATTAATTCTGGCGAGCGAATGAATTGGTCTGCGCTCTCACGCCCCACCGTTGATAAACATTCAACCGGTGGAGTCGGCGACAAGATCACTCTCCCACTAGCNCCTCTCGTAGCAGCCTGCGGTGCCGCTGTTCCACAACTCTCTGGTCGCGGTCTTGGGCATACCGGCGGAACTTTGGACAAACTCGAATCCATTCCAGGATGGAAAGCCTCGCTCACAAACGCTGAAATGTTGAAAGTTCTCCAAGATGTTGGAGCAGTGATTTGTGCAGCTGGCGCAGGCTTAGCTCCCGCCGATAAAAAGCTCTATGCACTTCGAGATGTCACTGCGACGGTTCAGGCGATTCCACTCATTGCTTCTAGCATTATGAGCAAGAAGATTGCTGAAGGAACAAGTGCTCTTATTCTCGATGTGAAAACCGGCTCAGGCGCTTTTATGAGTGACCCGGATGATGCCCGCGAACTTGCACGGACCATGGTGGAACTTGGAAAGCGTGCTGGGGTCACAACACGTGCGCTTGTAACCGCAATGGATATTCCACTTGGATTAACGGCAGGAAATGCTCTAGAAGTTCGTGAATCCGTAGAAGTCCTTGCCGGCGGTGGCCCAGCAGATGTTGTGGAATTAACTCTGATTCTTGCCCGTGAAATGCTTGATGCCGCAAAAGTAAAACCATTGATGGATCCAGCAGATGCGTTAAAAAATGGTGCTGCAATGGATCACTGGCGCAGAATGATTTCGGCGCAAGGCGGGGATCCAGATGGAAAACTTCCTGTTGCAAAGGAAAAGCAACAAATCTTGGCTCCAACATCTGGAGTGCTAACTCGCATGGATGCGATGGATGTTGCAGTTGGGGCATGGCGGCTTGGGGCAGGTCGTTCTGTTCAAGGCGAAAAACTCCAACTTGGAGCAGGTATAGAAATTCATGTAAAACCAGGCGAAAAGATTCAAGCAGGTGCTCCTCTGTATACGATGCACACGGATGAACCAGCGCGATTTGATCGAGCTTTAGATGCTCTTCAGAATTCGTTCACCATCGGTTCAGAGAACGATCCTATTCACCGATTACCATTAATTCTCGATCGAATTGAGGGATAACGTGTCACTTACAAGCAAGCCAACACCCGATCAAATAAAGCGAATTCCTAAGGTGCTTTTGCATGATCATCTTGATGGAGGGTTGCGCCCCCAAACAATCATCGAGATCGCTGAACGGATTGGCTATCCTCTTCCAACAACTGATCCAGAAAAACTTGCTGATTGGTTTGAAGAATCCTGTAACTCCGGTTCCCTTGAACGATATCTTGAAACTTTTGCTCACACAGTTGCTGTCATGCAAACTCGCGAAGACATTATCCGCGTTGCACGTGAATGCGCTCTTGATCTTGCACGAGATGGCGTTGTTTACGCAGAAGTACGTGGAGCGCCAGAATTATTTACCGAAAAAGGTTTATCTCTCAACGAGGTTATTGAAGCAACACTTGAAGGCTATCGAGCGGGTGAAAAAGAAGCAGCAGCCGAAGGATTTACTATCCGCGTTGAATCTCTTTTGTGTGCTCTTAGGCAAAATAACGTAGCACAAGAAATTGCTGAGAAAGCCGTTGAATATAGAGATAAAGGCGTTGTTGGATTTGATATCGCGGGTCCTGAAGATGGCTTTCCACCTACAAACCAACTTGAGACCTTTAATTACCTTCGCCAGGAAGATGCACATTTCACCATTCATGCTGGAGAGGCCTATGGATTGCCTTCTATTTGGCAGGCTATTCAAATGTGTGGAGCAGAACGTTTGGGCCACGGGGTCCGAATCATCGATGACATTGATTTGAGCGGTCCAACCCCAAGATTGGGACGCCTTGCATCATATGTAAAAGATCGTCGCATCCCACTAGAACTTTGCCCAACTTCGAATTTACAAACAGGCGCTGCAAAAGATATTAAATCCCACCCAATCGGAATTCTCGCAAAACTTCAATTCCGCGTCACTCTCAATACCGATAATCGCCTCATGAGCCGCACATCTATGTCGCATGAAATGCAAGAAGTTGTAAACGCATTCGACTGGACATTCAAGGACTTACAACGCGTGACTATTAACGCGCTGAAGAGCTCTTTTATCCCATTTGATGAGCGCCTCAAAATTATAGAAGAGATAGTAAAACCTGCTTACGCAAAAATTTCTGCAGAATAGTTTTATTTATCGCCATAGCGGGCGATAAATTCATCGAGCATCGCAGCCGTTGCGCTTGCTCCAGATCGCGATGCTCCCGCATCCATAAACTCAAGAAGCATGTCAAGATTTTTGACTCCCCCGGCACTCTTGACCTTCATCTTTGGAGACACGGATGCCTTCATGAGCTTTACATCCTCGATTTTTGCACCAGTCGGAGCAAAGCCAGTCGATGTCTTTACATAATGCGCNCCGGCCTCTTCAGAGAGATGGCAAGCCTTCACAATTTCATCATGTGTAAGGTAAGCATTTTCCAGAATTACTTTAACTGGATATCCCTGGGCTGCCGTTACTACAGCTGCAATTTCATCTCGAACAGCATCGTACATACCTGATTTCATATATCCGATGTTGATGACAACATCAATTTCAACAGCACCTTCTTTGACGGCAAGTTCGGTTTCAAAAACCTTTGTTTTTGTAGAGGATGAGCCATGAGGAAATCCAACTACAGTGCCCACAAGGACATCACTTCCCTTTAATTGTTCTGCGCAAAGAGCAACATCGGCAGGGCGGCAGCAAACAGAAGCAACGTGATATTTCTTCGCCATTTCGCATCCGGAAATCACTTCATCAACTGTCATTTCTGGCTTTAATAGTGCAGAGTCGATAGTTTTTGCTACCTGTGCGAGTGTGTATTTGCTCTTTTCCATTTCTTCAATCTACTAGAGGGTTAGTAGACTTATCCAATGCCTTCACAGCGAATTGAACTTAACGGCGCTAATTTCATCAAAAGTGATGAGAGACATGGCTCGGCTCGCTCGCTCTTCTGGCCTTGGGCGGCAGGAAATGTCTCCTTTCTCGCTCTCTCTTATGGTTCATTTTTCCTCGGCTTTGGGATCTCTTTTTGGCAGGCGACATTTGCCGCAGTTCTTGGAACGGTTGGCTCATTCCTCCTCGTCGGAATAAGTTCCCTCGCAGGAAAGCGATCGAGNGCGCCTACGTTGACTCTTTCACGCGCGGCATTTGGAGTTAAAGGAAACCTACTTCCAGGTTTTCTCTCATATTTGATTTTTGTTGGCTGGGAGACTGTATTAGTTTCACTCGCCACGTTAGCATTCCAAACTGTTTTTATGCGTATCGGGCATATAGACCACAATCTTTCTGCGATTATTGGTTTCGCAATCGCCGCCGGCTTAACTATTTTTGGTGGTGTTCTCGGCTTCAAGACAATAATGAAATTACAGAAATGGCTCACATCTGCAACAATTGTTTTAACTATTGGATATATCGCCCTGACGGCACATTCAATTAAATGGAATTTGGTTTCACATCTTCATCATGGAAATGCGCAAGCATTTATTGGTGCGATGATTTTTGGCATAACAGGAATCGGCCTTGGCTGGGTAAATTCTGCAGCGGACTACTCCCGTTATCTCCCACGGGAAACCTCAAGTAAAGCGGTTGTTGGGTGGACAGTTTTTGGTGCTTCGGCTGTTCCTATTCTTCTTGTTATTTATGGCAGTGCTTTGGCTGGAAGCAGCGCAAAACTCAATGAAAAGATTGCTTCCGATCCAATTGGCGCACTAACTACATTGCTTCCTACGTGGTATTTGATTCCCTTCGCCTTTGTAGCCGTTCTGGGCCTCATAGGCGGATCTATATTGGATCTCTACTCATCAGGCATTGCGCTTGTAACAATTGGCTTCCCAGTGAAACGACATATCGCAGCTTCCATCGATGGTCTCATCATGACTCTTGGCACAATTTATATCGTCTGGATTAAGAAGGACTTTTTTGGTCCATTCCAGGGATTCCTCATCACACTTGGAGTTCCTATTGCAGTGTGGTCTGCGATATTTGTTGCCGACGTATTGATGCGCAAAAACGATTATTCTGAAGCTGAACTCTTCAACGCAACAGGGCGATATGGTTCTTGGAATCTTCGCTCAATAACTTTACTTGTGATTGGCTCCATTGTTGGCTGGGGATTTGTCACAAACTCCTTTGCTTCATGGCTTTCTTGGCAAGGCTATTTCATGGGTGCAATAGGTGGAAAAAGCGGTGCTTGGGCATACGCGAACGTGGGCATTATCTTTGCTTTAGTTATAGGCTTCATCGGACACATACTTTTATCACGTCATGAAATCAGAAAGCAGGAGGGCCGAAATGGCTGACGCAAGTTTCGATATCGTTTCAAAGATCGACCATATGGAAGTTGATAATGCTTTCAATCAGACCGATCGTGAAATCGCAACACGTTTTGACTTTAAAAACACTGGGACAAAGATCGAAAAGTCCGGTGAAAAGGTCAACATTGAAGCGGATGGGGAAGAACGTGCAAAGGCTGCTTTAGAAGTTTTCAAGGAAAAACTTATTAAACGTGGAGTCTCCCTCAAGCATCTTGATGCAAAGGAACCTCAATTGAGCGGCAAGGTTTACAAGATTGCATGCGAATTTAAAGAAGGCCTATCAACTGAGAATGCAAAGAAGATTGCAAAATTTCTGAAGGATGAAGGCCCAAAATCTCTTAAAACACAGATTCAAGGAGACGAGCTTCGAGTTATCAGCAAGAGTCGTGATGACCTCCAAGATGCGATTCAACAGGTAAAAGACCATCCATGGGATTTTGCAGTTCAATTCGTGAATTTTAGATAGGACGCAAAATTAGCCAAGAACGCCATTACAAAGTTGGGCTAACTCTCGGAGTCTCTGCATATGCGACCTGGGGTCTCTTTCCCTTGTATTGGCCGCTCCTCAAACCTGCTAATTCCATCGAGATTGTGGCCCACCGAGCTGTGTGGTCGTTGATTTTCTGCATTGCCCTTCTTTCTTACACTAAAAAACTTGGACCAACACTTTCGCTTTTAAAGAATCCTCACGTTATGAAGCGTTTGGCACTTTCTACAGTATTGATATCGGTCAATTGGCTCACATATATCTGGGGCGTCAACCATGGCCATGTTGTGGAATGTGCACTTGGTTACTACATAAATCCACTCATTATTATCGCTTTTGGCGTAATACTTCTTAAAGAAAAAATGAGAAAGCTTCAATGGTTCTCTGTAATCATTGCCGCAGCTGGCGTCATCATCCTGACAGTGGATTATGGTCGGCCACCCTGGATCGCTTTAGCTCTTGCAGTTTCATGGGGCAGTTACGGACTTGTAAAAAAGCAACTCGGATTGGGGGCCCTTGAAGGCCTCNCCATTGAAACGATTATCTCCTTCATTCCATATGCGGGTTATCTGCTTTGGATGGGCATCCACGGCACTGGGCAGTTTGGCCATGGTTTCACACTCACTTTATTGCTCTTCCTCGCGGGGGCCGTAACCGCTATCCCTCTTCTCATGTTTAATGGTTCAACAAATCGTCTTCCATTTACCATCATTGGATTGCTTCAATACATCACTCCAACCATCCAATTTTTGATCGGCATTATTGTTCGTCACGAAGCAATGCCGGTAGGTCGTTGGATTGGATTCTTAACTATTTGGGTGGCGCTGATTGCGCTAGGAATTGATCTTGTTCGATCAGGAAGTTCGAGTAATAATCGCGTCACACAAGCTGATTAAGGCGTCTTTTGCATTGCAATCTTTCAAACCTGCGACAAGAGTTTTGGCTTCGTCTGCATATTGAATAAGAAGTGCTCGTGAACTTTGCATAGCCTTGTGAGTACGAAGTGCCTTGAGAGTTGCCGAAACAATTTCTTCGTCATGAATCGGTGCTGAAAGTAGTTTTTTCAACGCCGCGTCTTGCGGGTCATCTGATTCAATAATGTGAACTGTGACCATCGTTGGTACGCCTTCACGTAAATCCGTTCCGGGAGTCTTTCCAGATTCATCGGTTTCACTTGCAATATCAATGATGTCGTCGGCAAGCTGGAAAAGTATGCCGATCTTTTCACCATACTGAGTGAGTGTTTCAATATCTGAAGCCGATGCACCGGCAAAGATAGCCCCATATCGAGCACTTGTGGCAATGAGAGATCCAGTTTTATCGGCAATCACTTGCGTGTAATGCTCAAGCAAGGAGAGGCCTTCTGTCGAGCCCTGAGTCTCCATAATCTGACCGATGACAAGGCGCTCAAATGTTTCTGCATGAATTCGTACAGCTTCCGGGCCAAGTTCGGCAAGAAGTGCTGAAGTTTTTGCAAAAAGATAATCTCCAGTGAGAATGGCGACAGTATTGCCCCAACGATTGTTTGCACTTTCTACCCCTCGACGAAGTGGTGCTTCATCCATAACATCATCGTGGTACAGAGTTGCAAGGTGGGTGAGTTCGCAAACAACAGCAGCTTGTATAACCTGATCATTTGCAGGATTTCCAAATTGGGCACCCAGCAACGTCAGAAGTGGTCGCAACCGCTTTCCGCCAGCCTCAACAAGGNGACGAGAGGTTTCAATCACAAGTGGATACTTTCCGACAATATGTGAGCGAAGAAGGTCTTCCACACGCACCATATCGGCGATTAACGCAGTTTCAAGGGCTGAATCTAAACCCGGTATACCTAAATTAACCTGTGACATCGTCTCAGATACTAACGGATAAAGGTTGCGAAGGTCTGCGCAGTATTAAGAAGAAGTGATGGAACAACACCAAGAACTATCGTGATGATTGCACACACAGCAATTGCTAGTCGAGTCATGATGGAAGGAATCACAACACTGACCGAATCACTCTTTGAATCAGTGAAGAAAAGTATCACAACAACGCGAAGGTAGAAGAATGCAGTAATCGCTGAGGTGAGAACACCGACAACCACAATGACTGTGTTGCCACTCTCATATGCTCCAGTGAAGAGGGCAAACTTTGCTACAAATCCGCTTGTTAAAGGAATACCCGCAAAGCTGAGAAGGAAGAGTGTAAAAACTCCTGCAGTGAGTGGAGATTTCTTTCCCAAACCAACCCACCGGTTGAGATCGGTAACTTCTCCGGATGAATCGCGGACAAGGGTGATAATTCCAAAAGCACCAAGGGTTGTAAAACCGTATGTCGCAAGATAGAAAAGCGCACCTTTTAGACCATCAGTATTAAGTGCCAATACAGCTGCAAGAAGGAATCCTGCATGTGCAATTGAAGAGAAAGCAAGCATTCTCTTTACATCCCGTTGGGAAATCGCAGCTACGCCGCCGACAATCATCGTAAGGATTGCAATCGTCAAAATTATTGGCTTCCATTGCCATTCTGCTTGCCCAAAGGCGACGTAGAAAATTCGAAGGGTCGCACCCATTGCAGCAATTTTTGTGCAGGCAGCCATAAAGCCGGTAATCGGTGTTGGGGCGCCTTGATAGACATCCGGAGTCCATGAATGAAATGGCACTGCACCGATTTTAAAGAGAAGTCCTACGGAGAGGAATGCAATTCCAATCAAAAGAAAGACATCATTGGCAGAATTTGCTGCGATAGCAGAAGCAATTCCATCAAGACTCATTGAGCCGGAATATCCGTAAAGGAATGCCGCTCCAAAGAGGAAGAAAGCTGATGAGAAGGCGCCCAAAAGAAAGTACTTCAAGGCAGCCTCTTGTGAAAGTAAACGGCGGCGGCGTGAAAGGCCTGCCATCAAATACAGCGGCAAAGAGAGAACTTCAAGGGCAACAAAAAGCGTGATCAGATCACTTGCTATTGGAAACAGGAGCATTCCACTTACTGCAAATAGTGTGAGTGGAAATATTTCTGTTTGTTGCTTTCCAGTCTCAAGAGCCAGGCGCTCCTCTTGTGAACCTGGAATAGCTGATGCTTGCGCAGCAAAGTTATCTGTGTCTGCAATAAAGAGGATTGCGATAAAGGAGAGAACCAAGATGGTGCCTTGGATAAAAATTCCAGCCCCGTCGATGGAGACTGATCCAACTGCGGCGGTTCTCGAGGTTTGACCGTGCACTCTCCACAAGAATGCAAAGGAGAGAACGATCGTTCCTAAAGCAATTGTGCTTTGTATCGCAGCTCGGGATCCTTTCTTGACGATGGCTTCAACGAGTACACCCAAGAGNGCGCCACCAAGGACAATCAGAATTGGCGCAAGAAGTGAATAAGAAAGTTGCGGTGCGGTCAGCATTACTTACCTGCCTTTGGTTGTGGATCAACATATCCAGCGTGCGTCATGACTTCATGTGAGGCAGGATTGAGCACATCGGTAATCGGCTTTGGGAAAAATCCAAAAATGACGAGTATTGCAATTACGGGAGCGATGGCAATCTTTTCGCGAATATTCAAATCAGAGAGCGTTTCATTTCCAGGCGTTGTTGGGCCGTGAAGTGAGCGCTGGACTGTGAGCAAAACGTAGAGCGCTGCAAGAACAATTCCCGTTGTGCCAATGATTGCAGCAAGCGGATAACGCGTAAATGTTCCTACGAGGACGAGAAATTCGCTGACGAAGCTTGAAAGACCTGGAAGGGCTAGAGCTGACATGCCTGCAATAAAGAAAGCCCAGGCCATCACTGGAGTGACTCGTTGGAGACCTCCAAAATCTTCTATCTTTGTTGAACCACGTCGTGAAGCCATCCAACCTGCCACCAAGAAGAGCGCAGCGGTCGAGAAACCGTGATTGACCATATACAGGGAGGCCCCAGTGAGACCTTGAGAGGTCATTGCAAAGATTCCGAGGGTGATAAAACCAAAGTGGCTGATAGAGGTAAATGCAATCAAACCATTGATGTCACGCTGTCCAATTGCAAGGAATGCGCCATAAAGAATGGAGATTAAGGAAAGGACGATGATCATCGGTGTAAATGTGTGTGCAGCATGCGGAAAGAGGGTGATACAGAATCGAATCATTCCGTATGTACCAACCTTATCCAGTNCCCCCAGAAGTAGTACTGAGGTCGCTGGGGTCGCTGATTTTGCAGCTGTAGGGAGCCATGTATGCAATGGCCACAATGGGGCTTTTATTGCAAAGGCAATAAAGAATCCAAGGAACAACATATTTTCAGTCGCTGAATCGATGTGCAAGCCAGAAAGAGCAGTCACATCAAATGTAGAGCCAATCTGATTTGTTGCAATGACATACGTTCCAATAACTGCGGCAAGCATTAAGAGACCACCGAGCAAGCTGTAAAGAAGGAACTTCATGGCAGCCTGAGCGCGTTCTCCTCGACCATAACCACCGATGAGGAAGTAGACCGGAATTAACATTGCTTCAAAGATGACGTAGAACAAAAAGACATCTGTGGCTGCAAAAACGCCGACCATCATGGTTTCAAGAATCAAGATAAGTGCGCAGTAGACGCGTGGAGACCAGCGTCCATTCTCTGATTCATTCCATCCGGCGAGCAAAACGATTGGAACGAGAACGGTTGTCATCAAAATGAGAACAAGTGCAATTCCATCAATTCCAACCGCGTACTTAATTCCAAAGCTTGAGATCCATGTGCGTGACTCTACAAATTGCATTGCAGAGACGCCGCGATTAAAGCGAACTGCCATCACAACAGAAATAATCAAATCCACGAGAGATACGCCGATAGAAAATTGCTTGATAAGTTTTGTTGAACCCTTTGGGAGGGCGAATAGTCCAATTNCCCCTAGAAGAGGAATTAGCTCGAGAACGGTCACGATACTCATAGGGTCACCATCCAAATTGTCGTCAGGAGGGCTAAGACGCCAACCACCATAATTAGCGCATAGCTACGCACATATCCATTCTGGATTTTGCGAAGATTCGTAGAGCTGACCGCAACAATTCCTCCGACTCCGCGAACAATTCCGTCAATAAAGGAGTTGTCCATGCGAACAAAAAAGTTTGTCAGCGCTTGGCCGGGACGAACAAGAACGCGATCATTGAAATCATCTTGCAAGAGATCCCTACGGACAATCTTTGTGAGGATATTTCCTGCAGGTGCATCCACTGGGACAGTGCGATACTTTAGAATCGCAATTGAAACTCCTACTGCAACGACTCCCAGAGCCAAAAATGACACTGTCATTGGCTGCATAAGTGCCTTNCCTTCTTCGTGACCTGCAGCATTGACTACGGGTGCAAGCCAATTGACAAGGGCATGTCCTGAGTTGAAAAGGAATCCTGATGCAACAGAGCCCACTGCCAAAATAACCATGGGGATCCACATAAGGGATGGGGACTCATGTGGATGGACTTGGTCATCCCAGCGCTTTGTACCGGTAAATGTTAGAACGATGACGCGAGTCATATAGAAAGCGGTGATTGCCGCGCCAAGAAGAGCTGCTCCACCGACAATGATGCCTTTGCTTCCTCCGGCGTTGAAAGCAGTTTCAATAATTTTATCTTTTGAGTAGAAACCAGCGAATGGTGGGACTCCGATAATTGCGAGGTATCCAAGTCCAAATGTCACTGCAGTGATAGGCATGACTTTGCCGATTGCACCATACCGGCGCATATTTACTTCATCATTCATTCCATGCATGACTGAACCGGCCCCAAGGAACATGCCAGCTTTGAAGAAACCGTGTGTGAGAANGTGCATGATTGCAAAGGCGTATCCAATTGGGCCAAGGCCTGTTGCAAGAATCATGTAACCAATCTGCGACATTGTTGAGGCTGCGAGCNCCTTCTTGATGTCATCCTTGGCTGTACCAACAAGTGCACCGAATAGAAGAGTAATTCCGCCGACAATCAGAACCATTGTTTGAGCCGTTGGAGAAGCATCGAAAACAAAATGAGAACGGGTGATGAGGTACACGCCTGCTGTCACCATTGTTGCTGCGTGAATGAGCGCAGAAACCGGCGTAGGGCCTGCCATTGCATCCCCGAGCCACGACTGCAATGGGAATTGAGCTGATTTACCAGCGGCTGCCAAGAGCAACATTGCACCGAGCGCGGTGAGCGCTGCCTTTGATGCGTGCGGAACTCCGGCTTCAACGCCAGAAAATGAAACGCTTCCGAATTGAGCGAAAGAAATCATGATGGCAAGTGAAAGACCGATATCTCCAACACGGTTTGCAACAAATGCCTTTTTCGCAGCTACTGCATATGCAGGCTTCTGATTCCAGAATCCGATCAAGAGGTATGAGGCCAGGCCAACACCCTCCCATCCCACATATAAATTGAGGTAAGAATCGCCAAGTACGAGCAAGAGCATCGCAGCGACAAAGAGGTTGAGATAGGCAAAGAATCGACGACGATCATGATCATGTGACATATATGCGATTGAGTAGATGTGGATGAGGGTTCCAACACCAGTAATCAAAAGAACGAAACAGATTGATAGTTGATCCAGTAAAAGGGAGGCATGGACATTAAAACTTCCTACAGATATCCATGTAAAAAGATCCTGCATGGCTGGACGAGCCGCACCACTGCGAGAGCGCATAGAAAAGAATTCGATCGCCGCAATTGCAAAGGTAGAAGCAGAAACGAGAGTTGCTAGAAGGTGTCCCCACTTATCTGCGATGCGACCTAGGAGAAGAAGTATTGCAGCACTTACAAGAGGCAATGCAATGAGATAGACAAGATTATGTGAAGTTGTCATGGTTATCGCTTCAACAAACTAGCGTCATCAATTGACGCCGATCGACGGGAGCGATACATCGTCACGATAATCGCTAGACCAACTACAACTTCGCACGCTGCAACGACCATCGTAAAAAACGAAGCAACCTGTCCAACGAGGTCTCCATTTATCCGCGAAAATGTTACAAATGCAAGGTTTGCTGCATTGAGCATCAACTCAACGCACATAAAGACTACGATCGCATTGCGGCGGACGACAACACCAACGGCGCCAATGGTGAAAAGAATTGCTGACAAGTAGAGGNAATTTGAGATATCCATTTACTTCTCCTCCTCCTGAATCTCAGTAAGTTCAAAAGGCGCCGTTGCAATCATGTCACCACGAGCTTCCAAAACGCGCGAAACTGATGCTTCAACAGGAAGGCCATCAGGACCAAGCCCTGGAACGTCAACGGCGTTGTGAAGTGCATACACACCAGAACCTGGAAGTCCGGCTGCATGGGCAAGTGAATCACCACGGAAACGGGNGATAGAGAGATCGCGCTGTGAAGTGCGGGACTTTGTCTTTTGGCTGTGTGCCAAGACCATTGCGCCAAGTGCTGCAGTTATTAAGAGTGCAGAGATAACTTCAAAAGCCCAGACATATTTTGTGAACAATTCATTTGCAAGGCCTTGAACATTTCCGCTGGCATTTATCGCATCAAGTCCCACAGCCGGATGATTTACAGTTGCTCGACCAATGAGGGAGAGAAGCAAGCCGACAATTCCCAGTGCAGCAGTAATAGCGGCAGGACGTTGGCCTTTGATATTTTCAACTAAAGAGTCAGATGAATCTACGCCGACAAGCATCAAAATAAATAAGAAAAGCATCATCACTGCACCGGTATAGACAACAACCTGCACGATTCCAAGAAAGAGCGCGCCTTGTGCGATGTAAAAAATTGCGAGAGTAATCATTACCCATGCAAGAAGAAGTGCGGAGTGGACTGCTTTTTTCACCAAAAGCATTCCGAGCGATGCTAAAACTGCAAGAGGTGCAAGAATCCAGAATTGAACAGCTTCTGGAGTTGCGGTACTTCCTACCTGGAGTGATTGAAAGAAGAGATTGTGCATCAGGCTACTTCACTTCCTGAGAAGGATGGGTGCCGGTTACTTCNCCCTTGTAGTAAGAGGTATCAGTTGTTCCTGGATACATTGGGTGAGGTGGTTGCAACATTCCAGAGCGCAAAGGCGCAAGAAGATCTTCTTTATCAAAGATCAGCTTTCCACGATTATTTTCAGCAAGTTCATATTCGTTTGTCATTGTCAGTGCACGAGTAGGACATGCCTCAATACACAGTCCGCAGAAAATGCAGCGGAGGNAATTGATTTGGTAGACCTTGCCAAAACGTTCTCCAGGTGAATATTGGGCTTCAGGTGTGTTATCCCCTGCTTCAACCAAGATTGCATCTGCAGGGCAAGCCCATGCGCAAAGTTCGCAACCGATACATTTTTCAAGTCCGTCGTCGTAACGATTGAGTTGGTGCCGGCCATGAAATCGTTCAGCCGTTGGAGCCTTCTCTTCTGGATATTGAATTGTCTGAACTTTTTTCACCTGGAACATGGTGACGAAAGTCAGCCAGAATCCCTTAAGTTGTGTAAAGAATGAAGAAGGAGACTGTTCAGGAATCTGAACGCTCTGCTCGACAGCCTTCTCAATGCTGAAATCGTCAGCCATTGATCTCCTCCGCTCCGTTAAGTGTCTTACCTGGTAGTGATGGAACTGGGAATGATGGGGCCGGGAAGTTCTTCAGCGACTCTCTATTTTCAGCCTTTATTCGCGCCTTGTTCTTATCTACAAGCGATGTCGCCGAGAAGACTAAAAGGAGAATTCCGAAGGTGAATGCAACAACAACCACGCGTGGTGCGCCTTGCTGAGACATAACTCGCAAAGTAGAGACAATCATGATCCAAACAAGACTTACAGGAATCAAAACCTTCCAACCAAATTGCATAAATTGGTCATAGCGAAGGCGTGGGAGTGTTCCGCGTAGCCATACAAAGAGGAAAAAGAAGAGTGAAACTTTTCCAAGGAACCACACCATAGTGAACCAGCCACCAAGCCATGACTCTGTAAATCCAAGTCCTGGGAGGGCGTGGTAGCCGCCAAGGAAAAGAGTTGTTGCTAAAGATGAAACTGCAACCATGTTGACGTATTCAGCCAAGAAGAAGAGTGCAAATTTGAGTGATGAATATTCGGTATGGAATCCACCAACAAGTTCACCTTCAGCTTCTGCAAGGTCAAATGGCGCTCTGTTTGTTTCCCCGACCATTGAAATCACATAAATGATGAATGAAGGGAATAAAACAACTCCGAACCACCACTTGTTCTGCGCTTCGATAATGGAAGAAGTTGACATCGAACCTGAATAAATAAAGACCGCTACAAGTGAGAGCCCCATAGCAACTTCATATGAAATTACTTGAGCGCTAGAGCGCAATCCGCCGAGAAGCGGATATGTAGAACCTGAGGACCAACCTGCAAGTACAATTCCGTAAACACCAATGGATGCAATTGCCAGGATATAGAGAACGCCGACAGGAAGGTCGGTGAGTTGCATCGCGGTTGTGTGGCCAAATAAACGAACTTTGCCTGTCATTGGAATTACTGCAAAAGACATAAAACATGCAGTTGCAGAAATAATTGGCGCAATAACAAAGACAATTCGATCAGCTGCTTTTGGAATCAAATCTTCCTTGAGGGCAAGCTTTACTCCATCCGCCAAACTTTGAAGAAGTCCGAATTTTCCTGCACGGTTTGGTCCGATACGAACCTGCATACGCGCAACAATTTTGCGTTCAGCCCAGATTGAAAGAAGAGTTGCAACAACACAGATAACGAAGATCAGCACACCTTTTACAAGAATGATCCAACCTGGATCAGTTCCAATCAGCTCTGAATTTGTCATGCTTTCACCACCGTAACGAGTACTCCATAAGCGGCCCCCAGTGCAGCAATTGCTTGTGAGCCTTGCGAGTTACGAGGAATCCAAATGGAATCCTCAGAGATTGCAGCAATGTGAGCAGGGAGTGTGATGCTTCCGCGCTCTGTTGAAATTCTTATTGAGTCTCCATTACTTACGCCGAGAGAAGAAGCGCGCTGACTGGAGATCACTGCAACCGCAGGGCGAGCAGTGCCAGCCAAATTTTCCTCGCCGGCTTGAAGGGAGCCAAGATCGATAAGTTGGCGCCAAGAAGTAAGGATTGCTTGATTTCCGGAGGCTGAAAGCTTCGACGATGGCGCGGATGGCTTTTGAGCCTTTGCTCCATCCCACTTACCAAGAGAAGCAATCTCCTTTGCAGCAGCTGTTACTGATGGAAGAGATATTGGCTTCTTCATCTCATCTGCAATCATGGAAAGGATGCGAACATCACTTCTTGTAAGTGTTCCTTCGATTGCCTGATCAAAGTTTCGTGGGCGTCCTTCCCAATCAAGGAATGTTCCAGTCTTCTCTGTAACTGCCGAAACTGGTAGGACGACATCAGCAATGGCCGTTACGGCACTATGTGAGATTTCAAGTGAGACAACAAAAGTATTGAGCAGTTGACCAAGCGCATCTGAAGAAATATCTGATGGATCAACTCCACCTATAACAATTGCTTCCAGTCCATCTTCAGAATTTAGTGCTGTAAGAATTTGAGAAGTTGAGCGACCTAGTTCTGTTGGTAGCGATTGAACGCCCCAAGCACTCTGAATATCGACGCGAGCAGATGCATCCCCAACTGGGCGTCCACCTGGAAGAAGGTTTCCGAGTGCGCCGGCCTCGATAGCACCACGTTCTCCAGATCGACGTGGAATCCAGGCAACCTTCGCAGTTGTGTGTGAAGAAATCGAAGAAAGAAGTCCTGGAGTTTCGGCAGCACGTTCGCCAACAAGAATGATTGATTTCTCGGTTAAATCTGAGACTTGATCAAAACTCTGGACAACTTTTGCACCAAGTTTTTCACTTCCACGGCTTGCGAATGGNGCGACAGTGGTAACTGAAAGATTGCGCTTACGAACCTGCTTGTAAACACGTAAGAAAACTATCGGGGATTCATCTTCTGGTTCGAAGTGAACAAGAACCACGTGATCAGCTTTATCAATATCTGAGTATGTGGTTTTAAGATTGATAACTGTGGAGGCGATAAATTCTGCTTCTTCATCTGTATGTGGGCGCGCACGGAAATCAATATCGTTTGTTTCTAGTGCAACACGGGCAAACTTTGAATATCCGTAGGCATCTTCTACCGTCGAGCGTCCTCCTACGAGAACACCAGCACGCTTACCAGAGAGCCCAGCTGCAGCGCGTGCAATCGCCTCAGGCCATGATGCTTCGCGAAGCTCGCCATCTTCATCGCGTACAAGTGGATTTGTAACGCGTTCCTTGCTGGAAAGATATTTAAATGCCCAACGGCCTTTATCGCAATTCCACTCTTCATTTACTGATGCATCATCGCCAGCAAGACGTCGTAGTGTCTTACCTCGACGAACATCGGTACGAAGTGCGCAACCAGAAGCACAATGCTCACACGCTGAAGGGGTTGATACAAGATCAAATGGGCGAGCGCGGAATCGATATGAAGCACCAGTCAGTGCACCTACTGGGCAAATTTGAACTGTATTTCCAGAGAAGTAAGAATTAAATGGATCCTTCTCGTAGATGCCAACTTGCTGAAGAGCACCACGTTCATTCAAAGTAATAAAAGGATCTCCAGCGATTTGTTCGGAGAAGCGAGTACAACGTGCACAGAGAACACAACGTTCGCGATCGAGCAAAACTTGCGAGGAGATATTCACTGGCTTTTCGAATGTGCGCTTTACACCTGTGAAGCGAGTTTCGGAACGTCCTGTACTCATTGCCTGATTTTGAAGCGGGCACTCGCCACCTTTATCGCAAACTGGGCAATCAAGAGGGTGATTGATGAGCAACAACTCCATAATTCCCTTCTGCGCTTTTTCGGCAACAGCAGAGGTGAGTTGTGTTTTTACAATCATGTTTGGTTCTACAGGAATTGTGCAAGAAGCCTGAGGTTTTGGAAATGCGCGACCGTTAATTTCTACATCGACAAGGCATTGGCGACAAGCGCCAGCCGGTGCAAGAAGAGGGTGATCGCAGAATCGAGGAATTTGAATTCCAAGTTTTTCTGCGGCACGAATGATCAATGTGCCCTTTGGAACGGTTACTTCAAATCCGTCAATAACAACGGTGATCATCTCAACTGCAACATCAGTGGTCATGCTCGTCCTCCTGCAAGATCCCCGGCAAAGAGAGTCGAAGCAACCGGATCAAATGGACATCCGCCAATATCTAAGTGGTGTTGGTATTCCTCGCGGAAATACTTCATCGAAGAGACGATTGGGCTAGCTGCGCCATCTGCAAGTGCGCAGAACGAGCGACCGGCAATGTTGTCGACGATATCGAGCAATTTATCAAGGTCATCTGATGTTCCTCGACCGGCTTCGAGTTCTTTAAGAGCCTGCACCAACCNCCATGTGCCTTCGCGACAAGGCGTGCACTTTCCGCAGGACTCGTGCTTATAGAACTCTGTCCAACGGAGTACAGCTCGAACAACGCAAGTGGTTTCATCAAAAATTTGTAGCGCTTTTGTTCCCAGCATCGAACCTGCAGCGCCAACACCTTCGTAATCAAGCGGAACATCCAAATGTTCTTGAGTAAACATAGGAGTAGAAGAACCGCCTGGTGTCCAGAATTTCAATGAATGACCTTCACGCATTCCGCCAGCCATTTCTAGAAGCTCGCGAAGTGTTATTCCCAAAGGTGCTTCGAATTGTCCTGGGTTTTTTACGTGACCTGAAAGAGAGTAAAGAGTAAATCCCTTGCTCTTTTCCGTACCCATTGCTTGGAACCACTCGACTCCATTTGCAACAATTGCTGGAACGGAGGCGATGGATTCAACGTTATTCACAACTGTTGGACGCGCATACAAACCAGCGATTGCCGGGAATGGTGGACGAAGGCGAGGTTGGCCTCGGAATCCTTCAAGTGAATCAAGAAGCGCTGTTTCTTCTCCACAGATGTAAGCGCCGGCTCCGGCATGCAATACGAGCTCTAGATCAAAGCCCTTCCCGCCAATATTTTTTCCAAGTAAACCTGCGGCATATGCATCTTCAATCGCTTGTTGGACGCGACGATAAACGTGAACAACTTCACCGCGGAGATAAATAAATGCATAGTTTGCGCGAATTGCGTATGAAGCAATGATGATTCCTTCCACAAGTGAATGTGGGTTTGCCATGAGAAGTGGCATGTCCTTGCACGTTCCTGGTTCGGACTCATCTGCATTCACAACGAGGTAATGCTCTTTTCCATCATTTTGCGGAATAAATCCCCACTTCATGCCAGTTGGGAAACCTGCACCGCCGCGTCCACGAAGTCCTGAATCTTTTATCAGTTGGATAACTGCATCAGGCTCCATATCGAGCGCCTTTGTAGCGGCTTTATATCCACCAGTACGGCGATATCCCTCGAGAGTGAATGAATCTGCATCATCCCAGTGAGCTGAAAGAACGGGCTTTAACTTACTCATTATTACTTGCCCTCTTTCGATAATCTCAAACCAAGCTTTGATGGTTCGCCAGCAGAAACGCCTTCACCGGCTAGACCATCAGAAATTCCTGCAAGTACTGCTGAATTTTGCTTCCATGTACGAAGAGTTTTTGGCCCACGTGTTGGTGCTTGTGGATTTCCATTGCGAGCCCCATCAACAAGATCCTTCACGCTTTGTGGAGTCTGGTTATCAAAGAACTCCCAGTTGACCATAACAACAGGAGCGAAGTCGCAAGCTGCATTACATTCAATGCGCTCAAGTGAAACTTTGCCATCTTTTGTCACTTCATCATTTCCGATACCAAGGTGATCGGAAACTGACTTGTAAATTTCATCTCCACCCATGACGGCACACAAAGTATTGATGCATACGCCAACGTGATATTCGCCAACTGGCTCACTTTTATATTGAGTATAAAACGTAGATACAGCAGTAACTTCAGCTGTTTCAAGTTCAAGCTTTTGCGCAATAACTTCAATGCCCTCAGCAGTGACGTAGCCATCAATGGCCTGAACAAGATGTAAGAGGGGCATGATTGCTGAGCGCTTTCGTGGATAGCGCGCAATGATGGTATCCATCGTTGAAAGATTTTCCGTTGAGTAAGCCATTAGCGGTCTACACCTCCCATAACAGGATCAATCGATGCGACAGCGGAGATAACGTCGGCGATCATGCCGCCTTCACACATAGCTGCAGTGGATTGAAGATTGTTAAAGGATGGCTCGCGGAAGTGAACTCGATAAGGACGAGTACCGCCATCGGAAACAGTGTGAACTCCTGTTTCACCACGAGGTGATTCGACAGAGGCATATGCCTGTCCGGCAGGAACTCGAAATCCTTCAGTCACAATCTTGAAGTGATGGATCAACGCTTCCATTGATTCGCCCATAATCTCGCGAATGTGTGAAAGTGAGTTGCCCATTCCATCCGCACTGACTGAAAGTTGTGCAGGCCATGCAATCTTCTTATCTGCAACCATAACTGGCTGGCCAGCTAATTGATCGAGCTTGTCACAGCATTGCTCAATGATGCGTAGTGATTGTTCGAGTTCTCCAAGTCGGACGAGGAAGCGACCATATGCGTCGCATGTATCAGTCGTGATGACATCAAAGTCGTAATTTTCATATCCAGAATATGGCTGGGACTTTCGAAGATCCCATGGCATTCCAGCTGCACGAAGAATTGGGCCGGTGACGCCAAGGGTCATGCAACCTGCAAGATCTAGGTATCCGACATCTTTTGTTCTCTTCATCCAAATGGAGTTTCCAACCAAGAGTGTTTCATTATCTTTAAAGCTCTTTCGCATATCCCTGCATGCCTTACGGATATCTGCAACAGCGTCTTGTGGAACATCTTGAGCTACTCCGCCTGGGCGGATATATGCCATATTCATTCGAAGACCTGAGACCTTTTCAAAGATATCAAGGACTGTCTCGCGATCTCGGAAAGCAAAGAAAATAGGGGTCAGTGCACCAAGTTCGAGGCCACCAGTACCAAAGCAGACCATGTGAGAGGAGATGCGATTGAGTTCCATCATCATGACGCGAATGACTTGTGCGCGCTCTGTTATTTGATCTGTAATGCCAAGAAGTTTTTCGACAGACATGCAATAAGCAGTCTCGTTAAAAATAGGTGAGAGGTAATCCATGCGAGTTACATATGTAACACCTTGGGTCCATGTGCGATATTCAGTGTTCTTCTCAATGCCCGTGTGAAGATAACCAATTCCGCAACGAGCCTCAGTGACGGTTTCACCTTCGAGCTCAAGAATAAGTCGAAGTACCCCGTGTGTTGAGGGATGTTGTGGTCCCATGTTAACAACAACGCGTTCTTCTTTTGTTGCGCCAATTTCAGTTGAAAGCTCATCCCAGTCGCCGCCTGTGACGGAGTAAACGCGTCCCTCTGTTGTTTCGCGCGATGATGCGTAAGGATCAAAACTCATTGATAACTCCTACGCTCGCTTGGTGCTGGAATTGTTGCTCCGATAAATTCAACGGGGATTCCACCAAGTGGATAGTCCTTGCGTTGTGGATGTCCATTCCAGTCGTCGGGCATCAAAATTCGAGTCAACCCACCATGTCCATCAAAAATTATTCCAAACATGTCAAATGTTTCGCGCTCGTGCCAGTTATTTCCTGCCCAGACTTCAACGAGTGAAGGAATATGTGGGTCCGAATCTGGAATCGATACTTCTAAACGAAGTCGACGATTATGTGTCATAGAAAGCAATGGATAAACCGCATGCAATTCACGACCAACCTGATCTGGGTAGTGAACTCCACTTACACCAAGACACATTTCAAAACGTAGCTTTGGATCATCGCGCAAAGNGCGTGCAACTGATTCTAACTTTTCTCGCTTTACATGAAATGTGAGTTCGCCATTCTGGACAACAACGGCTTCGATTGCATCGCTAAATTCTGGGTACGCGCGCTCTAAATCATCTGCAATCTCATCAAAATAACTGCCATATGGGCGCTCTGATGAACCCGACGAAGATCCGGTACGTACGAGGCCACCAAAACCAGATGTATCACCCGTTCCGTGAACGCCAAACATTCCTTCGTCGTGCGTCATGCGAGCAATCCATTTATTTGGTGAAGAGGCTTTGTAGCGAGCGCAGCAGCTTCTACTTCGCGAATGACTTGTGCGCGGTTTACCCCAAGTTTTGTCTCAGAAATTTGTTCGTGAAGTTTGATGATCGCATTCATCAACATTTCTGGACGAGGTGGGCAACCTGGCAGGTAGATATCAACAGGAACAATGTGATCGACACCTTGAACGATTGCGTAATTGTTAAACATTCCGCCCGTCGACGCACATGCACCCATCGCAAGAACCCATTTTGGCCCAGACATTTGATCATAAATTTGGCGAAGAACAGGGGCCATCTTGTTTGAAAGTCGGCCAGCCACAATCATCAGGTCGGCCTGACGAGGAGAGCCTCGAAAAACTTCCATTCCAAAACGTGAAAGATCGTATTTTGCTGTTGTTGTTGCCATCATTTCGATTGCACAACAAGCAAGGCCAAAGCTTGCTGGCCATAGTGAGTTCTTTCGAATATATCCGGCGAGCTTCTCAACAGTTGTGAGAGCGATACCGCTTGGTAATTTCTCTTCCAGACCCATTTAATCCCAATCCAATCCGCCACGACGCCATACATAGGCGTATGCAACAAAAACAGTAAGAATGAAGATCAACATCTCGACAAGACCAAAGAGTCCAAGCTTGTCGAACGTCACGGCCCATGGGNAAAGAAAGACGATTTCAATATCAAAAACAATAAAAAGCATCGCAGTGAGGAAGTACTTCACAGGGAAACGTCCTCCGCCTGCTGCTTGTGGTGATGGTTCGATTCCACATTCGTATGCATCGGCCTTAGCTCGGTTGTAGCGCTTTGGGCCTGTGATTGATGTAACGACTACTGAGAATGCGGCGAAGCCAAAACCAATGGCGCCTATTGCAAGAATCGGGACGTAGGGATTCATGATGTCTGGAGTCTACGGGGCAAAGGCCTAGTAAGGAATTTGTCGTACGTCACATTTGCCCAAAATCTGGGTGAAATTCCTTAATTTGAGGGCTTGTGCCCAACGTGGATTGCGACGATTCCAAAGGTGAGATCCTGCCNCCCGNCCCGCTGCCAGCCGGCACTCTCCATCACATGCGCCAAGCCCTTTTGATTCGGCCAAGCCTGGATGGATTCAGCCAAATAAATATATGCATCTGGGTTCGATGAGGTCTTTTTTGCAATTGTTGGAAGTGCCCGCATTAAGTACTTCATATAAATTGTTCGGAAGATTCGATTTGTTGGATGGCTAAATTCGACAACAACCATTCGGCCGCCAGGTTTGACGACGCGAAAGGCATCGAGAAGAGCGGCTTGTGCGCTGCTGGTGTTTCGAAGGCCAAATGAAATTGTTGCAACATCAAATTCATCTTTACCAAATGGCAATTTCAGTGCATCGCCTTGAATAAATGTGAGATCTGGGTTTCGTTTACGGCCCGCTTCAAGCATCCCTGCAGAAAAATCAAGGGCAACAACATCGGCCCCAGCATCGGCAAGTGGTCGACTTGAAGATCCTGTTCCTGCGGCGATATCAAGAATTTTCATTCCCTTTTTCGGTGCAATGATTGAGGTCGCAACACGACGCCATGCTTTTGTCCGATTAAGACTTAAAAGATCATTGATGAAGTCATAACGCTTCGCAACGCCATCAAACATGGCTGCGACTTCTTGAGGATCCTTGTTGAGATCTGCTTTCTTACCCACGCGTACATTCTTGTCGGAGTNCCCTTTCTTTACAAATCGGAGAGGAAGAACGAACTATGAGCACTTCACTACAGCCAACCTTGCGCTACGCCTTAATTTCCCGTTCAAGTGCTGCCACAAATACCGCACTTGCCCTTGGTGGTGTCGCCTTCATCTCACTCATGGCTCAAATCTCATTCCCTCTTCCTGGCTCNCCTGTTCCCTTTACCGGACAAACACTTGCCGTACTGCTGCTGGGAAGCGCATATGGGGCAAGCCTTGGTTTTTCAACGCTGGCGCTCTACATCGCCCTTGGCGTCGCAGGCCTTCCGATTTTCACACAATCAACACACGGTCTATCGCACCTGACCGGAGCAACCGGTGGTTACCTCGTTGGCATGGCGCTTTCTTCATACATATCTGGCGCACTCGCAGAACGTAAATTTGATCAAAAATTTTCTACAGTTATTCCATCGATGGTTTTGAGCAATCTCGTCATCTTTGCGCTCGGATTACTTTGGCTTCAGCATGTAACTTCTCAATCATGGAGCTGGACGATTGCGCACGGTTTCACACCATTTATCGCTGTCGAAGCCCTCAAGATTGCGATATCAAGCACATCTCTTCCAGTTGTATGGAGATTCATAACCCGCCTAAAGTAAGGCTGTGTCCACACGCATAACGACTGAGATTCTTGGGGAGCTTCCCAACCTAAGTTCGGTCAGTACTTCGTCGACATTATCAACATCGTGGATTCGCGGCGGGGATGGATTGATTGGCTTTGGAAAATATAAGTCAATGAAAGTTTCTGGTTCCAAACGCTTCGCAGATGCTGCTCAATGGTGGCGAAATGAAATTTCTCAATTTGAAATTCATAATAATGTGCATGGAAGCGGAACCGGCCCAATCCTCTTCACTTCCTTCTCCTTTTTAGAAGATGAAGTATCTGAACTCGTCATTCCAGAAATCATTATTGGCCGCAAAGCTGGAAAATCTTGGATAACGTGGATTGGCGACTCTCATCAACCCGAAATCTCAACTCGTATTCTGAATCAGCAATCGCTCAACATTTCATGGGGCGAGGGATCTGTTTCTGAATCTGAATGGAAAAATCGCGTTTCACAAGCAGTCAAAAAGATTAAAAAAGGTGAGTTAGAAAAAGTAGTTTTGGCACGCGATATCAGCGCTCTCACCTCTGATGAAATCGATCTTCAAACTTTGATTCAACGCCTTGAAAATGAATATCCATCCACATGGGTATTTCTTGTTGAAAATCTGATTGGCGCAACCCCTGAGCTTCTTGTTCGACTCAGCAAGTCACTTGTTACTTCGCGCGTTCTCGCCGGGACTATTCGCAAAACTGGCGATGAAGGAAATGACCTTGCGCTTTCTGCAAAGCTTGCAAAAAGTTCCAAAGACCTTGAAGAACACGAATACGCCGTCCGCTCTGTTGCCGATGCCCTTGCGCCATTTTGTTCCTCCACAAACGTTCCTGAAGCTCCATTTGTTCTCCATCTCTCAAACGTCATGCACCTTGCAACTGACGTAACGGGTGTGGTGAATGATTCGGCGACTCCAGTAGATATGTTTACTGTCATCAAAGCGCTGCATCCATCCGCTGCAGTCTGCGGAACCCCCACGGATGAAGCCCGGAACCTTATTAACAATATTGAAGGAATGAACCGAGGTCGCTATGCAGGGCCAGTAGGTTGGATAGATGCCCGTGGAGACGGTGAGGTTGGGATTGCACTTCGATGTGGGCAATTAGATTCAACAAAAAAATCTATGCGACTCTTCGCCGGATGTGGAATTGTTGCTGGATCTAATCCAGATGATGAGCTCTCCGAAAGTCAGGCGAAGTTGCTTCCAATGCGCACGGCACTTGCAACGTTGTGATGAAGCTTCTTTAACGCGCGAGCATTTTCTTCACGATCAGGCACTTCAATAACCACAAAGTGCAATCCATTTTTGAAAACACTTCGTTGAAGATCGCTTACTGACTTTACTTTTTCTACTGAAAATCCAAAGCCGCTGATAATTGATTCGACATTAAGGTGGTGCGGAGTTCCAAAAATCTTTTCAAATCCATCACTTCCGGCTTGGGGCAAAGTAGAGAAAATTCCGCCGCCATTATTGTCAACGATAAAAACAGTGTGGCTGTTTGTCAGAGTATTCGCTAATGCAGATAAATCGTGCAGAAAAGTGAGATCTCCTAAAATCGAGAAGGTCCGCTCAAATTGCGTTGAAATTCCGAAGGCTGTAGAAATATTTCCATCTATTCCGGCGAGGCCGCGATTAGCAAAGACTGTGAGGCCTTCTCGTGGCGCTGCAAAGGCTTCGATATCGCGAACTGGGCGCGAAGACCCAATAAAGAGTGCAGAACCATCTGGCAATATTTTCGAGATCTCGCGAGCAAAAAATTGCTCAGACCAATCTAAGGAGATGGCGGCTTCCGCATTTTGGCCAGCTAATTCCCAAATTTCATTCCACTTTTCAGCAATTTCTGGCGCTTTGATTTCTGGTAGATCAAAAAATATTTTTGTTGCATCTCGCTGGGTGTCGATTTTTTCAATACGTGGATCAATCACCACAATCTCCGCGGTCTGTGAAACAAATGCATTAATACTTCGGGAAAGTGTTGTTCGCCCAATCACAATCACCTGATCTGCCTTGAGAGATTCGCGGATCGAGGAATCGGCCAGAAACAGTGCAGCATGAGGAATTGAACTTCCAAACGAGAGCGGATCTTCTGCAATGACAGGGATTCGGCTTTTGAGAATTGCGTCCCGAATAAATCCTTTTTCAAAACCTGCAGCATCGTGTCCGATAACAATCACACTTCGTGGCTTAGCGATAAGAGTCTCTCGATTTTTTACAGATTTTTCGCTGTGATGGAGTGTTACTCCGTTCAACCAATCAACCTCTTCTTGATCAAGAAGCGGTTCATCAAACTGAAGATTAAGGTGGATAGGACCCCCCACGAGAAGTGATGAGCAATCGACAATATCTGCAGTATCTGTTGTATGAAGAGGAGCTAATACGCCATTTTGAAGCGTTGTTTGATTTGCACCAGTTTTTCGCAAGCGCGCAGGGCGATCGGCCGTCAAAAAAATTAAATCTGTTGCGGAGNGATATGCCTCAAGAGCTGCCGGGTGGTAATTAGCAACGGCTGTTCCACTTGTGCATACGAGCGCTACATACTTTTTGCTCACCTTAGAAATACCGAGGGCGTAAAAAGCTGCACCACGCTCATCTATACGAGTATGTAGATTGATGAGGCCCTTCTTCTCTGCTTGAACAAGAGCAAGAGAAAGCGGAGCATTTCGAGATCCTGGTGATAAGACAAAGTCGCATACGCCATTTTCAATCAACTGGCGGACGGTGGAGCGAGCAAGATGTGATGCGTTCACTTCTCATCCCCCCAACTTTCAAAAATTTCTGTAACGCGATTCTTCCACCAATTCTGACGATCATCTCCCGCACGGTACTTCTCAAGGAGGCCCATGTCAGGCTCACGTCGAGAGACATCGAGAAAACCGTCTGCAGCAGTTACTCCAGGGTGGCAAATATCGGATTGAAGAAGAGCCACGGTTCCTAGCCCACATGCATAATCAAGCCGCTCAAATGAAGCGGCGAGAGCAAGTGAATGTGAAATTCCAATGCCAGTATCAAGGGCGCTTGAAACAACAACAGGTAGACCAACTTCCTTAGAAATCTTATGTGCTGCTGAGATACCACCCGATGGAGCCCATTTAATAATTGCAATATCAGCTACGTCACGAATATCTGTGAGATCACTTCCAAGATTCTTGCGAATGGATTCGTCGACGGCAATCTTCATAGGGATTTCCTTTTTCAACAAAGCTAAATCATTCAAGCTAGAACAAGGTTGCTCAATATATTCAAAGACTTTTCCAAATCGAAGGTTGAAATCATGAAGCTGTAAAAGTGCCTCATCCAAAGACCACGAGCCATTTACATCAAGGCGAATTTTTGCATCTGGAATGATGGAGAGAACTTCTTCCAGCACATCTGCACTCTCTTCAAAATTATTGACTTTCATTTTTACAGTTGTACAGCCGTCAAAACCTTGAAGAATCCCTGCTACCTGATCCACCCCAACAATAGGCATGGTTGCATTAATGGGTATTTCACTCCGATAAAGAGTAGGCCAAGGCGTGTTTGCGCCTTCAAGTGCCGCGCGAAGCCATGTAGATGCTTCTTCCTTTTCGTATTCAAGAAATGGAGAGAATTCACTCCAACCTTCATCTCCTCTGAAAAGTGCGACTTCTCTTATATTTATTCCTCGAAAATTTGTCCGCGTGGGAATCGCAACAACAGTGAAATCTTTAAAGATTTGCGTTGGGAAGGGTTTCATAAGAATTAAGGACGCTTAGGGAATTTTCCAAAGTTTGGTTCGCGTTTTTCCTGGTAAGCATTTCTGCCTTCTTGGCCTTCTTCGGTTAAATAGAATAAAAGAGTTGCATCTCCGGCAAGTTGTTGAACCCCGGCAAGACCATCATCCGCTGCATTCAATCCAGCCTTCAAGAGGCGAAGAGCCATTGGAGAGTGGCGCAAAATTTCTCGGCACCAAGAGACAGTTTCTGCTTCTAATTCAGAAACCGGAACAACTGTATTTACAAGCCCCATATCCAAAGCTTCCTGGGCATCATATTGACGAGCCAAAAACCAAATTTCGCGGGCTTTCTTCTGTCCGATGTGCGCAGCAAGAAGACCTGCTCCGTAACCTCCATCGAATGAACCGACCATAGGACCGGTCTGCCCGAATTTTGCATTTTCTGCAGCAACTGTTAAATCACATACAACATGAAGAACATGGCCTCCCCCGATTGCCCATCCTGCAACCATTGCAATTACCGGCTTAGGGGTTCGACGAATTTGAATTTGCAGATCAAGAACATTGAGTCTTCCAATGCCCTTCTTCCCGAGCGCATCAGATCCGATATATCCATCGTCTCCGCGAACATTGATGTCGCCGCCAGAACAAAATGCTTCATCGCCTGCGCCAGTAAAGATAATGACACCGACTTGATCATCATCGCGAGCTAAATCAAATGCAATGCGTAATTCAGAAAGAGTTTCTGGGCGAAATGCATTGCGAACTTCTGGGCGATTAATCGTTATCTTTGCAATGCCTTCAGCAACAAGATAAGTAATATCTGCAAAATTTTCTCCGCCAACGCCCACTTTCCATGCGGGAATAGCGCGGCTTCCAAATTCACGTTTAATTGGCTTGCTCATAGAGGTAGCCTACGGGGGTCATGGATAATTTTTCACGCCCGCTCCTACATATATCTCCTGAGTGGGAAATCCCACAGGTAGTGGAGGCGCTCAAAGACGCCCTCGATGGAACTGGGCCAGCCGTAACCTTCGGCCACAGTGATCGTCTCGTCGTTCCTGATAATTGCGCCGTTGTTATTCCGACAAGTGGCTCGACAGGTGAACCAAAAGATGTCGCACTTTCTGCAGAGGCACTCCGCACAAGTGCTCGCGCAGCTCATCATTTCTTAGGCGCTTCACATGGGGAAAAATGGTCTCTCCTACTTCCCATTACTCATATTGCTGGGGTTAATGTTCTCGTGCGAGCAATTGAGCTGGGAACAACTCCGCAGGATATGAAGAGTCCTACCGAATACACCGCAATAGTTCCTACACAACTTCATCGGGCGCTTCACGGTGAGTCGATTCTTCTTCACCATCTCCAAAATGCAAAAGCTGTGCTTGTTGGCGGCGCTGCTTCCTCTGATGCTCTGCTCAATCTTGCTCGTGAAAATGGAATTAACACGGTCACGACATATGGAATGTCTGAGATGAGTGGTGGTTGTATTTATAACAATGAACCACTCGATGGCGTTGAAGTTCGGGTCAATGAAGAAGGTGCAATTGAACTTGCTGGCCCGATGCAAGCAATTGGCTATTTAAATGCTCCAAAATTATGGAATGAAACGACTGATGGAAAATGGTTCACGACAAGTGATGGAGGCGAAATTCGCGATGGGAAAGTTTTTGTCACTGGCCGACTTGATGATCAGATAAATACCGGTGGTAAAAAGATTTCTTTATCCATAATTGACAACTTTCTTCACGAAAAATTCCCACGTCAACGTTTTGCTAGTCTCGCACTCCCAGATAAAGAATGGGGTGAGAAACTGGTCCTTGTTATCGATGGTTCTATGGATCACGCCATGATCAAGAATGCACTTCGTGATGAATTTGGTGGCCACTCAGTCCCAAAGCAGATCCTTTCAAATCAAGAAATTCCACTCATCTCAATTGGCAAGCCAGATCGCAAGAAACTTCGTCAATTATTTGAGAAGATGGCGTAATGATTTCACGATGGATTGCTGGCGCTAGGCCGCGCACACTTCCGGCAGCTATTGCTCCTGTCATTGTTGGAACGGCACTTGCCCATCGGCTCAGCTCACAAGTTAGCTACCTCAACGCATTTTGCGCCCTTCTCGTCAGTCTTTCGTTACAGATCGCTGTCAATTACGCAAATGATTATTCAGATGGAATAAAGGGAACCGATGAAGTTCGAGTAGGTCCTATCCGTCTCGTCGGAAGTGGCCTTGCAACGCCAGCCGCTGTTAAACGTGCAGCATTTATCGCATTTGGTTTTGCGATGCTCGTTGGTGCTTTTCTCTCATATCGAACATCTTATTTATTAATTCTTCTTGGTGCGCTATCGATTGGTGCAGCATGGACATACACCGGTAGCTCAAAGCCTTATGGATATCGCGGTTATGGTGAGATCTCGGTATTTCTTTTCTTCGGGATTGTTGCAACCATGGGAACGTATTACGCAGCGACAAAATCGGTTTCATGGCAATCTCTTTTGCTATCACTGCCTGTCGGGGCAATATCTTGCGCCATATTGGCAATCAATAATCTTCGCGACCTTCCAAAGGATGCACTTGTTGGAAAGCGAACACTCGCTGTTCGGATGGGTGAAGTAAGAGCACGAGTTTTCTTTATTTCACTTCTCTTTCTCGCCCACGTAGCAAGTGTGTTTGCCGCGATCGTGGCTCCTTGGACATTGCTGACAATCTTCCTGCTCCCTCTCACCGCTCAAATTTCTCGCTCCATCCTCAAGGGTGCACAAGGAGTGGAATTAATCCCACTCTTAGGAAAGACTGGGCGTCTCTTGCTCTTGCTTTCCACAACACTTGCAATCGCACTTCTTATCTAAGGGGATAAACTCAGACCATGATTAAAGTCGATGCATTTGTTCTCATCATCTCTATCCTCATCCAGCTTTACTCNCTCTTTGATTGTGCGCGAACTGAGCAAGAACGAGTTCAAAAGCTCCCGAAATGGGGATGGCTAATTCTCATATTACTTTTTGGTGGATTCGGTGGGTTGATGTGGCTTTTCATTGGGCGCCCAAAGTCATCAGGAAATGGTCGTGGGTTTGGACAAAAGCCACGCATTATTCCTCCGGATGATGATCCCGATTTCTTGCGTAAGCTATAAAAATTCTAAATTTCTAGAAGGCTACAACCCTGAATATGTATGGCGGCCGGTGCCCCAAATATTTACGTAGATGTAATTGAATAAAAATGTAGATCCGGCAAAGAGGCATAACCACGCGGCTCTGCGACCTCGCCATCCAATTGTCACGCGTGCGTGAAGGTATGCAGCATATGCAATCCATGTAATGAAGGCCCATGTCTCTTTTGGATCCCAGCCCCAATAACGACCCCACGCTGACTCTGCCCAAATGGCCCCGGCAATAACTGCAAATGTCCACAATGGAAAGACAAATGCTACGAGGCGATATGAAAGTTGGTCTAGATATTCAAGGCTTGGTAATTTCTTAGCCCATTCGTTTCGGCCACCACGAGATTCCATACGATCCAAAATTAAATACGTAGCAGCGATTGTATTTGCAAGCAGGAAAACCCCGCCAGAAATAATTGCTGCAGAGACGTGAATGATCAACCATGTTGATTTTAGTGCTGGGACAAGTGGAGCACTGGGGCGGTATAGAACTGCAACAGCAGTTCCTAGAGTAAGAAGAACGGCAGTTGAGACTGGGAGCCCCAGCCAGCGCAACTTATATTTAATGAGGGCAAATAAATAAGCCCCAGAAAAAGCCATTGCACCCGTTATAGAAAATTCATACATATTNCCCCACGGAGCGCGATGGGCTGAAAGCCCGCGTAGGAGAACTCCTGATGTAAGAAAAACTTGGCCAAGAATCATCATGGCAGTTCCGATGCGACCAGACTTATCAGTTTTTGCAAAATCAAATTCGGTCGAAGATTCTCCATGTCGTACAGAGAACGCTACTTCCACTGCATGCGCAAAAAATGCAATTGTGTATGTAAACATCGCAGAATAAATCGCGTAATTAGAAAGGTAAGCGAATTGTCTAGATGTCATCTTCCATCCACTTCTTGAGTTGAGCGAGCTCTTCTAACAAACCTGGGGCAGCATTCTTTGCAAGACCAGCTATTTCTACCTGATTACCGCTCTTGACCCAAATTCGACGCTGGCGAGTAAAGAGTGAAAGCAAGAGACCAAGAATCGCAAATATCGCACCAAAGAGCGCGTAAAGCTTTCCTGGATCATCCACTATCTGAAGATTTACCCATGAGCGCCATCCATCAAATGTGATGGAGCCCTCACCAAAATTGAGGCTCTCGCCCAGTGACAATTGCTTCAAACCAATTCGTGTCATCTTCGAGGTATCGAGTCGATAAACAGATTGCGGAACGCCTGTATCGAGCCCAAGGTTTCCTTTCCAAACAGAAAGAAGAAGACGAGGATCGAGTACTTCAGGAAATGCTGAGAATGCACCGCGTTTTGCATTTCGGTCATATGTTGGAATAAACGAACCAACAAAACCAATTTGTGGATTCATATCTGGAACTTTTATTGCGCCGGTGGAAGTTAGGTTTGCATCTTGCGGTAAAAATGTAACTGGGCCATGAAATGTAATAGATCCTGTCGAATCTCTTACTGTTACAACTGGTGAATATCCATTCGCTTGCAGGTAAATCTTTGTGTTGCCGTACGTCAGAGGACTATTTACCTTAATAATCTTCTTTTCTTCAGGTGCGCCGATAGGTTGGTCTGCTTGCACAGTCAATCTGTAATCCTGGGGAGCATTTGTCGCTGGATCATATTTTGCATTGAAATCGGTGACGCGAAGAGAAAATGAAGACATAGATTGATCAGATTGAAATTTTCCAAAAGAAAGACTGTCATAGGAAGTTGGAGTATTGATAAATCTTTCTCCAACGTTAACAATTGCTTCACCTTTTGAACCAAAGAGTGAACCCACTCCAACTGCAACCAAAATAAGAATCAGCGAGAGGTGAAAGAGAAGATTTCCACTTTCGCGGGCATAGCCCTTTTCAGCTGATAGTGAGTTCTCATCACGACGGATACGGAATCGTTTCTTTCTTAACCAGGCTTCTGCTTTATCAAGATCTCCACCGGAAAGAGTTTCAAACCCCTCCATGCGATCAAGATTTCGAGGAGTGAGGGGNGGTTTCTTTCCAATGGCACGAAGATGCTCAAGTGTGCGTGGAAGAACACATCCGATGAGGGAGATAAAGAGAAGAAGATAAATAGCGCTAAACCATGGTGAGCTATAAACATCAAAGAAGCGGAAGCGATCAAGCCAACTTCCTAAGGCACCATGTGTTGCTAAATAATCTCGAACTTTCATTGGATTCTGAGTTCGTTGAGGAAAGAGNGATCCCGGAATGGAAGCAATTCCAAGAAGCATCAAGAGCAGGAGCGCCGTTCGCATGCTCGTAAGTTGGCGCCACATCCAACGTAGGAGCGGAACGCCTCCAAGCGGATTTTCTGTACTCATCAAATCGCCGGAACAAATCCTGAAACAAGAGCACGTAATGAATTCATTATGGAATCCCATGCTCCGCTCACTTGTAGGAGACCAATAAGAATGAGGAAACCTCCACCAAATTTCGTCATCAAATTTCCGTGACGAGAGAGAAAGCGGCGAAGTTTTGCGGACTGATCAAAGAATATTCCAACAAAGATAAATGGCAGGCCAAGCCCAAGGCAATATGCGACAGAAAGAATCGCGCCGCGAAGTGCGCTCGAGCTTTCAAATGAAAGGGCTTGAACGGCGCCAAGTGTCGGACCAATACATGGTGTCCAGCCAACGCCAAAGAGAAATCCAAGAACTGGGGCTCCAGCGAGTCCTGCCTTCGATTTCCATGTTGGTTTGAATGCGCGATAGAAGCGTTGACTAAAGAGAAATATCGAACCCATTCCTATAGTGAGTAACCCAAGAACAATGGAAATGGCTCGAGAATTTGCAGAAATGTGTGATCCGAGNGATCCAAAAAGTGCGCCATATGAAATAAAGAGAAATGAAAAGCCGAGTACAAAAAGTACTGCTCCCACTGCGACCCTGCTTCGATTTTTTACATCTGTCATTCCTGCCGCATAGGAAAGGTATCCAGGAACGAGTGGAAGAACGCATGGCGAAAAGAAAGAGATAAGCCCTGCAATAAAGGCAACGAAAATAGCAACTAATACATTTCCACTAAAAATCTGATCAACAAAGAAGTTATGCACTTTTTTCAACCTTTGTGAGCATCGAATCCAAAAGCGCATACGTCACTTGTCCGCTTATGCGAACTGCTACTTTTCCATTCTTATCGATAATTAGCGTGGTCGGAATTGCATTGGGAACGAGAGAGCCCCTAAAACCAGCCAAAATAGAGTCATCCGTAAGGATGGGGTATGTAATTTTGAATCGCTTTACAAAACTTGCTGCAGAAGAGAAATTGTCACGTGTCAGAATTCCTACAAATTGAATATTTGAGCGCTTCACTGAAAAATCCTGAAGAAGCGGTGCTTCGGCGCGACAGGGAGAACACCATGATGCCCAGACATTTACAACTGTTGTTTTGTGGGAATTTACAAATGTAGAACCATCGAGTGTGGAACCAGCCAAAGTTGGCGCGAGCTTTCGGTCGGCAGGGTTCACATAAATGGCAACGCCGTCGCCAGAGACAAACGCATTTTCGTTTGGAGAGGATGTGCCACCACCTGCGCATGCAGTAAGTAAAAGGAGTGGAAGAAGGCTGAGGGCGATTCGAAACTTCTTCATTTCTTTGGAAGTAGAGCCTTAGCTGGTTCCGAATATGTCNCTCCGTCAATCATGCCATCGTCATCTATGTGGAAACTTGTGACTGATGCCAATGTGCATTCGCGTTTACGTGGATCGTGCATCAGACGTCTGCCCTCAACGGCAGAGCGAAGAATCCAGATAGGAAGTTGGTGTGAGACACAGAATGCATCTTTTCCATTCGCGGCTTCGTGTGCAGAAAAAACTGCCTTCAACATGCGGGAAATTTGCTTCTCATATGGTTCGCCCCATGATGGTATCCAAGGGCGAGTCAAATGCTTCCAAGCACTTGGATGACGTAGAACTCCGCTACCTAATTCAAATTTCTTTCCTTCAAAAATATTTGCAGCTTCAATAAGTTGTGGATCTGTTGTGATTTTTTTTCCATGTACTTCCGCAAGTGGTTTTGCAGTTTCCTGGGCACGTTGAAGTGGGGATACGTGAACTGCGCCAACTTCAAATTGCTTCGACCAATCAGCTACAAGTCCAGCCATTTCGTGACCACGATCAGATAAATGCCACCCTTGCTGTAACCCATAAAGAATTTTTTCAGGGTTGTGCACCTCGCCGTGGCGAAGAACATGAACAGTGGAACCCATGAGAGAAGCATAAAGGAGTCAAGCAGGCAGCCTTTCCCGCCCCCACTAGGTAGGCTTCTCGCATGGCTCTCCAATCCAAGCGAGTGGCCTTCTTTGATATCGACAATACTTTGATTAGAGGTTCTTCACTCTATTTTCTCAGTAAAGGTATGTATCAACGAGGGTTCTTCAATAAGCGCGATATTTTCNCCTTTGTCCTCGCAAATTTGAGATATCAACTTGTCGGTGAGCGAAATCAAGATGAAGTTGATCGCATTCAAAGCGCGGCCTTGCGAGTTGTTAAAGGCCACGATGTTCAAGAACTTCTTGATATGGGAAATGACGTTTACGACAAATATGTCTCNCCTGCTCTCTGGCAAGGCACCTTAGAGATTGCACAAGAGCATCTTTCTCGAAACGAAGAAGTGTGGCTTGTTAGCGCAACGCCGGCTGAGNTCGCAAATCTCATAGCAAAGAGACTTGGATTCACGGGAGCACTTGGCACATGTGCAGAGGAAATCAATGGTGAGTACACCGGAAAAATTATCGGCAAGCTGCTCCATGGAAGTGAAAAAGCACGTGCAATAAAATCTTTGGCTGAAAAAGAAAATATTGATCTCGAGAATTCTTATGCATATTCAGATAGCCACAATGACATTCCCCTCCTTGAAGCAGTTGGAAAACCGTGTGTCATAAATCCAGATNCGCTCCTTCGAATTCGAGCCGCAAAAGATTCATGGCCGATCTACGATTTTCGTCGTGGAAGATGGTTCAAAACTTTGATTGCCCCCGTCATCAATCGCGCAGCCGCTATAGCAGGCGGTCTCCATCCAGCGCTCAGAAGGCGTAAGTAGCCTCACCACAAAGCCGGTAAAGTAGGCCAGTTATGTCGAGCCCATCTTTTGCTGAAGAGTTACGCGGTCGTGGCGATAAAGCCCTCGCCGAACTTTTTACTGCTCGCCCCGATTTACTATCGCCGCTTCCTTCAGATATCACCGCTCTTGCAGCACGTGCAAATTCCCAGCCAAGTCTATTTCGAGCACGAGATGTGCTCACTCAATGGCAGTTTGATGTATTGACTGCGATGGCACTTCTCGATGAACCATTCAGTGAAATTGAAATTCTTCAGCTTGTTGGTAAAGAAGCAATAAAGACTATTGAGCTTCTCTGGACTCGTGGATTTACATATAAAGACGGTGAAAAATATCGAATCCCTACAAATGTGCGCGCAATTCTTGGTGAATTCCCTGCGGGATTAGGTCCGCGCGCTGGTGAAAAGATTAAGTTAACAGAACTCAAAAAAGCACCCGAAGGAGCACTCGCACTCTTGGAACGGATGGCTTGGGGCCCACCTCGTGGCCAAGTTGCTGACGTAAAGAAAGCAAATGCAAATATAAAATGGCTTCTAGAAAATAAATTTTTGATTGCTGTCGACTCTCAAAATGTGTTGATGCCACGTGAAGTTGGATTACACCTTCGTGGNGGAAAGATTTTTAAGGAACTTCAGCCAGCCCAACCGACACTATCTGGTGCAAAGCGCTCGCAAAAGAGCGTGGATCAAGCAGCAATTGCAAATATTTCAACATTTATTCGATGGGCAGAAGAGTTGGCGCATAATTGGTCGGTTGAGCCACCTAAAGCTCTGCGCTCTGGTGGTCTGGGTGTTCGAGACTTAAAAGCAACTGCTGAGCACTTAGGTGTTTCTGAAGAATGCGCTGGATTTGTTGCAGAGATACTTTATCTTGGTGGGCTTGTAGTCATAGATACAGATGATCAAATCCTTCCTACGGCGGCATTTGATGCGTGGCTGAGCCGTGAAGCCGAAGAACGTTGGCACAACCTTGTTTCATTGTGGATTCAAACATCACGTGTTGCAGGATTGATTGGTAAGGGCGATGGAAAGAATGTTGCGGCGCTAGGACCGGAATTGGATAGATCAACATTTGCTCCGCTCAAAAAAATTACACTTGAAATCCTCTCTGCAAACCCAGGGTTAGATCCAGAAATTGATTCTCTTCTCACGCTGATAACTTGGCTCACNCCTACACGAGCGAACCGTGAATATATTCAATTTATTCTTCGTGAGGCAGAGTGGCTAGGAATAACGGGCCAAGGCGCAATTTCGGCCTTTGGTCAAGCACTTCTCTCAGGTGAAGAGCTGGGCGTTGGGTCAGCTCTCCCCGCACCCGTTGAGCACATTCTTATTCAAGGTGATAACAGCGCAATTGCACCGGGACCCTTAACAGTGGATCTCGCAAATTCAATTGGCACAATTGCCGATATCGAAAGTCGTGGAGGGGCGACCGTTTATCGCTTCAGTGAAGGTTCTATTCGCCGAGGACTTGATCATGGTCAAACCGGCGAGATGATTAAGGAGTTTCTAAAGAAGGTTTCAAAGACACCAGTCCCACAGCCACTTGAATATCTCATCAATGATGTTGCAAAACGTCATGGCCGTCTCCGCGTTGGTGTTGGAAGTTCGTATATTCGTTGTGAAGATGAAGGTCTTATCCAGCAAATCGTTCATGACAAAAAATTGGAAGATATCCATATCCGAAAACTTGCACCTCAAGTTTTGATTTCAGATACAGACCTCCACGATCTTGTAAATGCACTTCGAGATGCCGGTTACTTGCCTGCGATCGAAAATGAGACCGGAATACTTGTTTCATCACCTGCTATTCGCCGCGCAAAATCACGGCCAAAGCCACCGCGAATTATTGGGGATCCTTCTACACCGACACCTGCGATTATTTCCGCGGCAGTGAAAGCCCTTCGTGCTGGCGATAAAGCAACGGCAAATAAACCAAAAGCTTTGCCTAGAACAACTGCAAACGAGACCCTCGACATTCTCAATCAATACATTGAGGAGCAAGCGAGCTTGACCATTGGGTATGCCGATAACAATGGCGGAGTCACTCAAAAGCTTATAGACCCAATCTCCATCTCTCTTGGAACACTTGTTGCGAGAGATCATGGCACTGGCGAGGTCGCATATTTCAGAATCCCGCGTATTACAGGCGTCGCGCCGGCGACGGAATAGGGCAGACTTACACCATGACTTTTCTTGCAGAGCTACGAGAACTTGTTGAGTGCCAGTCACCAACTGAAGACTTGGATGCGTGTATTCGAGTTGTAAATCTTGCTGCCGACCTGGTCCAGCGAAATCTCAACTCTTCTGCAAAAATTCTTACTGAAGGTGGGCGCCCAGTTTTGTGGTGGGGCTCTGAAAATCCTGAAATTGTTCTTCTCACTCACCTGGATACAGTTTGGCCAACTGATTCATATCTTCCCTTGTGGAAGGAAGATGGCGACAAAATTTTTGGCCCTGGAACATTCGATATGAAAGCTGGATTTCTTCAAGCCCTCTACGCGCTGAAAAATATTGAAGGAGCGGAGAAAAAGGTTGCTCTTATTGCGACGACTGATGAAGAAGTTGGAAGTCAAACATCACGAGCACTTATAGAGCGTGTATCAAAGCAAGCGACGGCTGTTTTGGTTTTTGAAGCTTCTTTGGATGGAAAAGTAAAAACGGGGCGAAAAGGTACATCGATGTACCAAATTACCGTGCACGGTCGTGCTTCTCATGCAGGTTTAGATCCAGAAAAAGGAATCAACGCCTCAGTTGAAATTGCACACATCATCCTTGCGATGACAGCCCTTGAAAATAAGGAATTTGGCACAACAGTTGTCCCAACCACACTTCGTTCTGGAACCGTAACAAATACAGTTCCGGCTCTCGCAGTTCTGGATATCGATTCACGTTCATTTACGATGGCTGAGCTTCAGCGAATCGATTCTTCAATCAAATTTCTCAAGGCCAAGCATCCTGATGCTCGTATCGAAGTTACGGGTGGAATAAATCGTCCACCATTGGAGTTACATTCCACAGAAGCTCTTTACGAGAAATTAGAGCTCGTCGCAAAAGAGATCGGAATGGCTCCTATCGGCAGCGCCGCTGTTGGTGGAGCAAGCGATGGAAATCTTGCTGCTGCTACAGGAGTTGCCGTTCTTGATGGGCTTGGAGCAGTCGGAGATGGTGCTCATGCTCCGCACGAGCATATTTTCTCCTCATCTATTCCTGCACGAATCCAATTAACCGAGAGCTTTATTAAGGAACTTATCCGTGACTGATGGCCCTCTGATAGTTCAGAGCGATAAGACGCTTCTCCTCGATGTAGATCATCTTCTTTCCGATGAATGCCGTCGCGAGATTGCTCCTTTTGCTGAACTCGAAAAATCTCCAGAACATATACACACATACCGCCTTACTTCTCTTGGACTTTGGAATGCGCGCGCAGCCGGCCATGATGCCGAAGCCGTTATCAACACACTCTTAAAATATTCAAGGTTCGCAGTTCCCCATGCACTTCTTGTGGATGTTGCAGAAACAATGTCTCGATATGGTCGTCTTCGACTTGAAGCCCATCCTGTTCACGGTCTTGTTCTAGTTTCAAACGATGCCGCAGTTCTTAAAGAAGTGACCCGTGGCAAGAAGATTGCTCCGATGCTTGGGCTCCCTCTTGATGAGGAAACCATCATTGTTCATCCTGGCCAACGAGGCTTTCTCAAGCAAGCACTACTCAAATTGGGTTGGCCCGCTGAAGATTTCGCAGGGNATGTTGATGGCGAAGCGCACGAAATTTCGCTGAATCAAGATGGCTGGAAAATTCGCAGATACCAAGAACTTGCAGCCGAAGGATTTTGGCACGGCGGATCTGGTGTTGTGGTTCTTCCCTGTGGTGCCGGAAAGACAATTGTGGGCGCCGCAGCAATGGCTCATGCAAAAGCTACAACTCTCATTCTTGTCACAAATACCGTTGCCGCTCGCCAGTGGCGTGATGAATTATTAAAAAGAACATCACTTCATGAAGATGAGATTGGTGAATATTCAGGTGCAAAAAAAGAAATTCGCCCTGTCACAATCGCAACATACCAAGTCATGACAACTCGCAAGCAGGGAATTTATGCTCATTTGGATCTCTTCGATGCCATCGATTGGGGTTTGATTATTTATGATGAAGTGCACTTACTCCCCGCTCCGATTTTTCGATTTACCGCTGATATTCAATCTCGACGTCGCCTTGGGCTAACAGCCACACTTGTTCGCGAAGATGGCATGGAAGGTGAAGTATTTTCACTCATCGGTCCAAAGCGCTATGACGTTCCGTGGAAAGAGATTGAATCTCAGGGGTATATCGCACCGGCAGATTGTGTTGAAGTTCGAATAAATCTCACGGATGCAGAGCGCATGAGCTATGCGACAGCAGAACAAGAAGATCGATATCGATTCTGTTCAACAACTCTCACAAAACATAATGTCGCTGTTGCTCTTGCAAAGAAACATGCGGATGAACAAGTTCTTGTTATCGGACAATATATTGACCAACTGGATGCACTTGGAGTTAGCCTCAATGCACCTGTAATCAAAGGTGAAACTCCGCTCAAAGAGCGCGAACGACTCTTCGATCTTTACCGTAAGGGTGAGATCAAATGCCTTGTTGTTTCCAAGGTTGCGAATTTTTCTATCGATCTACCTGATGCAACGATTGCGATTCAAGTTTCAGGAACATTTGGATCGCGACAAGAAGAAGCGCAACGGCTTGGTCGCGTTCTTCGCCCTAAGGCTGATGGACGTGGAGCGCGNTTCTATTCACTTGTTGCTCGCGACACCGTTGATCAAGATTTTGCACAGAATCGTCAACGATTCCTTGCCGAGCAAGGTTATGCCTACAGAATCATTGACGCTGAAGAAGTGCTTTCTTAAATCGTTCAGGATCAACTCGGAAAAAATCGTGGGCTTTTCCATCGATGTAGGTAACGGGTACTTGTTCACCGAATTTATCCTCTAATTCAGGATGACCATCTATAAGCACAACTTCAATCTCAAAGTTACGCTCATTTTTTAACTCATTCTGCAGCTTTTCTAAGGTTTCTAAGGCAACATCGCACAGGTGGCAGCCGCTGCGCGAATAGAGGAGAACCTTGCTCATGCTGAAAGCCTATAAGATTTCCGCTATGCGCTTCTCGCCCCGCAAGGTGACACCACTCGCAATTGCGACAGCCTTAATCTTTTCCGCACTCACCTCAATCACGCCCGCACAAGCGCTCACTGTTCAATCTGTAAATGCTCCCTGGGCTTATACATACGCCGCTCCTCATGCAAGCACTGCAAAAAGCATCACAAAAGAGCCAATTCTTAACGAAAAGCGCGCTGAGGCGAAAGCAACATTTATTATTAATTACACAAGTATTCCCGAGGATGAGAAACCTGCCATTCAGGCTGCTCTCGATGCCTGGGCCTCTACGTACTCTTCAACAGTTCCCATTCATGTCGATGCATCTTTTACGCGGCAGGGATACGGCGGAATTCTTGCATCCGCAACGCCCGCTAAATTTTTTCACAGTTTTAAAGGTGCAGCCGATCCCGACCTTTGGTACCCATCAGCCATGGCAAATGCTCTAGCAGGAAAAGATCTTGACCCAGCAAATCCAGAAATTATTATCCATATTAATTCCACGATGGCAAACCAATTTTATCTTGGAACTGACGGTGCGTGTCCCTCAACTCAATACGACCTTGAATCGATCCTTCTTCACGAAGTTGGTCATGGTTTGGGTTTTCTTTCAAATGATTCCTATGACACATTCTTTGGGTACGGATCCATCGATCAACCAACACCATTTGATGCATACACACAATTATCTGATGGTCGACGTCTGATGGATCTTCCATCGCCTTCAGTTGAACTTGGACAAGCTCTCACTCAAACATTGGTCTGGTCCGGTAAAAATGGCGTTGCGGCAAATAACGGAATAAAACCTAAGCTTTACACGCCTTCTCCCTACCAACAGGGTTCATCAATAAGCCACCTTGATGAAAATACATTTTCTTCCAGCGGCGCCGATTCGGTGATGACTCCAAACTTGGGAGCAGGAGAAGTTTTTCACGCGCCAGGACCGCTTGCGCTAGCAATGATGGCTGATATGTTCTTGAAGCCNCCTGCCGGCGTACCAACTGGTGTTCCGACAGTTGTTCGAAATGTAAAAGCCCTCATTGGCGATAAGAGCGCAATAGTCTCCTTTGATCCTCCTACTAATTCACGAACATCTCAGGTGAGCTCCTATGCAGTAAAAGTGAATCAAACCGGAGTAGTTGTAAAGGCAAGCTCTAGCCCGATTCTTATCCCTGGCCTTAAAAATGGCAGTAATTACTCATTTTCAATAACGGCTTCAAACGCTCTTGGTACATCTGATCCCGCCACCACAAATGCGATAGCCCCACAAGCAGCATGGAAATCAACGACCATCGATGCGGTTGATGCAAAACATTTAGTCACTGGAACAGTTGGCGGAAAACAATTTATTGCCTATAGCGATTCAAAAAATGGGGATTTAAAATTTGCAACTCTATCCGGGACAACATGGAACAAGAGCNCCCTCGACGGCAATATCTCCACAGCTGGACGCACAAAGGATGATGTTTCTGGATATATCTCATCCTGCATTGAAAAAAGTGGTTCATCTGAAATCTTGCACCTCTTTTATGGCGATCTCACCGAAAAGGATTTGCGTCATGCTTCTTTCAATGGAAAGACATGGAATTTCGAAACCGTTGATGGAAATGGCACAACAATCAATGATTACAAAGATCCTATTCGCGTAAAAACGTCGAGCGATGTCAGCGTCTCTAGTGCATGCGCTTACACAGCTTCCGGACTTCAGGTTTTCTATCGGGATGAGTCCCAAGGAATCCTTCTAGGGGCATCTCGCGTTAGCGGAAAATGGAATTATGAACTCGTCGACGGAGATAAAGAGACGGGCGGCCGCACAACCGGTGACGTTGGATTCCATATCGCCGCAAGTTCTATTGGGAAAACTGTCTATCTCNCCTACGACTCGGTGCTCAGCGTTAATCAAGATAAAGCAGCCATTCGCGGTGAAGTTCGCCAAGCAGTTCGCTCCACAATTTATCCAGAAGATTGGTCCTACGCGACTCTCCAGGCAAGTGCGAATGGAATAGCAGTCGCCGGGTTTGATATCTCATCAACAGTCACTTCCAACAAGCTTTCAACTGCATGGATGGCAGCAAGCGGTGTAGCCCTTCCGAGCGCCGATCAAGTTCAGTGGTCTACGGCTGCATCTACCGTGAAGTCAGTTACTCCCGATTCGTTCGGAACACCAGCATCACCACTTGCCACATCCGGTACATCTATTCTCTTTGGATGTAGCAACCGACTTTGTGCCATGACAACTGCCGATCAAACAATCTCATTGGTTTCGGCGGGCGACTTCAGTTCAACATCTCAAGTTTCCTGGATAACAATCGCCGGAAAACGTTACGCGCTTGCTGGCGTTGGTGGAAATCTGACACTTTTCAAAAGCATCTAATTACTTAATTATTGCGATTCCATATCCAGTGGGGTATGAGATTAGGCCGATAATTCCGATGCTTTTCTCCCAAGAAAAATCTAGTATCTCACCTGTAGTTACATAGCCAGCAACGACAGCCTTACTCTTTGCGTCATAGCGAATCAAAACATGAGATTTGGTTTTTGGTTTCCAACTTGGAATTCCTTTTATGGCCTGTGATGTTGTAAAAGATCTCCACACTGAAAGAGTTGTCTTTATCTCCTTGACTGGCGAAGTGGCAACCGATGAGGCTGACGAGATTTTTGGCGAAGAGAATGACCCATCGCTCGCTAAAGTAATGAGAAAATGATCGGAAGCGTGCGAGGCAATTGCGCCCGAAACGCTCACTTTCCCGCTCTTTACAGAAATATATTGGGGCAAAATAACGTCATCCATTATTGTCGAAAAACTTTTTAGAACCTCTCCTTGAGCACTGACTTTCCAGATATCAAGTTTGTTGAGATAAGGAAGCGCTGTTGAAGTATCAGGAATGACTCCTGCGGGGTTAAGGGTTCCTGCCGGAATTGTAGGTGCAGAAGTAGTTTGTGGCGCCGTGGACGATACGCCAGCTACCCAAAATGTTCCGAGAGAATCCTTTGTTGCAGCCGTAGCAATATCATCACCTGCGCCACCAAGATGAAGGTTCCATTGCATGGTTGATGCAGTTCTGTCATAAGCGGCGATAAAACCATCTCCTCCAGAACTTCCAACAATCGCAATAAGGGTTGGGGATGTGAGAAGTGTGCTCACTTGATCATTTGGATCACTCGAGAGTTCAATCATCGTGGTCGCCTTGAGCCCTGTCATTTTTACAACAGGAGCGGCATGCGAAGTGGTTGCGATAAGAGAGAAAATGAGAGCCAATAAAACTTTCTTTTTCACGCCAATTCCTGAGATCGCTTTGCAGACGCTGCCATTGCAGCATGAATCATTTCGGCCAATCCCTTTTCATTAAATGTTGTAAGCGCAGCATGGGTCGTCCCATTAGGACTCGTTACATTTTCACGCAATTCTCGAGGACTCTTCCCGGATTGGCGCAACATTTCTGCCGCACCCGAAATAGTTTGAATGGTGAGTTGGGTGGCAATCTCTTCAGAAAGTCCAAGTTTCTTACCGCCTTCAATCATCTCTTCCACAAATGCAAAGAAATATGCAGGGCCAGATCCGCTTGTTGCTGTGACGGCGGCCTGAAGATTCTCGGGAACTTCGACAAATATCCCGCTAGTGGCAAAAAGTTTCTTTACAAATTCAGCCTGCGTTGAGGTGACCGAAGTGCCCCACGAAATACCGGCAGCCCCTTTTCTGAGAAATGTTGGAGTATTTGGCATAACGCGAACAACCCCAACGTTTTGGCCTAATATTTTTTGCATATCGTCAATTCGCTTACCTGCGGCAACTGAAACAACGACGGATCCGGGCGTTACATCGCTCTTGATCTCCTCGCAAATCTCTGCGATATCTTTTGGTTTGACGCAGAGAAGGAGAACATCGCAAGCTGCAACTTCAGAGAGAGGCTTTTGGGTAATTCCATACTTCGTTGAAATGAAAAGTGCACGTTCTGGAGTTCGTTGGGCAAAAATTACATCAGAGGCAGGAGTTCCAGCAGAAAGTAGGCCGGCAAGGAGCGCCTCACCCATATTCCCAACTCCAATGATTCCTNCCTTCATAGCGCAACTCTACCCAATCGATCTTCAAGAGAACTTATCCGGATGTGCTTTATCAGCCATTTCCCTCTACCCTTTCACTCTATGTCCACTTCCTCAGAGGTTAATCCGCACTTCGCGCGTGATTGGGTTGAATTTCCAAACCCCGATCAACCGGCAGATATTTTTCGCTGCGATCTAACGTGGCTCACCTCTTATTGGAATTGCATCTATGGAAATGGATGCTGTGGCATCGATGAAGATAAGCCAGATGCTGGCTGTTGTTCTGATGGTGCTTATTNCTCCGATAGTGATGATGAAGCCCGAACCTTAAAAGTTGCAGAGCGCCTCACGCCGGATATGTGGCAATTTTACGAGGAAGCGCGCCCTAAGAAACGTGGTGGTGCACTCAATGTTTCTGAAGTAGGTCTTGATAAAGATCGCAAGACTCGAATGGTTGAAGCTTCTTGCATCTTCCTCAATCGAAAAGGTTATTCAGCTCCTGGATTTACCGGAGACTTTGGTTGCGTACTCCATCATCTTGCTCAAAAAGAGAACGTTCATTTTGTTGAGACAAAACCGGATGTCTGTTGGCAGCTTCCTATTCGCAGAAGTTTTGAAACTCGCGAATTTGGCGAACGTGAAGTTCACGTCACCGTCATCGGCGAATACGAACGACTTGCATGGGGTGATGGTGGTGCAGATTTCAATTGGTACTGCACCGGAAATACTGAGGCGCATAATGGAGCCGAACCGGTTTATATTTCAAATCGCTTCGAATTGATTGCCATGATGGGTGAGCAGGCTTATGAAATCCTTGTAACCCATTGCAATAATCGCATGGAGATTATGAAGAATTTTAAAAAGAACTCCTTGCCTCTGCTTGCCGTTCACCCAGCGACTGTCGCAGGTAAGCGTTAAGGTTGGCATATGGCCAAAGCAGCAGCACCGAAGGATCCATTCCGCTGCGTTGAATGCGGATGGAGTTCCACAAAATGGGTTGGCCGTTGCGGGGAATGTCAGGCATGGGGCAGCGTTGAAGAAGTAGCTGCACCCAAGAAGCTCTCTCTTGTTGCTGGGACTGTCACAACCCCTGCTCGTCCAATCGGTGAAGTGAGCCTAGAAAAAGCTACCGCCCGATCTTCTGGAGTTTCCGAACTAGATCGCGTACTCGGTGGAGGCCTTGTCCCTGGCGCTGCAATATTGCTGGCCGGCGAACCTGGTGTTGGAAAATCTACATTGCTCTTATCTGTTGCATCCGAGAGCGCTCGAGCAGGAATTACTTCTCTTTATATCTCTGGTGAGGAATCTGCTTCTCAAGTTCGCTTGCGTGCCCAACGCCTCAATGCGATTGACCCCAATCTCTGGCTTGCAGCCGAAAATGAACTTGGTTCTGTCATCGCACAGGTTGACCAAGTAAAGCCAGAACTTTTGATCATCGATTCCATTCAAACAATCGTTAGCTCTGCAGTTGATGGAGCACCTGGTGGTGTGACACAAGTTCGAGAGATTGCCGCCGCCCTTATCCGTATCGCAAAGGAAAGAAATATCACTGTGGTTCTTGTTGGCCACGTGACAAAGGATGGTTCGATTGCTGGTCCTCGCCTTCTCGAACACCTTGTAGATGTTGTTCTCAATTTTGAAGGTGAACGTCATTCACGACTTCGTTTAATTCGTGCAATTAAAAATCGTTTTGGTGCATCCGATGAAGTTGGTTGCTTTGATATGAACGAGCAAGGCATCACAAGCCTGACAGNCCCGACTGGACTTTTTACTACGCGTCATAGCGAACCCGTTCCCGGAACATGTGTCACCGTTGCCCTCGAGGGACGGCGTCCCTTACTTGCAGAGATTCAATCTCTTGTTGGCGCNCCCGCCTCCGAATTCACAAATGCTCGTCGTGTCACATCTGGACTTGACAATGCCCGCACTGCAATGACCTTGGCTGTCCTCGAACTTCGTGCAGGTGTTCGGCTATCAGGCCGCGAAATTTATGTTGCAACAGTGGGTGGTATGAAGATGAATGAGCCATCGGCCGATCTTGCTGTCGCTCTCTCTGTAGCATCCGCCGCAAAGGGTCTGGCTCTTCCCTCTGATCTTGTTGCGATTGGTGAAGTTGGACTTGCTGGTGAAATTCGTAAGGTAAATGGAGCGCTTCAACGAATTCAAGAGGCTGCTCGCCTTGGATTTAAACGAGCACTCGTTCCAATCGGATCTGATATCAAGGTTGCTGGAATTGAAATTATGGAAGTTGGTCGGATCGAAGCGGCAATTAGCCGCGTCAAAATCGGCTGATGAATCAGAAAATCATCCTTGATTGGTTTGATAAAAACCAACGCGATCTCCCTTGGCGCAAAACAAACGCTTGGGGTGTGATGGTCAGCGAATTTATGCTGCAACAAACACCTGTTAATCGAGTTCTTCCAAAATGGATTGAGTGGATGGAACGTTGGCCTGATCCATCCTCATTAGCTTCAGCCAAGAAATCCGATGTCATCGCTGCATGGGGACGCTTGGGATATCCCAGGCGAGCAATTCGTTTACATGAGGCAGCGAAGGTAATTGCCACTGAATATAAAAATATCGTTCCGCGTGAACCTCAAATTCTTCGATCCCTGCCTGGCGTTGGTGATTACACAGCCGCTGCAATAGGTGCATTTGCATATGGGGACTCAACACTTGTTCTCGATATAAATATTCGTAGATTTTTTTCTCGAGTATATGATGGGGTCGAATCTCCTTCTTCATCACCTTCTCAATACGAACGAAGAATTCGAGAGGAACTCATTCCAGTTGATGGCGCAAAGTGGGCGGCAGCAACGATGGAATTTGGAGCACTTATTTGTACTTCGCGTTCACCGCTCTGCGAGGAGTGTCCTGTAAAAAAATCATGCGCATGGCGTGAAGCGGGCTACCCACGATCAGAGGTAAAGAGTAAGACCCAAGGGNGGCACGGTACTGATCGAAAATGCCGAGGAACAATTGTTCAAGCACTTCGAGATAATCAAAAACTTACCTCATCGGCGCTTAAGAAGTTATGGGATAACGAAGATCAAGTTGAAAAAGCTCTGAAAACACTTACTGCCGATGGTCTCATCGAGGCCACCGGCAGAAGTTTCAAACTTGCAGATTAATTAGCTGCTGGTTCTCCTGCGAGATCTTCTGGAGAATCCGGAGCCTGAGTTTTCGCGACACCTTTAAAAGTAAAGATCTCTTTCTCATCAACAGTTTCCACATCCACCAAAGTAATTTCACCTGGCTTTACATCACCAAAGAGAATCTTCTCCGAGAGGACATCTTCGATTTCACGCTGGATTGTGCGGCGCAGTGGACGAGCACCAAGAAGTGGGTCATAACCACGCTTTGCAAGAAGTGACTTTGCAGAAGGTGTGAGTTCGATTCCCATATCTTTTGCCTTGAGGCGATCATCGAGATTATGGATCATGAGATCGACAATCTGAATGATTTCCGCTTCGGACAATTGATGGAAGACAACAATGTCATCAATACGGTTGAGGAATTCTGGGCGGAAGTGGGTCTTAAGCTCATCGCTGACCTTCCCCTTCATGCGCTCATAATTTCCGAGTACATCATCTGAGTTGTGGAAGCCAAGTCCCAAACTCTTCGAGATATCGCGAGTACCGAGATTTGTTGTCATGATGATGATGGTGTTCTTGAAGTCGACAACGCGGCCTTGAGAATCTGTAAGACGCCCATCTTCCAAAACTTGCAAAAGCGAGTTAAAGATATCTGGGTGTGCCTTTTCTACCTCATCAAAGAGGACAACGGAAAATGGCTTACGACGGACTTTTTCTGTCAGCTGTCCACCTTCGTCATATCCAACATATCCTGGAGGTGCACCAAAGAGGCGAGAGGCTGTGTGCTTTTCGGAGTATTCAGACATGTCGAGTTGAATTAACGCATCATCGCTTCCAAAGAGGAATTGTGCCAACGTGCGTGAAAGTTCGGTCTTGCCAACACCAGAAGGGCCAGCGAAGATAAAGGAACCACCAGGACGCTTTGGATCTTTAAGCCCAGCACGTGTACGACGGATTGCTTGTGAGAGCGCCTTAATTGCCTGATCTTGTCCGATGACACGGCGATGCAATTCATCTTCCATGCGAAGCAAGCGTGCAGTTTCTTCCTCGGTGAGCTTGAATACTGGAATTCCGGTAGCAGTCGAGAGAACTTCAGCAATCAGTTCTTCATCTACAACAGCGGCAACATCAAGGTCGCCATCCTTCCAATTCTTTTCACGATCAGCTTTTTCGGCGATGAGATTCTTTTCCTTATCGCGAAGCGATGCTGCGCGTTCGAAGTCTTGACCATCGATTGCAGATTCCTTCTCTTTACGAGCTTCTGCGATTCGATCGTCATATTCACGAAGTTCTGGTGGAGCCGTCATGCGGCGAATGCGAAGACGAGAACCTGCCTCATCAATAAGGTCAATTGCCTTATCTGGAAGGAAACGATCGGAAACATAACGATCTGCAAGAGTCGCTGCCGCAACGATTGCATCATCAGTGATGGATACCTTGTGATGGGTTTCGTAACGATCGCGAAGTCCCTTAAGAATTTCAATCGCATGGGCAAGTGAAGGTTCGTTGACCTGAATTGGTTGGAAGCGACGCTCAAGAGCGGCATCCTTTTCAAGGTGCTTGCGATATTCATCAAGAGTTGTTGCACCGATTGTCTGCAATTCACCGCGTGCGAGCATCGGCTTCAAGATGCTTGCTGCATCAATGGCNCCTTCTGCCGCGCCTGCGCCAACGAGTGTGTGAATCTCGTCGATGAAGAGGACGATGTCTCCGCGAGTGCGGATCTCTTTCAAAACTTTCTTGAGACGCTCTTCGAAGTCACCGCGGTATCGGCTACCGGCAACAAGAGCACCGAGATCAAGTGAGTAAACCTGCTTATCGCGAAGTGTTTCAGGAATATCTCCTTTAACAATTGCTTGTGCCAAACCTTCAACGATAGCGGTCTTACCAACGCCAGGTTCACCAATAAGAACTGGGTTATTTTTTGTACGACGTGAGAGGACCTGCATAACGCGTTCAATCTCTTTTTCACGACCGATAACAGGATCGAGTTTTCCTTCACGTGCAGCCTGTGTGAGATTTCGACCAAATTGATCAAGTACCAAAGATGTTGAAGGAGTGCCTTCAGCTGGACCACTTGAAGGCGCAGCTTCTTTTCCTTGGTAACCAGAGAGAAGTTGAATAACTTGTTGGCGAACGCGATTAAGGTCGGCACCAAGTTTTACAAGAACTTGTGCAGCAACGCCTTCACCTTCGCGAATTAATCCAAGAAGAATATGTTCTGTGCCAATGTAGTTGTGGCCAAGTTGGAGAGCCTCTCGAAGTGAAAGTTCGAGAACTTTCTTTGCGCGAGGTGTAAATGGGATATGGCCTGAAGGAGCTTGTTGACCTTGACCAATAATCTCTTCCACCTGTGCGCGAACACCTTCAAGAGAAATGGTGAGTGCTTCAAGAGCTTTAGCAGCGACGCCTTCACCTTCGTGGATAAGTCCAAGAAGAATGTGCTCGGTACCGATGTAGTTGTGGTTAAGCATGCGTGCTTCTTCTTGAGCCAGCACAACAACGCGTCGGGCTCGATCGGTAAAGCGCTCGAACATGAAACTACCTCTTTCTCCTGAATCTAGGCCTAGCCTACCGAGTGCATGAGCGTGCCGGTATCCGGACTAGTAATTTGTTTAACCACAGCAGGGGGCTTCTTATGCCCGAAAAGGGGTTAAAACTAGAGAATTCTCAACATTCGAGTATTCCCCAAGGTGTTCGGCTTCACGCTCTCCNGGTCGAGGAATTCGGCCACACCGGCGTCATAGGAGCGCAGGAGTTCTTGGTAAACCTCTGGTTCCACGGGAGTTCCTTCGATGACCTCAAAACCATGCTTTCCGAAAAATTCTGTCTGAAAGGTGAGGCAGAAAATTCTCTTCACACCAAGAACTTTTGCGCGAGAAACAATCGCATCCAGCAAGCGATGTCCTATGCCAGATTTATGGAGCCGTTCAACGACGGCAACAGTACGAACTTCGGCCAGATCCTCCCACAAAATGTGAAGGGCTGCGCAACCAACAACAGTTTCCCCATCCACGGCAACAATAAATTCCTGAACACTTTCAAAAAGCGTCACAGTTTCTTTTTCAAGCATTCGACCAGGTGCGGCATATGTATCGATAATGGAGCGTATTTGTTTTACATCACTTGTCCGAGCTGGACGAATCTCAATAGACATGAAAAATTAAACCTCTTCAGGTTTTACAAGTGGAAAGAGAATTGTTTCGCGAATACCAAGACCTGTGAGTGCCATGAGCAAGCGATCAACGCCCATTCCCATTCCTCCCATAGGCGGCATCGCATATTCCATGGCGCGCAAGAAATCCTCATCCAAATTCATGGCTTCAAGATCNCCCTTTGCACCAAGTGATGCCTGTTCAACAAGACGTTCGCGCTGAATGACGGGATCAATTAATTCGGAGTATCCAGTAGCAAGTTCAAAACCTTGAACATAGAGGTCCCACTTTTCAACCAAGCCTTCAACCTCGCGATGACCGCGAACAAGTGGTGATGTATCCACAGGGAATCCGCGAACAAAGATAGGTTCGATGAGCTGACCATCAGTTACATGTTCAAAGATTTCTTCCGCTAGCTTGCCTGTAATCCACTTTGGATCAATCTTCATGCCAAGCTTTGTAGCAATCTTCTTTAGCTCGTCAAGAGAGGTCTGTGGCGTTACTTTTTCACCTACGCCATCGGAGATGAGGTCATAAAGATTTGCCTCACGCCAATTTCCGCCGAGGTCAAAAGTGGTTCCATCCTGGTGGGTTACTTGATGAGTTCCGTAGACAGCCATCGCTGCTTCTTGAACAAGGCCACGAGTGAGCTCGGCCATTGTGTCCCAGTCACCGTATGCCTGGTAGCTCTCGATCATCGCAAATTCTGGAGAGTGACTTGAGTCAGCGCCTTCATTTCGAAAGTTTCGATTTATTTCAAATACACGTTCTAGGCCACCAACAACGCAGCGCTTTAGGAATAGCTCTGGTGCAATACGAAGGAAGAGATCCATATCGTATGCATTACTGAAAGTCTTGAAGGGACGAGCAGCAGCGCCACCGTGCATCACTTGGAGCATCGGAGTCTCTACTTCTATGTATTGACGAGAATTAAATGATTCACGCAATTGGCGCATCACTGCAGGGCGAAGTCGCGCATTTACGCGGGCCTCTGGTCGAACAATCAAATCTACGTAACGCATGCGAACTCGTGTCTCTTCAGAGAGAGGCTTATGTTCAACAGGAAGAGGACGAAGTGATTTTGCAGCGAGGTTATAGGTGCTTGCGAGGATTGAAAGTTCTCCTCGCTTTGAAGTAATGACCTCTCCCGTAACAGAAACAATGTCACCTAAATCAATTTCCGATTTCCAGAGATCCAAATTCTCTTGCCCGACCTTGTCGAGTGAGAGCATCGCTTGAAGTTCAGTTCCATCGCCTTCGCGAAGAGTTGCAAAACAAAGTTTTCCGGTGTCGCGCTTAAAAATCNCTCGGCCGCTCACNCTTTCAACAATTCCTGTTGAAACATCAATATCAAGGCCAGCATGACGTTCGCGAATTTCCGAGAGAGATGCCGTGCGGGGCACAGCTACTGGATAAGCCTCAGATCCTCGAGCCACAATCGCGGCACGCTTTTCGCGGCGGATGCGAAGTTGTTCGGGCAGGTCGTCTTCTGGAATCTGGCTCATAGTGCACCGATTCTACCTGTTGCCGATACTAGTTATTGCGTTCGTGAATGAGGCGAAGGCCGATAAGTGTCAGATCTTCCTCGTGGAAATCAATAGTTTGCGCCACTCCCATAACAAGTGGAGCAAGTCCCCCAGTTGCAATAACAGTTACTTCGCCTGTGTTTGGATAGAGCTCATCAAGTTCTTCGATGATTCGATGTACCAAGCCATCAACCTGCCCTNCAAAACCGTAAATGGTTCCGGATTGAAGCGCTTCAACGGTGTTCTTTCCGATAACTGACTTCGGCTTTATTAATTCAATCTTTCGAAGTTGGGCTGCTCGAGCGGCGAGNGCATCGACAGATATTTCGATTCCTGGCGCAAGAGCTCCGCCAAGAAACTCACCTTTTGGCGAAACAACATCCAGATTTGTAGAGGTTCCAAAATCCACCACAATGCATGGTCCGTCCTCGCCATACAAAGTGTGCGCAGCAAGGGNATTAACAATGCGATCTGCGCCAATCTCCTTTGGGTTATCAACGAGAAGAGGCACTCCTGTTTTAACACCTGGTTCAACGATGGTCGTTGGGATTGTTGAAAAGTATCGCGTAATCATCGTACGAATTTCACGAAGTGTGGCAGGGACTGTGGAGCAAACAGAAAGCCCTGTAATTTCAAATCCTTCAATGAGCGAACGATATTGAAGCCACAGTTCATCAGCAGTATCTCGTGGGTCTGTCTTAACTCGCCATGAGCGAGCGAGGGAGTCGCCATCAAATACTCCAAGAACGGTATTTGTGTTTCCTACATCGATTGTTAAAAGCATTTTCTACCTTCCCTGCTCTGTGAAATCTAATCCGATATCCAAGACCGGAGCAGAATGAGTCAACGCTCCAATAGCTAAGTAATCAACGCCGGTTGATGCATACGCCTTTGCATTCTCAATCGAAAGGCCGCCCGATGATTCAAGTTTTGTTCTTCCTCCAGCAATCTCCACCGCTTCGCGTGTTTGCTGCACAGACATGTTGTCGAGAAGTACGAGGTCAGCACCTGCGGCGAGAACTTCTTTAAGTTGTTCCAATGTATCCACTTCGACTTCAACAGATACATCTGGGTACTTTGCGCGAACTGACTCGAAAGCGGCACGGATTCCACCTGCAGCAAGAATGTGATTATCTTTGATGAGCGCCGCATCAGAAAGCGAAATCCGATGATTTACTCCGCCACCCATACGGACTGCAAACTTTTCAAGGTTTCGAAGAAGTGGAGTTGTCTTTCGAGTATCGCGAATTTTCGTCGATGTACCGGCTACCTCTAAAACCCACCGTCTTGTAAGCGATGCAATTCCGGATAAGTGCCCAAGAAAATTGAGCGCCGAACGCTCTGCAAGCAGCAACTTCTGCGTATTTCCCTTCGCAGAAATAATGACTTGGCCTTCTTCTACCGTTTCTCCATCAGAAATATGGATGATGTATTCGGTAATCTCGCAAACTTCAAGAACAGCTGCCGCCACAAGAACACCGGCCACTACTCCCGTCTTGCGGGCGCGAAATTGCGCCGAACTTTCCTGCGAAGTTGGAATAGTTGAATCAGAAGTCAGATCAACCCCACCATTGAGATCTTCGGTGATTGTACGGCGAGCAAGGTCTTCAATAGAAAGAGCATCTAGACCTTCAACAGTAATTGCTTTTGTGAGTGTTGGGCTCAGCATTAGTTTTTTNCCTCTATCTCTGTGGTGCTCCATTCAGCATTAACGCCAAATTTTTGAATGATTCGCTTCTTCCACAATTCGGAAGTATCCGGGTAATCACTTCTCCAGTGAGAGCCACGACTTTCAGTGCGCAAAAGAGCGCTCCTCACGATTGCAGTCGCCAAGAGATAGAGGTTAGAAACCTCCCACGCCTCAATGCACGGCTGCGTTGATCGCCTTTTGCCAAGTTGCTCAAGCTGAGCGAGGGTTTCTTTTAGTGAACTTTCGGAACGAAGAACACCTGCTCCTTCAGTCATTGAAAGTTGAAGCGAAAGTCGTACTGCAGGATCAATCAACAAACTCTCTTCACTTCGCTTTACCGGTACCCCTTTTGATGGGAGATTTTTAGAAATATCTTCCGCAATCGCTGCGCCAAAAACTAGGCCCTCAAGAAGTGAATTTGAAGCCAATCGGTTTGCACCATGCGCTCCTGTACACGCTGTTTCACCGCATGCATAAAGACCTGAAACACTCGTCCTACCCTGCAAATCTACAAGAACACCGCCAGAAGCGTAGTGAGATGCTGGGGCGACTGGAATCAATTGAACACGTGGATCTATTCCGTTTTCGATACAAGAATGAAATATTGTTGGAAAGCGTTCTGGAAAGTCATGAAGATGTGTTGCATCAAGCCAGACATGTGGAACATTTGCCATCTTCATTTGATTGAAAATTTCTTTTGCAACGATATCGCGCGGAGCTAATTCCGCGAGTTCGTGCTTACCAACCATAAATCTTTCGCCCTTATGATTGAGCAAGAGAGCTCCTTCACCACGAACTGCTTCGCTAATCAGTGGCTGTTGTCCTCCACTTCCAGCAGGATTGTCACGCCACAAAACTGTCGGGTGGAATTGAATAAATTCAACATCTGCTACCTCAGCACCTGCTCGTAGGGCCATTGCAACGCCATCACCTGTTGATACAGAGGGATTTGTGGTTTGTGAATAAACCTGACCGAGTCCACCCGTTGCAATGACAACTGCCCGAGCAAGGGCTTGCCCAACTCCATCGCGACTTCCTTCACCGATAACGTGGACGGTAACACCGCAGACTTTCCCTGATTCATCTTGGAGAGCATCGATAACAAGCGCGTGCTCAATGACTTCGATGCCCTTATCGTCGTTAACCGCGGCGAGGAGNGCGCGAGAAATTTCTGCACCGGTTGCATCTCCGCCAGCATGCAAAATGCGATTTCTATGGTGGCCGCCTTCTCGGGTGAGATCAATTTCCCCGGAGGAAGACTTATCAAAGACTGCACCACGTGCAATTAATTTACGAACTGCTTCAGGTCCTTGTGTAACAAGAACATTGACAGCTTCGGCATCACACAACCCAGCACCTGCAACCAATGTATCAACCTTGTGTTGATCAGGAGAATCGCCTGGACCAAGAGCTGCTGCAATACCGCCTTGTGCCCATTTTGTTGAACCTTCATCAATCTTTGCTTTTGTAACAAGAAGAACTGAAAGATTGGCTGCACGCAAATTAAGGGCAGTTGTTAAACCAGCTACACCAGATCCAATAACGATGACATCGGCTTCAACGCTCCACCCAGGATTTGCAGCAAGTAGCTTCATGGGGAGACCTTTTGTGTTTGTTGCTGTGGAGCCATGGGCATATTGTCGAGTAAACGAACTCCATTTACCCAACCGGCCACAATTGCACGGCCCTTTCGCGGACTTGTTGCTGGTTCGAAATTATCTTCATTGATAATTTCAGCGTAGTCGAGGGTAAAGCTTGGTTCTGAGGCCAAGACATCGTGCAGTCGATCGCGAGCTGAATCCACCGAACGCTCATGCGTTGCTTGTTTGAGTGCCCGAGAGATAATCAGTGCAGACTTTCGGTCATCTCTATTGAGACGGATATTTCGCGACGATAGTGCCAATCCATCGATATCTCGGATAAGTGGGGCACCAATAATTTCAATAGGGAGCCCCGAAGCCTTAACCCATTTTTTAATAATGAAAAGTTGTTGAAAGTCTTTCTCGCCAAAGATGGCCCAGCCTGGCTGTACCTTGCGAAAAAGTCGGTCCACAACCGTTAAGACCCCATCAAAATGTCCCGCGCGGCCTTCTCCCTCGTATTTCATTCCCAAATCACCAGCGCTAATTTTCTCAACGGAACCGGGGTAAATCTCTTCATATGAAGGCGTCCACACTTCGGTTGCTCCGGCAGAATGTGCTGCGGCAATATCTCCATCCATGTCTCTCGGATAGTTTTTAAGATCATCAGAGTTTTCAAATTGAAGGGGATTAACAAAGACACTCACAACAACATTTTGTGAAAAGCTTTTAGCGATTTCAATTAAAGATAAATGCCCAGCATGAAGCGCTCCCATGGTTGGGACAAATGCTTTATCGAGCTCCATTTATGGCTCCAGTCCTTTCAGGTACCGGGCTAACAAAGAAATTCTACTACGGCTCCTTTGCCTGGAATATACGCAGCCGGATCAATCTCCAACCATGGTTGAAGCACAAATGCACGCTCGTGCGCACGAGGATGAGGGAGAGTGAGAAATTCCGATTCTTGCTCGACATCATCGGCAGTTATCAAATCAAGATCAAGAGTTCGCGCACCCCATCTGACTTCACGTACACGACCAGCCTCATTTTCAATTTCGTTCAACTTTTGTAGAAACTCTTCCGGGGAAAAATTTGCTGACGCGATGAGGACTGCGTTGATGTAATCCGGCTGCTCAGGTCCGCCAACAGGAGCAGTTTCATAGAAAGAGGAAACTGCCTCAATTGTTGAAATGAGACGGATTGATTCGATAGCTCTTTGCAAGATGTCGTGGCGATTCCCAAGATTTGAGCCGAGAGAAACTACAAATTTCACTGACGTCGGCGTTCGATTTCAATTGCAATGTCAGAGAGTGAAACTCCAACATCTGCATCAGGTTTATGAAGCTTGACCGTAATTGAAAGTATCTGTAAAAATTCTGCAAGCAATCGTGATGCAATACGTTCTGCAACGGCTTCAATCAGATTACACGGTTCGCCGGTTAGCTCCTCATGCGCGATTCGAGCTATTTGTGAATAGTCAACAGAATCTGAAAGTTCATCACTTATTCCTGCATTATAAAGATCTAGGTCTACGACAAGGTCCACAGAGAATTTCTGACCCTCTTTTCGCTCATTTTCATAAACGCCATGAAAAGCAAAAGCTGAAATGCCTGTGAGGTAAATGCGATCCATTTACTTCCCCATTCGATTCATTACGGCTATTGCATCTTTGTGAGGCTTAACGGAATGTGTTCGCACAGCCCAAACTTTATGGCGTGCCATTTCAGAAGTCACGGCGATGGAGGCTGCCTCGCGCTCATCCGGGCTATCTGCCTTTGTTATATCTCCGAGAAAGCGCTTTCTTGATGCGCCAATCAAAAGTGGATACCCCAACAATTGAAGGCGATCAATATTTTGTAGAAGGGCCCAATTGTGTTCAGAATCTTTTGCAAAGCCGATTCCTGGATCCAAAATTATCCGCTCGGGGTCGACACCTGCTTTAAGAAGATCTTCGACGCGGGCTTCTAGCTCCTCGCGAACTTCTCGAACGACATCCTTATAAATCGCCAGTTTCTGCATTTCTGTTGAGTGCCCCCGCCAGTGCATAGCAACATATTGAACTGAAGAATTTTTTGCAATCACCTTTGCCATCGTCGAATCTGCTAGTCCCCCGCTGACATCATTCACGATAGTTGCGCCAGCCCCAATTGCTGCTTGGGCCACTTCAGATCGCATTGTGTCAATCGAAAGTGGAATTCCGAGAGGCTGTAATTCTGTGATGACGGGAATAACGCGGTTGAGCTCCTCATCGACGGAAATTCTTTCGGCACCGGGACGAGTGGATTCTCCCCCGATATCAATAATATCGACACCTTCGGAGATCATTTCTCGAGCGCGATTGAGTGCATCTTCAAATTCGTAATGCCTTCCGCCATCTGCGAAAGAGTCAGGAGTGATATTGAGAATCCCCATGACTAGGGTTGATTCATTCTCCATATTATTTTTTGAGAGTTGTAATGAGTGCCATTGCTTCGGCACGAGTGGCTGGATTACGAAGATGGCCACGAACAGCAGATGTTGTCGTTCGAGCTTCAGACTTTCTGACTCCGCGCATCGACATGCATAAATGCTCGCAATCAATAACAACAATCACGCCGGCTGGTTCCAGTACCTCGACCATTGCATCGGCTATTTGAGTCGTCAATCTTTCTTGAACTTGCGGGCGACGTGAATACATATCAACAAGACGCGCCAACTTTGATAATCCAGTGATGCGCCCGCTTGAACCCGGGATATAGCCAATATGCGCAACTCCATGGAAGGGAGTTAGGTGATGTTCGCAATGTGAAAATACTTCAATGTCTCGGACAATGACTAGCTCTGAATGCCCAAGATCAAAAGTTGTTGTAAGAACATCTTCGGGACTTTGCCACAGTCCTTCAAAATTTTCTTTCATCGCGCGAGCTACTCGCTTTGGAGTATCTCGAAGTCCATCTCTGTTCGGGTCTTCACCCATCGCAAGAAGAAGTTCTGTTACTGCTCGCTCTGCGCGTTCGGCATCAAAAGCTGCTTTGGCCCGTCCATCGTGTGGGCCCATAGCAACTTCATTGATGTCGTGATCATTCACTTGCTGGCGCTGCCTTCTTGCGAGTCTTTCGAACCGGCTTTTCTTCCGATGAAGTTGCTTCCTTTGCCTTTGCGGCAACAGGTGGCTTTGTAGATGGAATACGAAGTGGAGATCCTGTCCAAGCCGGACGTGAATTCACTTTACGCACTTTCTTAAACAATTCTTCAATCTCATCCTTCAAAAGAGTTTCCTTCTCAAGGAGAGCAACGACGAGTTCATCGAGAATGTCGCGATTTGCAACCAAGATGTCATAAGCCTCTTGATGTGCATTTTGAATCATCTTACGTATTTCTTCATCGATAATTCCAGCAACTTCTTCGGAATAGTCGCGCTGATGTCCATAATCTCGGCCCATAAATGGTTCTGAATCGCTAGAACCTAGCTTTATTGCACCAAGCTTCTCTGTCATTCCATATTGGGTGACCATCGAGCGAGCAAGACTTGTGGCCTTCTCAATATCATTTCCAGCACCCGTTGTTGGGTCATGGAAGATTAATTCTTCAGCTGCGCGACCACCCAATGAATATGCCAATTGATCGAGCATCTCATTACGAGTTGTTGCATAACGATCTTCATCTGGGAGAACCATCGTGTAACCAAGTGCGCGACCCCGCGGCATGATCGTGATTTTATGAACAGGATCGGTATGAGGCAGTGCGTGCGCAACGAGCGCATGTCCGCCCTCGTGATACGCGGTAATGAGACGTTCTTCTTCAGTCATCAATCGACTCTTACGCTGCGGTCCTGCCATCACGCGATCAATGGATTCATCCATAGCTTCGACGGTAATGATCTTTGCATTTTCTCGAGCCGTGAGAAGTGCTGCCTCGTTGAGAACATTTGCAAGGTCAGCGCCTGTAAATCCAGGAGTGCGCTTTGCAAAATCTTCTAAATTCACCGCCTTTGCAAGCGGCTTTCCCTTTGCATGTACCTTCAAGATGGCAGCGCGTCCCTTAAGGTCGGGGCGATCAACAGGAATCTGTCGATCAAATCGACCAGGACGTAGAAGCGCCGGATCCAAAACATCTGGGCGGTTTGTAGCGGCAATTAAAATCACTTGGCCGTTTCCATCAAAGCCATCCATCTCAACAAGAAGTTGATTGAGTGTTTGTTCACGTTCATCGTGACCTCCACCCATGCCTGCGCCGCGTTGGCGACCAACAGCATCAATTTCGTCGACGAAAATAATTGCAGGAGCATTTTCTTTTGCCTGATTGAACAAATCGCGAACACGGGCAGCGCCAACGCCGACAAACATTTCCACGAATTCAGAACCAGAGATGGAATAAAAAGGAACACTGGCTTCGCCGGCTACGGCACGAGCGAGAAGTGTCTTTCCTGTTCCCGGAGGGCCGTACAGCAAAATTCCTTTCGGAATCTTTGCACCCATATCTTGATACTTCTGTGGTTCTTTTAGAAAATCTTTAATCTCTTCAAGTTCTGCGACAGCTTCATCGGCACCTGCCACATCGGCAAAGGTATTCTTTGGAAGCTCTTTATTGTGCATTTTTGCACGAGACTTACCAAAGCTAAATACCTTGTTTCCGCCTCCGGCATTTCCCATCATCAACATCAACAAGAAGCCGATGAGCAGAATAGGGCCAAAGCTATAGAGAAGTGTTGCTAAAAATGAGGATGTGGCAATCTTTACATTCCACGACTTGGGTGGAGGATTGCTTGTAAGAAGTTCAACAATTTGAGGCTCTTGGTTTGCTACATAATTTGCCTCAAGATGTGATGATCCCTTAACAAAATTTCCAGGAAGAAGTACTACTTGAATCTTTTGCTGGCGATCGACAATGAGGGCAGATTCAACCTTGTTTGCTGAAATATCAGCCAAAATGGTTGAAGTGTCTACTTTGACATATGTCGCGCCAGAATTAGAGAGTCGTCCAAAGAAAGTAACTACGACAAGTCCAACGACGATCCAGAAAAGTGGGCCGCGCATCCATTTACGGATCTTGTTCTTTGGTGCTTTCATCTTCTTGAGAGGTTCCATTTGGCTCATGAATACACGTGCTTTGCTAAAACGCCAATGAAATCAAGATTGCGATACTTCTCGTTGTAATCAAGGCCATAGCCAACAACGAAATCTTTTGGAATATCAAAGCCAACGTATTTAACATCGACATCTACTTTTGCTGCTTCAGGTTTGCGAAGCATCGTCAAAATTTCTACTGACTTTGTGCCACGGGATTCGAGATTTGATTTGAGCCAGGCGAGTGTTAAACCAGTATCAACAATATCTTCAACAATGAGAACTTCGCGATTTGTGATATCTCGATCAAGATCTTTGAGAATTCGGACAACNCCGCTGGACTTTGTTCCGGAACCGTAAGATGAAACAGCCATCCAATCAGTTTCAATGTGACGATTAAGTGCCCGTGCAAAATCAGCCATTGTCATCACTGCGCCTTTGAGAATTCCGATTAAGAGAATCTCGCGACCCTCGTAATCTTTCTCCACTTGTCGTGCTAATTCTGCAAGACGTGCATGAATTTCATCTTGAGTGACGACTACGCGTTCGATATCGCTGCCTGCTGTTGCCAGATCCACGGCGCTCCCTTTACTTGTCCTATTACTAGCTCTGCTGTGAGAGCGAAAGTCTGCCCGAAATTCTCTCTACCTTCACACCNCCTGGTAAAGATGTGGCTCCCTGACCGTGCCAGGCTGTGATGAGGGCCTCAATAGGCTCAATATGGTCATATGTCAGGCTGCCGACTGGGGATCCAGCCCGATAGATCAGGGCTCGAAGCGCCCGAACTCTGATGGCCTTGGGCAGGGTTGAAAGGGCTTGGACATCCAGGGGATCGGAGCTCTCGATAAATTCTTCTGCCAATTCATCAAGAGCATCTGCATCCTCACGCAAAATTCGTGAACTCCGCGCTAGTGCATCGCTGATTCCAGGTCCTAAATCTCTTTCCATCGCCGGCAAAATATTTTTACGAACTCTTACGCGAGTAAATTGAAGATCCTCATTATGTGGGTCCTTCCAAGGTTCAATTCCATTTTCTTGACAGACCAACTCCGTTGTCGCGCGAATAATCTTTAGAAAGGGGCGAATATAAATTCCATGTACTTCTGCAATTCCAGAAAGTGAACGCGTGCCTGATCCTCTGGCCAATCCAAGAAGGACACTTTCTGCAAGATCATTCTCGGTATGTCCAAGAAAAAAAATCTTTGATTGATACTTTTTAGCAACATCATCAAATGCGGCATATCGTGCTCGACGAGCTGATGCTTCAATTCCATCTGTGATATCAACTGCCACCTGAATTTTTTCGACCTTCGCAAAACCAATCTTCAGAAGTTTTTCCNCCGTCTGCGCTGCCACAATTTCTGAACGCTCTTGAAGTCCGTGGTCAATCACAACAGGGATTACTTCACGATCGCCTGCCTCAAGAAGTGTTGCAATCGCTAGAGAGATTGAGTCAGCACCGCCGGATACACCAAGCAGGATTGTGCCGGTACTTTTTTCAATCCACGGGCGAACAGCTTGACGTGCAATCAGTGTCGCCTTCATGCGGCAATCCTAATCAAGAATTATTAAACGCGGCCACCTGATGGCATAAGTCCCTTGATGCTGTAAATATCTGAAAACTTTAAGCCTGTCTTTGTGGAGTTTGCTTCCCACATCTTTCCATTTCCAGCATAAATAGTGATGTGGTGGATATTTTGTACGGAGCCATCATAAGAATAGAAAAGTAGGTCTCCTGGAATTAATTGGCTCAGGGGCNCCCGCTGTGTGTCAACAAAGTACAACGCGGCATTCAATCGAGACCAGTTCGGATAACCCAAGCCTGCTGCCTTGTAAGCGGCATAAACAAGGCCGGAGCAATCAAAACTATTTGGACCTTGTGCACCCCACACATATGGCTTGTGCGCAAGAACTTGTTTGGAAGCAAATGCGACTGCTGCTGCGCGAATTGAATCAGTCGAGCGAATTGTTGAACGGCCCTTAAATGTGCCGCCCCAGACTCGATATTGTCCTGGAGTTACCGCTGCCTTCGCAGCGCTTGCTTCCTCAAGGAGAGCAAGTTGGCGCTGTTGTTCAAGAGGGATTCGAACATTTCTAGCACTTGCTAACTCTTTCGCCAATTGGTTTTGAACAGAACGCAAACGATCAACTTCTTTTTGTTGAATTGCTTTTGATTCATCGGCGGCTTTTTTTGTAGCTGCAACTTTATCCGTTGCAACCGCCTGTGCAGCCTTTGTCCGATCTGCTTCTACCTTTGCAGCTTGGGCAACAATCGATGCTGCCTTAAAACGAGCTAGCGCTGCGGAGTTATTTGCTCCGAGTGAGTTGAGTGTGGAAAGTCGATCCATAAGATCTTGGGGTCCGCTTGCGTGGAGAACTGATTCGAGATCGGTAAATCCACCACCCATGATGTAAGCATTTTGTGCCATGCGACCAATTGTTTTATTCGCCTGATTTACCGAAGCTTGTGCAAGTGCATAGTGAGCGGCGGCGGTATTTGCTTGCTTTGTCGCAATGATCAAATCGGCTTGAGCTTTTTTGTACTTTGCTGCAGCAGCATCAGCGATAGATGTGAGCTGGCGAAGNGTTTGGGTTGCAGAATTTAATTTTGATTGAGCCGCAGATGCCGCTTTTGCCTTTACTGCTTCCGCAGCCTTTGCAGCATCAATTTGTGCCTGGGTAGGCGCCGGCGTCTTTGCATAAGCAACTTCAGGGGCGGAGGAGATGACAAGTAGCGCAACGAGTGCTGCGACATGGTTCTTGCGAAATGACACTTCTCTCCTCCATTACCGTCGGACTTAGGGGAATCGGCGATAACTCAGTAATAAAGGGTAAAGGTTGAACCTCATAAATCTATGAGATTGCCTCTCAGATTGGGATTGTGTCTCTAGCTTGCTACATCTCGGCGCTTGAAAAGAACTGTGGCAGCGCCACCAAAGATCAACAAGTACACAGCCGAGACCACAAGTCCTCGTTGATAACTAAAGATCTTCGCACCACCTGCAGAAACTGCTGAAAGTGCGTTTCCAGGNAACCATTTCGTTGCGCTTGAAAGAACGGCGCTCAAAATATTTTCTAAGACCATAAACCAAAGCAAAGAGATTGAAATTGCAGACATTGGGGATTTTAAAATAATGCCGAGTGACATTCCCACTAAGCCGTACCCAATTGTTCCCAAAAGCATATTTCCAAAAGTTTTGAGGAAACCAGAAATTGCTGCACTCGACATCCACAGCTTTGTATCAACGCTTCCGTGGCTTGATTCAAGATAAGAAAGTGAAATATTAACGGCAGCCGCAACAAGGGTTAAAAGAGCGGAAAATATCGTCATTGCAAGAAATTTTCCGGCAAGCAATTTCATTCGCGATGGTTGGCGTACCAATAAATTTCGAAGGGTTCCGTATGTGTATTCATTAGAGCTTTGGCTTGCAAAAACTGTCAGAGCAATTAAACCAATAAATAAACCCATCAGTGAAAAGCTGTAATAACCACCATCGGATTTAGACATTGATGCAACGCTCTGAACCATTTCACGTCCACGAGGTCGATTTGATGAAGTACCAAGTCGAAGAAAAATAAGAGAGGNAAATAGCGTGGAAAGGGCCGCAACGATTGAAAAAGTCACCAATGTAAGACTTGGTCGCTTCATTTTGCGAAGTTCAGCTTTAACGACATTGAACATGCTTATTCCCCCGTCATTTCAAAGAATGTCTCTTCCAAAGTTGGTTGTTGAGTAGAGATGCTTGACAAAGTGATTCCAGCTTCAAAAGCAGCACGGTTAAATGTCGCGCCAAATTCAGGGCCCACAGGAATTTGTACAGCTCCATTTTCTACAACAGGTTCATAACCAAAGTTCTTCGCCATTTCAACCAATTTATTAAGGTCTACTAAATATTCTGGCTTGACAGTTGTGATTGCTTTTTGTCGACCAAGAAGTTCTTGAGTTCGCCCACTAAAAAGTACTTTTCCTTTTCGAAGCATGACTAAATATTCAGAGATCATTTCTAGTTCAGCAAGTATGTGTGAGGAGACAAAGACGCTTGTTCCACCATCTGCAAGTTCCTTGATGAGCTCACGAATTTCTTGGATACCGCTAGGGTCTAAACCATTTGTGGGTTCATCCAAAATGAGTAATTGTGGATTTGGTAGAAGGGCTGCTGCAATTCCAAGACGCTGTTTCATTCCTAAGGAATATGTCTTAAATTTTGAATTTCCACGTTGACCAAGTCCTACTTTTTCAAGCAATACATCGACGCGGCTATGAGAAAAACCCCCTAAATCGGCAAGAACTTTTAGATTTTCTCTTCCTGAGAGCATTGGGTAAAAAGCTGGACCTTCAATCATCGCTCCAACTTTTGAAAGATATTTTTCTGGCGAGCCGATGTCCTCGCCAAGAACTTTTCCACTGCCGCCTGAGGGTGTGATTAATCCGAGCAACATTCGAATTGTTGTTGTCTTTCCCGATCCATTTGGACCAACAAACCCGCAGACCGATCCAAGAGGAACGTCAAAGGTTGCATGGGAAACAGCGGTTTGATCCCCATAAATTTTTGAGAGATCTTGAACTGAAATAGCTAGTGGCGGCATACGGGCACCATAACAGGCGGCTCTGAGAAAGAGTTCTCAGAAATGTGGATAGCTACTTAGAGAAAGACGCCTGCTACCAAGAGAAGCGAGTAGACGCTTAAATAGGTAATCGNCCATTGGAAAAGCTTGCCCGCCGATTTCTCTGATTCGTGAGTGTTGAGCTTTATGAGCTGTTGGCTAAATCCAAATGCAAGAGCAATCGTCACAATCCAAATCCAGAGCGAGAAGNGCGCACTCCAAACAACTGCGAGAGATGTAATCACCATCCCGGTCGTGTGGAACCACATCTGCATCTGTACATTTTTAATGGAAGCAACAACGGGCAACATAGGAATTCCTGCAGCCTCGTAATCATCACGATACTTAATTGCAAGTGCCCAGAAATGCGGAGGTGTCCAGAAGAAGATAAGTAGGAAGAAATACCAAGCAGTTGCGGAAAGAGAGTTTGTTACAGCGGCCCAGCCAATAAGAACAGGCATGCATCCTGCGATGCCGCCCCAGACAATATTTTGCGATGTGCGACGCTTCAAGCCGATTGTGTATCCCACAACATAAAAAAGAATGGCCGCGAGGGTTAAGTATGTTGCAAGGGGNGTTGTCCAGATCCAAAATATTGCAAGTGAAATTATGGAAAGAGCTGTCGCAAATAAAGTTGCTGCGCGAACAGATACTGCACCTGAGGCAAGCGGCCGTTTTGCGGTGCGCTTCATTAATTTATCCGAATCAACTTCAATAACCATATTGAATGCATTTGAAGCACCTGCTGCAAGAGTTCCACCGATAAGTGTTGCAACAGTGATACTTAAACCAGGAACTCCATCTGAGGCCAAAAAGAGCGCAGGAAGAGTTGTGACAAGAAGGAGTTCGACAACTCGAAGCTTCATGAGCGCTATATACGGCGCAATAGGGGAGCTCTTTTTCGTTGTACTCACTCGCGAACCCTACCCCTACGGTTAATCGTTCACTGGAACGACGGTTGTATCGGTTGCTGGGGCAATCGGAGCAGCGCCTGGGGCGGGTTTTGCAATGGTCGCAAGCAATTTATCTATGGCTATTCGGGCACTTTGACGCACGCTCTCGCGATTGGGAAGGCGATCGGCAATAACTGCAAATACATAATCGCTCTCGCCTACGTTCACATAACCTGCGAGACTGACGGTTGTATTAATCCATCCTGTCTTTGCCTTAACAAGTCCAACAGCGGTTGGGGCATCTTTTGTAAAACGATTTTTCAAAGTACCTGAGACGCCGGCAAGTGGAAGGCCCGCATAAATTGTTTCCAGTGATGGTTCACTCTTAATCTTGACGAGAAGTTCTGCGATTGTCCGAGCAGATATGCGCGTCTCGTGAGATAAACCTGCTCCATCTTTCACGACAAGCCCTGGTGCTGAAACATTCAGCTCGGTGAAAAGTTTTTCGAAAGATTGCTGTATGCCTGCAGAGTCGGCAGGAAAGCCTTGGCTCTTTGCTGCCATAAAGGCCATGCGAGCGGCAAGTAAGTTATCGCTCCACAAAAGTGTGAATTCTATTATCGAACTCAACTTTGGTGAGGTTACTTTTGCGATAGGACTTTCAGAAACTGGCGCATCCGCCACAAGGTGTGGATAAATCTTGACTCTGCCCTTATAGAAACGTTGAAGGGCTTGGATATCTTGATAATAAATATTTTTGTACTGGAGTGAAATTGCCTTTATGTGAGGTTGCTTTGCAAGAGCCTTGTTAATTAAATATGGAAGATAAGCGCGGTGATATTTACTTGCCTCTAGTTGGCTTGTTGTGAGCCAAGGATCGCCTTCGCCAACCAAGAGGAATTTATTTCCTTTATCGGTTGCATAAAGATTTGTGTTAAATGTTTTATCCGCACCGAATGTTTTCAAAGCATCAGTTGTAGAAACCAATTTGAGCACGGAGGCTGGTGCGCGCGTAACATCAGGATTACTTTCGTAAACAATTTCATTGCTCTTTGGATCCAAAACAATAATTCCTGGGTCATTTAAGACAGATTGCTTTGTGAGGGAGAGAAAGGAGGNAGGGAGAGTAACTGCGTAGGAAGGAGTGAAGCTTGTTCCAAGCACTGAAAGTGCAATCAATGGGATTAATAGGCGCGTCAACTTCACGGGGAGATTATGCCTTCAATTTTTGGAATCGACCCTGTGAAATCGCTGCGCCAAAAACCACGACAATGGCACCCAGCGGTTGATTCCATGTGATGTTTTCGCCTTTGAAGAGCCATCCCACAAAAACAGCAACAACTGGCGTCACATATGTCACCGTGCTTGCAATGGAGCTTCCTGCAGAAGCAATTATTGAAAAATTCCAGATATAGGCAAATCCCGTTCCAATAGCTCCAAGAGCAAGCATCGCAAGAAGTGGTGCAGGACGATACTGATCTTTTGCAATTCCGTCGTACAAGTAAAGAGGAAGAAGGGTTATCGCTGCAAGGCAGATCTGCATTGTTGCGGCCGCTTCGGGTTTTAATCCAAGAGGGATGACGAACTTTTTTGTGAACGGGAATGAGATTCCGTAACAGGTTACTGCCGCAAGCAAGGCAATAATGCCCACAATATTATTGTGGCCGAGTCCTCTCCAGACGCCAAGAACTGTCAATACTCCAAGACCGCCTGTAAGAAGTCCGATTAATTGGAATCCCTTTGGTCTCTCGTCTCTAAATGCAATCAATATGACGATGAGGGTTGCAAGAGGCGTCGTTGCATTAATAATTCCTGCTAAAACTGATGTAACTCGTACTTCGGCATATGCAAACAAAATGCCCGGAATGATATTGAGAGTTAGGGCAACAAACCAAAGTTTGAGCCAGATGTGACGTTCGCGAGGAAGTGAAATCTTTCGAGCTTTTGCATATATCAACAAGGTGATCGCCCCAAGAGCACAACGACCAAAAGCGACCCCAAATGGTGTTAAGAATTCGAGCCCCATTTTAATAAATAGGAATGAGCAACCCCAAACTGTTCCAAGCGCCAGATATGCAGGAAGCCAATTCTTATTTTTCATTTTTCAGATTGACCTCCGAAGCATCTAGAGTAACGCCATGACTGAAGCGGTTATTGGGCCGGGTGAGTTCTACCCCGTTGTTGGCGTAGGTCCTCATCCTAAACCATGGCCTACTGAAGACCACTTTGAACCAGAGCTTTTGGAGAATGGCGACCGCAGGAATGTTCTCGACCATTACCGTTATTGGAAAGTCGAAGCAATCGTTGCCGACCTTGATACAAAGCGCCATGACTTACAAATTGCCATTGAAAATTGGCAGCATGATCTAAATATTGGTTCAATTGTTCGCACTGCAAATGCATTTAATGTCAGCAAAGTACATATCGTTGGAAAGCGCGATTGGAATAAGCGCGGCGCGATGGTTACAGATCNCTATCTCCACGTATTGCATCATCCAACTGTTGCAGATTTTAAAAAGTGGTGTGATGAAAATTCTGTACCAATTGTTGGAATAGATAATCTTCCAATTTCAAAGGAACTCGAGAAGAGCAAACTTCCTCAAAAATGTGTAATGTTTTTTGGACAAGAGGGTGCAGGAATGTCTGATGAAGGAGTTTCTGTCTGTACTGAAGTTCTAGCAATTCGCCAATATGGGTCGACACGTTCCATGAACGCATCAGCTGCCGGTGCAATCGCCATGTACGCATGGGCGATGCAGCACCTTAATAATTAATCTTCGATAATCTCAATCACAGAAGCGATTCGACGTTCAATTTCCTCTGCTTCAACTTCACGTCCAAGAATGCGAAGAACTCCGGCAATTTTCTTTTCAATTTCTACAATAAATTCAAAGTCTTTCCACTCTGACTCCGTTGTTACGTCGAGAACTCGTTGCAAAGTTTCAAAACCTTCTTGTGGGCGGCCACAAAGAACTTGTGCTTTACCGAGTTCAAGCAGTGAATAAGTCTCTCGGCGATGATCGTGGGCAGTAACAAAGACATCTAAAGATTTTTGAGCTGAAGCGAGCGCAGCTTCTCCATCACCAAGTTCTGTGTGGCAATGTGCAATCTTCTGATCGCATCGAGCAACGTTTATTACTTCCTTTAGATTCTTAAAAAGTGCACGGGCTTCTGTAAATGCATCAAGGGCTTCTTCATGTTCGCCAAGCTCGCGATGGGCACACCCAATAAGGTGAAGATCATTTGCTGCGCCAGAATCATTTCCGTCGACAAGGTGTTCTTGTACGCAATCGCGCATACATTCGATCGTCTTTCGAAATTCCTTGGAACCAAACCACCACTCACCCAAGGTGCACGCTAAATCAATAGCAATCGGAGATTTGGACTCGCGAAGAAGCTCAACTGCTTTGCTCATTGCATGTGCAGCTTCTCCCATGCGTTTGAGCTGGTTGAGGTTGTATCCAATTGCTGAATATGCCTGTGCGAGTCCATCCATCGCTGCGCCTGGATCCAGTTCTGTATAAATATCTCGCGCTGTTTCAGCCAGAGCAAGGGCCTCGTCGTATTGACCGCGGGCGTAGATGCGCGCGCTTAATTCGTAATAGGTATTGGCTCGATCCAGACCGCTTGTTTCAGGGATGCGCTCCCACAGCATTTCCTCAGTAACAATATCTGTGGAGTCTTCTGACTCCATATCGTCATCGCTCATAGCCGCCACACTAGCAAAATCACCTCAGCAGGGGCTGTGGCTAACCGCGCAACGCCGGAACTACGATAGGCACATGAGCGTAAATCGGCGGACTTTCTTAAAATTTGGGACAGCGCTGACGGCCGGNGCTTTACTGGATCCNCTCCTCACGCCGGTTGCCCAAGCTCTTTCACCTGATATTACCCACGGTCCTCGAAATGCGAAGAATATTGCTCTCACTTTTCACGGCGCTGGATCGACTTCGTATGCAAATTCCATTCTCGAGATACTCAAGAGTGGCTCAGCTCCTGTCACTGTTTTTGCAATCGGTGCGTGGATCAAAGAAAACCCAACAATGGCAAAAAAGATTCTTGACGGTGGCCACGATATTGGTAACCACACAATGAATCATTACCAAATGAAAACTCTCAATGCCGCAAAGGTTAAAAGCGAAATTGCAGGATGTGCGGCTGAATTAAAATCTCTTATCGGAAACCATGGTGCATTCTTTAGACCTTCAGGAACTCAATATTCAAATGCATTAATTCGCCAAACGGCCCTGAAGTATGGATATTCCCAATGCATCTCCTATGACGTTGATTCACACGATTACCAAGATCCAGGAAAAGCAGCTGTTATCAAGAATGTGATGACAAATATTAAAGGTGGATCTATTGTCAGTCTTCACTTTGGACATAAGAACACTGTGGAAGCTCTGCCCACTTTATTAACGCAGTTACATAGCGCTGGATACNCCCCCGTTTCGCTGACAACTCTGATTGGAAAAATTTAAGTGAAAAAGAAATTTGTAATTCTGCTTGCTCTTACTTTTCTTGGTTCAAGTGTTGCAACCGCCTCAGCACCTCTTGCCGGCATGCCACCGGTTCTAGATCAAAACGATATTTATGCAGCCGATCGTCCTAACCAATTCAGTGATGTTGTAAAGAATTTTCCGCAGATTGCCTACGTCCCTAATCACACATCGAATTCGCTCACTGAAATCGACATCAAGACAATGAAAGTCATTGCAACATATCCCATGAAGCGTGGACCCCAACATGTTGTTCCATCGTGGGATTTGAAGACGTTGTGGGTAAATAACAATGAAGGCAACTACTTAACCCCTATAAATCCTGCAAATGGAAAGCCCGGCAAGCCTGTTTATGTGCATGATCCATACAATCTCTACTTCACGCCAAATGGAAAGTACGCGATTGTGATGGCTGAAGCAGACCAACAACTTGTTTTCCGTGACCCTCACACGATGGCGATCAAAAAGGTTGTTCCGGTTACATGCAAGGGACTAAATCACGCAGACTGGACCAAAGACGGAAATTATTTTGTGGCTACATGCGAATTTACTGGCCAACTTCTCTGGGTGAATACAGCGAAGATGATAGTTGAAAAATATACGACCCTTCCTCGCACACATTCAAAAAATCTTCCCATGCCTCAGGATGTAAAAATTTCACCTGATGGCTCTACCTTTTACATTGCCGACATGATGTCGAATGGTGTTTGGACAATGCCAGCAGACAATTTCGGAAAGTTTGGATTTATTCCAACAGGGCTCGAGGCACATGGCCTCTACGTGACACGAGATTCAAAATATATGGTGATCTCAAATCGCGGCGAAGGTTCGATCTCCCTACTCCGATTTAGCGATAACAAGATTGTTTCCAAAATAAAAATCCCTGGAGGTGGTAGCCCAGATATGGGTGGAATCACCGCTGATGGAAAGCAATTCTGGGTATCTGGCCGCTACAACGCAGTTGTGTATGTCTTTGACCTGGAAAATCGTAAATTCATCAAATCTATAAAAGTCGGGAAAGANCCCCACGGTCTTTCTCTCTACCCACAGCCCGGCCGCTACTCACTCGGTCACACAGGAATCTTTAGATAATGTCATTAAAAAATTCTGTTCCGCTCATTATTGGGCGCTTTACTTATCTCGCTGGCATCGCTGATATTTTGGCGAACGTTCTTACGCCGGTAAAGATTCGTGCGAAAGAATTTGATCGATATCTGCCCATTTTTGTAAATTCAGCAGCCTTTGCTACTGCAGTCTTTACTGGTGTCGCGATGATTATCTTGGCCCGCAATTTAATTCGCCGCAAGAGACGAGCTTGGGCTCTTACGGTTGGAATTTTGATTCTTAACATTTCATCAGATCTCTTTCGACTTCATTATCATCCGTACCAAGTCTCCACCGCGCTCCTGCTTTTGATTTTGCTTATCGCATTTAGGAAAGAGTTCTACGCTTTATCTGATCCATCGACAAAACTTCGTCCACTTTACGGCTTTATATTCACATTTATTGTCATGTTTGCTGCGGGATTACTCATCCTCCTCAACAGACATAAGGATGCATTTGCCACAACCCCCTCACTTTCCAATCTCGCCCTCACGGTTCTCCTGGGATTTGTAGGAATCTCAGGGCCCCTTACTTTCGTGAGTGAGCGAATGTCAGATCTCGTTTCAACGACTTTGCTAATCCTGGGTTTCTTCGTCCTTCTTGTTCCATTCGCGATGTTTTTCCGCCGAGTAAATCCAACTGCGGTCATGACAGATGAGCAATGCGATCTTGTAAAGAAATTGATAGCCCATGATGGAGATCAAGATTCTTTGGGGTACTTTGCAACCCGACGAGATAAGTCAGTGATATTCAGTAGTAATAGGAAGGCTGGAATTGCATACCGCGTGCAAAATGGAGTGATGCTTGCCAGTGGTGACCCATTTGGTGAATTTAGTTTGTGGCCCGATGCAATCGAGGCATTTCTTGAAGAGGCAAAGGTTCATGCGTGGACNCCAGCCGTTATGGGTGCAAGTGATCGCGGCGGAGAAGTCTGGGTTGAAAAAGCTGGAATGACAGCCATTGATATCGGCGATGAAGCGATTATCAACGTTTCAAATTTCACTCTTGAAGGTCGCACTATGGGAAATGTTCGACATATGGTCAATCGCATTGGTCGAAAAGGTTATGAAGCATCAACTTCTCGTTGGAGCGAGCTTGATGAATCCACAAAACAAGAACTTCGCCACCTTGCTAAGAAATGGAGATATGGGGTTCCAGAGCGTGGGTTCTCTATGTCCATGGATCGCTTTGGTGAAGATTCAGATGGTGAAGCTTTTATTACTATTACTCGACAAGAAGGTGAAATTAAGGGACTTCTTTATTTTGTTCCTTGGTCCAATCACAGTTTGTCTCTTGATCGCATGCAACGTGAACGCGGAGCAGACTCGGGNGTCAATGAATTAATGATTGTGACATCGGTGAATTACGCCAAAGAGAAAGGCTACAAATACATATCGCTTAATTTTGCAGCTTTTCGATCGCTCTTTGAGCGGGCCGATAAAATTAGCGCCGGGCCAATAACTCGCGGAACCCGAAATTTCATACGCTTTTTATCCAATTTCTTTCAAGTGGAGTCCCTATACCGATTCAACGCCAAGTTTGATCCAGAATGGCAAACCCGTTATGTCCTCTATCCAAAATCACGCGATCTTCCTGCAGTAACTTGGGCTGCACTCCGCGCAGAAAAGTTCATTTCAAGCTTCCGCAGCCATTCGGTTTAAATTTCTACTGGTTAAGCCAGAGGAATCCTGTCCTTACATAAGGACGCCATACGGAGAGATTGTGGCCGCCTTCGGGAATTTCATCATATTTAATAGAGATTAGGGAACTCGCCTCTCGAATAAATGTTTGTGTGGATCCATAAGAGAAGCGATCGTTTTTACTTGCAATAACAAGTAACTTTACGGAATTGTTTTGAGATTTTAAGATTCGCATCAAGTCGTATTCATTTTTCAAAAATACTTTTTCGCTTTGCCGCGTTCCATAGGCATATGAAGGAGCGAAGTACCCGGCTAATGAAATTGCCGCCGAATATTGTGCTTGGTGGCGTATGGCAATCTCTGCCGCGCACCAACCACCTGTTGAGTAGCCGAAAGTGGCCCATGGTCGATTATCAATACCGATAAATCGTTGAGCAAAAATTTGAACATCCTGAGTTAGCCACGTCTCTACCTGGGGCCCACTTCTGTAGTTCATACATTCTGTGTCCTCACCTGGCACAACATTTATTGAAGGGATGATTGCAATTGTTTGAGGAATTCTTTGTGAATTTTCCAAGTTTTCTAAGGATGTAATGCCCTTTAGCGCACCGATCCAAGTTCCGGGCACTCCTGGATATCCGGAAAATAATTCCACAACCCGGTAATCATCTTTGATGAGAGAAAAATCTACGTTGTTCCTTAATTCGGCGGCGATCCGGGGCGGTAGAACAACATAAACAGTATCTGTCACGCCAGAATTTTCACCCGTTACAATTTTTTTGATTACAACACTTCCGCCCTGCAAAGTTTTTCCTTTTCGCAAATCATGAGCAGTCAACCCCGATATTGCCGAAGTGCTTATTGCGGATTTGTTGAGATCTGCTCGTATTCCTAAAAGATCATTCCAGGATGAATAAAACTCGCCAGACCGATTTATTGTCAGACCCAAAGCGGAAACGAAAAGAATTTGAAGAAACAGAATAAAAAAGAATCTCATCCCATAGTGACGAATCTTTTTCCCACTTAATGATTGCCACTTCGCGACGATAAGGATGGTCATAGTAATTGCGAGAAACCAGAAAACTACCTCAGTTCTTAGGCTCAGCAGGGGGAACATATGGCTATAAAATATCATCTGACTGGGAATCGGCGTATAGTTCCTACACGTGCGATTCTTAAATNCTCCCGCGTTTGATCTGACCTATGACGACGTCTTCATGGTCCCCGCAAAGTCTGATGTATCAAGCCGTATGGATGTGGATTTAGCATCCACTGACGGAACCGGCACAACAATCCCAATCGTTGTTGCAAATATGACGGCAATTTCTGGTCGTCGCATGGCAGAAACAGTTGCACGTCGTGGAGCAATTGCAGTTATTCCTCAAGATATCCCCATTCAAATTGTTAGTGATGTCATCGCATGGGTAAAAACCCGCCATCCATTTTTTGATACTCCCGTAACACTTGCCCCACATGAAACTGTTGCCGATGCGATTGATTTGATATCAAAGCGAGCACACGGTGCATTAATTGTTGTAGAAAATGAAAAGCCTATTGGAATCGTCACAGAAGCAGATCTCGAGAAAGTTGATCGGTTTACGCAAGTTCATGCTGTGATGAGCAAAGATCTGCTTTCCTTAAACGATGATGTCACTCCCCACGATGCATTTGATTTTCTCAACACTCATCGCAGGCGCCTAGCTCCTGTTGTTGATAAGAACGGCAAGCTTGTCGGCATCTTGACTAAGACTGGTGCACTTCGTGCAACTTTGTATTCGCCAGCACTTGATGCAAATGGAAAACTTAGAATTGCTGCTGCCGTTGGAATTAATGGTGATGTTGCCGGGAAAGCAAAGGCTCTTCTTGATGCTGGAGCTGATGTCCTCGTGGTTGATACCGCTCATGGCCACCAAGAAAAGATGATCGAAGCGCTTAAAATTATTAAGGCTCTTAACCCAAAGGTTCCTCTTGTTGCTGGCAATATTGTCACAGCTGACGGAGTCAAAGATTTAATTGATGCCGGTGCTGACATCATTAAAGTAGGTGTTGGTCCAGGAGCGATGTGCACAACACGTATGCAAACTGGAGTTGGTCGCCCACAATTCTCTGCCGTCCTTGAATGTGCAGCAGAAGCAAAGAAATATGGGAAGAGTGTCTGGGCTGATGGTGGAGTTCGCCATCCACGCGATGTTGCTCTCGCTCTTGCAGCCGGTGCATCTCAAGTCATGATTGGTTCGTGGTTTGCAGGAACGCTTGAATCCCCCAGTGATCTCAATCGAGATTCCAACGGAAGGCTTTATAAAGAGTCATTTGGAATGGCTTCAGCTCGCGCAGTTGCGGCTCGAACCGCAAGTGAGGGCGCATTCGACCGTGCTCGAAAAGCCTTGTTTGAAGAGGGAATTTCATCCTCACGTATGTATATCAATCCAGAACGTCCGGGTGTTGAAGACTTGCTCGACGAAATTATTGCTGGAGTGCGTTCTTCATGTACTTATGCAGGAGCACGTAGTCTTGCTGATTTCCATGAAAAAGCTGTCGTAGGAATTCAATCTGCATCAGGTTACGCAGAAGGGCGCCCACTCTTCCAATCTTGGGGTAAGTAACTACTTCACTTCTCGAGGTGGATCCTGCGAGCCATCATAGGGTTCTTGTGGTTGTGACATTTTCCAATACATGTAATATAAAAAGAGTGCAAAAAATGGCCACTCAAGCACGTATAACCAGCTTCTACTATTTCCACTGAGCGCTCGGTCAAATTGCAAAAGTCCCATTGCAATACACAGTGGAATTCCTAAAAGTAACCACTTCCGCTTTGGTTCTGGTGTGGTTTCGTTATTCATCTTCTTCTTCCGCTAGCTTTGCTTCACTCAAAAACCAATCTCTGGCGGCAAGCACAATCCACACTGTATCAATCATCATTCCCATTGCCCACATAATCGCACCGCCGGCGTGCTGTTCTTTTAAACCCGTGGCAAAAGGTGTGGTGCTGGGAAGAGAATGCACCATTCGATTTCCTGAATACAAAAAAAACCCAGTCATCGTTTCCGGCAACATCATCGCAAAAAGTGAGATAACACGAGTCGAATACGGAACGTGAAATGGATGTGGATTTCCCTCCATTATAGGGTAGTAATAGATGACTCCGCCCAGGATAAAGAGAATGAGTTCTAGGGAGNGGATATTTGGATTTCGCATTCCTGCATTTGCTAAAGGTGAGAAGTGAGTTGCAATTAAAGTTACAAGAAATAATCCAAAACCGATTTCGGGTTTCAATAAGTATTTGATGAGTGTTTGATCAATGCGCAAGATTCGAAATGGGGCGCCTAAAACGATAAGCGGGGCGATGAGCATCATCAAAAGGATGTGCTGGATCATGTGGAAGGTGAAGTTATTGACGGCGGTATGGGCAATTGGACCTACGAGAACGATGGTCAGGAGAGCGAGGGAAACCCCAAAAAGAGCCTGGCGGCCTGCTGAGATGCCGAATTTTGATGGCTTAGCGCGAAAATAACCCCAACCAGCGCCAGAAATTGCCGCTCCAAAGAAGAGATCCCAGATCAGGTTGAGCTTCACAATCCCCTTTTTTCTCTCATGTAATCGTTATAACTCTGTGTCCTCTTTTTCTTCCCTAAGCGTACTCACAGGCGTACCCTCTCATTGTGACTGCTCTCACCTCTGAGGGGTTTTTCCTCAATCTTCTCACAGGTGATTTCAGCCCAAATCCATGGAAAGTCCAAGTAAGTCTTAGTAAATCCTAGTAAGTAACAGAAAGAAGGAATAGTGCAAACCACTACCTTGGGAACAACGTCGAGTAAGCGCCTGATCAGCGCNCTCGTCTTTGTCGTTCTTGGTGTTGCCGTTGTCGGCGCTGTCGGATTCACGCTGCATTCACTCAGCGCTGATCCACAGAAGCCGCTGTATGCAACAAAGAGCTCAGAGACAATTGTTGTGGACGGAAAGACCTATCCAAAAGCGAGCGCAACCCTCGGGGNCTATCCCGATCAAGCGACCGCCGCAGAAGATGGTTACAAAATCAATAAGAAGGATTACGTTCAATACGGTCCCTCCACTCATCTCGTTCTTCCTGCGCACACATATGTGACAGTGACAATTCATGCATATGACGGTGGTGAACAATTAAACAATCCTTACTTCGGAAAGGTTGTTGGAACTGTCGGCGGCACTATCAATATTGATGGCGTTGACGTTTCCAATGTGGCACCGGATAACGTGCAACACACATTTACATTGCATGGAATTCCTTCGACTTCACAGGACCCACTTTTCGTTAACGTTCCACTTCCACAGGTAAAGGAAGGCGACAAAGGCTTCCTTCCAACTCAAGATCCTGGAACTCACTTCAAGGGACACACAGTCACATTTTCATTTATCACCGGCGGTGCTGGCGATTATGTATGGAACTGTGAATACCCATGTGGTGATGGTTCGTACGCCAAATTCGGTGCTGCAATGAGCGCATACGGATATATGTCAGGAAAGGTAACGGTGAAGTAATGTCGAACCACGACGAACCAGATCTCAAGCCAACACCTGGCGCTCGCGCAACTGCTCTTTTAAAACGCCCCGATGTGGCGCGAACAGCAGTCTTTACAATTATCTGGACAGCGATTTTTGTTGTTCTAGGTCTTGTGTTTTATCCAAAATGGATGCCAACAATTATGAGTACAGATATGAAGGCTATGGAGCGCATCATGGTTGCCTTCACCGTCATCTCTGCACCGATTGCCGGCCTTGTTATGGGAATTGCAACACAAGCAGTCACAAATCGCCACAAAGGCGATACGCCTCCACCTGACGGCCCAGCTATACGTACAAATGGGCCAGTTGTGGTTGTTTGGTCCTTGGTCTCCGGAATTTTTGCACTTGTTGCAGTTGTCTGGGGTATCGCAGAACTCAACACAATGGCAAATGCAGCAACAACGGATGCAAAAGAAGCTATCCATGTTCAAGTCATTGGCTCACAATGGGTTTGGTCATTCAAGTATGTTGACCAAGGCGTCGAATCAGATAAGTTGATTTTGCCAATTGATCGTCCGGTTGAATTTGATGTGACTTCAGAAGATGTAAATCACTCATTCTGGCCGGTCCAACTCGGTGTGAAAGTGGATGCAAATAAGTTGCAAACCACAACCGTGCATACAGTCCCAAATAAACTTGGCGCAATTGATGTGAAGTGCGCAGAACTCTGCGGCCTTTATCACGCCTACATGGAAACTAGCGGCGAAGTTGTAACGGAAGATAACTTCAAAAACTGGGTTACCGCTAACGGAGGTCACAACGCATGACAACTCTCCACAACACCTCAACGCACTCGCGACCAATCCCTAACCCAGCAAAGAGTTTGATAACAAAACTCAATATGGGAACAGGAACAGTCGTTGGTATTCTTTTCGCTCTAGGCGCTTACTACGCGCTACGTCCCGCTGCTGATGCTGCAAATTTCTACAACCAGCAGAACAAGGCACTTCTTGCAGGAATGTTTGCATGGAGTATTGGATTCCTTGTTGGTATTGGCGCATTCATTGGGCCATTCCGTTGGTTAATTGGCAAAGATCTGACTGCAGAAGAGCAGCTCTATCTTGCTGGTGACGGACAAGGCATTAAGCGCTACTTCAAGTACTGCACCGATCACAAAGTAGTAGGTATCCAATATCTCGTCGGTGTGATGGCAATGCTTGGTGTCGGCGGCACTATGGCAATGATGATTCGTACAAGCCTTGCTATTCCAGGTGGCCACTTCGTCGGAGCGACTATTTACAACTCTCTCGTTGGACTTCACGGAATAACAATGATCATTGCGATGATTATTGTTGCTACCGGTCCTTTCGGTAACTACATCATGCCAATCATGATTGGTGCCCGCGATATGGCCTTTCCTCGATTGAATGCACTTTCATGGTGGGTTCTTTTCACTGCTATTCCTGTGCTTTGCAGCGCATGGTTCCTCGGTGGAATCCCAACAGGATGGACTGCTTATGCTCCTTTGAGCGTTCAAGCGGGCCCAGGAATGAATGCATTTATTGCAACAATCATTATCTTTGCATTCTCTACCGCAGTTGCTGGAATGAATATCACTGCAACTGTTGTGGCAATGCGTGCAAAGGGTATGAAGTGGAATCGAGTTCCAATCTTCGTAATCGGCGCAACAATGTCTGTTNCTCTTGCTATCCCAGCCTTCCCAACATTTATGTTGGCTATGGTTCAGACAGCAACCGATCGCGTATTCAACACCGGTTTCTACGATGCAAATGTAGGCGGTAGCGGTTGGCTTTACGCCCACCTCTTCTGGATCATGGGACACCCTGAGGTCTACGTAATCTTGTTGCCGGGCGTTGCAATTCTTATGGAAATTGCACCTGTATTCGTCCGAAAGCCTCTCTTCTCATTCAATGCAGCGGTCATGGGCTTTGCAGGTATCGCTGGACTTTCAGTCTTGGTTTGGGCTCACCATATGTACATCTCAGGTTGGACCCCAACCTTAAATGGACCATTCATGGTGACAACAGAAATGATTTCTGTTCCGACCGGATTGCTCTTCCTCGTACTTCTTGGAACTATCTGGCGCGGTAAGCCTTGGATGAAACTTCCAATGCTTGCTCTCTTTGCAGTTATCTGGAACCTGCTCATTGGCGGAATCACAGGCATCTACTTGTCAGACGTTCCTGCAGATAACTACCTCCATGGTTCCATGTATGTAACTGCACACTTCCACTACACATTGATGGGTGCGGCGCTTACCGGCGCTGTTGCTGGCCTTGCGTACTGGTTCCCTAAGATGACAGGTCGCATGCTGAACGAACGTGCTGGATATATTTCATTCTGGTTCACCCAGATTGGTTTCCAGATCCTCTTCCTTGGAATGTTTATCGCCGGCGCAGAAGGACAACCTCGACGTGTTGTTAGCTTTGCTGCGATGTACAAGTACCAGAACATGATTAGCACCGGCGGTGCTTACCTTGTTGGTACTGGATTCATCATCCTTCTTTGGGCAGTTATTCACTCATGGCGTAAGGGCGATATCGCTCCACAAAACCCATGGGGTGCAAAGACTCTTGAATGGACTGTTCCTTACCCAGTCCCTCTAGAGAACTTTGATGAACTCCCAGTCATTACAAGCGATCCTTATGGATACGGAAAGGGCAACTAATGTCTACAGATACCAGTGCTAATCACNCCTTCCATATCCATCACGATGCACCAGCAGTTGTTGGTCGTCGTGAGCGCCTAGGCGTTCGCTTGCTCATCGTTGCTGACGCATCATTTGTCGTAGCAATGATTTTCTCGTACTTCTATCTTCGTGGGTTGAATGCAAATGGTGGATGGGTTCCTAAGAGAGGCCACACACTTTCTGCATCAACTGGTTGGGTTGTTGCCGCTCCGCTTGTCATAGCGGCAATCGCTCACAAGATCGGTGCGAAATCTCGTAATGTCGTTACTTCTGGAATCGTCCTTCTGTCAATGCTCGTTGGTGGATATCTCCAATGGCACCAACTAGCACACATGCCATTCGTCTCAGTTGATGATGGCGAACGCCACTTCTTTGAAGGCGCGTATGCCTCTAACTGGGCCGTTTTAGGAGCAGCAAATATGTTCCACTACATCATCGGAGCTTTCTTGGCGCTAGGCCTCTTTATTCGCGGCTTCCGTGCAAAGGTAGATCCAACACTTGAATACTGGCGCCAATTGACTGCAAGTTCATGGTTTACATGGATTGCAATCTCTGCGGTGCTCTGTGCAATTACAACAGGCATCATCTAATACCTAAAGTAAAAAGCCCCGGTGATTTATTCACCGGGGCTTTTTTAATGATGAATTACTTTTTTGGCTTTGCCTTTGTTGTTACCTTCTTCTTAATGACAGAAGTCTTTGCCTTTGCAACTTTCTTTGTTCCTTCTTCGCCAGTACCAGAAGTTGCTTCAGACATTTCGTGATTTGCAGTTCCTTCTTTTCCGGCTGCTNCCTTTACGGCTGGCTTCTTTGTAGTAGTTGCTGCGTGGGAAGCTGTTGGGATAACAACTCCGAGTACAAGTGCTGCTGCAAGAATCTTCTTCATATATATGGAGTCCTTTAAATTGTAGGGATTGCGGCTAGTGCGGCCTCGAAGTCTGCATCGAGAAGCTGGGAGTCAACCATATCTCCACTGAGGAATTGGTCATAAGCGGCAAGGTCGAAGTGTCCGTGTCCGCAGAGGGCTGTAAGGATCACCTTCTCCTCACCTGTCTCCTTCGCCTTCAACGCCTCCTGAATGGCAACGGCAATTGCGTGAGTAGGTTCTGGGGCTGGAACGATTCCTTCTGTGCGAGCAAACTGCACAGCAGCCTCGAAACATTCCTTCTGTCCAACGGTTGTTGCGGTCATCATTCCAAGCTCGTAGATATGAGAAACAAGAGGTGCCATGCCGTGATAGCGAAGTCCACCGGCATGAATTGGATCTGGAATGAAGTCGTGACCCAATGTGTGCATCTTCATCAATGGCGTCATCCCGGNAGTGTCGCCAAAGTCGTATGCATAAGTTCCACGTGTGAGTGAAGGACATGATGCTGGCTCGACTGCGCGAATTTCAGGATTCATCTTTCCTGCCATTTTTTCCCGCATAAATGGGAATGAGAGGCCGGCGAAGTTTGATCCGCCGCCGGTGCATCCAACGAGAAGATCGGGAGTTTCACCAACCTTTGCAAGTTGCAAAAGCGCTTCTTCACCAATGATTGTCTGATGCAATAAGACGTGATTTAAGACTGAACCAAGCGCGTAGGCAATTGTTGGGTCTTGAACAGCTGCTTCAACAGCTTCTGAAATCGCAATGCCAAGTGATCCCGACATATTTTTAGGATCAGCAGCAAGCCGGCGGCCAGCTTCTGTGAGCTGTGAAGGTGAGCGGTGCACTTTTGCACCAAAAACTTCCATCATCAAGCGGCGATATGGCTTCATGTCATAGGAACCGCCGACCTGCCACACTTCACATTCAAGATCAAAAAGTGCGCATGCAAATGAAAGCGCTGTGCCCCACTGCCCTGCACCTGTTTCAGTTGTGAGCTTTTTTATACCCGCTTTTTTATTGTAGTAAGCCTGCGGAACGGATGTATTTGTCTTGTGCGAACCTGCGGGTGAAACACCTTCATACTTGTAATAAATGCGTGCCGGAGTATCGAGAAGTTTCTCTAGTCGACGAGCACGAAAGAGTGGAGATGGGCGCCATGTGCGATACACATCGAGAACTTCACCTGGGATATCGATGTAGCGATCGTTTGAAACTTCTTGCATGATCAAATCCATTGGAAAAAGTGGTGCTAAATCTGCTGGACCTACAGGCTCGTGTGTACCTGGGTGCAATGGTGGTGGTGGAGGNGATGGGAGATCGGGAACGATGTTGTACCACTGGGTCGGCATTTCACTTTCATCGAGCGTGATCTTTGTGAAGGAATGCGGATCGTTATTGAGTCCCATGTATTAGCCCCTTGGTAGTAGGTTCGAGTGGCTAACGGTACGGGTGGGTATAAGCCCCCGACAAGAGATTTTCTAAATTACCGTGTAACGATTTCTTTAGATTTTGTGATCTCTTCCAAGAAATCCATGTGCGGCTCAACGCCAATGCCATAGCCGGTTGGAACATCCAAATATCCATCGTCCATCACAAAGGGATCGGTGACATCAACCTTGAAGTAGCGCGATGAAGCCGATGTATCCCCCGGCAAAGTAAATCCAGGCATTGCTGCAAGTGCGAGATTGGCCGCACGTCCGATTCCTGTTTCAAGCATTCCGCCGCACCAGACAGGAATCTTTCGTTCAACACAAAGGTCATGGATGCGCACCGATTCAAGGTATCCACCAACACGGCCCGGTTTGATATTGATAACTGTTGTCGCTTCAAGAGCCAAAGCATCTTCGGCGGCACGTAAAGAGACTATGGATTCATCAAGACAGATTGGAGTCTTTACTTTCTTTGCAAGACCAGCATGGCCCAAAATGTCATGTTCATCGAGTGGTTGTTCAATGAGCAAAAGATTGTAGGGATCTAGTTTCGCCAAATGATCTCCATCGTTTCGCGCATATGCCTGATTTGCATCGACTTGCAAAGGAATTGTTGGCCATGTTTCACGGACAATTCGTACAGGCTCAATATCCCAGCCTGGCTCAATTTTTAATTTTATACGTCGATAACCGGCATCAATGTACGAGCCAACTTCTTCGAGCAATGCATCAATCGAAGGAGCAATACCAACCGAGACTCCGCATTCGACCTTGCTCTTTGTCGCACCAAGATACGAAGCAAGGCTCTTTTTTTCGTCTCGAAGTTGGGCATCTAAAATCGCCGTCTCAAGTGCTGCTTTTGCCATCGGAGCGCCAAGATATGGGGCCAAAACTTCGGCAATATCTTCGGCGCGAATTTCACTTCGCTCAAAGAGGGCTGGAATAAGAAAACGTTTAATGAGATCCAGATTTCCTGCAACATATTCTGGCGAATACAGCGGTTCAGACATGGCTACATCTTCGGCCCAACCCACATTCCCATTCTCATCAGTGACCTTAACGACAAGCACCTCGCGAGAAGTCTGAGTTCCAAAGGATGTGCGGAATGGGCGCACCAATGGCAAGAGAATTGTGCGAAGCTCGAATTCTTGAATCTTCATTAGATAAGAATGTATTCGTTGTTATCGGAAAAGCCAACAAGCTCGCGCTTATTTTTTAGGGCGTTCATAAAGACTTGGCGGACATTCATGCGCCACTCCTTCGCTTTTGCTGGGTCTTCTCCACGAAGCTTCACAATATCTTCGGGGATAGCAATTCTCATCGCACCATCAGGGATCTTTGTTACGAGTGGGCGAACAAGCGGGAGTTCATCAGTGAGATCCCAGCGCGCCATGAGGCGGTCTGATTCATCCCCTGAATTCAACATATCTGGCATCGCTCCATAAAAATTTGGATAGTAGCCAATTACGTCAACGCCGAGCTTCACAATATTCACTTTTGCATTTCGGCGAACAAGTGGATCAAATGTCCAACGTATTGATTTATAACCTGCAGCACGGGCCCATGTGTATTGGTGCATTTTTAGGGCAGTGCCAACACCGGAATCACGAAATTGCGGAAGTGTTGCTGTCATATGCGAATGTAAATGCAACTCATCTGTGATTGAAGGGAAGGCGAAGGCTGCGCCAGCGATTTTTCCTTCGACAAACGCTCCAGAAAGGTAAGCGCCATTATGCACAAGTGCCTGCATTAAGTTAGGCGTAACTTCAGTGCCACCACCCATTACTGGCCAAACTTCATCAAAAATTGCCCGTGCCATCGATTGTTCATCGATAGTTATGAGTTCTTTCACATCTACGTTATTCACAAAGGTACTGTAGCGAGAGTATGCTCAATTTCATGACAACGGAGTCAGCACTCGACACAGCCCTTTCTCAATTAAAGCAAGCAGTACATCAGCTTGGACTTTCAGAGAATGATTGGCAGACCTTATCCNCCCCACGACGCGTTCTTGAAGTTGCAGTTCCACTTCGTCGCGACAATGGAAATGTTGAAATGTATCGCGGATACCGCGTTCAATACTCAACTACTCGTGGTCCCTCAAAGGGNGGCGTTCGTTTCCATCCCGATATCGATATGAACGAGACAATAGCTCTCGCGATGTTGATGACATGGAAATGTGCACTCACAAATCTTCCATATGGTGGCGCGAAGGGTGGCATCGCTGTCGATGCCGGTTCACTCTCNCTTGCTGAAAACGAACGTCTCACACGTCGCTATACGTCTGAAATTTTGCCGATCATTGGACCAGAGCGCGATATCCCAGCCCCTGATGTTGGAACTGATGAACGAAATATGGCGTGGATGATGGATACATACTCTGTAAATGCCGGTTTCTCTGTTCCTGGTGTTGTGACAGGAAAACCAATCGTTCTTGGTGGATCCCTCGGGCGCACATCCGCTACAGGCGATGGCGTAGCAATCGCTGCCCGCGAAGCGCTCCGCGTTCGTGGAATCGACCCAGAAAACGCCACCGTAGCCATCCAAGGATTTGGCAAGGTCGGTTATTGGGCCGCAGTCGCATGCGAAGCGATGGGTATGAAGGTTGTGGCTGTTAGCGATGTTCACGGAGCAATCACGGGATTTAAATCCATTAACGATGTTTGGGAGCATTTCAAATCTACTGGAAGCATCAATCTTCCAGGGAGTGAAAAACTGACGAATGAGGAACTCCTTCATTTCAAGGCTGATGTCCTTATTCCTGCAGCACTGGCTGATGCAATCACTGAAAAGACTGCAGTGGGCATTCAAGCAAAGATTGTTGTTGAGGGTGCAAACGCCCCAACAACACCTGAAGGCGATGCCATCATGAAGGACAAGGGCATTCTCGTTGTTCCAGATATTTTGGCTAACGCCGGTGGTGTAATCGTCTCTTACTTCGAGTGGGTTCAAGATAAGCAGAATTACTTCTGGAGCGCTGATGAAGTGAAGCAGAATCTCAATGAGATTTTGATGAAATCAGNTCGAGAAGTTGAAGCGATGGCAGATTCCAAAAAAGTTACTTGGCGCGAAGCGGCAATGATGCTTGGAGTGAGCCGTGTTGCAGAAGCCCACAAATTGCGTGGACTTTATCCTTGATTCATTCCGCGCTGCATTTCTGCGGCGATGGAACGCTCTTCAAGTTTCTCTGATTGAGTCAGATCGGCTGCGATAGTCCGCTGATCAATTTCACTTCGATTTTGGCTCAGCTTATATTTTGCTTCCACTTTTGTGACGCTCATAGTGATTGCAACAATCCCAGCAAGTTGGGCTTCCATATACGTAGGATCTGATTCTGCTGCGCTCCACGGCTTTGCCCGATCTTTTTCGTGAAAATCAGTTAAGTCCGAAACAATTTTGCGAAGAACTTCTTTATCTTCGCTCNCCTCCAAAGTCCCGGTGAGGTGAACCATTTGATAATTCCAGGTAGGTACAACTTTGTGGTCTGTTAATTTTTTCTCGTAATTTGTTGGGGAGACATATGCCTGGGCACCTTGAATAATCGCAAGCGCAATGTCGCCTTTCTTAATCCCTTTCCACTGGGGATTTCCTTTTGAAATATGTGTGATGAGAGTTCCATATGAACCTTCACTCAAATTATCTGTATCCCAAACGGCAGGTAAAAGTGTCGCCAGTGGCAAGCCACCTTCTCCAACAGTCACAAGATTGATTGCAGGATGGCGCTTCACAAATGCTGTGATCTCATTCCAGTCTTCAATCTGAAAAGGTTTTGGAATATACATAGGGCTAGAAACTTACTCTCTATAAGCCGGAAGTTAAAGACTGACGTTGGTATAAATCAAAGTAAAGACCCTGCTTTGCGACTAGCTCCTCATGGGTTCCGCGTTCAGCAATCAATCCATTTTCCAGTACGAGAATCTGATCAGCCTGCACAACAGTTGAAAGTCTGTGAGCAATCACGATGCTGGTTCGATCCTTGAGCGCACTCTTCAACGCTTCCTGAACGAGAGCTTCGTTTTCAGAATCCAAATGTGCAGTCGCTTCATCCAAAATCACGATCTTTGGTGCCTTGAGCAACAAGCGAGCGATGGCCAATCTTTGCTTTTCTCCACCAGATAATCGGTGCCCGCGCTCCCCTACAACGGTATTAAATCCATTTGGCAATGTACGGATGAATTCACCAATTTGTGCAGCATCACAAGCAGCCCATAGCTCTTCCTCGGTTGCATCCTTCCGCGCATACCGAAGATTTGCTTCGATGGAATCGTGGAACATATGAGAATCTTGAGTCACCACACCGATGGTTGAACGAAGTTCAGTAATCAAGACATCGCGGATATCGATACCATTTACATTGATGGAACCACTCGTGACGTCGTAAAGGCGTGGCAATAAGCCGGAAATAGTGCTCTTGCCCGCACCTGATGGGCCAACAATCGCAGTAAGGGTCCCGGGTTGAACTGTGAATGAAATTCCTTTAAGAACTTCACCACTTTCTACAATCTCCTTTTTTGCAACGCCTTCAAGTGATGCAAGAGAGATCTCGTCGGCCTTTGGATAGGAAAAGCGAACATCCTTAAACTCAACATCTGGTTGCTGGGGCGAGAAATGCACTGGATGAAGTGGATCTTTCACCATGGGCTGCAAATCAAGAACTTCAAATACTCGTTCAAAGGAAACTAGGGCAGTCATAACATCTACTCGAACGCTTGAAAGTGAAGTAAGTGGCCCATACAACCGGGCGAGCAAAGTAGTGATTGCAAGCAAAGTACCGATGGTTATGGTCTTGCTGATGGCAAGGTGCCCACCAATTCCGTAAGCAAATGCGGTTGCCACGGCAGCAATAGTTGTTAGGACACTGAAGAAAGCTCGGTTTAAAACGGCAGTTTTAATACCAATATCAGCAACACGGCGGGCTTTTGCTCGAAAGTTTTCAGATTCAGCAATGCCGTCGCCGTAAATATTCACAAGAAGCGCACCCGAAACATTGAAGCGCTCCGTCATTGTTGATGACATCTCCGCATTTACATTAAATGATTCGCGCGTAAGTCCTTGAAGCTTTTTCCCAATCCACTTCGTTGGAAGAATGAAGAAAGGAATCATCAAAAGAGAGGCCAGGGTGATTTGCCATGACAAGGTAAGCATTGCCCCGACTACAAGAATCAAACTTAATACATTGCTGACGACTCCGGACAAAGTGGAGGTAAATGCTTGCTGGGCACCAATGACATCCGAATTTAGGCGGGAGATGAGGGCACCGGTCTGTGTGCGCGTAAAGAATGCAATAGATTGTTTTTGTACATGGCCAAATACCTGTGTGCGAAGATCATAAATGAGACCTTCACCAATCTGGCTTGAATGCCAACGCAGGACAAGATTGATACCGGCATCAAAGAGAGCAAAAAAGGCAACGAGTAAAGCAAGTTGTGTCACAACATGACCGTTATGTGGGACAACGCCTTTATCAATCAATTGTTTTAAGAGAAGTGGTGTCGCGACGGTAAGAAGTGCATCAAGAACAACCATTGCCAAGAAGATTATTAATTGCCTCTTATATGGAGTCGCGAAGCCAACAATCCGCTTAAATGTTCCGGGCTTGAGCTTTTGGTCTTTTACGGACTGATCCGAGGAAGCGTTTTTAAGTGCTTTCCATTGGGCGTGAGGAGTCATCGACATTCTTTGACTTTATCCTTATTTTGAGCCCTTTGCACGTCCGATACACTTCTCTATATGACAGAGCTTTCTTCGGCTGAAAGAGCCCGCAGTTATCGCAAGACCTACATCTTTATGTTGGTCTCTTCGCTGGCTAGCCTCATCGCCGCTCTTGTTCTCTCTGTCGATGCTATTGCTCTTGCAAAGAATGCCGCAACAAAGCTCTCCTGCGACGTAAACGCGGTTGTCTCGTGCGGCAAAGTGGCTCGCTCATGGCAATCAAGTCTTCTTGGGTTCCCCAACTCTTTCATTGGCCTCATTTGCGAGCCCGTCGTTATCTCAATTGCTGTTGCTGGTCTCGGCCTTGTTATGTTTCCAAAGTGGTTCCTTAAAGCAGCCCTCTTTGTTTACGGAGCTGGTTTAGCATTCGCTTTCTGGCTTCTTTCACAATCTTTCTTCGTTATTAAAGCATTTTGTCCTTGGTGCCTGCTCGTGACAATCTCAACAGTGACTGTCTTCTCGACGATGTTACGAATAAACCTGAGGGAGAACACCTTTAATCTCACAGCAGAGCGCCAGGAAAAGGTTGTTAACTTCTTGGATAAAGGTTGGGATCACGTAATCGTTGCAGCTGTTTACTCAATTATTTTGATTGCTATCTTCATAAAATACGGCAAATATTTCTTGCCAACTATTGGTGGTTAATTCGCTGTAAAAAGCGCTGGTGCGCTTGAAGGGATTCGAACCCCTAACCTTCTGATCCGTAGTCGTAGACCACCTGTTTCCTAATGTTTCAGGTGGTCTCCGACTGTTCGGTTTTACGCTCAATTCCTAACTCTTTGTTCCATTATGTAGCACGAAGTCCCATAGGGTTTTTCTGGCGTGTTAGCAAACTGTTAGCAGAATCAGATCCTTTAATGCGCCAAGCAGAGGGTGTAAAGTCTTTTAACGGGCTTGCATCACCTGTTCAACTAATTCCTTTAATTTGAGCAAGTCTCCACTGTGTTTCCTCATAGCCATCACCGCGTGTGCATCCTTAGCGGCATCATTGACTCGATCTACGGAGGTTCCTCCGCCTCGTACTTCCCCTTGGGCAACATTGAAACGCAAGAATCCGCTTTGCAGTCCTGGCGCTCGCCACTCAATAGAATTTATTGAGCCAATTCCTATTTTTGTTTCACCTTTACCAAGAGGACTCATACGCCCGCGCGAGATGATTATAAATTTCCCATCAAAAGTCACTGTGCCCATCAGCCCTTTTGCTTCAAACGGAAGCAGGGGGCAACATCTGCTGGAATTGTTTGTGAATTTTGATTCACATCCATTGCGCTCGTTGGAAGAGCACCCTGATTTGTTGAAATAGGTGAGCCACAATTAGGGCAGGAGGGCGAGCCTTGCCCACGATGTGGCAAGCAGATTAGCCGAATCAAATTCGCTAATCGTTCCTCGCACTTCTGCCCGAAGTGTCAACGACTTATTTAATACTGACGCGGATGAACTTCTTCATCACTGTTGAGATTTCTGTTGAAGTGAGTCCAACTGTGATGAGAGCCAACTGAGTACCTGGACTTCCTCCTACACCAGCTTTAGTTATTACAGTGCGCTTGGCGCCTTTAATGAGGGCTTGGGTAAGAGGGCAAGGCGTGGTTGATGAATATTCAGTGAGCAGAATTGATTTCTTCCCTAGGAGATAAGAAGCGGTCACTCCATAACTTCCGGATCCTCCACACTTTGTTATGGCCAGGCTCTTGAGAGTGAGCCCTGCTGTGTATGTAGGTTGATAGATCCCAAAGGTCAATCCTGATTGAAGATTCTGATACTGCGCAGCAATTGGTAGTGGTTGATAGCCATCTACTCGATAGCTGACCGCAACCCACTTTGCACCTTCGGCTGCAGGCGGGGCAGAGACAGCTGGTCGAATCAGAATAGATGTATTCAGCGATGGCCGAACTTTCTTAATGATCGCGCATACTGCACTCGCCTGCTTCTTCGCTAGTACGGTCGCCTTAGCAAGTGATGCACTTTGCGTATATGTGTAACCGATGCAGATGATTGATGCATTGCTCTTCAGGGTTGATAGGTACTTCTTTAAGTACGACATATCAAAAGTGCTGAGTGTGAGGTTCGCCTTAATCGAATAGAGCGTCACATCCGGCGTGATCCTCTTTGCTGCTAGCTGTTCCGCGATGGCTGCATCTGCTATTGCTTTTGCTTCAGCGGCGACCTTCGCATCAGCGTCGGCTTGGGCTTTCGCTGCAGCATCACTTGCCGCTTGTGCATCCGCTTCGGCTTTATCTCTCGCAGCTTGGAGTTCGGCCGCAGCCTGTGCTTGAGCAGCTAAGAGAGCTGCTGCATCACTTGCTGCCTTCGCTTCGGCTAAAGCCTTGGCTTCAGCGATTGACTTCTCTTCTGCGGCTATTCGCGCAGCTTCCTTCTCTTTTGCCGCCGCAATAGCTGCGGAATTATCTGGTGCCACCGTAATTGGGGCCGGCGTAGGGGTTGAAGGGGTTGGCGCTGGTGGCGTTGGCGCTGGTGGCGTTGGAGCTGGTGGAGTTGGAGCCGCGATAATGAATGAGGCAGTTTGCGCACTTGCTACAGAGGTACCGATCGCATTCGTCGCAGTCACGGTAAATGTGTAAGCAGTACCCGCAGTGAGTCCAGAAATCACACAGGAGGTTGTTGCTGATGTGCAACCCTGTCCGCCACTTGATGTTGCGGAGTATCCGGTGATCTGGGAACCACCGTTGTGGGCTGGCTCGGTCCAAGAGATTGTGGCCGAACTTTGATCGATCGCCACCGCAGTCACGGCTGTAGGGGCATCTGGCACAACGATTGCTACGACAACTGCCGGGTCCTCGTTGATCTCGACCGTGACAATGCCATCAAATGTAGCTATTCCAAGCAAGGTCGGACTATTTCCTAATAGGCCATAGACCTTTGACCCAGCCGTAATGCTCGAGTTGGCAACGCTCATACTGATTGGCTTTCCGGCCGCCGTGCGAGGAACAGTGCCATCTGGCGCTACCCACGCGACGATGAGTGAGAGAATCGTATTTGCCGCTGAAGAGAGTAGTGGTGTTACTCGAGCGGTCGAGTTCTCAAGGTAAGCAGTGATAACTGTGCCATCAGGCAAGCTATCTGCAAGATAATTAACACTCACGGTCGAACCATTGCTGCCTGCGGTGAAGGAGGAATCGATTCCAGCATGGACTGTTACCTGAGCGATCTGCGTTGCAGCGCCGATGCCATTAAGTGAACCTTGAATCCAGTGGGCGAATGCTGTCATGGAGGATGTTGGCGAGTAGTTGGCACTTGCTGCACCAATGAGATAGCCGGCACTCGGATCTGAATACCAACCATTGAAGACATAGTTCGAACGCGTCGCCGAAGGCAGCGCTATCGGTGTTGATGAGCCATAGGTCATCGTCGCCGAGGTCTGGCTTGGTGTGCCATGGTTGCCATCGAATGTAACCGTGAAGATTTGCAAGGTCCATTGTGCAAAGAGAGTCGCGTCTGCAGATGGCGTGAATGATGAGCCCGCTGCACGAGCGGTACCACCAGATTGCTGCGTGGACCATCCAAGGAGTGTGTAGTTAGCTCGAGTCGCTGATGGCAGAGCGATTGCCTGCCCAATTGTGACCTTGGCTGTCGCGGTATCACTGAATCCGCTACCGGCATCGAAGGTGAGGCGATAGATCGATGTCACCCACACCGCATGGAGTTGGATATTTCCACTTGGTGTGAAGTTGAGAACGCCAGTTGATGCCGTAGCACTCGATGACCAACCGCTGAATGTGTAATCCTGACGAGTAATACCCGCTGAAGGCAGTGTCGCGGCGGGGGTTCCAAAGGTGTAGTTGGTTGGAGAAATTGGATTTCCAGTTCCGCCATTGAAGTCATAAGTAATAACGTAAACCTGCGGTGTCCATTGCGCTTGCAGTGCAATGTTCTGAGTGCCAACGAGATAGGTGCCACCAGCGTTGTAATGGGTGGACCCGCCATCACTCCAGTATGCAAAGTCGTAACCAGTCTTGGTTGGCGCTGAAGCAAGAGTGAAGATCTCTCCGATCACATGTGTGCGTTCGGTTGGATTAGTTCCGCCACCGTTCGAGTCGTACGTGACGGTGTATGAGACAGGTGTCCATTGCGCATAGAGGAGGTAGTGGTTATCAGAGACGGTGTAACTCGATGAAGCTGCCGCTGATCGACCGCCCTGGTCTTGCCAGGTGGTAAAGGTGTAACCAGCGCGAGTAGGGATCACTGATGAAACAGTGATGATGTCGCCAGAGACCTTTTGCTGATCTGGGATAGGCGTCGAGACGCTTCCACCATTGAAGGAGTACTTCACGTTATAGATACGAGTCCACTGAGCAGTGAGTGTTACTGGGGCTGCACCCATAAGGTAACTCTGACCGGGTGCATAAGTAGCACCTGCGCCATCCATCCATGAGACAAATGCATAGGTGTATGTGCCATCGGTCGCACTTAGCCCGGCTGATGGTGCCACCGTGAAATTAGCACCGTAGTTCACTGCATTTTGGGTAGGTACGTTGCCGCTGCCATTTGTGCCGGCGAGGTAGGTGACAGCAAAGCTTGCAATATTCCACTGTGCATAGAGTCGAGTATTTGCAGCGACGGTGTATCCATCTGCAACCGGGGTGGATGAAGCGGCCAATCCCCATCCAGCGAAGTTGTATCCAGTTTTTGCCATTGATCCTACTGTTGCAAGAGTGATGGCCGTTGAGGCTGTTGTGTAGGAATCTGTCGCCTTGCTCGGTGATCCTGTTGCACCATTGCTGTCATAGGTCACCGTATAAGTATTTGCACTCCACACCGCATAGAAGGTGACATTGTTTGCGCCAACGGTGTAGCCCTGACCTGATTGGAAGATTTGATCGGTCTCGGTGGAGTTATATCCCCATCCAGCAAAGCTGTAACCGATACGAGAGAGAGGTCCAGTGTTTCCATAAATCGGCACACTCTCACCAATTGTGTAGGTGGTGAGATCGGTTGGCACAGACCCTGTTCCACCATTTGGATAGTAAGTAACGGTGTACTGAATTTTCGACCATTTTGCATAGAGCGCGACACTTGCAGAGCCAAGTTGAAGAGAATTTCCTGCCTGATAAACCTGTCCGGTTCCGCCAGAGTTGAGCGTCCAGCCCACAAGATTATTTCCACTGAGGCTAAATCCGCCCTGAGCAGGGTTCGCTAAGACCACCGCAGTTGCACTCGATGCATATTGATTTGAATCAACCGGGGCCGAACCACCTGTTGCGCCATTTCCGTTATAAATAACTTGGAGGAGCTGAAGTGTTGTCACGGTTGTGCTTGCACTTCCTGGCGCATATCCAGTGCGAGAGGTGCCGACTGTTAGGGTGACTTGAGTCTGAGGATTTACTCCAGTGACAACAATGTCTCCCGTACCGCTAATCGCAGCATTGCCGAGCGTAGATTGTGCGCTCCATTGGAATGTTGAGTCAAAATTGGTAATCGTCGCTCTAAAGCCCGTGGTAGCCACAACATTTCCTATAACTGGAGTGAGTGCTGCTTCAAGTGCCTTTCCAGAAGCATAGGCAATGCCATCCGAGAAATTCTGTCTCGAAGCTGTAATAGATATTGAAGAAACATCACCCGGTGCCATACCTGTGACGGTGAGCGGGAGTTTGCCATTGGCAGCTGTGCCAATACTGACAGTGCCTGACCCTGCTGTGACGATTGCATTTTGCCAGACATAGGCACCGTCATAGTTAGATACATTCACCGTGAAGCCATTCACCGTGGATACCGGAGTATCAAACAGGGGCGTAAAGGAGAGCCCTAACGGTTTGCCTTGAACAGTGGATGTGAAACTTCCGGTTCCGATGAGATTTACGGCGGCTACCTTGAAGAGGTAGGTAGTTCCATTTGCAAGACCATTTACGGTAATAGATGTGGCTGTAGATGCAGTATGTGAAAAGGTGCTCCAAGAAGTTCCACCATTAGATGAGTATTGAATGGTGTAGTCGTAGGTTGGCGCTTCATTCTGCGAAATTCCAGCAGCCCAGGAGAGCGCGACTTGTCCATTACCAGCAGTGGCTACCAAAGTAGTTGGAGCGTTTGGAACCACAGCGTTACACCAGATCAAAGCTTGTGGTTGATATGTTCGTAAATATGTATGAAGAATGGTTGTAGCACTCGGAGCTTCACAATCTTGGACACTTGTGAGTGATCCCTGATCAAATGCAGTGGCACTGATTGCAGTGATGCCGAGCATGGATGATGACCCAAATCGAATGACCTGAAGGTTTGGGCTCTGAGAGAAGGCGCCAGGACCGAAAGTTTTGATTGTGGTTGGGAAGACCGGAACCCAACCTGCGCCAATGCCATTTTGATTGAAGGCATTTTGACCGATTTCCGTGATTGCCGATCCGAAATCAATGGCTTGGAATGTTGTTGTGCTCCCGAAGTAATCCTGAATATGGATCTGGCCACTTCCGAGCGTCAAAGTGAGAGGTACTCCTTGACCATTTGCACCAAGTAAATAGGCCTGATTTGAGAAGACTCCCAGGCCGAGATACGTGCCATCTGGATAAGCGCCACCAAGAACGGTTGCCGAGGTAAGCGGATTGTTCCTAAAGGCGAATTGCCCCACATCATGCACTGATGCTGGGATGGTGACCGTGGAGAGTCCAAGGCTAGAGAAAGCACCTTGGTCAATGTTGTAGAGAGTATTGCCTTGGAAGACCACAGCCGTGAGATCACGGTTAGCATCACTTGAACTGCCACTTTCACCGAATGCGAATGCAAACTTCACAACTTTGATAATCCCGTTAGGAATCGTCACGGTGCCCTTGCAGTTCTTACCTGCGAATTCTGGGATTTCGGTTCCAGTGACGTAGAAGCTGCCGCTCACAGAGCATGTCATCGCAAGAATATGCAAGGTCTGCTGAACCATTGGTGCAGCCTTATAACTTGCGTTACCAGCCTGATTGAAGTTGATGATGCAATCACCTGTGCCTGTGATGGTGATTACACCACCAGCAATTGTGCAGCCAATCGATGCGGCATCAAGAGTACGTGTCACGGTACCACCAGGCGCGGTGACAGTAGGTGTATAGGTTGAACCCAATGCATCGGTAACTGGAATTACTGAAGCATCGGTTATTACTTGATCTGCTTGACCAACTGTTTCGGTCGCGGTAGTTGTCGCGGTGTTGTAATTCGCCGTATCAGTTGGGGTGAAAAGTGCGGTAATGATCGATGAACCCGTAGCAACAATTGTGAGAGTCGTTCCGCTTATGGTCGCGACAGAGGTAGTCCCTGATGTGTAAGTAAAGGTTCCTGGGATTGAAGGCGTAATAGTCGGTGCTGTCAGCGTGATAGGTGAGGAACCAAAGAGTTGGCTCGCGATCGTAAATCCAGAAAGGGTCGGAGTTGCCTTTGCCACCGTAAGGTTTTGCGTGACTCGTGTCGCTGCTGAATAGTTTGCGGTTCCGCTGTTATCAGCGGTGATTGTGCAGGTGCCAGCAATAAGCACTGTAATCGCGCCAGATGAGGCGTTAACAGTACATACCGAAGGTGTTGTAGAAGCGAAGACGATAGTCCCGGTACTTGCAGGCGATGAAGTCGCGGTGACTGAGTGGGTCCCCGCAGCCTCTCCATAGGTCAGACCCGCTGGGGCTGTTCCGAAGGCTATAGAGAGAGTGCCGGCTTTTTCGACAGTAATGTTTTGAGTGATTTGGGCGGCAGCCAAGTAATTTGTTGTGCCACTGTCATTCGCCGTGATCGTACAAGTGCCTGAAGCAAGAATCGTGAGTGCACCAGAGGATGAGTTCACCGTACATACCGTTGACGTTGTCGAGGCAAAGGTAATGGTTCCGGTACTAGCTGGCGAGGAAGTCGCTGTCACTGAATGAGTGCCTACTGACTCGCCATATGTGACACCGGTTGGGGCTGCGCCGAAAGTGAGGTTCAAGGCGGATGATTGGCCCACGACTAAGTCTTGAGAGATTTGGAGTGCAGCAGAGTAATTTGCAGTGCCGGCATTATTTGCAGTGATTGTGCAAGTCCCGAGAGCAATAATGGTGAGTGATCCTGTTGACGCATTAACCGAGCAAATTGCAGGAGTTGCAGATGAAAATACAATTGTCCCGGTGTTCGCTGGGCTTGATGTTGCAGTGACGGAATGGGTTCCGGCTACTTCGGCATACGCCACACCTGTTGGAACAGTTCCGAAGTTAAGTGTCAGGGCACTTGACTTCCCTACCGTCACGGTCGCCGTAATCGAGGCAGTGTTGTAATTTGTCGTATCTGTTGGCGTGAAGAGCAGTAATAATTGAAGAGCCGACGCCAACTGAGCTCAAGTTAGCGCCACTTATTGTCGCAACCGAGGTGGTTGCTGACGTGTAAGTAAATGATCCCGGGATGGAAGAGGAAACAGTCGGT
>JGI24890J29729_1000046_pt1 | contig 111066 bp, 102 predicted proteins | sample FreactcultureFD7_FD_29729 | JGI IMG/M metagenome (IMG submission 29729) | reverse complement strand
GGCTTGCCCCGCCGCGACAAAATGCGTGGTCGGGGCAGCCAGCATGATGTCCTGTACCGGTACAGGCATGCTCTCGCGCGGCGTGGAGCCGCCCGACAGCAATTGCAGCGGCAACAGGACCAGTACGGTGAGCATCCCGAACTGCGGCATCGAACGCGCCAGCGTGGCCATGAAGATGCCCATCGAGGTAGTGGCAAACAGATGCAGCACCGTCACCAGCATGAACAGCGCCAGCGAGCCCTCGATGGGCACCTGCAAGGCGCCGCGCACGATCAGCAGCAGCGACATCAAGGCCGCCAGCGCCACCACCGAACCCATGGCCCACACCTTGGCCAGCATGATCTCGGCCGGACTCACCGGCATCACCAGCAGGTGTTCGATGGTGCCGTGCTCGCGCTCGCGAATGAGCGCCGCCCCCGTCAGGATGATGGAGAGCATGGTGACGTTGTTGATGATCTCCATGAGCGAACCGAACCAGGATTGCTCCAGGTTGGGATTGAAGCGCATGCGCAAGGCCAGCCCCACCGGCGCATCGCCAGCGGCCTCGCTACGCCGCACGAATTGCGTGACCTCGTTGCTGACCATCTGCTGGATGTAGCTGTTGCCGGTAAAGGCCTGGCTCATGCGCGTGGCATCCACGTTCAACTGGACCGCCGGCGCGCGTCCGGCCAGCACGTCACGCTGGAAATCTGCCGGGATGTCCAAGACGAAGGTGTAGTCTCCTGCATCGAGCCCGGCATCGGCCTCGCGCGCCGTCACCAGCCGGGCCACCTTGAAANGCGGCGGATAGAACAAGGACGCAATGCGTGCCGACAGCGGCGAGCCATCGTTGTCGACGATGGCGATGGCGGCATTGTGCAGGCTCTCCGGCATGGCCGTGGCGGCCACATAGATGGAGAGCGTGAAGGTGTAAGCGATCAGCACCAGCATGGCCGGATCGCGCAGCAGGCTCCACAGCTCCTTGACGCCGAGACGAAAAATGTTGGACAGGCTGGCAGGCGCGCGGCGCATCTCATTGCTCCTGCTTCTTCAGCAGCCACACCGACAACCCCAGGATCACCGGTGCCGCCAGCACCAGCGGCCAGAACGAGGCCCCCAGGTCGCCCACCGCCAGCGCCTTGCTGAACACGCCACGGCTGATGGTGAGGAAGTGCGTGGCGGGATAGACCTGCCCGATCAGCGCACCCATCCCTTCAAGCGAAGAGACCGGATTCAACAGTCCGGCGAACTGCACGCAGGGAATGATGGTACCGATCATGGTCACGAAGAGGGCCGCAATCTGGCTGCGCGTAAAGGTCGAGGCCAGCAGCCCGAAGCCGGTCGAGCAGATGATGAACACCAGAGCCGCCAGTGTCAGCGTGAAGAGACTGCCCTTGACCGGCACCCCGAACACGGTCACGGCCAGCAGCGTCAACATGGCGAAATTGAGCATGCCCAGCACCAGATAAGGCAGCTGCTTGCCCAGCAGGAATTCGATACGCGTGACCGGCGTGACGTAGAGATTGAGGATGGAGCCGAGCTCCTTCTCGCGCACCACCGACAGCGCCGTCAGCATCGCCGGGATCATCATCAGCAGCAGCGGGATGATGGCCGGCACCATGGCCGGGAGGCTCTTGACGTCCGGGTTGTAGCGATAGCGCGTCTCGATCGTGGCCGGCTGCGCCAGGCGTTGAACCAGCCGGTGCGTGGCCATGTCGGCCAGCCACAGCTGATGCATGCCCTGCACGTAACCGCGCACGGTCTCGGCGCGCGTGGGCATGGCACCATCGACCCAGGCCCCCACCTCCACCGGCTTGCCGCGTGCGATGTCACGGGCGAAGCCGGGCGGGATTTCAATGGCCAGAGAGATCTCGCCGCTGCGCATGCGGCGGTCCAGGTCCTGGTAATCGCGGATGGGCGGCTGCTCGATGAAATAGCGCGAACCCGACAGGTTCAGCGCATAGTTCTGGCTCAGGCCGGTCTGGTCGCGGTCGAGCACGGCATAGCTGAGGTTTTCCACGTCGAGGTTGATGCCATAGCCGATGATGAACATCAGGATCACCGTGCCCAGCAAGGCCAGGGTAGCGCGCACCGGATCGCGCCGCAGTTCCAGGCTCTCGCGCTGGCTGTAGCTGAGGGCGCGGCCCAGGCTGGTGCGCAGGCGGCCATCGCCAGCTGGCGCGTGGTTCCGGGCCGATGTGACTTTTACTTCAGGCGCAGGCGTCATTGCGCCCTTCCCGGCCGCTTCTTCCAGGTATGCAATGAAGGCTTGTTCCAAAGTAGCCGACCCGCGCTGGCGGATCAGCTCCTCCGGCGTGGCGCTGACCAGCACGCGCCCGGCGTGCATGAGCGAGATGCGGTCGCAGCGCTGGGCCTCGTTCATGAAATGGGTGGAAATGAAAATCGTCACCTGGTCGCGCCGCGCGAGATCGATCATCAATTGCCAGAACAGGTCGCGCGCGATCGGGTCCACGCCCGAAGTCGGTTCATCCAGGATCAGCAGCTCCGGCTTGTGCACCATCGCCACGGCCAGCGACAGCCGCTGGCGGATGCCCAGCGGCAGGCTCTCGGGCAGGCTGTCCATGACCTCCTGCAGGCCGAAGCGCTGCGCCATCTCGTCGGTGCGCGCGGCGATCTGCTCCTGCGGCACGCGATACAGCCGCGCATGCAGCACCAGATTCTGGCGCACGCTCAATTCGCCATACAGCGAAAAGGCCTGCGACATGTAGCCCACACGCGCCCGCGTGGCCATGTCGCGCGGATCGACGGCCTGGCCGAACAGCCAGGCCTGGCCTTCGCTGGCCGGCAGAAGGCCGGTCAGCATCTTCATGGTGGTGGATTTGCCGCAGCCGTTGGAGCCCAGGAATCCGAAGATCTCGCCGCGCCGGATGCGGAAGTCCACATGATCCACCGCCACGAAATCGCCGAACCGCATGGTCAGGCCGCGCGCTTCAATGGCGATCTCGGCTTGCCGCGCCGGGTCCAGCGGTGTCACCTGCACGGGCTGGTGGCCGCGCCGTTTATCGGGTGGCAGCAAGGCGATGAAGGCCTCTTCCAGTGCCAGCGTGCCGGTGCGCGCATGCAGCTCGGCAGGCGTGCCGGTGGCCAGGATCTGGCCGTCATCCATGGCCACCAGGAAATCGAAGCGGTCGGCTTCTTCCATGTAGGCTGTCGCCACGATGACGCTCATGCCGGGCCGCTGCTGGCGTATGTGCGCGATCAGGTCCCAGAACTGCGCACGCGAGAGCGGATCGACGCCGGTGGTGGGTTCGTCCAGGATCAGCAGGTCAGGGTCGTGGATCAGCGAACAGCACAATCCCAGCTTCTGCTTCATGCCGCCGGAGAGCTTGCCCGCCGGGCGCGCCAGGAACGGCGACAGGCCGGTGCCGGCAGTGAGCGTATCGATGCGCTGGCGGCGCTCCTGCGCGGACTGGCCGAACAGCCGTCCAAAGAATTGCAAATTCTCTTCCACCGACAGCGTCGGATACAGGTTCTTGCCCAGCCCCTGCGGCATGTAGGCGATGCGCGGGCAAACCGCTTCACGATGCGCGGCCCGGCGCATATCGCCACCGAGCACCTCCACTGCCCCTTCCTGCAGGGCGCGTGCACCCGCCACCAGCGACAGCAGGCTGGATTTGCCCACGCCATCGGGCCCGATCAGGCCGACCATGCAGCCGGCAGGAATCTCCAGTGTGATCGCCCGCAGCGCAGGTTTTTGGCCATAGCGCAGCGACACGCCCGACAGGCGCGCCACCAGGCCCTGACCAAGGGCCTCCTTCATTGCGGGACCTTCACCGCCAGCGTGGCAGGCCAGTCACGCGCAGGGTCGGTCCGCACCCAGGCCACGCCGGGCAAGCCGGTCTTGACCAGGGTCAGGTGCTGGCGCAGCAGCGCCGGATCGATCTGCGCCTTGACGCGAAACATCAGTTTCTGCCGCTCGCTGGCGGTCTCTACCGTCTTGGGCGTGAACTGGGCGGTGCTGGCCACGAATGAAATACGCGCCGGGATCACGTATTGCGGGGCGGCGTCCAGCACGATGCGCGCCTCGCTGCCCAGCGCCAGCTTGCCGGCGACGGTCTCGGGGACGAAGAAGGTCATGTAGACATCGCTCAAGTCCACCAGGTTGAGCAGCTTGCCGCCCCCGCCCAGCACCTCGCCCGGCTGGGCGATGCGGTATTGCACGCGTCCGGCGCGCGGGGCGACCAGCGTGCTGTCGTCGATGTCGACCTTGATGCGCTGGACCGTGGCCACCGCGGCCGTGACCGTGGCGCGCGCGCCGCTGACCTGGGTGCGGGCGGCTGCCACGGCGGCCTGGGCGGCGGTCACTTGTGCCTTGGCGGCCGTGACGGCGGCTTCCATGCTCAGCACGCGGGCACGGTCGTCGTCCACTTCCTGCAGCGAGGAGGCCCCTTCCTTGACCAGCACCTCCGAGCGCGCCAGGCGGCGCCGTGCCGCATCCAGCTCGCTGGCGCGCTGCGCTGCCTGGGCCAATGCGGCCTGATGATCGCTCTCGCGCACGGCCACCTGGGCCTCCGCACTGGCCACGGCCGAGACCGATTGCTGCTGGCGCGCCTGGGCCTCGTCACGCTGGGCTTCCAGCGAGAGTACCTGCATGCGGGCCAGAGGCTGGCCGGCTGCGACGAAGTCGCCTTCATTGACGAGGATGGCATCGACCCGGCCACCCAGCTTGGTGGCCACATCCACTTCGGTGGCTTCGATGCGGCCGTTGCCGCTGGCGAATCCCTCGCCGGGGCCGCTGTGATGCAGGCGCAGCCAGGCATAGGCCGCAGCGCCGGCGAGGATCACGGCCAGCGCGGCGGCCAGCAGGGGTTTCTTGGCGTGAGGGAGCGTCATGGTCTGGGTCCGGAAGAAAGGGGGAAAGCCGCAGGCGCATTGCTGTCGCCACCCAGCGCCGCATACAGCGCCACCGATGACGACAGCAGCGCACGCCGGATCTGCACCCGCTGCTGGCGTGCGCTCAACAGGTCGCGCTGGGCATCGAGCACGTCGAGGAAAGGCGCAGCGCCGTTGTCATAGCGCAGCGTGGACAGGCGCGCCCGCTCGCCCTGGACCTGCACCGCCGTCTCGGCAATGGCCAGCTGGCGGGTCAGCCACTGGCGCGCGGCCAGCGCATCGGCGACGTCGCGGAAGGCGGACTGGATGGTTTTTTCGTAATTGGCCACGGCCAGGTCGCGCCGCACTTCGGCCAGATTCAGGTTGTTGCGCAGGCGGCCTGCCGTGAAGATCGGCAGCGACAAGCTGGGCGAGAAACTCCAGGCATGGCTGCCATCGCGGAACAATCCGCTCAGTTCAGCGCTGGCCGTGCCGAGGTTGCCTGTGAGCGAAATGCTGGGAAAGAAGGCCGCGCGTGCTGCACCAATGTTGGCATTGGCCGCTTGCAGGCGATGCTCGGCAGCGGCCACGTCGGGGCGGCGCGTGAGCAGCAGCGAAGGCGTGCCGGGCGACAGCGCCGGGAACGCTGCATCCAGTGCCGGCCGCGCCTGGCCGACTGGCAGCTCCAGTGGCGAACCGACCAGCAGCGTGAGTGCATTCAGATGCTGTGCGCGCTGCTGTTCCAGCTGTGCGCCCAAGGCCTGGGCTTGGGTGAGCAGGGTTTCGATCTGGGTCAGGTTCAGGCGCGAGGTGGCGCCGACCTCGACCCGGCGCGCAAAGATGCGATAGCTCTCCTGCCGGCTGGCGATGGTGTCGCGGGCGATGGCCAGGCGTTCGTCGATCTCGGCCAATTCCAGCCAGGCATCAGCTACCTGGGCCACCAGGCTCAGGGCAGCGGCACGGCGGGTGGCTTCGCTGGCCAGCGCGGTCTGCAGCGCGGCGTCATCCAGGCTGCGCAGGCGGCCCCACAGGTCCAGCTCCCAGGTGCTCAGGCCCACACCGGCCTGATAGGCGCTGCCGACCAGCGGGCGTCCGGTCAGGTTGAGGTCGGCCGGAGTGCGCGAGCGATCCAGGCCTGCCTGTGCACCAACGGCAGGAAACAGGTCGGCGCGCTGGATGCCGTAGAGCGCCCTCGCCTCCTCGACCCGCAAGGCCGCTGCGCGCAGGTCGCGGTTGTTGGCCAGGGCCTGGGTGATGAGGGCTTGCAGTTGCGGATCGGGGAACCAGGCTTGCCAACCGAGTGCCGGTGCGGCTTCACCCGCGCCATCGGCCTGCTGCGGATAGTGCGCCGCCACCGGTGCAGCAGGCCGCTGGTAATCCGGCGCCATCGACTGGCAGGCCACCAGCAGGAGCGGCAAGGCAGCCAGCAAGGGACGGATTCGCAGAGAGGGTTCGCACATCGTGATTCTCGGCATCGGCAGGAAATGGGGCGACGGAAAGCTTCGTCAAAAGCTTCGTCTTGAGTGACCACATTATGAAGAGCCCTGCTGAAAACCCGATTGATGTACGTCAGGTTACTGACTGATGAGTCGGTAATTTATGAAGGATGTGACGGGGGGAGGCCTGAGGGAAGGCGTCTGCGGGGGGAAGTGCAAAAAGTGCGAAAAATTCGGAAAGACGCGCCGGGCACCGCAGCTTTATTGCGCCACGCCGACCTGGTCGACGTAATGGCGCACTTCGGCGGCAACGGCGGTGAACAAGCTCTGCAATTCGGGTAGCTGCGGCTGGGCGCTTTGGGGCGGTTCGGCGCGGGACTGGGTTTCCACGCTCTTGAGCAGTTCGGTCAGCACGCCGGCCCCGACCAGGGCGGTCATGCTCTTGAGGCTGTGTGCCTCGCGTTTGACCTGGGCTGCGTCATCGGCGCGGATGGCTTGTTCCAGCCGGTCGAAGGTGGCGGGGGCGCTCTGGGCGAAGGTGCCGAACATGTGGCGGCAGGCAGCGGCATCGCCGCCCATGGCATCGAGCAAGGGTTCGGGGTTGATGTGCTGGTATCGGTGGTCGTTCACGCGTTTCTCCCTGTGGCCGACGCAATATACGCAAGATATTGCTCCTGTGCCAATTTGTTTTGAGCAGCTGGTCCGGCGTACGGGCGCGCCGGGTCGTGAGCGGTGACTGAAGTACGGTGAAGTGTGTAACGTAACCAAGCAGGTAACTGTCGTCAATCACAACCGTGGTGACGCACGCAAAAAACCGCCCGGTGAGACGGGCGGTTGATGGAAGTGCGGCCCTGCAGACGAAGGCCGCACCCTGCTGCAGTGAAGCGATCAGGCAGCGCGTTCCAGGCGCTGGACGTTGCTGTCGTCGGCGGCACCGATTTCGATCTTGCGCGGCTTCAGTGCTTCGGGGATTTCACGGACCAGCTCGATGTTGAGCAGGCCGTTTTCCAGATTGGCACCGACCACCTTGATGTGGTTGGCCAGCTGGAAGCGCTGTTCGAAGTCACGGGCGGCGATACCACGATGCAGGAAGTTGACCTGCTTGTCTTCCTTCTGCTTGCGGCCGGTGATCTTGAGGGTTTCGTTTTCGGTCTCGATGTCGATTTCGCTGCGGGCGAAACCAGCCACGGCCATGGTGATCCGGTATTTGTCCTCGGCCACCAGTTCGATGTTGTACGGCGGATAGCTGGGCTGATCAGCGCGCTGGGCGTTGTCGAACATCTGGGCCAGGCGATCGAAGCCGATAGCGGTACGGTACAGGGGGGAGAGATCAAAAGTACGCATAAAAATATCCTTTCAGTTAAGCGATGTTTTCGTCGCAGACCTCAACGTCGAGCATCTGCTGGTACCGATCTAGGGATGGGGATTTTGGTTTTCAAGGGATTTTTAGAAAAAATTTGAGCCCTCTTTTGTATTGCCATCCGATACGCGATTTTTCCCTCCAAGCAAGCCGACATCGCGACACGTGTGTCATTGCACCATCGAAAAGCCAGACACTTTCACGGAATTGCCTACCGTACGATCCCACTCCTATCCGATCTCGATTTATTCCTGGAAAAAGTCAGAGCATCTTTGAGATTGCCTGCCTATTCAGGCGGGCAACGCGCCATCAGCCAACTTGTTTGGCATGCTCGCTCCTCTTTCAACTTCATGCGATCACGCAGAGAGACGAAAAGATGAGCTACAGAAATTGGGGAGAAGGAAAAGTTCTCTATCGCATTGGCGCGTCCTATGGATGCCATAAGCTCATTCCCGACCCACCACATTGGTCCGATAACGGGACGTGAAAAGCGATGAAACTGGCACCAATCATCTATTTGCTAATGCTCTCCCCGCTGGCACAAGCACAAATCGACATCGGCTTCTACAAGCAAGAAAGGGAAGGTCTGAGCCTCTATACGACAGTCCCACTGACCGCAATTCACAGGATTGCACTTTGTGCCGATCCGTCTGATAACCCGTCAGCTTGCCATTGGCTCAAACCAAATGAGTTCAAGCAAGCTGAAGCAGTGGATGATGTCATGGCAGAGCAGACAGTGATGCACTACCGCATGAGCAGGCACATCAGTCCTGGCATCAAGACAGGACAGGGTATCGCGATCATCAACGCTGAGCAGGTCAGGCGTTCGGCCAACAGCGGCTTCATTGCAATTGCTCAGCGCAAGCACTACAAGATTCTGATTTGTACGGGTGTTGAAGGAATCAACCTTGAGCTGCTCGATGGCCCGCGCAAGCGTCACAACCTGTATTTCTATCTCGGTTACGATACCCTTCCCACTTGTGAAGATACCGGGCCGGTCGACGACAAGGCTCAATGAAGCAGAATGTCAAATCACTACCAGACACACAAGACGTGCTGAAAGCCTTCCTCGCCACAATGGCAACAACAGAAGATGCCTCATGGATTTTTTATGTTGTCGCTCTTTTCCAGGTCTCGGTTGCAGTCCTTCATCTTGAAAAGCGGTTCCGCCTTCGGACCATATCGACCATTCTTCTACTTGTTTCCGCTCTGCCAGTTCCACTGCTGTTGATCGCCGGGTTTTACTTTGCAATGCGACCCGCCGCATAAGTGCCATCGTATTTCGAAGGCGTCTTACGTCTGCCAGCCCCGTGAAAATTGCCGATCCAGCTCCACGGCAACACGCTCGCGCTCGTTGCGTACCGCCTGCGCGCCCGCAGCCAGGCCCTCCATCACGGTAAAGCGCAGGTCATGCAGACCGATGGTCGCCAGCGCCACCTTCAGATAGGGCGTGAGGAAATCCGGCTGCCGTGCCGACGCGCCGGTGAAGCGCCCGCCGGAGACCACCGCCACATGCACCGGCCGGTCACGCAGCAGGCCCGTTTTGCCATCGGGGGTAATGGCAAAGGTCCGGCGCACCCGCACCACGTGATCGATCCAGGCCTTCAGGACCGAGGGCACGGTGTAGTTGTGCATGGGCGTGCCGATCACTACCTGATCGGCCTGCTCCAGCTCTTCAATGAGACGGTCCGAGAGGGTCAGCGTGCCCTGCCCCGCATCACTGCCTCCCAAGGCAACGGGGGAACCCAGCGCATCGGCATAGGCGGAATCGATATGCGCAATGCCGCTGGCGTACAGATCACGCAGGATGACCTTGGCCTGCGGATGCTGTGCGCCAAGGCGCTCGACGATCTGGCGCGACAGCCACCAGGCATTCGAAGCCTCCTGGCGCGGCGAGGCAAGCAGATGCAGGATCTTCATGCGGCACCTCCAATAGCCTTGCCAAAGCGCATTGCGCCGGTCAGCATGCCCTGGCGGAAATAGAAGCGCTGTGCCAGCGCATTGGCCATGCCGGTATCGAGCACCAGGCGCACGCAACCGGCCTGAGCCGCCACCTCCTCCATCGCAGCCAGCAGCCGTTCGCCCCAGCGCTTGCCGCGCTCACTACTGGCCGCCACCAGATCATCGACGTAGAGGAAAGGACCATAGACCAGGTTCTCCTGAAAGCGGTAACCGGCGAGCGCAACCACCTTTCCCTGATCCCAGGCGGCCAGGATGCGGTAGCTCTGCGGGATGGCGCGGCCGATGCGCTGCAGGAACTCGTCGCTGTCGCGCAGCTGCGGACGCAGTTCGTGCATCACGGGAAAACAGGCCAGCTGGTCGGAGGCTGTATCGGCGTGACGAAGCGCGTCGTCGGTGAGGTGCCATTCGGGCGCAGGATTGATCTCGGAAACTTGGTCCATGGTAGAAGCTTCGATGCCATCAGAGTGGAAGGAGCTTCATCCTAATGAGCCGATGGCATAATCGGGAGATCCAAGAAATGACATTTCGACTGGTCCATGATTTCCCTGCCTCCCTCCTCCCTGATCCGCCTCGACAGCAACACCGGCGAAGCGTACTACCGCCAGATCTACGCACGCCTGCGCAGCGCCGTGGCTGACGGCCTGCTGCAGCCGGGCGACCGCATTCCCTCGGCACGGGCACTGGCGGCGGAATTGGGACTGGCGCGGGGCACGGTGGAGGCCGCCTATTCGCTGCTGGCCGCCGAGGGCTACGTGGAGGCGCGCGGACAAGCCGGGACGGTCATTGCCGCCGGGGTCCACCCGGTAGTGCAGGCAGCGGTCAGCAAGGCGACGGCGGCGCCTTCGCGGACATCGCCTGTGGCGGCGCGCTATCCTCTCCTGCCGGAAGAGGGACAGGCCGAACCCAAAGGCCCGCTTCCCTTCCAGATGGGCATCCCGGCACTGGACGCCTTTCCGCGCAAGATCTGGGCACGCCTGGCTGCACGCGCAGCGCGGGCCACGCAAGCCGCCGACATGCTCTATCCCTCCCCGGCCGGACTGATGGCGCTACGCACGGAGATTGCGCGCCACCTGCAATTGTCACGCGGTATCGATTGCCGGGCTGAACAGGTCTTCGTCAGCTCCGGCTATCGCGACAGCCTCAACCTGATCACCCGCACCCTCCTCCAGCCGCGCGACAAGATCTGGGTGGAAGATCCCGGCTACGCCCCGACCGCCGCCCTGCTGCGCGAAGCCGGCATGCAGCTGGCCGGCATACCGGTAGACGGCGACGGCATGCAGGTCGAGTACGGCCTGCGCCATGCAGCCCACGCACGCGCCGCCGTGGTCACGCCAGCGCATCAGAGCCCGACTTGCGTGGCCCTGTCGCTGCCGCGCCGCCTGGCCTTGCTGGAATGGGCGGCTCGCGAACAGGCCTGGATTGTGGAAGATGACTACGACGGCGAATACCGCTACGTCAGCCGGCCCCTGCCCGCACTCAAGAGCCTGGACCGCGAGGACCGCGTGCTCTATGCCGGCACCTTCAGCAAGGTGCTGTTCCCGGCCATTCGCCTGGCCTACTTGGTGGTGCCGCGTTCTCAGGTGGAGCGCTTCAGGCACAGTGCGCAGCTCTTCTCCGGTGCCGCGCCAGCCCTGACGCAGCATATCGTCGCCGATTTCATGGCCGAGGGGCATTTTGCCCGCCATATCCAGCGCATGCGGCGCCTGTATGCCCAGCGCCGCACCATGGCCATCGCCGGTCTGGAAGGCGTATTGCATTCCCATGTACGGATTGATTCGCCGCCCGGCGGCATGCATCTGTTATTGCGTCTGCAGGGCCGCCGCTCGGACCGGCTGCTGGCCGACAAGATGCGCCAGCACGGCATGTTCAGCCGCGCCCTGTCGGAATGCCTGCTGGCACCGCGCCCCGGAGTTGCACCGATGATCATGCTCAGCTTCACCAACATCGACAGCCGCCGCCGTGCCGCCGAGCTGGCAAGGCGCATCCTGCCCTTGCTGGCACCTGCCTGACATGGACTAGTTCAAATCACCATTCTTGGCACTTATCGACTGGTCCATGCGGGTGCATGATGGCGACTCGTTTCCATCACATCCAGGAGCCATGTCCCCATGTCCGCCCGCATCGATCTCTACAAGAATGCCACCACCGCCTACGACGGCCTGCTGGCCGTGAACCGTCATCTCAAGCAATGCAGCCTGCCCGCCGACCTGGTGGAGCTGGTGTTTTTGCGGGTGTCGCTGATCAACGGATGCGCCTACTGCATCGACAAGCATTCGCGTGATCTTCTCAGCAGCGGCATGCCGGTCGACAAGCTGGTGCTGGTCCCGGTCTGGCAGGAAGCCGGCCCGCTCTTTACCCCGCGCGAGCAGGCCGCGCTGGCCTGGGCCGAAGTGGTCACGCGCATCGACCAGACGGCCGCGCCGGATGCGGATTACCAGGCCGTGATCCAGCACTTCACCGCACAGGAGTACAGCGAACTGACCATCGCCATCGCGCTGATGAATGCCATGAACCGGCTGGCCATTCCCGGCCGCATGCAGCCACAGGCAGCGCGCGCCTGAGACGCTGGTGCGGGCGAGCCTCAGGCCGACTTCAACGCCGCTACCAGCGTGCGCAGCGCACTCTGCAGGCGCGGCTCCTTGAGGCGGGCATGCAGCCTTACCTGGGCCAGCGGCAGCTTGGGCAAGCCCAGGCGCTCGCCCACGTCCACCGCGCCGCGCGGTGCGCTGCGGTGGAGCAGCGCCGACACCGCCAGGCCCGCACTGACCGCTGCCCCCACCGCCAGAATGCCGCCACCGACGAAGACCTCCACCCAAGGGATCCCCGCCGCATCGAGCCGCCGCAAGGACAGCTCGCGGATGCGGCAGGCCGAGGAAAACGTCGCCACCCGCAAGGCCGGACCGGCCCAGCATTGCGCATCGGGATGGGCGAACCAGCCGATGCGTTCTTCCATGACCAGCTTGCCGCCCTTGTCCTGCGGTTCGCGGCGCACGATGACGGCATCGAGCTCGCCGCGCTCGTAGGCCGGCATCAGGTCATGCGAAGAACCCACGCGCACTTCCACCACCACGCCCGGATCGAGCGCATGCACCTGCGCCAGCGCACGCGGCAAGGTGGCACCGGCTACGTGGTCGCTGATGCCGACCGAGAAGCGGACCGGTCCCTGGTCCAGCTGTTCCAGCGCGCGTTCATGCGCGGCCAGCAGGCTGCGTGCGGCCGGCAGGAACTGCTGCCCTTCGGCCGACAGGCGTACCTGGCGCGGCGTGCGTTCCAGCAGGCGACGGCCCAGGCGCTGCTCCAGTTTCTTGAGCTTGAAGCTGATGGCCGATTGCGTGCTGTCCAGCGCTTCGGCCGCACGGGTGAAGCTTTGCAGGTCGGCGGCCAGGACGAAAGCCTGGACGGCATCCAGATCCAGCGGTTTATCCATGGTGAAGAGGCCTCATGGTCCAAAATCCATGATGATGAATTTCAATCATTGAAATCATCAATCAGTGGTTTTTCAAATGATTGCGCCAGCATAGCATGCAAGGCATGGAGAGAAAGCGCTCCGCCATTTCAATCACCCGCAAGGAGAACATCATGCCCCTGGTCCGCATTTCCGTATTGCGCGGCAAGTCCCGCAGCTATCGCCGCGCCATCGCCGACAACATCTACGAAGCCCTGCGCGAGAGTTTCAACGTCCCCGAGGAAGACCGCTTCATGGTCATCACCGAGCATGATCCGGAAGACCTGGTCTTCAGCCGCAGCTACATGGGCATGGCGCGCACGGATGACTTCGTGCTGATCCAGCTGACGGTCAGCAATACCCGCACCCAGGCGCAGAAGAATGCGCTCTACGCCGCCATCGTGGCGCGCCTGCAGCAGGCCCCCGGCATCGGGCCGGATGACGTGATGATCAGCCTGGTCGAGGGCGACAAGGGCAACTGGTCATTCGGGCGCGGGCTGGCGCAGTACGTGATGTAGCACGCACCGGCTGCAGGCCGCGCTGCGGCCTGCTAGGATGTCGCTCATCGTCATCACTGCGCGGCTACCGCGCCTCTTCCATGCCTCCTGCGACATCCTGCCTGCGGCAGCCTTTGCGACACCTCACCCGTGGCCTGGCGGTCGTGCTGCTGGCGGCCGGGCTGACTGCCTGCTCTTCCTCCAGCAAGTACTACGATCCCAACAAGAGCAATCGCACCGAGACGGGGTTTCGCAACAACTACCCGCAGCCCGAACGCGGTTCCCTCTTGAAATGGCAGTGGGAGCGCCTGACCCAGGGCCTGCCCAAGCCGCCCGAAAACAATTACCAGTTTCCCGTCGTCAAGCCTGACCTCGCCTGGCTGAAGGCCAACCACGGCAGTCCCAGCGTGACCTGGATCGGCCATGCCACGGCGCTGGTGCAACTGGGCGGCAAGAACGTGCTGACCGATCCGATGTTCTCGCAGCGGGCCTCGCCCTTCTCTTTCATCGGACCGTCGCGCAAGGTGCCGCTGCCGGTACAGATCAGCGAGCTGCCGCATATCGACGTGGTGGTGATCTCGCACAACCACTACGACCACCTGGACCAGGCGAGCGTGGAGCAACTGAATCTTCAGGCAGGCGGGCCGCCGCTGTTCCTGGTGCCGCTGGGGGTGCGTGACTGGTTCCTGGCGCTGGGCATCACCAACGTGAAGGAAATGGACTGGTGGGACAAGACCGTGATGGACAATCTGGACATCTACTTCGTCCCGGCCACGCACTGGTCGGCGCGTGGCGTGTTTGACCGTTCAGAGACCTTGTGGGGTGGATGGGTCATCCAGGCGGCGGCGCAGCAAGCGGGTGCCGAGCCCTTCTCGGTCTATTTTGCGGGGGATACCGGCTATTCGAAGGACTTCCGCGACATCGGCGAACGCTTCGGCCGATTCGATTTGGCGCTCATCCCCATCGGGGCCTACGCGCCGCGCTGGTTCATGCAGAACCAGCACGTGGACCCGGCCCAGGCCGTATTGATCCATGAGGACGTGCGGGCCAAGCGTTCGGTAGCCATCCATTGGGGGACCTTCGAGTTGGCCGACGATCCGCTCGACGAGCCGCCCAAGGAACTGGCCAAGGCCCTGCGTGAAGCCGGGCTGCCGCAGGAGCAGTTCGTTACGCTCAAGCATGGGGAGACGCTCAAGCTGGATCAGTGAATCAGGGAGTGCATCAACAACAAGGCCCGCATCGTTTCCGATGCGGGCCTCGTCAAGCATGCGTTCGTGCAAACCGCGCTACCTCTGCCAATCAATCCACAATGAACAACTTCGCCCCCACCGCCGTCGACGACCGGTGCGGCTCCGCCCCATCGGCCACCTGATAGCTCATGCCCGGCTTGAGGACAAAGGTGCGGCCGTCCTCCAGCTCGGTATGCAGCTCCCCTTCCAGGCAGAGCAGCACATGTCCTTTCACGCACCAGTGGTCGGCCAGATAACCGGGCGTGTACTCGACCATGCGCACGCGCAGGTCGCCGAACTGGCAGGTACGCCACCAGGCCGTACCGGTCACGCCGGCATGCTCGGTGGCGGGGATCTGGCTCCAGTCGGTGGTGCCGAAGGGCAGATTGGCGATCTTCATCCGTGAACCGATCGACCCTGCTTACAGCTTGGAAGCGATCAGCTTGCCCAGGCGCTCCACACCGGCGCGGATCTGCTCCGGCGGCACAGTCACGAAGGACAGGCGCAGCGTATTCTTCTGCGCCACGTTGGCGTAGAACGGTGCGCCGGGGACGAAGGCGACCTTTTCCTGTTCCACTGCTTCGTTCAACAGCGCGCTGGCATCGAGGTGCTCGGGCAGCGTCACCCAGATGAACATGCCGCCTTCCGGCTTGCTCCAGCTGCAGCTGGCCGGGAAGTACTGTTGCAGCGCGTCCAGCATGGCCTGGCACTGGTCGCCATAGAGCTTGCGGATGGTCGGTACGTGCTGGTCCAGGAAGCCGTCCTTGATGGCTTCGTACACCACCATCTGGGTCAGCTGCGCAGTGTGCAGGTCGGTGGCTTGCTTGGCCTGCTCCATCTTCAGGATCAGCGGGCGCGGCGCCACCACGTAGCCCAGGCGGATGCCGGGGGTCAGCACCTTGGAGAAGGAGCCCATGTAGATCACGCCCGACGGATTCATCGACAGCATCTTGGGCAGCGGTGCATTCTGGTAGCTCAGGGCACCGTAGGGATCATCCTCGATCAGTGGCAGGCCCAGGCGGGCACAGGTTTCCACCAGCTTGAAGCGGCGCTCGGTGGGCAGGGTGCGGCCGGTCGGGTTCTGGAAATTGGGCAGCGAATATAGCATGCGCGCGCCACCGGCGATGGCTTCGATGGTCTCGGGTTGCAGGCCGAATTCGTCGCTGGGCACCGACTCGAACTTGGCACCATACAGCGAGAAGGCCTGCAGTGCGCCCAGATAACTCGGGGTCTCGACCAGCACCTTGCTGCCTTCGTCGATCATGACCTTGCCCAGCAGGTCCAGGCCTTGCTGCGATCCGGAGACCATCAGCACCTGTTCGGCAGTGATCTGTGCGCCATCGGTGGACAGCGATGCGGCGATCCATTCACGCAGCGGCAGGTAGCCATCGGTGGGGCCATATTGCAGGGCCATCTTGCCTTGCTGGCTCAGCACGCGGTCGAAGGCGGTCTTCATGTGCTCGACCGGGAAGGTCAGCGGCGACGGCAGGCCACCGGCGAAGGAGGTGATGTCGGGACGCATCGTCACCTTCAGGATTTCGCGGATGGCCGAGCTCTTCATGGCTTCGGCGCGCTGGGAGAACTGCCACTGCAGCGGTGCGGGATTTTCGAGTTTCATACGGGTCGTTCAGTCTGTGTTCGGTGTGTGAGGTCGTGGGGCCGGGCGGCTACTGTGGCCGCCACCGCCCTTTAATGCAAGGCGATCAGGCGATCTCGGCGATCATTTCGATTTCGACGCAAGCGCCCATGGGCAGCTGCGCCACGCCGAAGGCGGAACGGGCGTGCTTGCCGGCGTCGCCGAAGACTTCGCCGATCAGTTCGGAAGCGCCATTGGTCACCAGGTGGTGTTCGGTGAATTCGCCGGTCGAATTGACCAGGCTCATCAGCTTGACGATGCGCTTGACGCGAGTCAGGTCGCCGCCACAGGCTGCCTGCAGGGTGGCAATCAGGTCCACCGCCACGGCGCGCGCGGCCAGCTTGGCGTCGTCGGTGCCGATGTCGCGTCCCAGCTGGCCGACCCATACCTTGCCATCCTTCTTGGCCAGGTGGCCGGAGAGGAAGACGGTATTGCCGGTTTGTGCATACATCACATAGGCTGCTGCCGGGGTGGCCACGGCGGGCAGTTCGATGTTCAGTGCTTTCAGCTTTTCATAGACGGACATGCGGTACTCCCTGTTGGACAGCGCCCGCTTGCGGCCAAAAGGCAAATGGCTCGCGCGTTGCGCGTTGACAAAATGTGAAAAAACAAGTGTTCGATTATCTCAAAAAACAGCCGCTTTAGCCCGTACCAGCTGAACTATTTCGGCTCGCAAACCCGGTCAGAGCTGCGTCAGCGGCTTGCCGCACCCTGCCTGCGCGGCCTTCAGCGGCGCACCGCCATGCGGCGGCCGATAGCGACCACCACGATCACGGCCAGGGCAAAGAGCATGTTGCTCGCATCCAGCGCTTCATGGGCGATCACCGCCGCGCCCAGCAGGCTCATGAAAGGTTGCAACAATTGCACCTGCCCCACCCGGGCGATGCCGCCCAGGGCCAGGCCCTTGTACCAGAAGAAAAAGCCGATGAACATCGAGAACAGCGATACGTAGGCAAAGGCCAGCCAGGCGGGCGACGAGGCCGTCACGCCGTATTGCCAGCCCAGCCACACCGACACCGGCAGCATCACCGGCAAGGCCACCACCAGCGCCCAGGCGATGACGTTCTGGCCGCCCATGGTCTGCGCCAGGCGTCCGCCTTCGGCATAGCCCATGGCCGCAGTGACCACGGCGGCAAACAGCGCGAAATCAGCCAGATGGAAACTGCCGCCCCCCTCGCGCAGGGCAAAGGCGATCACGATGCCGGAGCCCGCCAGCGCGGCCAGCCAGAAACCTTTCGAAGGCCGCTCACCGAAGCGCAGCGCGCCGAACAGGGCCGTGGCCAGCGGCAGGAGGCCGACCACCACGGCACCATGCGCGGCCGGGACATAACGCATCGCAATCGAGGAAAACAGCGGAAAGCCCACCACCACCCCCAGGGCGGTGATGACGAGGCCGCGCAATTGCTGTCGCGTCGGGCGCGGGGCCTTGATCCAGGCCAGCAGCGCCAGTGCGCAGACCCCTGCCACGACCGCGCGGCCGAACGCCACGAAGGCCGGGTTGAGCTCGGCCACCGCAATGCGCGTGAACGGCAACGTGAGGCTGAAGATGGCCACGCCGATCAGGCCCAGCCACATGCCGCGGCTTTCGTGACGGGCCGTGCCGGCGCCGGGCGCTGTTGCGGGGTGGCTGGTCTTGCTGCTGGCTTGCATGAGGGTCCCCTGTGTTCAAAACGCGTTATTGATATAAATGATTTCCATGTCCTGCCGCTGCTACAGCCAGATCGCCAGCGCCGAATAGAGTGTCAGCAGGATCATGACTGCCGCAAAGATCGCACGCCACCGGGGCTGTTCAAGATAGCGCCGCAAGAGCGCACCGGCACCGGCCCACACCGACACGCAAGGCAGGTTGATGGCACAGAACACCGCACAGTAGATCAGGATGGCCAGCCATCCGGACTGCTCATGCAACAACGGCATGAAGGCCGAGGCGCCGGTGATGGCCATCACCCAGGCCTTGGGATTGGCGAACTGGAACATGGCGGCCGCCCAGAACGACATCGGCCGCACCGCCCGCTCACCCGCTCCGGAGACGGCCATGCGGCGCAACTGCCAGGCCAGGTAGAGCAGATAAGCGCAGCCCAGCGCCTTCAGCAGCAGCACCACTTGGGGCAGCGCCACCACCAGCTCGCCTATACCGAATGCGCATATGGCCAGCAGCACGCCGAAGCCGAAGGTGATGCCCAGCATGTGGGGCAAAGAACGACGAAAGCCGAACCAGATGCCCGAGGAGGTCAGCATGATGTTGTTCGGCCCCGGCGTGATGGAGGAGACGAAGGCGAACGACATCAGCGGCAGCAAGGCTTCGATCATGCGTTTCTCCTTTGCGCGGCCTGCGCCAGCGACACCACCTGGGCCGGCGCCAGCAGTGCATCGGCGGCCGCACTGGGGCGCGCCAGTACACCGGCAAACACGTCATGGTCGACATTGCCGCCGGACAGCGTGACGCCGATCTTCTTGCCGCGCAGCCGCGTGCGCAGCTGCAGGGCGGCCGCCAGCGCACAGGCCCCCGCGCCTTCGGCCACGTTGTGGGTGGCGATGAAGGCCAGCTTCATGGCGTCCATCACTTCGTCATCGGTCACCGCGACGACCTCGTCTACCTCGGAAAGCATCACGTCCAGCGACGCCTGGTCCGGTACGCGACAGGCGACGCCATCGGCGATGCAGGTCGAGACCGGTGCCTCGATCTTGCGGCCCGCTTCGAACGAGAGCTTGTAGGCCAGCGCATGCGCCGAGACCACGCCGATGATGCGCGTCTTGAGCCCCAGTGCATTGCGGGCTGCGACCGCACCGCACATGCCCGAGCCCTGGCCGATGGGTACCAGCACCACGTCCAGCGCGGGCTGGGCGGCGAACAATTCCATCCAGTAGGTCGACACACCCGCCACCAGGTCGCGATGGAAGGAAGGGATCATGTGCAGCTGCTGCTCGCAGGCCAGGCGCTGGGCGTGCTCGCGGCTATCCTGGAATTCGCGGCCGTGTTCGATCAGGTCCACGCCGAGTGCGCGCATGGCGGCGTTCTTCTCGCGGCTGTTGCCCTCGGGCACGACGATGGTGGCGGGAATGCCGAAGCGGCGCGCCGACAATCCGACCGACTGGCCGTGATTGCCGCGTGTAGCCGAAATGACGCCGGACAGTTGCGGCTGCTGCCGGGCCAGGTGATGCAGATAGACCATGCCGCCTCGCACCTTGAAGGCACCGGTCGGTGCGTGATTCTCATGCTTGACCCACACCTCTGCACCCAGTGCCTGGTTCAGCAGCGGCCAGCACAGTTGCGGGGTCGGGGCCATGCCGGCATAGACGATGCCGGCCGCCTGCTCGATCTCGCCCAGGCCGGGCAACAGTTCGCTGGCGGTGCGCGGGGCTTGGCTGGCTTGGATGGACAGGCTGGTCATGACAATGGTCTCCTCGAAAAGATGCGAAACAAGAGCACTGATCAACGTGTCACCCGGCACTTTGTCGCCAGGCCACTTACTCTTGCATTGGCTGACATCCTAGCCGACAATACCAGTACAGTACCTATACACTTTTCCAAATAGTTTCAAACATTGTCACGGTAAAATGACCAATACAGTCAAGCATCTGCGCAGCATCCCGGGCAAGACAGTTGCCGCTGACGCCGCCCTCCCCGGCTGGCCGATGCTGGTGCGCGAGAGCGGAGAATCGCTGGTGGACCAGATTGTGCGCGGCGTGCGCGCCCGCATCGACGACAAGCTCCTGCGCGGCGGGGCACGCATGCCCTCGATCCGGCAGTTTGCGGATGCCCACGAGATCTCGCGCTTTACCGTGGTGGAAGCCTTTGACCGCCTGGTGGCCCAGGGTTATCTGGAGTCACGCCGGGGCTCGGGCTTCTTCGTCAAGGAACGGGTGGCCGTCGCCAATGGTTACGGCAACCTGGCGGCCCAGGCCGAAGCGGTGGCCGAGGCCGAACGCGGGCTGGATGTGGTCTGGCTGGTGCGCAACATGTTCCGCCAGATGCCGCCGCACAAGATGCCCGGTGGCGGTCTGCTGCCGCCGGATTGGCTCGATGGCGAGCTGATCGCCAATGCCCTGCGCGCCATCAGCCGCGACAATCCTTCGCTGCTGCTGGGTTATGGGACGCCGCTGGGCTTCCTGCCGCTGCGCCAGCAATTGCAGCTGAAACTGGCCGAGCTGGAAATCGCCGCCGCGCCCGACCAGTTCGTGCTGACCACGGGCGTGACGCAAGCCATCGATACCGTGGCACGCCACTTCCTGCGGCCAGGCGACGTGATCTTCGTGGATGATCCGGCCTGGTTCCTGATGTTCGGTTCCTTTGCAGCACTGGGGGCCAAGATCGTCGGCATTCCGCGGCTGGCCGATGGCCCGGACATCGCCCAGTTGCGCGAACTGGCCGAGATCCACAAGCCCAAGCTGTACGTGATCAACTCGGTGCTGCACAACCCGACCTCGACCTCGCTGTCGGCCGCCAAGGCTTTCCAGGTGTTGCGCATCGCCGAGGAACATGACTTCATCATCGTCGAGGACGACATCTATTGCGACATGCATCCGGGTTCCGCCGTGCAGGCGGCCACCCGTATTGCGGCACTGGACCAGTTGCAGCGGGTGATCTATCTGGGGGGATTTTCCAAGACGCTGTCGGCCAACCTGCGCGTGGGCTTCATCGCCACCTCGGCCGAACTGGCGCGCAGCCTGGCTGACCGCAAGCTGCTCTCCACGCTCACTACCGGCGAAATCGGTGAACGGGTGGCCTACCGGGTGCTCTCCGAAGGGCATTACCGCAAGCATGCGGAACGCCTGCGCGCGCGCTTGAACGGTGCGCGCGACAAGGTCATGCGCCAGCTGGAACGCATGGGCATGGAAGTCGGTGATCCGCCGCCCTGCGGCATGTTCCTGTGGGTCGATACCGGGCGCGATACCAACGTCATGACCGAAGAAGCGATGGAACAGGGATTCCTGCTGGCACCGGGCAGCCTGTTCTCGCCTGCGCAACTGCCTTCCACCCGCATGCGCATCAACGTCGCCGGGATGTCCGACCCCGGCATCTGGCGCTTCCTGGAAAAGGCGATGGACCGCTGACCATCGCCCTGTTCCCGCACGCAGCCCCGCTTCAGATCATCGTCACATCACATCAGGCAGTGACCAGGTGGATGCGGGCGATTTCCTGGTTGCTGGCGTTGTAGAAGGCATAGTCGGTCGAGCCGGGGAAGTAGACGTAATGGTCCGAGCCGTTGGCCATGATCTGCAAGCTCTCGGAAGTACTCATCTTGACCGTGAGGATCTTCGAGATGCCGCTGCCGGCCATGCCCATCTGACGCACATCGTCGGCCGTGATGATCACGTTGGTGCCACTGCCCGCACTGACGTCCAGCGTGGTGATGCCGGTGACCTTGCTGGAGAAGTTGCTCAGGTTCAGTGACGAACCCAGGTCCGCAAAGTGCAGCGTCGTGACCCCTGCGCCACCGCTGATGCTGTTGATGTTGGAGGTCCCGGTGGTTTGGTTGACCATGTCGCTCTGGGCCCCGGCCGAACTGTGCGAACCGGCGCTGACATTGATCAGGTTGCTGCCGCTGCCGACCGTCACCGAATTGTGGCCGCCATCGACCACGTTGAACACATCAGTGCCCGAACTCGCGCCACCGCCGCTCAGTACGTTGGTGGTTGCCGTGCCGCGTGCCGACAGCACGTTGGCCGCGCTGTTGCCGGTCAGCGTGCTGTCCACGTTGGCACTGCCTTCCAGATTGGCAATGCCGACATAGCTGTCGCCGCTGGCGTCGCCGCCGCTGCCCCCTGCACCCGACACCAGGCTGGCCGTGATCGCGCTGCCGGTCGAATACAGGTAGCTGACCGTATCGCTGCCCCCTGCCCCGCCGTTGAAGACGTTGGCCGCGCTGTTGGCGTAGAAGGTATCGCTGCCGGCGCTGCCGGTCGCGTTCTGGATGTTGACGTAGGTATCCCCCGCCGCATAGCCGCCGCTGCCGGTGCCATGGAACAAGTCCACCACGACCGCCGTGCTGCCCGAGCGCGCGTAATTGACCGTGTTGTTGCCGGCCCCGCCATCAAAGGCGTTGGCCACGCTGCTGGCATAGAAGGTATCGTTGCCCGAGCCGCCGGTGAGGTTGGCGATGTTGGTGAAGGTATCGCCCACCGCATAGGTACCGGTCGCCGCCAGCGTATTGGTGAGGTCCACCGTCACACCGCCGGTATCGTACTCGTAGCTGACCGTATCGACCCCGCCGCTGCCGCCATCGAACTTGTTGGCCTGAGTGCTGGCCTTGAACAGATCGCTGGAGGCGCTGCCGATGACGTTGTCGATATTGACCAGGATATCGCCCTGGGCGTCGCCGCCGGTGCCGGTACCGTTCTTGAGGTCGATGGTCACGGCCGCTCCCGAACCGGCATAGGAGGCATAAGTGAAGGCGCGATTGGCCAGCACCGCCGTAATGGTGTCGGCCCCGCCGCCGCCTTCCAGCACGGACTGCGTCCCCACCGTGGCAAAGCCGGTCAGCGTGTCGTTTTGGGCACTGCCGACCACGTTCTCGATGGCGGTGTAAGTGTCGCCCTGCGCATAGTTGCCGCTGCCCACGCCGGTGGACAGGTTCACCGTCACGCCGGTGCTGTCGCTGCTGGTGGAGAGCGAATAGTTGACCGTATCGGAACCACCCGCGCCGCCGTTGAACTTGTTGGCATTGGCGCTGGCGAAGAAGGTGTCGTTGAGATTGCTGCCGATGACGTTGTCGATGTTGAACAGCGTATCGCCCAGGGCATCGCCACCGGTGCCGGTGCCGGCCTGCAGGTTGATGCTCACACCCGCTGACGAACCCGCATACGAGGCGTAGGTGTCGGCACGGTTGGCCACCACCGCAGTGAGGCTGTCGGCCCCCTGGCCGCCGGTCAGCACCGAAGTGACGCCGGCCGTCGCGTAGCCGGTCAGGGTATCGGCCCAGGCGCTGCCGATCACGTTCTGGATGTTGGCATAGGTATCGCCCTGGGCGTAGTTGCCGCTGCCGACACCGGTCGAAAGATTCACCGTCACGCCGGTGGAGCTGTTGCTGCTCGGCGTACCCGCATAGCTGACCGTATTGGAACCGGCGCCGCCGTCCAGGAAGTTCAATGCCTGGCTGGCCACGATGGTGTCGTTGCCGCTGCCGCCGGTGGCATCCTGGATGTTGGCGTAGGTATCGCCATTGGCCAGGCTGCCCGTGCCGCCGCTGCCGGTACCGGTGAGCAGGTTGATGGTTTCATCGGCGGTCGAGTTGACGTAGCTCACGCGGTTGTGCAGCGAGCCGGTGCCGCCATCGAGCGCGTTGGCCGCCGCGCTGGCGATGAAGACATCATCGGCGGTACCGCCGGTGGCGTCCTGGATGTTGGTGTAGGTATCGCCGTTGGAGAGGCTGTTGGTACCGCCGGTGCCGGTGCCGTTGAACAGGTTGATGGTCTCCGAGACGGCCGAGGTGCTGTAGTTGACGCGGTTGTGGGTGCCGCCACCGCCATCGAATTTGTTGGCCGCGCTGTTGCCGTAGAAGGTGTCGTTGCCGCCACCACCGGTGACATCCTGGATGTTGATGTAGGTATCGCCATTGGCCAGGCTGCCCGTGCCGCCACTGCCGGTGCCGGTGACCAGGTTCACGGTTTCGTCGGCGCTGGAATTGGCATAGCTGACCAGGTTGTGCGAGGTCGACGTACTGGTACCGCCGTCGAAGAAGTTGGCCGCGCTGTTGGCGATGAAGACGTCATCGGCCGAGCCGCCCGTGACATCCTGGATGTTGGCATAGGTATCGCCATTGGCCAGGCTATTTGCGCCACCGCTGCCGGTGCCGTTGAACAGGTTGACCGTTTCAGCCACGGTGGAGCTGCTGTAGTTGACGCGGTTGTGGCTGCCGCCACCGCCATCGAAGAAGTTGGCGGCCGTCGTACCGTAGAAGGTGTCATTGCCGCTGCCACCGGTCACGTCCTGGATGTTGGTATAGGTATCGCCATTGGCCAGGCTGTTGGTGCCGCCGCTGCCGGTGCCTGCGATCAGGTTGACGGTTTCATCGGCCGTGGAGTTGGAATAGTTGACCCGGTTGTGCGTGCCGCCACCGCCATCAAAATTGTTGGACGCGCTGTTGCCGTAGAAGGTGTCGTTGCCGCTGCCACCGGTCGCATCCTGGATGTTGGCGTAGGTGTCGCCGGCGGCGAGCGTGCCGCTGCCCAGTCCCGTGAAGAGGTTGATGGTTTCGTCAGCTGCGGAGTTGACATAGCTGACACGGTTGTGCGAACTGGCCGTGCTGGTACCACCATCGAAATAGTTGGCCGCCGCGCTGGCCACGAAGAGATCGTCAGCCGAACCGCCGGTGGCGTCCTGGATGTTGGTGTAGGTATCGCCATTGGCCAGGCTGCCGGTACTGCCCGTGCCATTGCCGGTGAACAGGTTGATCGTCTCCGCGACGGTGGAGGTGCTGTAGCTGACCCGGTTGTGGCTGCCGCCGCCGCCATCGAAATTGTTGGCGGCGGTGTTGCCGTAGAAGGTGTCGTTGCCACCGCCGCCGGTGACGTCCTGAATGTTGACGTAGGTGTCGCCATTGGCCAGGCTGCCGGTGCCGCCACTGCCCAGTCCGGTCACCAGGTTGACGGTTTCGTCAGCGGTGGAATTGGTATAGCTCACCCGGTTGTGCAACGAGCCGGTGCCGCCATCGAAATTGTTGGCCGCCGCGCTGGCCGTGAAGACGTCATCGGCGGTACCGCCGGTCACGTCCTGGATGTTGGTGTAGGTATCGCCATTGGCCAGGCTGCCGGTGCTGCCCGTGCCGGTCCCGGTGAACAGGTTCACCGATTCGGACACGGTGGAACCGCTGTAGTTGACCCGGTTGTGGCTGCCGCCCCCGCCATCGAAGCGGTTGGCCACGGCATTGCCGTAGAACGTGTCGTTGCCGCTGCCGCCGGTAGCGTCCTGGATGTTGGTGTAGGTATCGCCTGCGGCCAGGCTGCCGGTACCGCCACTACCCTGGCCGGTGATCAGGTTGACCGTTTCATCGACACTGGAATTGGCATAGCTGACGCGGTTGTGCGTGCCACCGCTGCCATCGAAATTGTTGGCCGCGGCATTGGCGATGAAGGTGTCATCGGCACTGCCGCCGGTCACGTCCTGGATATTGACGTAGGTATCGCCATTGGCCAGGCTGCCCGTACCGCCCGTACCCACGCCATTGAACAGGTCTACGGTCTCTGCCACGGTCGAGTTGACGTAGCTCACGCGGTTGTGCGAACTGGCCGTGCTGCTGCCGCCATCGATGAAGTTGGCAGCCACGTTGGCGATGATGAGGTCATCGCCCGAACCGCCGGTCACATCCTGGATGTTGGTGTAGGTATCGCCGGCCGCATAGGTGCCGCTGCCGCTGCTGGTGAAGAGGTTGATGGTCTCGCTGGCGGTCGAGTGCGCATAGCTGACGCGGTTGTGCAGCGAGCCCGTGCCACCGTCGAAATTGTTGGCCGCGAGACTGGCGACGAAGGTGTCGTCGTAGATGCTGCCGGTGAGGTCCTGCACGTTGACCAGCTTGTCGCCGGCCGCATAGCCACCGAAGGTGCCGCTGCCGTTGGTGAAGCTCAGGTCCACCGTGACCGCGGCATCCGAGCTGGCATAGCTGACGCGGTTGTGCGAGCTGGCCGTACTGGTGCCGCCATCGATGCTGTTGGCCTCGCTGCTGGCGATGATCACATCGTCCAGCGCGGAGCCGATCACGTTCTGGATGCCGGTGTAGGTATCGCCTGCGGCAAAGCCGCCACTGCCACTACCGGTCACCAGGTTGACGGTGACGGCTGCCGTCGAGAAGGCGTAGCTGACCGTATTGGAACCGAGCCCGCCGGCAAAGACGTTGGTGTTGCTGTCGGCGATGAAGGTGTCATCGTAGGCCGAACCGATCACGTTCTGGATGCCGCTGTAGGTATCTCCTCCCGCAAAGCCGTTGCTGCCGGTGCCATGGAACAGGTCCACGGTGACGCCGTTGCCGTCGCTGGCCTTGGCGTAGCTGACCGTATTGGTGCCGCCCCCGCCGACGAAGTCGTTGGCCGCCAGGCTGGCGATGAAGGTGTCGTTGCCGGTGCTGCCGGTGACGTTCTGGATGTTGACGTAGGTATCGTTGTCGGCATAGCCGCCGCTGCCGCTGCCCAATACCAGATCCACCGTAACCCCGGCGTTCGATGCGGCATAGCTGACCCGGTTCGAGCCGGCCCCGCCGTCGAAGTTGTTGGCCGCTGCACTGGCCACGAAGGTGTCATTGCCGACACCGCCGGTGAGGTCCTGAATGTTGGAGAGCTTGTCACCCTGCGCATAGCCACCGGATGTGCCGGTACCATCGGTGAAGTTCAGGTCCACCGTCACTGCGGTGGTAGAGGCGGCATAGCTGACGCGGTTGTGGTTGGAGCCCGCGCCATCAAAGGTATTGGCGTCGGCGCTGGCCACGAAGGTGTCGTCGTAGGCGCTGCCGATCAGGTTCTGGATGTTGCTGAAGGAATCGCCTGCGGCATAGTAGCCGCCGGTACCGGTGCCGATCGCATTGGTCAGGTCGACCGTCACGCCACCGGTCGAGAAGATGTAGCTGACCGTATTGGAACCACCGCCGCCATTGAAATTGTTGACGTCGGCGCTGGCGATGAAAGTATCGTTGTAGGCGCTGCCGATCAGGTTCTGGATATGCGCCAGCACGTCGCCCTGGGCATAGCCGCCGGAGGTGCCGGTGCCGTCGGTGTGGGTCAGGTCGACCGTCACTGCGGCATTGGAGTTGGCATAGCTGACCGTATCCGAACCGCCCAGTCCGCCGTTGAAATTGTTGGCGGCGGCACTGGCGATGAAGGTATCGGAGTAGGAGCTGCCGACGATGTTCTGGATGTTGGTGTAGGTATTGTTCTGCGCGTAGCCGCCGCTGCCGCTCATGGTGATCATGTTCACCGTGACCGCGCCGGTGGAGGCACCGTAGTTCACCGTATCGGAGCCACCGCTGCCGCCATCGAAGTGCACGCTGTCCACGCCGGCGATGAAGACGTCATCGAAGGCCGAGCCGACCGCATTCTGGATGTGGTTGTAAGTGTCGCCTTCGGCATAGCCGCCGGTGCCGCGTCCGGACACGAAGTTGATCGACACGCCGGCCGTCGAGCCGGCATAGCTGACGGTATCGCTGCCGCCGCTGCCGCCGTCGAAGCTGTTGGCGTCGGCGCTGCCGACGAAGGTATCGTTGAAGGCGGTGCCGATCACGTTCTGGATGCGGACGTAGGTATCCCCCGCCGCCGCTCCGCCGCTGCCCACGCCGCTTTGCAGGTTGACGTTCACGCCGGCATTGGAGCTGGCGTAGGACACCGTATTGGAGCCCGATCCGCCATCAAAACGATTGGCCTCGCCACTGGCGACGAAGATGTCGTTGTAGTCGCTGCCGATGACGTTCTGGATATGTGTATAGGTATCGCCCTGCGCGTATCCGCCCGTGCCGGTGCCAGTGACCAGGTTGACTGTCACGGCACTGTTTGAGGAAGCGTACGACACTGTATCGGACCCGCCGCTGCCACCGTCCAGTCGATTGACCGCCGCATTGGCGACGAAGGTATCGCTGAAGGCACTGCCGCGCAGGTTCTGGATGTTGCTCAGCTGGTCGCCCTGGGCATCGCCGCCGGTGCCGGTGCCGGTCACCAGGTTGACCGTCACGCCGGCCGAAGAACCGGCGTAGCTGGCGGTGTTGACGTTGGTGCCGGTGCTGTTGACGCCACCAACGATCTGGTCGGCACCCGCGCCGCCCTCGAAGAAGGTATTGCCGGTGCCGCCGATGAGGACGTCGTTGCCGGTGCCGCCATAGATCACGTCATTGGCGTTGCTGCCATAGACGGTCACGCCGCCATTGCCGGCATGGATCTCGTGCGGCAGGCCCTGGGCCGGCAGGACCAGTACCGGGTCGCCAGTGGCCGGATCGAGATAGCTCAGGTCGCCATAGCCGGTGGCATCCTTGATGGCCACGTGGCGCGTGTCGTTGAGGGTGAGCTGGCCATTGGAGGTGGCCACCACGGTACTGAAGCTCAGATCGAAGGCCTGGTGTACCGGTGAGGCTGAATTGGCTTCCACCGTACTGTACTGGAACTGTAACGGGAAGTCGGTCTGGCCGGCCGCCACCGTCATCTGGAAGCGTCCGCCACCAAGGTCGGTACCGTTGACGATGGACATCCCCGCCGGCACGCCCGAGACCGTCACCGACAGCACCGTGCCATTGCCGGTGATGGTGACGTCGAACACCTTGATGAAGGTGCCGGCATTGTTGCCCGCTGCGTAGATGGTATGCACGCTGTCGGGCGCATTGATGACCTGGGTGCTGAACTGCAGCGGCAGGCCGGCGTCCGTCGCCGAGACCGGAATGCCGCCGCTGCCGAAGAGCGTGTCGCCGGTCTGCGTGGTGGTGGCCAGGTTGACCAGCTTGATCGCCATCGACGGTTGCGAGGGATCGACCACGATGGTGGACGGCTTGCTGCCCGGACGTTCCGGCGGCAGTTGCGGTTCCACCGGCTTGACCGGCGCTTCGTTGGCGTTGGGATTGGCGGTCTGCGCAATCACCGATTGCGGCTGGACCGGTTGCGTGGTCGGCTGCGATTGCGAGGCCGCTGCGGCGGCCGCCGTGCTGGTCACGGTTGAATGGCTGGTGTCGCCGGCCGTCAGCGGGCCGGTGGAATTGGCGGTCTTGCCGGTGCCGCTGCTGCTGGTCAGCGAGGCGGCGTTGTCACTGATGATCTGGGCGAACTGGGTCGCGCCTTCACTGCCGACGCTGGCCGAGTTGCGGTCCACCGTCACCTGCTGGGCCGGGGCCACGTTGGGTGCAGAGGCGACCGGATCGGAATTGAGCACGCGCGACTGGTCGTTCGGCTTGAGCGAGATCTTGCCCACGGTATCGAGCAGCTTGCCGGTATCGGCGCTGGTGTCGGCGAACTTGACCTTGGACTTGTCGTCCATGGCTTCCATGGCCCCGCCGGCCAGCACCACCTTGGTGCCGTCGGCCATGTGGAGCACCATGTCCACGTCGACCACCTGCACGTGCTGTACGGCCGCGCGGTTGGCGCTGACCTGGAAGCTGCCGGCCTGGTCGGGCATGACCACGCGCACGGGTCCTGCTACCTTGTCCGCGGAGTTCGCTTGTGATGAGCTTGCGGTTGCCATGTTTCCTCGCTATCGAAGATCGTTCGGATGTCGAATCTGAATCTGAATCTGAAACTGAATCTGGTTCGGGGTGACCCTGCCGGGCAGCGTCACTGCAAAATCTGGTCGCGCGGTCCGTCTGCCACGATGCGCCCGCCGTCGATGACGATGATGCGGTCCACGTGGCGCAACAGCGCCGGGCTATGGGTGGCCACCACCAGCGTGCGCGGGCCGGCATACGCCGCCAGTCGCTCGATGATGCGGGCCTCGGTTTGCTGGTCCACGCCGGTAGTCGGTTCGTCCAGCAGCAGGATGCGCGGGGTGCAGGCGATCACGCGCGCCAATGCCACCATCTGGCGCTGGCCGCCGGAGAGATTGCCGGGTGCCTTGATGGCCTGGTCCAGACGCAGCTCGCCGCGCGCGATCAGGTCATCCAGCGAGGACACCGCCAGCGCCGCTTCATAGACCTGCCCCGGCACGCGGTCGCCGACGAAGATGTTGGCCGCTACCGTGCCATCGAACAGGAAGGGTTCCTGCGGCTTGAAGCCGATGCAGCGCATCCGTACCTCGGGGGCATAGGCCGTCACGGCCACGCCATCGATGAGCACGTGCCCTTCGCCGGGCTGGTGCAGGCCGGCCAGGGCACGCAACAGCGTCGACTTGCCCGAGCCGGAACGCCCGACCAGGCCGACCTTCTCGCCGGGCTGGATGGTCAGCGAGATGTTTTTCAAGGTGGCGTTTTCCTTCTGGTCCAGGTGCAGCAGCAGATTGCCGACCTGGATCAGGCCGCGCATTTCCTGGCGCAGCACATCGGCGGTCGGCGTCTCTTTCTGCTCTTCGAACAGCTGGTCAAATTCGGCGCGGGCGCGGCGGAACATCTCGATGCGGCCCAGGAGTGCCGCCAGCGACGACAGCACCGTGGTGGCGCGGCTGATCAGCAGCGAGCAGGCGATCAGCGCGCCAACGGTGAGCAGGTTGTCTTCCACCAGATAGACGCCCACCACCAGCGTGGCCACCGCAATGAAGGTGTAGCCCACGGTGGAGATGGCATAGCTGGTATTCATCCAGAAGCGGCTCTTGGCCTGGGCTACGGCATTGGCACCGGCATCGGCCAGGAAGGCGCGCATGAGGCGGTCCTGCAGCGGCGTGGTCTTGAGCGTTTCCATGCCGTAGACGATGCTGGCCAGCTTGTCCACCTTGCCGGTACCCGCCTTCATGGCCGCATGCGCATAGTCATTGGCCGGGACTTTGAGCAGCAGCTGCGTGCCGACCAGCAGCGCCCCGCCCACCAGCAGCACCCACACCATGTGGCCGCCGATGAGGCCCAGCACCACCAGGTACAGCGCGAGGAACGGCAGGTCCACCAGCAGCAGCATGTAGTTGGACGAGAGCAGGTCGCGTGCGGCCGAGAGATCACGGTAACGCGCCAGCACCACGCCCACCGGTGCTTGTACCTTGGCCGTCAGCAGGCGGCGTGCCGAGACTTCATCGAACTCGCCATCCAGGCGGCCGGCCAGTTGCTCGGTGTAATACACGCGGATGATGCGCAACACCAGCTCCAGCCCGATGAAGAGCAGCATGCCCAGCGTCAGCGCCCAGAGCGTTTCCGGGATGTGGTTGCCCAGCACCTTGTCGTAGATCAGCCGCGAATACAGCGGCATCAGCAGGCCCAGCAGATTGACCAGGATGCCGGCCACGATGATCTCGACGAAGCGGCTGCCATAGGCGCGCAGCAGCGTCAGGTAAGTGGGATCGGCGCGCAGGTCCGTGCGGACTTGCGGCTGATCGATGTGGACCTGTTCGCTGGCGTTCATGGTGCGTGGGGTTCGTCGTCAGGCTGCGATCAGGCCTGGCCGCCGCGGTTGGTGGCGGTGATTTCGCGGATCGCTTCGCGCAGTTCCAGGCGCAGGTCCTTGACCATGGTCTGGCGGCCGGTACGCATCTCGTCGATGACGGTCTGCCAGTTGATGTTCTGGCGCATCAGGGCTTCGGTGATGGAGGTCAGCGATTGCGGGATGGCGCCCAGGTTCTTGACGCGATCGTTCTGCATCGCCATGTGCTTGGCCAGGTCGATCTGCAGCTGGCGTGCGGACAGCGCATCGCGCGCCATGTTGCTCGAGTTCTCGCCGATGGTGTTGCCCAGTTCGTTCAGGCGCGCCGCCACGGTGGCCTGCAGTTCGCCCTGGTACTGGATCGCACCCATCTCGTCGGCCAGGCGTACCGAGATCTGGTTCAGCAGTGCCGGCAGCTGCGCGATGTTCTGCGCATTCTTTTCGTTCATGTTGGAGATCTCACCCTGCTGCGCCTGCAACGAGTTGAGCGCGGTAGACAGCGCCAGCTGGCCGGCCTGGATGGTGGAAACGATCTGCGGCATCACTTCGAAGGTGCGGTTGGCGATGTCGCCGTTGACCGAGAGACGTTCTTCCAGCGAGGACAGGCTGTCGGAGAGATCGCGGGCCGAGGTGATCTTGGTGTTGATCAACTGGCCGACGTTGCGGATCTCTTCCAGCGTCTGCTGAGCGGTCTCATGCATGCGCGGGCCGAAGGCCACCAGCTGGCGCAGGCTGCGCGATTCTTCCATGCTGTCGTTGAAGAGCTGGACGATGTTGTTGAGGCGGTCGTTCAGGCCTTCGAGCTTGATGCCGGCCTGCAGCGAGGCCTCCGAACTGTTGCGCGCGGCCATGATGGATTCGCGCTGCAGCACCATCAGATCCTGCAGGAATTCGGCGAGGAAGGTCTCGGAGACGCCCTGGCGCTGCGTGGCTGCCGGGCCGCTCATGTCATGCACCACGTGCTGCACCATGTCGCTGATGCATTCGCGGGCGCGCGTGACCAGCTTCTTGCTGGCCGCGCGCAGCGGCGTCAGGGTCAGGCCCAGCGCGAGCGAACCGATCAGGCCGAACATCGAGGCCGAGAAGGCTGTGCCCATCGAGGCCAGCGGCTTTTGCAGGTCGGCCACCAGGTGCATGAAGGAGGCATCCATGTCGCCGGCCGTGCTGGCCTTGCCGAAGCCGTCGATCAGGGCGGCGGTGCTGACCAGGGTTTCCAGCAGGCCGATGAAGGTACCCAGCAGCCCCAGCGCGATCATGAAGCCGGTCAGGAATTGCGGGAATTCGGTCTTGGCTTCGAGGTGCGCGCGCAGGTCGTGCAGCGAGCCTTCGATGGTTTCCTGTTCGATACGAGATGTCAGCCGTCCCTTGGTGCTGGCCACGGACACCAGCACCTGGCCGATCTCGGTGCCTTCGAATTCAGGCGCCTTCACCAGGCTTTCCATCGATTCGCCGGCCTTGGTACGGTCGTAGAACTGGATCAGCTTGTCGTATTCCCAGTTGACGCGGTACAGGTTGTAGACGATCAGACCGATGCCGAACGCTGCCACCGCGATGATGAACAGGTTCAGGAAGGGATTGATCTGGATCGCATGCCCCACGAATCCCCGGAACAGGAAAGCGCCCAACAGCAGCAGGAGCGTCGGGATGGCGGCAAGTGCGTAGAACTGGCGAAGGTTTTTCATACGTGCGAGGTTCCGGAGAAAAGAACGCAGGGAAAGTGGATGGTGCAGAAAACGTCAACCGCCGCAAAGCCTTGGTGGATGTGGCTTTGCGGCGAGCAATAAAGCAATTCAGGCAGTGCGGCGCGGTTCATCGCGGCTCCCGCAGGGCACCCTGACCGAAGCGCGACAGCGGCGACATCAGGTACTGCCACACCGTGCGGCGGCCGACGATGATGTCGGCGCTGGCGGTCATGCCGGGCATCAGGGCCAGCTTGCGCTGCAGATCGTTGTCGCCGCGCTGGACGGCGATCTTGATGCGGTAGCTGCGCTCGCCGCGCGGATTGTTTTCATCGGGGACGGTGTCGGCGCTGATCTCGGTGACCACGCCTTCCATGGCGCCATACACGCCGTAGTCATAGGCCGAGACCTTCACGCGCGCCTTGGCCCCGGTGGCCAGTTCGGCGCGGTCAGTTGGGGAGATGCGGGCTTCAATGACCAGCTTGTCGTCGCTGGGGGTCATCTCGATGATGGGGTCGCCGGGCCGCACCACGCCACCCACGGTATTGATCATCACGCGGTTGACCACGCCGTCCATGGGCGCTTTCACTTCCGAGCGCGATACGCGGTCGTTGCGCGATTTGATTTCTTCCTGCAGGCGCGCCAGTTCGGTTTCCGCCGCAGTGAGTTCGGCGCGGGCATCCGAACGGAAGCGCGATGAGGCTTCGCCCATCTTGGCCTGCGATTCGGCGATAGCCGCTTTCAGACGCGGGATCATGGCATCGTTGGCGGAGAGCTTGCTCTGCGCATCCTGCACGCGGGCGGCGGCCTGAATGTCTTCCAGCTGCGAGGCGGCATTGCGCTCGAGCATGTTGTGGATCAGCTTGTACTGGCGCTGTGCCAGGTCCAGTTCGCTGGCCTGGCTCTTCTGGCGGCTGACCGCTTCGCCCAGCTCGGCCTGGCGTTGCGCGGCCTGTTCACGCAGCACCGACATTTCCTGCATGAGCTTGGCCGAACGCGCGGCGAAGGCGGCCTGTTCGCTTTGGACAGCGGGATCATCGTGGTCGAGGTCGGCCGGCATCTGCAGGCTCGCAGCCCCCGCCGCTTCGGCCGAGAGGCGGGCGATCTTGGCACGCAGGCCGAGGATCTTGACGCGGCCTTCACCGAGATCGGCATTGGCACGCACGTCGGCAATCGAGATCAGGGTCTGGCCCTTCCTGACCACCGCGCCCTCGCGCACCAGGATGGCGGAGACGATGCCGCCTTCCAGATGCTGGATGACCTGGTTGTGTTCGGAGGCGACGATGCGGCCACTGCCGCGCACCACCATATCGATGGGCGCCAGCATCGACCAGATCACCAGCAAGGCCAGCAGCAGCGTGCAGGCCAGCACTGCCAGGCGCGGACGCGGCATGGCGTGCAGCTCGCCCAGGCGGCGGTCCAGGCGCGGTGCCACGCGGCGCATGAAGCCCTTGCCGCGGGAACTGATCCCGTGGCCGGTGCCGGGCTTGAGCGAGAGCGTCATTTTGCCGAGGCCTGGTATTGCACGATCACGCGCGCATCATTGCCGCTGCCGTTTTCATCGGTGGCCACGCGGCTGGTGACGCGTTCCTTATCCACCCCGGCATCGATCAGGTAATTGCGGACCGCAACGGTGCGATAGTAGGCACGCCGCCGGCTCTCGCTGTAGGCACCGCTGCCGATCACGCCGGTGACGACGATCTTGCCCTGGCTGGACTTGGCGCGGCGCACCCAGTCGCCGATGCTCTTGTCCAGCGCTTTGCTGCCCTCGTCATTCAACTGGGTAGAATCGGCATCGAAGTTCAGGGTCACCGCTTTTTCGTTGGCATCGATGCGCAGGCCGGGCGCGACTTCCTTGTCGTTGGGTTCCGTCTTGACCTGGATCGCATTGGGGCTGGAGGGTGCGGCAGCGCTGCGCAGACTGCCGTTGTCGGACTGCAGGGGCGGCGCGGCCAGCTTGGCTTTCAGGCTGGCCACTTCGCGTTTGAGCTGTTCGATTTCCTGCGCCTTCTCGCGCTCGCCGGGCGTTTCGGCACTGTTGATGCTGGTGCTGTCGGCAGTGGCAATGGTGTCGGTCTTCCTGGCCTTGGATTCACCCACGACCTGCGTCTGGCCCTGCGAGATCAGCTTGCTGACCTTCATCTGCGCCAGCTTCTGCGAGTAGTAGAACAGCGTCACCACGAACACCACCACCACGAAGATCATCACCAGCACCACGTTGGACAGCGCGTCCACGAAGCCTGGCCAGAAATTCTGTTCCTTGCCGCCCTCCATCATTCCCCCGTCTTGTTGGCCGCCCGCGTGGGCAGGGTTTCCAGTGCCGATGCGCGACCGGTGTTGCGCAGGATCTGGTAGCTGATATCGGCCTGCTGGAACAACAGGTTGGCAAAGTCCATGCGCGCCTGATAGGCCTGCTGGTAGGCGTCCAGCACGTCCAGCAATTGCTTGCTGCCGGTGGAGAGCTGTTCCAGGAAGACATCGGCCACGTTGGCATTGGTGAGATAAGCCTGGCGCGAAATCTCCATGCGCTTTCTCACCGCGCCCAGGGTGCGGTAATTGATCTCGATCTGCTCACGCAATTTGCGTTCCAGGTCGAGCGCGGTGTTGCTCTTTTCCACGTACTTGGCACCGGCCTGCTTGCTGTAATACATGTCCGAGCCGCCATTGAGCAGGTTCATGCTCACCACCATCATCAGGCGGCGGTCGGTGGTCAGCTGCAAGGTGTTGTCGGTGGTGTCGATGGCACCGCCTGCACCGCGGGTCTTGGTCTGGGTCCATTCCAGGGCCAGCGTGGGCGAGAACTTGGCGCGCGCCGATTTCAGTTCCTGGTTGGCCGCATCCACGTCGCGCCGCGCGGCCCGCACGCCGGGGTTGGTCTCGTAGACATCCTGCAGGGCCAGCTTGGAGGTGTCCGGCACGGTCGGCATCATGTGGTCCGGCACTTCGATCTGCTCGATCTTGCGGCCGGTGATCTGGTTCAGCGACACCATGGCGCTTTCCAGCGCGCCTTCGGCCTCGGCCACGGCGGACTGGGCCGTGAGCGAGCGGCCGCGCACGCGTTCGAAGTCGATGCGGCTGGCGCCGCCGCCTTCGAGGCGCTTGCTCATGTAATCCAGCAAGGCGCCCATGCGCTGGGCGTAGCTGCGCGAGAACGACAGCGTGGCATAAGCCCGCATGACGTCGTAATACGCCTTGATGGCGTTGTAATACAGGGTCTCGCGGGCATCGTCGCGGCGCAGGTCGGCGGCATCGGCCAGCGAGCTGCTCTTGCGGTAGTCGTAATACGAACCGGGCGCGAAGATGGGCTGGCGGCCGATCAGCGTCACGTCCCAACGCTTGTGGTAAGAGGCGCGCTGGATCAGGCCGGTATTGGGATCGATCACCGAGGACGGCGAAGAATATTCATTGCCCTTCTGCGCCCGCAGGTCCAGCGTCGGGCCGAGCTGGCCGGCCGTGGCCTTGGAGGCATAGCGCGCCTGGTCCGCTTGCGCGGAAGTGGCGGCGTAGCTGTAACTGTTGTTGAGCGCCAGGTCGAGCACGCTGCGCAGGCTCAGATCCGGGACCGTCTCGCCTTCGGTGACGATGCTGATCTGCGGCAGAGCGATCTGATTGCCCGAGAAGCTCGGATCGGACTGGCGCAGCAACAGCAGGATTTCATCCTGGGTCGAGGGCGGCGGGGTGTCGGCCGGCAAACCCGGCAGGCGGTAGTCCGTCGCCGATGGGCCGGCAGGATCGGCACCCAGCCGGATTTGCGGCGGAGCATCCAGTTTGTTGTCGAAGGTGGCCGGCGCGGCCGGTGTGGTTTGCATTATGACGGCGTCGGCCGGCGGCTTGTCAGCCGCCTGGGGCGCGGAATGCGCGGCCAAGCCCAATGAAACGCCCAGTATGAAACGCTTGCTTTTGAGAACTCTCATCAACACGATCAGCCGGCATCCCACCGGCCTCCCCTACCCAACCCGCATCCCAGGAAAGAATCGGCAGCCCTCGCTGCGATTCCCGTCATCAAGCCGGGGGACTCCTGTTCTTTTTATGGGGGAGCGCCGGCTTGCACATCCGTTCGATCAGCCTGATCGAATTTGTTACTATTTTGTTAAAACAATTCTATCACCGGCGGATTGCAACTCAATTACAAATAGCCCGGAAAAATCGTTTAATTTCAATTGACTTGATAAAAGTTAACTTCGGCAATTATGGTCAGCTTGTTGCAGACATGCCATCAGGAAATACGCGAATGCTCACAAAGTGAACAAAAATGCCAAAAATTGCGGTTGAAAAACCACAAGTCTCTCCCTATATCCTGCCCACAGACGATTACCTCTGCCTATTTCACTCATCCATTTCTTCAATTAAGGACAACCACATGGCAACCGAAAAACAGACCATGGGCTTCCAGGCCGAAGTCAAGCAACTGCTGCAATTGATGATCCACTCGCTGTATTCGAACAAGGAAATCTTCCTGCGCGAGCTGGTCTCCAACGCCTCCGACGCGGCCGACAAGCTGCGCTTCGAGGCCATCAACAATGGCAGCCTGTTCGAGGACGATCCGGAACTGAAGATCAAGATCAGCTTCGACAAGGCGGCGCGCACCATCACCATCTCCGACAACGGCATCGGCATGAACCGGGACGAAGCCATCTCGCACCTGGGCACCATCGCCAAGTCGGGCACCAAGGAATTCTTCTCGCGCCTGTCGGGCGACCAGCAGAAGGATGCCGCCCTGATCGGCCAGTTCGGCGTGGGCTTCTACTCGGGCTTCATCATCGCCGACCGCATCACGGTCGAGACGCGCCGTGCCGGCACCCCGGCTTCCGAAGGCGTGCGCTGGGAATCCGAAGGCGCGGGCGACTTCTCCATCGAGCAGATCACCAAGCCGGGCCGTGGCACCGACATTATTCTTCACCTGCGTGAAGGCGAAGATGAATTCCTCTCCGCGTGGCAACTGAAGTCCATCATCCGCAAGTATTCCGACCACATCTCCCTGCCGATCCTGATGAACAAGGAAGAATGGGATGAGGAAAAGAAGGAAACCGTGCAGAAGGACGAGCTGGAGACGGTCAACCAGGCCAGCGCCCTGTGGACCCGCAGCAAGTCGGAGGTCACGCCCGAGCAATATGAAGAGTTCTACAAGCACGTCTCGCACGACTTCGGCGCGCCCCTGGGCTACACCCACAACCGCGTGGAAGGCCGCAGCGAATATACGCAGCTGCTCTACATCCCGGCGCGCGCCCCGTTCGACCTGTGGGACCGCAACAAGCGCGGCGGCATCAAGCTGTACGTCAAGCGCGTGTTCATCATGGACGATGCCGAGCAGCTGATGCCGGTGTACCTGCGCTTCGTCAAGGGCGTGATCGATTCGGCCGACCTGCCGCTGAACGTCTCGCGCGAGATCCTGCAGGAGTCGCGCGACGTGCGCGCCATCCGCGACGGTTCGGCCAAGCGTGTGCTGAGCCTGCTGGAAGAGCTGGCCAACAGCGAAGACCAGGCACAGAAGGACAAGTACACCACCTTCTGGACCGAGTTCGGCCAGGTGTTGAAGGAAGGTATCGGCGAAGATGCGGCCAACAAGGAGCGCATCGCCAAGCTGCTGCGCTTTGCGTCCACCCACAATGACAGCGATGTGCAGAATGTTTCGCTGGCCGATTATGTGGCCCGCATGAAGGAAGGCCAGGACAAGATCTACTACGTCACTGCCGAGACGTACCAGGCCGCCAAGAACAGCCCGCACCTGGAAATCTTCCGCAAGAAGGGTGTGGAAGTGCTGCTGCTGACCGACCGCGTGGACGAGTGGATGCTGTCCTTCCTGACCGAGTTCGAAGGCAAGGAACTGGCCTCGGTGGCCAAGGGTGGCCTGGACCTGGGCCAGCTGGAGAACGAAGCCGAGAAGAAGCAGCACGAAGAGACGCAAGCCGAGTACAAGGAGCTGGTCGAGAAGATGAAGACCGCCCTGGGCGACAAGGCCAAGGAAGTGCGCGTGACTTTCCGCCTGACCGATTCTCCGGCTTGCCTGGTGGCCGACGAGAACGAACTGTCGGGCAACCTGGTGCGCATGTTGAAGGCAGCCGGCCAGGCGGCACCGGAATCCAAGCCCACGCTGGAAATCAACCCGGATCACCCGCTGGTGCAGCGCCTGAAGTACGAAGAAGCGCGCTTCGACGACTGGTCGCACATCCTGTATGACCAGGCCTTGCTGGCTGAAGGCGGTGCACTGGCCGATCCGGCCAGCTTCGTCAAGCGCCTGAACGACATGCTGCTGGCCATGGCCGCCAAGTAAGTTCGTTCATCTGCCGGACCGTGCCGGCAGGCCGGAATGGCATGCTGGCAGCAGCGCCGCCTGCGGGGAAACTCGCAGGCGGCGTTTTCATTCATATCGGCTTGCAGCCACGATGCTGGCTGGTTAACATCGGCCTATGGAATTGCACTTCATCAATCCCCGCAAGAACGCCCTCGCCTATCTGGTCAAGATTCTCTCCGGCTGCCTGATCCTCTGGTACGGACTGCGCGCGCTGGGCATTGAGGAGCCCTACTGGGCCATGATTTCGCTCATCATCGTGACCGAGCCGGACATGACGGTGGCCAAGGCCAATTTCAGGGCGCGGCTGATCAACACGATTTCGGGCTGCATCGTTTCCTGCATTGCGCTGGTGGTATTCGGGCCGACCTTCCTGGCCATGCTGGTGGCGCTGACTGCGGCGGTGGTGGTGGCCATGCTGCTGCAGAACTATCCGAGCAACTGGCGGCTGGGACCGGCGACCGTGGTGATCCTGCTGTCGGCGGCCTTCAGCGGCAACGGCCTGAGCCAGGAACTGCACCTGGCCTTGATGCGCGTGGGGGAAGTGATCATCGGCAGTACGGTGGCGCTGTTGCAGACGGTGATCTACATGTGGTTGCTGAAGGTGCGCAAGCCTGAGCCGAAAGACGAGGCAGCTGGCTCCTGATGCCCTCTCAGAAATTGCAGGTCCGCTGCCAAAGAGGTGAAGCAACAGGCGAAAAGGCCGAAAAAAAAGCAGGGCCGCAGCCCTGCTTCTTCATACGCTTGGCAAAGATCAGTGCGTCACGCGGGTGGTACGGCCGTTGGACAGCAGACGCACGCGTTCACCGATGCGGAAAGGTTCATCCGCATCCTGGGTGATGGCACGCAGCTCGCCGTTATCCAGGCGCACGGTGATTTCCAGGCCCGGGCGGTTGTTCAGGTGGGCTTCAGCCTGGTTGCCCAGGACGCCACCCGCCAGCGCGCCGACGATACCGGCCGCCAGGGCACCATTGCCGCCGCCGATGTTGGAACCGGCCGCAATGCCACCCAATGCTGCGCCGCCGAGGGTACCGACACCGCTCGAACCCTTGTCGATGGTGACGTTGCGGATCGACTCGACCACGCCCATGCGCACGGTCTGCTCACCCTGCGCCTGGCGGGTGTTGTAGACGCTGGCCGAGTTGGGGGTTACTGCGCAGCCGGCTACCAGGGAGCCCAGGGCTGCGATCACAATCAATTTCTTCATACTAAAAACTCCGACTGAGAACTGTTTGGCCCGTCTCCGGGCAGCGGGGGGATTCGAGCGTCCGCGCGAACGCAACATGATCGCGCATCCGGCGCGGAAGCACACATTCCTTTACATCTTAATACAAAGAGGCCGCGCGTCGACAATCGTTCCCGCAAGGACGTCTTCAGTAGGCGATGTGCCAACGCCGGTACAGGAAAGCCAGCACAAACAAGCGCCCGACCAGCAGAAAACGCAGGTCCTCGAAGAAGGATGGCTTTTTGCCTTCAATGCGGTGGCCGATGAACTGGCCGATCCAGGCCAGTACGAAAACCGTGGCCGATACCGGCAGGACCGCTCCCAAGGGCAGCCGCGCCAGCAGCACCAGCATTACCGCCGACATGGCCAGCATGCCCACCGCAAAGGGCGGCGACAGGCGCAGGTACCAGGCCAGCGTAGCGGCAGCCACCAGCAGGGCCACGGCTGGCGACACGATCCAGCACAGCCCCAGCAGCGAAAACACGATGGCCGGCACGCAGATGCAGTGGATCAGTTCATTCATCGGATGGCGATGGCTCTCGGCATAGCGGGCCAGCAGTACATCGATGCGGCGCGGGGAAACGGTGCTGTCCATGGTGAGCTCCCTGATCAATGGCCGGCCACGTGCTCAGCGGCCACCGGAAACGTCGATGAAAGTCCCCGTGGCGTAGGACGACTCGTCCGACAGCAGCCACAGGATGGCGTTGGCCACTTCCTCGGCGGTGCCGCCGCGCTTCATGGGGACGGCATCCTTGAGCCGGTCGACACGGCCCGCCTCGCCGCCGCTGGCGTGGATATCGGTATAGATCAGACCCGGACGCACGGCGTTGACGCGAATGCCCTCGGCGGCCACTTCCTTGGCCAGGCCGATGGTGAAGGCATCGATGGCCCCCTTGGAGGCGGCGTAGTCCACGTATTCACCGGGGCCACCCAGCTTGGCAGCCATCGACGACAGGTTGACGATGGCCCCGCCCTGCCCGCCGTGGCGGGTGGACATGCGCTTGACCGCCTCGCGCGCGCACAGCAGGCTGCCGGTGACATTGGCCACCAGCACCCGGGTGATGCGTTCGGCGCTCATGGCGTCCAGGCGCGACTGGTGATCCAGGATGCCGGCATTGTTGACCAGGGCGGTGACGCGGCCCAGTTCCTGGTCGGTGGTGGTGAAGAGGCGCAGCACGTCCTCCTCTTTGGAGACATCGCCGGCGACGGTAATGGCGCGGCCGCCCGCGGCACGGATCTGCCCGGCCACCGATTCGGCGGCCTCGCGGTTGGACACGTAGTTGACGCACACGGCGTAGCCGCGCTGGCCCGCCAGCAACGCGGTGGCCGCGCCGATGCCACGGCTGCCGCCGGTGACGATGATGACCTTGTCTGTCATGTTCTGTATCCCTTGTATGAATGGCCCGGCGCGTGACGCCTGGGCAGCTTACGCTAAGATGTGAATTCTTGTGCATTTTGCCGCAAGCCTGACGCTTCTGCAGCCGCGCCATTGTGCCCGGATGGCGAGGCCGATGGAGCTTGCTGAAATTCTTTTCATCCCGGCCATTTACATGCCTGCTCACCCTTCCTTTGCCGCCACCCCTTCGCCTGCCCTTGATGCTGCCCGCGCTGCCGATACCGCCACTACTGATCCCTTGCTGGCCAGCTTTGCGCCGGTAGTGGCGCCGGATACGCGCATCCTGATCCTGGGCAGCTTGCCGGGAACCGCTTCGCTGGCGATCCGGCAGTATTACGGCCATCCGCGCAATGCCTTCTGGCGACTGGTGGGCGAAGTGATCGGGGTTGACCTTTACGCGATGGACTATGCCGCCAGGCTTGCCACCTTGCTGCAGCATCGCATCGGCCTGTGGGACGTGATCGCCCAGGCCAGGCGCATCGGCAGTCTTGACAGCGAAATCCGGGATCACAGCGGCAATGATTTGCTGACGCTGATCGCCAGGCTGCCGGCATTGGAGACCATCGCTTTCAATGGCGGTACCGCCGGCAAGATCGGGATCAAGGCGCTGGGGGCCAAGGCGGAAAACTATCGGGTGGTGGTGTTGCCGTCGAGCAGTCCGGCGCATGCGGCGTTGGCGTATGAGGATAAGCGTGCGCGCTGGCTGGCCGCACTGCGCTCCTCATCGCCGCCGATGCCGCCTGCCGGGCCTCAAAGGTAATGATAGCGACAGGCGATGATATTGAGCTGATCGTCCGTGGCTTCGTATACCAATCGGTTCACATCATCAATGCGGCGCGACCAGAATCCTTGCAGATTGGCTTTCAAGGGCTCAGGTTTGCCTATTCCTTCGAAGGGCGTGCGCTGCGCTTCGCGAATCAGCTGATTGATGCGTTTGAGGGTCTTTCTGTCCTGCGTTTGCCAGTATTGGTAGTCGTCCCACGCTGCTGCTGTGAACATGATGCGTCGGCTGCCACTCATTGCTCATCCAACTTCTTTTCCTCGGCCTTGGCGGCACGAAGTTGGGCAATCGACCGCTCCAGATGGGCGACGTTTGCAGGCGAACGCAACAGGTGAACCGTTTCCATCAGGCTATCGAAGTAGTCTTGCGACATCAGCACCGCATTGGGAGCATCCCGCCGAGTGATCAAGGTCACATCAGCATCGTCGACGACGCGATCGATCACGTTCTTGAGGTTGCTGCGGGCGTCGGTAAAGTGGACTGTGCGCATGGGTAGCCTTCTGTGATGACAGAAAGCTGCATCTTAGCACATGTACACATTACGGTACATGTTGCGCATTCTCTTAAACGTCCCCGTTACTTCCGGAAAAACAGATAGTCATAAAACTCCCCCGAAAACCCGCCATTGAAAATCAAATACTGCAACGCCTTCGCGAAAAACACGATGGCGCAGAAGACGATGGCCAGCTTCAGGCAGAGGATGAGGTTCTTGAACATGGCGCAAGTTTAATGGAGCACTGGCCGCCAGCGCACCACCCCGACGGGAAACCCACGAAAAAAAAACCGCCCGGCCAGTCGGCCGGGCGGTGCAAAGAGCAATGTTTGAGGCGGAACTCAGAACGCCGGCACCAGCGATCCCTTGAACTCGGTCTCGATGAACTTGCGCACTTCTTCCGACTGGTAGGCCTGCACCAGCTTCTTGGCCCAGGGCTTGTCCTTGTCCTCGACGCGGGTGGCGATGATGTTGGCGTAACGACCGCGCGGATCTTCCACGGCGATGGTGTCCTTCTGCAGGGACAGGCCGGCCTTGTAGGCGTAGTCATTGTTGATCGAGGCGGCCGCCAGGTCGTCCAGCGAGCGTGGCAGTTGCGCCGCATCCAGTTCGATCAGCTTGAGCTTGCGCGGGTTGTCGATGATGTCCAGCGGCGTGGCGTTGACGCCGTTTTCGCCCACGCCCGGCTTGAGCTTGATCAGGCCGGCTTTCTGCAGCAGCAGGAGCGCACGGTTGCCGTTGGAGGGATCATTCTGGATGCCAACCTTCGCACCGTTGGGCAGCTGGTCCACCGACTTGAACTTGCGCGAGTAAATGCCCAGCGGCGCCGTGATGGTCAGTCCGACCGGCACGATCTTGTAGCCACGTGCTGCAATCTGGCTTTCCAGGTAGGGACGGTGCTGGAAGGCGTTGGCGTCCAGGTCACCGGAGGCCAGTGCCGCATTGGGCTGCAGGTAGTCACTGAAGACTATGGTCTGGATCTCCAGGCCGTCGCGTGCGGCGACTTTCTTGACGACCTCGAAGATGGCTTCGGCACTGCCGACAGAGATACCGACCTTGATCTTGTTCTTGTCCTGCGCGCTGGCACCATGCGGTGCCAGGACCAGGGTCAGCGCAGCAGCGGCGGCGATGCGCTTGATGATTGCAGCCAATGGCATGGTAACTCCGGAAATGATGAGGTCCGCATCCTCACATACGCGCGCGCCCGGCAGAAGGAATGAATTCGCATGTCGATATGCGCAAAGCGGTGCAGCGGCCGCTGGCAGGCCGTCAAGGCAAGGTATCATTCGGCATCCGCAGGCCGCCTCCCCGGCTGCCGCGCCGTTTCATTCATATCATGCTCATCCGAAGAAAATCCATCGAAGCCCAGGCCAATACCAAGGCCGGCCCCAATCGTCGCCGTCACCAGCTGGAAGCCGACGCCAGCAAACCACGCAAACCGAAATATGCCCCGGTCACGCTTTCCGAGCTGGAAGGCGTACGTTATCTGCATTTCGGCACCGAATGGGTACAGGGCGCGATGCGCATTCGCAAGCCCGACTGGATCGAGCTGGAATACGCCCAGCAGATGATGGCCTGGATGCTCTTCAACCGCACGCCACGCCATATCGTGCAACTTGGGCTCGGGACCGGCGCGCTGACCAAGTTCAGCTACCGGCAATTCCCGCAGGCACAGGTGACGGCGGTGGAGCTGAATCCGGCTGTCATCGCCATCTGCCACAGCATGTTCAAGCTGCCCGAGCCGGACGAACGGCTGATGCTCATCGAAAGCGATGCCATGGATTTCATCGTCCATGCTGCTACGCACGGCATCATCGATGCCCTGCAGGTCGATCTCTACGACGCCACTGCACGCGGGCCGGTGCTGGACACTCCCGAGTTTTACCAGGCCTGCTATGACAGTCTGGCACCGGGTGGCGTGATGACGGTCAATCTCTTTGGCGATCATCCGAGCTATGCCAAGAACCTGCGGGCGATGGAATACGCCTTCGATACCGTGGTGTCGCTGCCGGAAGTCCATGACGGCAACGTGGTGGCACTGGCCTTCAAGGGCGCGGTGACGTTCGATTTCCCCGAGTTGTATGCGCGTGCGGCACTCATTGAGAGCCAGACCAGGCTGCCGGCCAAGTCCTGGGTCAATGGAATCAAATCGGGCTTGTAACGCAAATTGTGCGCAAAAGGAGGCCGGGCGTGGCGCGGGCGCCGAAGAGATAAAATATTTTCATCTTTTCTCAAAAAAAGCTTGCACCACCCCGACCTCCCTCCTATAATGCGCTCTCTCTTGCAGCACTGAGGCAACAACGAAGTGCAGCAACGGGGCGTTAGCTCAGCTGGTAGAGCAGCGGACTCTTAATCCGTAGGTCCACAGTTCGAATCTGTGACGCCCCACCAAAATTTCAAAAGGCCTCTCAACCCGAGGCCTTTTTCACTTCCCGGTTGACCTGATCTCTTCAGGAACACCACGGGGCGTTAGCTCAGCTGGTAGAGCAGCGGACTCTTAATCCGTAGGTCCACAGTTCGAATCTGTGACGCCCCACCACTAACGAAAAGCACCACGAGTGATCGTGGTGCTTTTTTTGTGTCTGCGCCTCTTTGCGTGCGTCGGCGAACTTCCTGCCTCAACCCCTCAAGACCCCCTCAAGAATCGCACCTCTTCGCGATCACATTCAGTCTCCTGGTCTCTTGCTCTTGCGCTACCGCCCCCCCTTACCGGCCTTTTTTACCATCGGCCATTCACTCCCTCATCTGGGCAGAAACGGTAGCGCCAGACTCGTCACCACTCCCGCTCTGCGCCGATCCCGGTGCGCCCTTGCGCTGCCGCCCCGGACGGATGCGTTTGGCCTCGGAAGCGGCTGGCAGATCGCGCTTCTTCTTCCCCGTCTTGGCCATCTGCGACAAGCCAGACAAGAGCTGAACCAGGGAGCTGCGCAGCACGGGATCCACGGCGCGATAACAGGCAATCAGCTCGCTCTCCTGCTGGCTCGGCGTACTGCCCCGCACTCCGGTCAGCACATAGGTGATATCGATGCCGATCTCACCCAGACCATGCAGGTAATAGGCGTCCGGCGCGGTCTCTCCGATCTCATACTTGATCTGGGTACGTGCCGTGATATCGAGCTGGTCCGCTACCGATTTCTGGGTATGACCGCAGCGGCCACGCTCTTGCGCAAGGCGATCACCAAGTACTGTCAAAAATTCACTCTTATTCGATGACATATGAAAAGGACCTCTCCTAGAATGTTGCTTTCAGCTCAACAGCGAGGAGACATCTTATGGCACCCAAGCAACAAAACGAACGCAAGCCCGCAAAAGGAACGACGCGTCTGGTGAATTTTCGATTAAATGAGGTGGAATTCGAGGAAGCTGACCTGTTGGCACAACAAACCTACCGCTCGCGCGCTCTTTTCATTCGCACGATGTATTTGCTGGGACTGCAGACGTATCGCCGCCAGCATCCTGTCGACTGAGATCGCGCACACGCATTCGCCCGACCAGGATGACGATGAACGCGGCGGCCGAACGGGTCAGATGAGGCCGCGGCGCAGCAGGAACTCCCTGGCTTCCCGCATCACCTGATCCGCTTGCTCGCGGTGCGGGACATGGCCACATTGCGCCAGCATCCGCGACTCGCCCTGCCCCGGGAACGCTGCGGGCAAGCTGGCAATCATGCGCGGATGCGTGAGACTGCCAAACTCATCCAGATCGCCATGCAGCGCCAGCACCGGACAGACCAGCCGCTCCAGCATGGGGGCCAGCGACCAGTGCGCAAAGGAAGGCGAGAGCCAGGTGTCGATCCACGCCGAGAGCACCCAGCGCGCCTGTTGCAAGTCGTTGCCGTGGTACTTCGCCAGGCGCGCGAGTTGTGCCGGATCGGCAAAGCGGGTTCGCGCCTCCTGAATGCCCTGCAAGGTCCGGTCCTCCACGAAGGCTTGCGCCGATTCGGTGATGACGGCCAGCACTCGCTGCGGCCACTGTGCCGCCGCCGAGACGGCCATGCCACCGCCGACGCTGTGGCCAAACAGGATCACCTTGTCCACTGCGAAATGCTGCAGGACCGCGGACAGCGACGTGGGTGCTTCAGCAGAGATGAAATCCAGCGCCAGTCCATCCGTCCTCACCGAGGACTGTCCGAAGCCGGCCCGATCATAGGCAATGACGGGAAGTCCGGTCTGCGCCGCCAGCCGGGCAGGAAAGTCGCGCCACAAGGCGACCGAACCCAGCGAGTCGTGCAACAGCACAATCGGCGTGCGTGCCTCGGGCGAACCGCCCCACACGCTGGCATACAAGGTTCCGCCCTCGGTCTCGATATACGCGTCCTGCCGTTCGGACATGCTCGCTCCTCTGCTTGGGTACTGACGCATTGCGTGCGGCCGCCGCCCCCCCCTACCTGTACACGGCCACCCAAAGGGGCCAACGGCAAATAAAAAGGCGCACCGGAGGGTGCGCCTGAATCAGCCTTCAAGGGGGTATGGTTCCCCCTCAATATACCGGACACGCTATCAGCTTGCGCGACGTGCGAGCCCCAGTATCACGCCAGGCGCATGGCTGATGCTGCTTTGCTTGCAGTCCATCAGTGATGCGCGCCGCCGCCCAGATAGGCGGCCTTGACCGCCGGGTCGTTCTGCAGCTTGTCGGCGGGTCCGTGTACGGAGATCTTGCCATTCTCCAACACATAGCCGTAGTCCGCAACATTGAGCGCGGCAGCGGCGAACTGCTCCACCAGCAGCATGGTCACGCCCTGCTCCTTGAGCCGCACGATGATGCGGAAGACCTCATCCACCAAGATCGGCGCCAGCCCCATCGATGGCTCGTCCAGCAGGATCACTTCGGGGCTCAACATCACCGCGCGCGCCATGGCCAGCATCTGCTGCTCGCCGCCCGACAGGGTACCGGCCAGCTGCGTCTGCCGCTCCTTCAGGCGCGGGAACAGCTCCAGGGCGCGTTCCAGGTCGTGCGCGATATCGCCCTTGGGGCGGGCCCGGGTAAAGCGCGGGAAAGCGCCCAGCAGCAGGTTGTCGGTCACGCTCATGGTGGCGAAGACGCGCCGGCCTTCCGGCGAGTGCGCCAGGCCGTAGCGCGCGATGCGGTGCGAGTCCAGGCCGGTGATGTTCTTGCCGCCGAGCGTGACTTCCCCGCCCTTCGGTTTGATCATGCCGGAAATGGCGCGCATGGTGGTGGTCTTGCCGGCACCGTTGGAACCGATCAGGGTCACCACCTTGCCCTTGGGGACGTCCATCGAAATGCCATGCAGCACCTCGACCTTGCCGTAAGCGGCGTGCAGATTGGAAATGGTCAGCATGTTCAGGCTCCCGCGGGGCTGGGTGGGTTGTCGTGGGCATCGCCTGCGCCACTGCCGAGGTAGGCTTCGATGACCTTGGGGTCAGCCTGGACCTGGGCCGGCTTGCCTTCGGCGATCTTCTGGCCGAAGTCGAGCACGGTGACGGTATCGCAGATCGACATGACCACATCCATGTGGTGTTCGATCAGGATGATGGTGATGCCGGCTTCGCGGATCTTGCGGATGATGGCGACGAGCTCCTTGATGTCCGGCGCCGTCAGGCCGGCGGCCGGTTCATCGAGCAGCAGCAGGCTGGGGTTCAGGCCCAGCGCACGGCCGATTTCCAGCAGGCGCTGCTTGCCGTAGGGCAGGTTGCGCGCCTCCTCGTTGGCCAGATTGGCCAGGCCCACGAACTCCAGGATGGCGGCTGCACGTTCACGGGCGGCTTGCTCTTCGCGCACGTAGCGCGGCGTATTGACCATCACGTCAACCACGTTGCTGTTGAAGGTGTGATGCAGGCCGACCAGCACGTTTTCAGTGGCCGTCATTTCACCGAACAGCTGCACGTTCTGGAAAGTTCGCGCCACGCCGCCCAGGGCGATGGTGGAGGGCGTATTGCCGGAGATCGGGCGGCCATCGTATTCCACCACGCCATCGGTAGGACGATAGATGCCGGTCAACACGTTCATCATGGTGCTCTTGCCCGAGCCGTTCGGACCGATCAGGCCGTGCACGCTGCCTTTGCGCACATCCAGATCAACCCGGTTCAAGGCCTTCAGGCCACCGAACTGCATCAGGATCTGGTTCACTTTCAGCAGCGTTGCGCCCTCGTCCTTGACGGAGTCGGTGGTGATGACGGCGCGCTCCTTGTCACCGGCGATCTGCTGGGCCACGGGCACGTGCTTGCTTAGCATGCGGCCGAACAGGCTGCGGCAGAAGCCGACGATGCCGTCCTGCAGGTAATACACGACGAACAGCGTCATCAAACCGAAGATGGTCAGGCGCCAGTCGGTGATGTTTTCCAGCTTGTACGAGAAGGCGGCCATGGCGATGGTCGCCACCACCGGCACGGCGATGCCGCGGGCGGTCTTGGTCCCCTTGGCCAGTTGCACGCCGGCGCCGATCACCACGATCACGGCCAAGACGGTCGCGATCTGGCGGAACAGGGCGATGTCAGACAGCAGGCTGGGCAACATCACCACGATCAATGCGCCGATCAGCGAGCCGATGCGCGACTTGCGGCCACCCATGATCACCGCCAGCAGGAACAGGATGGTCAGCTCGAAGTTGTAGGTATTGGGCGAGATGTACTCTTCCGAATACGCATACAAAGCGCCCGACAGGCCAGCCAGCGCCGCGCTGATGATGAAGGCATAGACCTTGTAGCGATACACCGACACGCCCATGCAGTCCGAGGCGATCGGACTGTCGCGCAGCGCCTGGAAGGCACGGCCCAGGTTGGACTTGAGGATGCGATGCACCACCAGCATGGAGATCACCATCAGGATCGCCACCAGATAGAAGAACTGCACTTCGTTCATCTTCTCGCCGCCCAGCATCGGCTTGGCGACCTTGATCCCGAGCGGGCCTTCGGTGAGGAAGGTCATCTCGTTGATCAGGATCTGGATGATGGTCCCGAAGGCCAGCGTCACCATGGCCAGGTAAGGACCGGTCACGCGCAGCGCCGGCAGCGCCAGGATGGCACCGAAGACGGCAGTCACGGCAATGGCCGCCGGAATCGTCAGGAAGATCGGCAGGCCCAGCTTGAAGAACAACACGCCGGCCGCGTAGGAGCCGATGCCGAACAGGCCCGCATGGCCCAGCGAGACCTGGCCGGTGTAGCCGACCACGATATCGAGCCCGAACAGCAGGATGGCGTAGATGAGGATGGTTTCGATCAGGTGCAGGTAATACGGGTTGTGCACCACCATGGGAATGCCGCCCAGCGCGGCGATGCCCAGCAAGGACAGCAGCAGGATTTTCTTGTTCATGGCTTCAGACCTTCTTGATCGCAGTTTTGCCGAACAGGCCTGCAGGTTTCACCGCCAGGACCAGCAGCAGCAGCACCAGTCCAGGGACTTCCTTGTAGCCGGTGGAGATATAGAAACCGGTCACGGTCTCGGCCACGCCCAGGATCAGGCCGCCGACGATGGCGCCCATGCCCGAGGTCAGGCCGCCGATGATGGCCACGGCAAAGGCTTTCAAGCCCAGTGCCGCGCCCATGGTGGCGCCGGTCAACGTCAGCGGTGCTACCAGCACGCCAGCGAAGGCGGCGGTGGCCGAAGACAGGGCATATGAAAAAGTGATCACCATGCTGGTATTGATGCCCATCAACCCCGCCGCATCGCGGTCGTTGGAGGTGGCCACCACGGCCTTGCCGTAGATCGACTTGCGATTGAACAATTCGACCGCCGCCATGATGAGCAAGGCACCAATCACCACCAGCACCTGCATTGGCTGCACGTTGGCACCGAAGACCTGGAAGGGCGTGCCGGAGATGGGCGACGGGAACGGCAGGTCGTCCTTGCCCCAGATGTTCTCGGCGACGTTCTTGAAGATGATGGCCAGCGCGATGGTGGACATGATCCAGCCGAATTCGGACTTGATCTTGATGGCCGGACGCACGCCGATCCATTCCACGAACATGCCCTGCAGGGCACCGAAGACCAGCACGATGGGGATCATCAGCCAGTAGTTGAGATAAGGCCCGCCGTGGATGTTGCCCACCACGGAGAGCCCGACCAGCGCGCCCAGCATCAGGGCCTCGCCCTGGCCGAAATTGAGCGTGCCGGACGTGGCAAAGGTCAGTTGGTAACCGAAGGCGATGACGGCATAGATCATGCCGAGCGCGATCCCGGAGAAGACCAGTTGTAAGAGGATGTCCATTGTATTTCCCAAGAAGCGGCTACCGCCGGGTGGCGGCGTAGAGCTGCAACGATCCCGCGGCGACCGCCCCCGGTGCCGTTAGAAATTCGTCAACAGATCGTGTGAAAAAGGCCAGCCCCCGGATCGCAAGGACTGGCCTCTTCGACTGCGTTACGTGAAGTGAAGCGAGTCGGTTCTTATTTGCCGAGGATGACGCGGCCGTTCTTGACCTCGCCCATCACGACCATGCCAGGCTTGATGGCTTCGTGATCGTCATGGGTGAACGGCTTGTCATAGGTGGTGACCACGCCTTCGACCTTGGTGTTGAGGTTTTCCAGTGCAGCACGGACCTTGTCGCCATCGGTGGTGCCGGCCTGCTTGATGGCAGCAGCCAGCAGCATGATCGAGTCATAGCCCTGGGCAGCCGAGACGGCCGAAGGCATGCGGTCAACCTTGTAGGCCTTCTGGTAAGCCTCGATGAAGGCCTTGCGCTTGGGCGTGTTGCCGTCCTGGATGAAGGTTTGCGGCATGCGGGCACCGTTGCCGTTCTTGCCGGAGTTGTCGATGAAGTTGCCCATCGACAGCGGCCAGCTGCCGATGATGGGCACTTGCCAGTTCAGCTTTTCCATGCCGTTGGCGATCTGCGCCAGTTCCGGGCCGATACCGTAGGTCAGCACGGCTTGTGCGCCGCCCTGCTTGGACTTGAGCAGCTGGGCCGTCATGTCCACATCCTTGATGTTGTACTTTTCGATCGCCACCGGGGTGACCTTCTTGTCGGCCAGCACCTTTTCCAGGTCTTCACGGCCGAGCTGGCCGTAGTTGGTGGAGTCGGCCAGGATGGCGACCTTGGTGAACTTCTGCTTGTCGACCGCTTCATCGGCGATCATCTTGGCCTGGATCTTGTCGGCGGCCGAGGTGCGGAAGATGTAGTTGTCCTTTTCCTTCTCGAACTGCTTGGTGATCACGGTGCCGGTCGCCACGTTGTTGATCACCGGGATCTTGGCTTCCTGGTAGAAGCGCTGCGAGGCCAGGGCCACGCCGGTGTTGATGAAGCCGACGGTGGCGACCACCTTTTCCTTGTTGATCAGTTCCTGGGCGATCTGCACGCCGCGTTCGTTCTTGGCTTCATCGTCGCGCTCGACCAGCTGGATCTGCCGGCCCAGCACGCCGCCAGCGGCATTGATCTCGGCCACGGCCAGCTTGACGCCATCACGCATGGACACGCCCATCGGGGCAGAGCCACCGGTGTAAGGGCCGGAAACGCCGATCTTGATCGGATCCGCAGCCTGCGAAGTGAGCGCCAGGCTCATCAGGGCAGCGGCAACAAAGGCTTGGGTCTTGTAGCTCATGTCATCCTCCAGAATGTAATTGTTGGCTAGCACGCGAGCGGGCGTAGCGCTTTTGGAACCCGCTCCGTGTGAACGAATTCTCCGCTCCCCTTCGCTCTGTGGCGAATCCTTGCGGGAGTGTCGGGCCGATTCTGTCCCAGTTTCCTTGCGCCAAACTTACAGGCTTGTCAGGAGCTGTCGCAGCTTCTCAGGCAGTGCAGTGGATTTCTCTTTCTTGAAATCGACCCAGACGATTTTTGCGGCACCGTCAGCATAAATGATCTGTTCATCGGCAGCGTCGCGGATGACATACGTAGTTTCCACACTCGTGCGCCCCAGGTGCCCCGCGCCCATCTGCACCAGGATGCTGGCGGGATACTTCATCTGCCGGCGGAAATTGCAGTGCGCATTGACGATCACCGGGCCCTCCTCGCCTGCGATGGTGGGCCCGAACACCTCTTCCAGCCACTCGATGCGGCACTGCTCCATGAAGCGGAAATAGAGCGTGTTGTTGACGTGGCCGAAGGCGTCCATGTCGCCCCAGCGGATGCGCTGCTGCGAGACGTACAGGGGCTTGCTGGCGGTGGCTTCGTGACTGCTCATCGTGGGTCCTTTTCCGGTTTGATTCATCAATAACTGAAATTTTTTTCATGCGCGGCAGGGGGCCGCTGTCGCATTTACGACGCAATGGCGACCCGCATGCTGCAGCATTTCCTGCGTCATTACCGATCCATGTTGCTCGCCCGCACAAGTTCATGAGCTGCAGAGGTCATGAGCGCCGGTAATGACATCCGCCGAATACGGCATGAGACCTGCCCTGAAAATCCCATAAAATACGGCACCTGCGGAAACCAACCAGCGCGGCGCGATAGACCGATTGACGCCGGCACCGGCTTCAGTTTGTGTGCATTGTTTCAGACATGAACGAAGGATGCTGAATAAAAAGGCTGCGAAATCGCCATTCCCTCTAGCGTTCCTTCGAAAAATACTTAACAATAGCACGATCGTTCGAAAAACAGGCAGTTCACATAACACGGGACACCCATGACTTCTTCTCAAGACTTGCTCGCACAATACGGCCCTCGCGAATCGATGGAATATGACGTCGTCATCATCGGCGGCGGCCCCGCTGGTTTGTCGGCAGCGATTCGCCTCAAGCAGCTGGCTGCGCAACAGAACCGGGAAGTCTCGGTCTGCGTGCTGGAAAAAGGCAGCGAAGTCGGCGCCCACATCCTCTCCGGCGCGGTGATGGACCCGCGTGCACTGACCGAACTGATCCCCGACTGGAAGGAACAAGGCGCGCCCCTGAACACGCCGGTGACCGAAGACCGTTTCCTGTTCCTCTCCGAGAGCAAGGCCTACAAGACTCCCAACTGGCTGCTGCCGACCTGCTTCCAGAACCATGGCAACTACGTGATCTCGCTGTCCAACGTCACCCGCTGGCTGGGCCAGCAGGCTGAGGCGCTGGGCGTGGAGATCTTCCCGGGTTTCCCGGCGGCCGAAGTGCTGTATCACGAGGACGGCTCGGTCAAGGGCGTGGCGACCGGCAACCTGGGCATCAACAAGGAAGGCGAACCGACCGGTGATTTCCAGCTGGGCATGGAACTGCACGCGAAATACACCTTCTTTGCCGAAGGGGCGCGCGGCCACCTGGGCAAGCAGCTGATCGCCAAGTACAAGCTCGATGCCGGCCGCGATCCGCAGACCTACGCCATCGGCATCAAGGAACTGTGGGAAGTGAAGCCCGAAGTGCACCAGCCCGGCCTGGTGGTTCACACCGCCGGCTGGCCGCTGGCCAATGACACCTACGGCGGCTCCTTCCTGTATCACCTGGAAAACAACCAGGTCGCCGTCGGCTACGTCGTAGGACTGGCCTACCAGAACCCGTATCTTTCGCCCTTCGAGGAATTCCAGCGCTACAAGACCCATCCGGAGATCCGCAAGTTCTTCGAAGGCGGCAAGCGCATCTCTTACGGCGCACGTGCCATCACGGCCGGTGGCGTGCAATCGCTGCCCAAGCTGGTCTTCCCCGGTGGCGCCCTGCTGGGTTGCGATGCGGGCTTCCTCAATGCCTCGCGCATCAAGGGCAGCCATGCCGCCATCAAGAGCGGCATGCTGGCCGCAGATGCCGCCTTCGCGGCGCTGGGCGAGAACCGCCAGTCCGATGAGCTGGCGGCTTACCCGGCAGCCTTCGAGGCTTCCTGGCTGAAGGAAGAACTGCACAAGGCACGCAATTTCAAGCCGTCAATGAGCAAGGGATTGATCACCGGTACCCTGCTGGTCGGTATCGACCAAGTGCTCTTCGGGGGCAAGGCGCCGTGGACCCTGCGCCATACCCACGCCGACCACGAATGCCTGCGCCCGGCTTCGGACTTCGCGCCGATCGCCTATCCCAAGCCGGATGGCAAGCTGACCTTTGACCGCCTGTCTTCGGTCTTCATCTCCAATACCAACCACGGTGAAGACCAGCCCGCGCACCTGACGCTGAAGGACAAGAATGTTCCGGTGCAGGTGAATCTGGCCAAGTACGCCGGCCCGGAATCGCGCTACTGCCCGGCCGGGGTGTATGAATTCGTCAAGAACGAGGACAATTCCGATCGCCTGCAGATCAACGCGCAGAACTGTGTGCACTGCAAGACCTGCGACATCAAGGACCCGACCCAGAACATCGTGTGGGTCACCCCGGAAGGCGGCGGCGGGCCGAACTACTCGGGCATGTAAGCGCCCTTCCCTGTCTCGCAAAAACGAAAGCCGCATCCTTGTCAGGGATGCGGCTTTTTTCGTTGGGTCAGCGCAGTTCTCAGATGCCGGCCGGGCGTTCGGGTGGGGTCCAGCTGCCATTGATTATCTTCTCCAGCCAGAACACCCCGATCACGGTCTTCACATCCGTGATCTGGCCATTGCGTACCTGTTCCAGCAGCTCGGCCAGCGGGGCCTTGTAGATGTCGAGGAATTCACCTTCGTCCAACTCCCGCTCGCCCTCTTTCAAGCCACGCGCCAGATACAGCACCAGATGTTCATCCGAATAGGCAATGGCATTGTGAATGGTGCACACGTATTGCCATTCTGTGGCGGTATAACCGGTCTCTTCCTTCAGTTCGCGCTTGGCGCACTCCAGCGTATCTTCACCCGGATCGATCTTCCCGGCCGGGAATTCGATGAAGACCCGGTGCAGCGGATAGCGGAACTGGCGCTCCATCAACACGCTGCCGTCCTCGAACAGTGGCAGCACTGTGACTGCACCGGGGTGCTTGATGTATTCGCGGCTGGTTTCCTTGCCGTCCGGGAGCACGATGGTGTCCTTTTGGACCTTGAGGAAATGGCCGTCGTAAACCTGGCGAGTGTCTTTCTGCGTCTCTTTGAGATGGGCGTCCATGATATGTGCGAGGGGATGAGGTTGGAGAAGAAAAACGACTGGCCGCGCCCGACCGGCACGCACCAAGAAAAAAGGCGCCAGTCAGTGACCGACGCCTCTTGCAGGCTGCTTCAGGCGTGCTGCTTGCGCAGGTATCGCATCACATAGCCAGGATAGGCCAGCACCAGGAACAGACAAGCGGTGATGGCATAGAATTCCCAGCCTTGGGAAAAGACATTGCCGATGCCGCTTTCCAGCAGATGGGCAGCGACGCCGACCAGGAAATACAGCACCACCAGTTCCAGCAGCCGCAGCCAGATCGGCTTGACCCAGGCGGCGTCCTTGTTCAGCGGAATCAGGCCGAACAATTGCTGGTTGAAGAAAGGCAAATTGGCCGCCAGGGCGGCCAACAGGATCACGATCCAGCTGAACAGGGAAACGTTCATTTCCCTGTTTCCTTACGCCACGACCTTGCTGAGGAAGGTCGCCAGGGTGCTGACGATGGCGTTGGTGCAGGCATCCATCAGGTGACCCGGCCACAGGCCGATGGCCAGGGCGGCGATACCGTTCAAGCTCAGCACGACACGCATTTCAGGCGTGGCGACGATCTTGCTGGTGTCGGTGGGCTCATCGAAATACATCACCTTGACCACGCGGATGTAGTAGAAGGCACCGATCAGCGAGAAGACCACGGCCAGCACCGGCAGCCAGATCTGGCCAGTGGCCATGGCGGCCTGCAGCACCGACAGCTTGGCGTAGAAGCCCACCAGCGGCGGGATACCGGCCAGCGAGAACATCATGATCATCATCACGGCGGCGAACCACGGGCTACGCTGGTTCAGGCCCTTGAAGTCGTCCAGGGTGTCAGCTTCGAAGCCCGAGCGCGACAGCAGGATGATGACGCCAAAGGAACCCAGGGTAGTGATCACATAGGTCACCGCGTAGAACAGCGAAGAGCTGTAGGCGTTGACGGCCGAGAACAGGTTGCCGTCCACCACGCCGGACATCATGCCCAAGAGCATGAAGCCCATGTGCGAGATGGTCGAGTAGGCCAGCATGCGCTTGATGTTGGTCTGTGCGATGGCGGTGACGTTGCCCAGGATGATGGACAGCACGGCCAGCACCATCAGCATCTGCTGCCAGTCCACGGCCAGCGGCAGCATGCCTTCGACCAGCAGACGGAAGGTGATGGCGAAGGTCGCCAGCTTCGGTGCGGCACCCAGCAGCAGGGTCACCGGGGTGGGCGAACCTTGGTAGACGTCAGGCACCCACATGTGGAAGGGCACGGCACCCAGCTTGAAGGCCAGGCCAGCCACCACGAACACGATGCCGAACACCAGCGGGGTGCGGTCAACGGTACCGGAGACGATGGCGCGGAAGACTTCGTTCAGTTCCAGGGCACCGCCGGTCGCGCCATAGAGCATCGACATGCCGTACAGCAGGAAGCCGGAGGCCAGTGCGCCCAGGATGAAGTACTTCATGCCGGCTTCGGTCGAAGCGGCGTGGTCACGGCGCAGTGCCACCAGGGCGTACAGCGAAAGCGACATCAGTTCCAGGCCCAGGTAGATGGACAGGAAGCTGTTGCCGGAGATCATGACCATCTGGCCCAGCAGCGCGAACAGCGCCAGGGCGTAATATTCGCCGCCCAGCGGACCACCGGTGATGCCGCGAGCAGTGTTGTACTGGCGCGAGTAGATGAGCGTGACGCCCACCCCCAGGTAGGTGAACAGCTTCAACAGGTTGGCCAGCGGATCGGACACGAACATGTTGTTGAACGTGTAGACCGTAGCGCCCGTGTTGAGGTCGGTAAAGGTCAGTACCGCACACACCACCAGCGCCGCCAGGGACAGCAGATAGGTAATGACGCGCTTGCTTTCCGGCAGGAACATATCGATCAGCAGGATCGCGGAAGTCGCGATCAGCAGAAATATTTCCGGATAGACAGGGATCAGATTCATGTTATTCATTTAGTTACTACCGCTTGTGTACGCCCGCTTGTGTCGCGACCTTGATCGCGCCGCCCGACCGGCAATGCCACACCGGCTCGTCTCGTTACTCGTTGTTGCCCAGCTTGGTTGTCGGCGGGACGCGAGCGCCCCGCCCTTCACTTCTTCTGCGCAGATCAGTTGATCTTGGAGACCGCCACGTGCTTCAGCAGGTCGGTCACCGAGGTCTGGATGCTGTCGGTGATGATGCCGGGATAAATACCCATGACCAGGGTAGCGATCGCCAGCAGGCCCAGGATGAAGAACTCGCGGCCATTCACATCCACCAGTTCAGCCACGTGATGGTTGGTCACGGCACCGAAGATCACGCGCTTGGCCAGCCACAGCGAGTATGCCGCGCCCAGGATCAGGGCGGTGGCAGCCAGGAGGCCAATCCAGAAGTTGAACTTCACTGCACCCAGGATCACCATGAATTCGCCGACGAAACCGGAAGTGGCCGGCAGGCCGCAGTTGGCCAGCGAGAACAGGATGAAGAAGAAGGCGAAGCGCGGCATCTTGTTGACTACACCGCCGTACTGCGAAATCTCACGGGTGTGCATCTGGTCATACAGCACGCCGATACACATGAACATCGCGCCGGAGACGAAACCGTGCGAGATCATCTGCACGATACCGCCCTGCACTGCCATGTCGTTGAACATGAAGAAGCCCAGGGTGACGAAGCCCATGTGGGCGATCGACGAATAGGCGACCAGTTTCTTCATATCCTGCTGGACCAGGGCCACCAGACCAATGTAGATCACGGCCACCAGTGACAGGAAGATCATGAAGCCCGACAGCGCATGGCTGGCGTCCGGCAGGATCGGCAGCGAGAAGCGCAGGAAACCGTAGGCACCCAGCTTCAGCATGATCGCAGCCAGCACGATGGAGCCACCGGTCGGTGCCTGCACGTGGGCGTCAGGCAGCCAGGTGTGCACCGGCCACATCGGCACCTTCACGGCGAAGGCAGCCAGGAAGGCGAAGAACAGGATCTTCTGTTCCATCATCGACAGCGGCACCTGGTGCCAGGTCGGGATCTCGAAGCTGCCGCCCGACACGTAGTACAGGTAGATCAGGGCGATGAGCATCAGCAGCGAACCCAGCAACGTGTACAGGAACAGCTTGAAGGCTGCATACACGCGGTTGTCGCCGCCCCAGACACCCACGATGATGAACATCGGGATCAGGGTCGCTTCGAAGAAGGCGTAGAACAGCATCGCATCCAGCGAGGAGAACACGCCGATCATGATGCCGGAGAGGATCAGGAAGGCACCCATGTACTGGGCCACGCGCTTCTGGATCACCACCCAGCCGGCCAGCACCACGATGACCGTGATGAAGGCGGTCAGCGGCACGAACCACAGCGAGATGCCGTCCAGGCCCAGGAAGTAGCTGATGCTGAAGCGGTCGATCCAGGGCGTCTTTTCGACGAACTGGTAACCGTGCGCCAGCGGATCGAAGTGCTGGATCAGCGGGAAAGTAACGACCAGGCCGACCAGCGACCCGAACAGCGCCAGCCAGCGGGTCAGGCCCGGATTGCTGTCGCGGCCCAGTGCCAGGACGAGGATGCCGAAGACGATCGGTACCCAGATCGCGAGGCTCAAGATGGGAAATGTTGACTGCATCATGGTTGTTATTTACTCGGACAGCTTATTTGGCGAACGGGAACGGCATGAACCACACCAGGAAACCCAGCACCCCGATGATCATCACGAACGCATAGTGATAGATGTAACCGGACTGCCAGAGACGCGTGAATTTCGAGAACCAGCCGACGACCTTGGCGCTGCCGTTGACGAACAGGCCGTCGATGATGCCACGGTCGCCCACGGTGGACAGTCCGCTGCCCAGCAGGCGGGCACCGCCGGCGAAGACGACTTCGTTGAACTTGTCCATGTAGTACTTGTTGTCCAGGATGGTGTAGATCATGCTGAACTTTTCCTTGAACCAGGCCGGTACGCGCGGATTGATCATGTAGCAGTAGTACGCCACGACCACACCGGCGATGGCCAGCCACAGCGGCGCGCTGGTGAAGGCGTGCAGCACCATGGCCACCGGGCCGTGGTATTCGTGGGCCAGTTCTTCCATGACCTTGTGATTTTCACCGAAGAAGATCACGCCCTTGAAGAAGTCGCCATACAGCATCGGCGAGATCGCGAAGAAACCGACGATGACCGAGGGAATGGCCAGCAGGATCAGCGGCAGGGTCACCACCAGCGGCGACTCGTGCGGCTTCTGACCCGGGGCCAAGCCGTGATGATGCTCATCGTGGCCGTGATCGTCGTGGACATCGTGCGCATGGTCGTCATGCACGCCGTGGGCCGCAGCCGGGGCGTGGTGATCGTCATGGCCGTGAGCCTGGCCGAAGCGTTCCTTGCCATGGAAGACCATGAAATACATGCGGAAGGAGTAGAAGGCCGTCACGAAGACGCTGGCCAGCACGGCGAAATACGCGAAGCCCGAACCGGCCAGGTGCGACTCGGCCGCGGCTTCGATGATCGAATCCTTGGAGTAGAAGCCCGAGAAGAACGGGGTGCCGATCAGCGCCAGCGAACCCAGCAGCGAAGTGATCCAGGTGATGGGCATGTACTTGCGCAGGCCGCCCATGTTGCGCATGTCCTGATCGTGGTGCATGCCGATGATGACCGAACCGGCACCCAGGAACAGCAGTGCCTTGAAGAAGGCGTGGGTCATCAGGTGGAACACGGCCACCGAGTAGGCCGACGCACCCAGCGCGACGGTCATGTAACCCAGCTGCGACAGCGTGGAGTAAGCCACCACGCGCTTGATGTCGTTCTGCATGGTGCCCAGGAAGCCCATGAACAGCGCCGTGATGGCACCGATCACCAGGATGAAGGACAGCGCCGTGTCGGACAGTTCGAACAGCGGCGACATGCGGGTCACCATGAAGATACCGGCCGTCACCATGGTGGCGGCGTGGATCAGCGCGGAAATCGGGGTCGGGCCTTCCATCGAGTCCGGCAGCCAGACGTGCAGCGGGAACTGGGCCGACTTGCCCATGGCACCCACGAACAGGCAGATACATGCCACGGTCAGCAGCATCCAGTCGGTACCCGGCAGGGTCAGCTGGGCCAGCTCGGCGCGCTTGTCGAAGACTTCGGTGTAGTTCATCGAACCGGCGTAGGCCAGCAGCAGGCCGATACCCAGGATGAAGCCGAAGTCACCCACGCGGTTGACCAGGAAGGCCTTCATGTTGGCCTTGATGGCGGTCGGGCGGGTGTACCAGAAACCGATCAACAGGTAGGACACCAGGCCCACCGCTTCCCAGCCGAAGAACAGCTGCAGGAAGTTGTTGCTCATGACCAGCATGAGCATGGAGAAGGTGAACAGCGAGATGTAGGAGAAGAAGCGGTTGTAGCCTTCATCTTCGGCCATGTAGCCGATGGTGTAGATGTGCACCATCAGGGACACGAAGGTCACCACGCACATCATCATCGCGGTCAGGCTGTCGACCATGAAGCCGATCTCCAGCTTGAGGCCGGCCACCGTCATCCAGTTGTACAGCGTACCGTTGTAGGTCGCGCCGTCCAGCACTGCGAGCAGGGTCTGGATGGAGATGATGGCGGCGATCAGCACGCCCAGGATGGTCGCGGTATGCGACACCTTGCGGCCAACGACGTTGCCGAAGAATTTGGTACCCAGCAGACCGGCGATGGCCGAGCCTGCCAGCGGCGCCAGGGGTACAGCAAGAAGAAGATGTGGGTTAAGTTGCCCAGCCATGATGAACCTTATCGCTTATTGGCTGCCCCGCCCGCAGCGCTGCTGCAAGGGGGCCTCCCATCTTTAAATGAAATTCAAACCAGAACGCAAAAACAGGACGCTGCGGATGCCGACTCAGCCCTTGAGGCTGTCGAGGTCTTCCACGTTGATGGTATCCAGGTTACGGAACAGCACCACCAGAATCGCCAGACCGATGGCGGACTCAGCCGCAGCCACGGTCAGGATGAAGAACACGAAGATCTGTCCGCCCGCGTCACCGAGGTAATGCGAGAAAGCAATGAAGTTCATGTTGACCGCAAGCAGCATCAGTTCGATGGCCATCAGCAGGACGATGACGTTCTTGCGGTTCAGGAAAATGCCGACGATCGAGATCGCGAACAGGATCGCGCCGATGATCAGGTAGTGGGAGAGCGTGATTGCCATGATTCTTGTGCGCCCTTCTTAAGGTTGTTGACCGGCGGCCGGCTTGTCGGCCGCTGCAGCAGCAGCGTCGGCTGCGGGTGCATTGCGGGTGGATTCGGCCTTCATGCTGACCAGGCGCACGCGGTCCGATGCCTTGACCTTGACGGCCTGGGCCGGATCGAAGTACTTGCTGTCCTTGCGCTTGCGCAGGGTCAGTGCCACGGCGGCGACGATGGCCACCAGCAGGATCACGGCCGCCACTTCAAAGGCGTAGACGTACTCGGTGAAGATCAGCTTGCCCAGCGGCTTGGTCTGGCCCAGCGTGTCGGAGACGGCCGGCACCTGCGATTCGTAGACCCAGAAGCTGTTGAGCAGCACGGCTGCCATTTCCAGCACGATGATCACGCCGATGGTTGCCGCCAGCGGGAAGTAGCCCCAGAAGCCTTCGCGCAGCTTGTCCATGTTGATATCGAGCATCATCACCACGAACAGGAACAGCACCATCACCGCGCCGACATAGACCAGCACCAGCACGATGGCCAGGAACTCGGCCTTGAGCAGCATCCAGAGGCCCGCTGCCGAGAAGAAGGACAGCACCAGGAACAACGCCGCATGCACCGGGTTGCGGGCCGTGATGACGCGAACGGCGGCGATTACCACCAGCACCGCGAACACGTAGAACAAGACAGTTTTAAATTCCATAATCAACCAGAAGTTGGTTCATCCAATCAGCACGGGGACCGCACAGCAGGCCACCCCATCGCAATACATCCGACACCTTGCCGCAAGCCCTGCACCACCCTGCCCGGCTGCCCCGTATTTCGCAGGGCCACCCGGCAGCACCGATCAACGGTAGGCGGCGTCAGCCGCACGTGCAGCGGCGATTTCGTTTTCGTAACGGTCGCCCACTGCCAGCAGCATTTCCTTGGTGTAGTACAGGTCGCCCCGCTTTTCACCGTGGTATTCCAGGATGTGCGTTTCGACGATCGAGTCGACCGGGCAGGACTCTTCGCAGAAACCGCAGAAGATGCACTTGGTCAGGTCGATATCGTAGCGGCTGGTGCGACGGGTTCCGTCGTCACGCTGCTCGGATTCGATGGTGATGGCCATCGCCGGGCAGACCGCTTCGCACAGCTTGCAAGCGATGCAGCGTTCTTCACCGTTGGGATAACGGCGCAGCGCGTGCAGGCCGCGGAAACGCGGGGACATCGGCGTCTTTTCCTCGGGGAACTGCACGGTGATCTTGCGCTTGAACAGGTAGCGACCGGTCAGGGCCAGGCCCTTGAACAGTTCGCGGAGCATCAGGCTGCCGAAAAAATCCTTAATAGCTTCCATTTTTAGCCTCATCCTTCCAACTTATTTCCAGATATTCCAGGGCGACTGGATCCAGATCGCCACGACCACCAGCCAGACCAGGGTCAGCGGGATGAACACTTTCCAGCCCAGACGCATGATCTGGTCATAGCGGTAGCGCGGGAACGATGCGCGGATCCACACGTACAGCGACAGGAAGAAGAAGGTCTTCAAGCCCAGCCAGATCCAGCCCGGGATGAAGTCCAGCGCGGACACCGGAGCCGACCAGCCGCCGAAGAACAGCAATGCGGTCAGGATCGAGATCAGGATCATCGCGGCGTATTCGGCCAGGAAGAACATGGCGAAGGACATGCCCGAGTATTCGATCATGTGACCGGCCACGATTTCGGATTCACCTTCCACGACGTCGAACGGGTGACGGTTGGTTTCAGCCACGCCGGAGACGAAGTAGATGACGAAAACCGGCAGCAGAGGCAACCAGTTCCACGACAGGAAGTTCAGGCCCATGGAGGCGAAGTGACCCTGGGTCTGACCCATGACGATATCGGTCATGTTCAGGCTGCCCGACACCATCAGCACCACCACCAGGCAGAAGCCCATGGAGATTTCATAGGACACCATCTGTGCCGAAGCGCGCATTGCACCCAAGAAGGCGTACTTCGAGTTCGAGGCCCAGCCGGCGATGATGATGCCGTAGACTTCCATCGAGGTAATGGCCATCAGATACAGCAGGCCGGCGTTGACGTTGGCCAGCACGTGTTCCGGCGAGAACGGCACCACCGCCCAGGCGGCCAGCGCCGGCATGATGGTCATCACCGGGGCCAGGTAGAACAGCGCCTTGTTGGCCTTGGACGGGGTCGAGATTTCCTTGAAGATCAGCTTGACGGCGTCAGCGATGGGCTGCAGCAGACCAGCGGGACCCACGCGGTTCGGACCCAGACGCACGTGCATCCAGCCGATCAGCTTGCGCTCCCAGTAGGTCATGTAGGCCACGCACACCAGCAGCGGCACCATCACCACCAGGATCTTGACCAGAGTCCACACCAGTGTGAACAGGGTCGGACCCAGCAGCGCCGGTCCCACATTGTTGATTTGGGCGATCAGGTGATCCATTTTTACGCTTTCTCCACGACGATTGCGCCAAACATGCCGCCCAGTGCAGCGGTGGAGGCGTGCGCAGCAGCGACGCGAACCACGTTTTCCGGCAGTTTCTTATCGATGGCGGCGGTCAGCGCAGCGCTGCCCGAGCCTTGCTTGACGTTGACCTTGTCGCCTTCAGCCACACCCAGCTTGGCGGCCAGGGTAGCCGACAGCCATGCCTTCGGAGCCTGGCCATCGCGGGTTTCCAAGAGCGGCGGCGAACGGCGTGCGATGGCGTCAGCGAAGTAGATGGGCACATCGGCCACGCGCTCGACACCACCGGCGGCGGCTTGCACAGCCTGCGCTTGTACGCTGGCGATGTTGTTCAGGCGCGCCGACAGGTCGGTTTCCTTGCCCAGCAACTCGTCGCGGATGGATTCGGCGGTTTCGTAATCGAAGTTTTCCAGTTCCAGCAGGTTGCCCAGCACGCGCAGGACCTTCCAGCCCGGACGCGCATCGCCGGCCGGCTTGACGGTACCGTTGAAGCTTTGTGCACGGCCTTCGGCATTGACGAAGGTACCGGCGGTTTCGGTGAAGGGTGCGATCGGCAGCAGCACGTCGGCGTAGTCAGCACCGTGCTGGTAGGCCGACATCACCACGACCATCTCGGCCTGGCCCAGGGCGGCACGGGCCGCTTGCGGATCGTAGCTGTCCAGTTCCGGCTCGGCGTTCAACAGCAGGTAAGCCTTGCGCGGCTGTGCGAACACGGCAGCAGCGTTGGCACCCTTGCCCGGGGTCGGCACGGCGTTGGCCAGGTAGCCGCCCACGGCGTTGCCGCCATCGGTCAGCACGCCCAGCTTGGCACCGGTCTGTTCGGCGATCCACTGTGCAGCAGCATGCAGTTGCGCAGCTTGCGGATGCTGGACGGCAGCGTTGCCCAGGAAGACGCCACGGCCTTCGCCCGACAGCAGGCTGGCAGCGGTCGCCTTGGCAGCGTCCGATGCCACCACGCCAGCGTAGGCGGCGGGGGCAGCCACACCCTTGGCTTCAGCCACGGCCACGGCCACCTCGGCCAGAGCGGACAGCCATGCCGAGGGAGCGGCGATGATCTTGTTGGCGATCGGCATCAGCAGATCGTCGTCGGTAGCGTGCAGCACGCTGACCTTGGCACCGCTCTTGGCGGACTGGCGCAGGCGGGCCGACAGCAGCGGATGATCCTTGCGCAGGAAGGAACCGATCACGAAGACGCGGTTCAGCTGCGAGAACTCGACGATGGACATGCCCAGCCACGGCTTGATCTGGCCATCCAGGCCGAAGTCGGACTGGCGCAGGCGGAAGTCGACGTTGTCCGAACCGACACCGCGCACCAGCTTCTGCAGCAGGCTCAGCTCTTCCAGCGTGGAATACGGGGTAGCCAGCGCGGCGATGGAATCAGCACCGTGTTCGTGACGGATATTGCGCAGACCGTGGGCGACGTATTCCAGCGCGGTCTGCCAGTCCACTTCCTGCCACTTGCCGTCCTGCTTCAACATCGGCTTGGTCAGGCGTTGATCGCTGTCCAGCGCTTCGTAAGCGAAACGGTCCTTGTCAGAGATCCAGCACTCGTTGACTTCTTCGTTTTCGAAGGGCAGCACGCGCATGACCTTGCCATTCTTGACCTGGACGATCAGGTTGGCACCGACGCTGTCGTGCGGGCTCACCGACTTGCGGCGCGACAGTTCCCAGGTACGGGCGCTGTAGCGGAACGGCTTGGAGGTCAGTGCACCGACCGGGCACAGGTCGATCATGTTGCCCGACAGTTCGGAGTCCACGGTCTTGCCGACGAAGGTGGTGATCTCGGAATGCTCACCGCGGCCCAGCATGCCCAGCTCCATCACGCCAGCCACTTCCTGGCCGAAGCGCACGCAGCGGGTGCAGTGGATGCAACGGTTCATTTCCTTCATGGAGATCAGCGGACCGACGTCCTTGGGCTCCACGACGCGCTTTTCTTCCTGGTAGCGCGAGGAGGAACCGCCGTAACCGACGGCCAGATCCTGCAGCTGGCACTCACCGCCCTGGTCGCAGATGGGGCAATCCAGCGGGTGGTTGATCAGGAGGAATTCCATCACGCCCTTCTGGGCCTTGACGGCCTTGTCGCTGGCGGTGCGCACGATCATGCCGTTGTTGACCGGCGTGGCGCAGGCAGGCAGCGGCTTCGGGGCCTTTTCGACCTCGACCAGGCACATGCGGCAGTTGGCCGCGATGGACAGTTTCTTGTGATAGCAGAAGTGAGGGATGTACGTGCCGATCTTGTTGGCAGCGTCCATGACCATGCTGCCTTCTTGCACTTCAACCTTCTTGCCGTCTATTTCGATTTCAACCATGGCTGTTTGCCCAAGCTAAATATTCTTTGCCAACGACACCGGCGGAAGGCTTATCGCATCCCGCCAGCATCCCCTGCCCTGTTCAGATGTAAGCCGGAACCAGGCAGTGTTTGTGCTCGATGTGGTATTCGAACTCTTCGCGGAAATTCTTCACGAACGCGCGTACCGGCATCGCCGCTGCATCACCGAGCGCACAGATGGTGCGGCCCTGGATGTTGTCGGCTACCGAGTTCAGTACGTCCAGATCTTCCATCTTGCCGTGACCGTTTTCGATACGCTCCACCATGCGGTACATCCAGCCGGTGCCTTCGCGGCACGGCGTGCACTGGCCGCAGGATTCTTCGTAGTAGAAGTAGGACAGGCGCAGCAGCGACTTGACCATGCAGCGCGTCTCGTCCATCACGATCACCGCGCCCGAACCCAGCATCGAGCCGGCCTTGGCGATGGCGTCGTAGTCCATGGTGGTGTCCATCATGACGTCGCCACGGATCACCGGTGCGGACGAACCGCCCGGGATGACGGCCTTGATCTTCTTGCCGCCGCGCATGCCGCCCGCCAGTTCCAGCAGGGTGGAGAACGGCGTGCCCAGCGGGATCTCGTAGTTGCCCGGACGCTCGACGTCGCCCGAGATCGAGAAGATCTTGGTGCCGCCGTTGTTGGGCTTGCCCATCTCGGCGTAGGCCTGCGGGCCTACCTTGAAGATGAAGGGCACGGCCGCAAAGGTCTCGGTGTTGTTGATGGTGGTCGGCTTGCCGTACAGGCCGAAGCTGGCCGGGAACGGCGGCTTGAAGCGCGGCTGGCCCTTCTTGCCTTCCAGCGACTCCAGCAGTGCGGTTTCTTCGCCGCATATGTAGGCACCGTAACCATGGTGCGCATGCAGCTGGAAGCTGAAACCGGTACCGAGGATGTTGTCACCCAGGAAGCCGGCCGCACGGGCTTCTTCCAGGGCTTCTTCGAAACGCTCGTACTCGGCGAAGATTTCACCGTGGATGTAGTTGTAGCCGACCGTGATGCCCATTGCGTATCCGCCGATGATCATGCCTTCGATCAGCGCGTGCGGATTGTAACGAATAATGTCACGGTCCTTGAAAGTGCCCGGCTCACCTTCATCTGTATTGCAGACGAGGTATTTCTGGCCCGGGAACTGGCGCGGCATGAAGCTCCACTTCAGGCCGGTCGGGAAACCCGCACCGCCGCGGCCACGCAGGCCCGAGGCCTTGAGGTCGGCGATGACTTGTTCCGGAGTGATCTTCTCGTTGAGGATGCGCTTGAGCGAATCGTAGCCGCCGCGCTTGACGTAATCCTCGAGATGCCAGTTCTCGCCATTCAGGTCGGCGAGGATCAGCGGTTTGATGTGGCGGTCGTGCAGGCAGGTCATTTCTTCAGTTCCTCCAGCAGCGCGTCGATCTTTTCGTTGGACATCCAGCTGCACATTTGATGGTTGTTGACCAGCATGACCGGTGCGTCGCCGCAAGCGCCCATGCATTCGCCTTCCATCAGCGTGAACTGGCCGTCGGCCGTGGTTTCGCGATAATCGATGCCCAGCTTGTGCTTCAGGTGATGGGCAGCACGCTCGCCACCCGACAGCAGACACGGCAGGTTGGTGCACACGGTGATCTTGTGCTTGCCCACCGGGCTGGTGTTGAACATGTTGTAGAAGGTCGCGACTTCCTGCACGGCCACGGCGGGCATGCCGATGTAGTCGGCAATTTCCTGCTGCAGCTCGGCCGGCAGCCAGCCATGTTCCACCTGGGCGATGCGCAGCGCGGACATGACCGCAGACTGGCGCTGGTCCGCCGGGTATTTCGCGAGTTCGCGATCGATTTTCTTAAGGGCTTCTTGACTTAACAGCATATCGTTGGCCATCCATGCGCATCAGTACTGCGCGGTTATTGGATATTCCCCAAACCTGACGGGCTTCCTGAGAAGCCCGCCTTGACTCTTACTATTCGACTTATCGGTCGATTTCCCCGAACACGATGTCTTGCGTACCAATGATGGTGACCGCATCGGCAATCATGTGGCCCTTGGCCATTTCGTTCAGGGCTTGCAGGTGGGCAAAGCCCGGGGCACGGATCTTCAGGCGGTATGGCTTGTTGGCACCGTCGGAGACCAGGTAGATACCGAATTCACCCTTGGGATGCTCGACGGCAGCATACGCTTCGCCGGCAGGCACACGGAAGCCTTCGGTGAACAGCTTGAAGTGGTGGATCAGGTCTTCCATGTTGGACTTCATGTCCGCACGTTTGGGAGGCGCGATCTTGTGGTTGTCGGTAATGACCGGACCCGGATTGTTGCGCAGCCACTCCACACATTGCTTGATGATGCGGTTGGACTGGCGCATTTCGGCCACACGCACCAGGTAACGGTCGTAGCAGTCACCGTTCTTGCCGATGGGGATGTCGAAGTCCAGCAGGTCATACACTTCATACGGCTGCTTCTTGCGCAGGTCCCAGGCGATGCCCGAGCCACGCAGCATCGGACCGGTGAAGCCCATCTGCAATGCACGTTCCGGCGAGACCACGCCGACGCCGACCAGACGCTGCTTCCAGATACGGTTGTCGGTCAGCAGGGTTTCGTATTCGTCGACATAGGTCGGGAAACGATTGGTGAAGTCTTCGATGAAGTCCAGCAGCGAACCCTGACGGTTTTCGTTCAGTTCGCGGATGGCCTTCTCGTTGCGCACGATGGAAGCCTTGTACTGCGGCATGCTGTCCGGCAGGTCACGGTAGACGCCGCCCGGACGGTAGTAAGCCGCGTGCATGCGGGCGCCGGAGACGGCTTCGTAGCAGTCGAACAGGTCTTCACGCTCACGGAAGGCATACAGCAGCACGCCCATTGCGCCCACGTCCAGCGCGTGTGCGCCGATCCACATCAGGTGGTTCAGCAGGCGGGTGATTTCGTCGAACATCACGCGGATGTACTGCGCGCGCAGCGGCACTTCCAGACCCAGCAGGCGCTCGATGGCCAGCACGTAACCGTGCTCGTTGCTCATCATCGAGACGTAGTCCAGGCGATCCATGTAAGGCACGGATTGCAGGAAGGTCTTCTGTTCGGCCAGCTTTTCGGTACCACGGTGCAGCAGGCCGATGTGGGGGTCGGCGCGCTGAATGACTTCACCATCCAGCTCCAGCACCAGACGCAACACGCCGTGCGCGGCCGGGTGCTGGGGACCGAAGTTCAGCGTATAGTTTTTGATCTCTGCCATTATTTGATCCCGTAGTTTTCTTCACGAATGATGCGCGGGGTGATTTCGCGCGGCTCGATCGTTACGGGTTGATAGATGACGCGTTTCTGTTCGGCGTCGTAACGCATTTCGACATAGCCGGACACCGGGAAGTCCTTGCGGAACGGGTGGCCAATGAAGCCATAGTCGGTCAGGATGCGGCGCAGGTCGGGGTGGCCATCGAAGAGGATGCCGTAGAAGTCGAAGGCTTCACGCTCGTACCAGCCAGCCGAATTCCAGATCGGATCGACCGAGGCCACGATGGGCAGGTCGTCATCCGGCGCGAACACGCGCACACGCACACGCCAGTTGTGCGAGATCGACATCAGGTGCGACACCACGGCAAAGCGCGGACCGTCCCAGGCACCATCGCCATAGGTCGAATAATCCACGCCGCACAGGTCCAGCAATTGTTCGAAACGGGTGTCGGCATGGTCGCGCAGCACGCGCATTGCCGACAGGTAGTCAGCGGCCTTGACCACCACGGTGACTTCACCGAGGGCCACGGTCAGGTTCTGAAGATACCCTCCAAGCGCATTACGCAGGGCGGCTTCGAGAGTTTCCAATTTTGTCGTCATATTGCCCTCTTAGCGCGCGATGGTGTTGGTGCGCTTGATCTTGTTCTGCAGCTGGATCACGCCATACAGCAGCGCTTCCGCCGTCGGCGGGCAACCCGGCACATACACGTCGACCGGCACGATGCGATCGCAGCCACGCACCACCGAATACGAATAGTGGTAATAGCCGCCACCATTGGCACAGGAGCCCATGGAGATCACCCAGCGCGGTTCCGGCATCTGGTCGTAGACCTTGCGCAGCGCCGGCGCCATCTTGTTGCACAGCGTGCCGGCCACGATCATCAGGTCGGACTGGCGCGGCGACGGACGGAACACCGCACCAAAGCGGTCCAGGTCGTAACGCGACGCACCGACGTGCATCATTTCAACTGCGCAGCACGCCAGACCAAAGGTCATGGGCCACAGGGATCCGGTACGGGTCCAGTTGATTACCTTATCCAGCGAGGTGGTAACAAACCCCTCATTCAATACGCCTTCAATAGACATGGCTTACTCCCAATCCAGGGCACCCTTTTTCCAGATGTACCAAAATCCGACAACAAATTCAGCGATGAAGACCATCATCGTGACGAAACCTTGCCAGCCCAGCTCACGCATGGACACACCCCAAGGGAAGAAGAAGGCGGTTTCCAGATCAAACAGGATGAACAGGATGGCGATCAGGTAGTAGCGCACATCGAACTTCATGCGCGCATCTTCGAATGCTTCGAAACCGCATTCGTAAGGAGAAGTTTTTTGAGCGTCCGGCTTGTGCGGACCAAGAAGACGACCGAGGAGCTGGGGAGCGACACCGACACCGATGCCGACAAGAATAAACAGGAGGACTGGGAAGTAATTTTCGAGGTTCACGATTGGCCGCTATGCGTTGGTTTATCGATGGGAATGATTCTCAATATCAATCAGAAACTTCCTCGACAAAAAGCCAGCTCAGGCACTAGGACCTTCGCTGGCTTTTCATTTCATTTCTATGGTGCCGACGACGAGACTCGAACTCGTACAGCTTTCGCCACTACCCCCTCAAGATAGCGTGTCTACCAATTTCACCACGTCGGCTTGAAGCAGCTATTGTACCTTCATTTGTTACTCTTGTTCAATGCACAATCAGCGAAAAAGAAAGATTCTTCCTACTTTATTCTTCGATTATTTCAGTATCCGCAAAGGCTTATTTCGGAATCTGGTTCGACTGGTCGCCCGGCTTCGCAGCTTCGGTCGGCGCAGCAGGTGCGGCCGGTGCAGCTTGCTGCGCAGGAACGGCCGGCGCCTGCAGATTATCCATCACGCTGCCGCTTTGTGCAGTGTGATGATTGCCGATGAAGGTCAGGCCCAGGGTCGCCACGAAGAAGATGCCGGCAGCCACCGCGGTCGACTTCGACAGGAAGTTCGACGAGCCGGTCGCACCGAAAAGACTGCCCGACGCGCCGGAGCCAAAGGCCGCACCCATGTCAGCGCCCTTGCCGTGCTGCAGCAACACCAGACCGATGATCGCCAGCGCTGCCAGCACCTGAACTACAACCACTACCAAAAACAAAGTATTCATTTAAACAAGTCCACTCTTGATGTTTCAATCGCCTGCTGCATCTGCGTCAAAGTATCGCTTCCGCAACTGACAAACCCCTTACTTCACTTCAGGCCGCTGCCTTGATGATGGCCAGAAAATCTGCCGCCTTCAATGCCGCACCGCCGATCAGGCCGCCATCGATGTCGGCCATGGCCAGCAATTGCTCGGCATTGTCCGGCTTCATGCTGCCGCCGTACAGGACGCGCACCTTGGCCGCCGCTTCCGCACTCTTGGCACCGAGACGCGCACGCAGCATCGCATGCACTTCCTGGGCCATTTCCGGCGTGGCGGTCTTGCCGGTGCCAATCGCCCAGACCGGTTCGTAGGCCACCACGATACGGGCGGCTTCTTCCACGCTCAGCGCCGCGAGTACGACGTCGAGCTGGCCACCCACGATTTCGTTGGTCTGGCCGGCTTCGCGCTGTTCCAGCGTTTCGCCCACACAGACCATCGGCACCAGGCCAGCCTTCAATGCTGCTACCGTCTTGGCCGCCACCGCTGCATCGCTCTCGCCATGATAGGCGCGACGCTCGGAGTGACCCAGAATGACATATTGCACACCAAATTCCTGCAGCATCGCCGCAGACACCTCGCCGGTGAAGGCGCCGGAAGCGTGCGCGGACATGTCCTGCGCACCCAGCGCCACAGCCGAACCGGCCACCGCGCCCTGCACTTGCGCCAGATAAGGCGCCGGCACACAGACGGCCACATCACATGCATCAGCCGGCAGGCCTTCCTTGATACCAGCCACCAGGGCTGCATTGGCAGCCAGGCTGCCGTTCATTTTCCAGTTACCGGCTACGAGTTTGCGACGCATAGGCTGATTTCTACGAGATGGGTGTCAATTTGGATAACCTCGCATTGTAGCCGGTACAGGCGCTTGGCGCAAAGCCGGACTGTCTCGGCCGTGTGCCCTGCGCTCATCCGGTCACAGTTCCAGCATGATCTTGCCGATGTGGGCGCTCGATTCCATCATGGCATGCGCCTGCGCCGCCTGCTCCAGCGGGAAGCGATGATGGATCACCGGCTTGATCTTGCCGGCCTCGATCAGCGGCCACACGTGCTGGCGCAAGTTCGCTGCAATGGCGGCCTTGAAGGCGATCGGGCGCGGACGCAGCGTCGAGCCGGTGATGGTCAGGCGCCGGCGCATGACCTGCCCCATGTCCAGCTCGCCCTTGCTGCCACCCAGTTGGGCGATGAAGACCAGGCGGCCATCGTCGGCCAGGGACTTGATCTCGCGCGGCAGGTAGTCGCCGCCGACCATGTCCAGAATCACGTCCACACCCTTGCCGCCAGTCAATTCCTTGACCACGGCCTCGAAATCCTCGGTTTTGTAATTGATGGCGCGTTCTGCGCCCAATTCTTCACATGCACGGCACTTGTCAGCGCTGCCGGCCGTGGCAAACACGCGATGTCCCAGCGCACGGGCGATCTGGATGGCCGTCACGCCGATGCCGGAAGAACCACCCTGCACCAGCAAGGTTTCTTCACCTGACAGCTGGCCACGGTCGAAGACGTTGCTCCACACGGTGAAGTAATTTTCCGGCAGGGCCGCTGCCTCCAGCGCGCTCAATCCCTTGGGCACCGGCAGGCACTGGACCAGCGGCGCCGCGCAGAACTCGGCATAGCCGCCGCCCTGTACCAGCGCACAGACCAGGTCGCCCAGCTTGAAACCGCTGTCGCCCACGTCGCCGGCCACGATCTCACCGGCAACTTCCAGGCCCGGCAGGTCCGAAGCACCCGGCGGCACCGGATAGTTGCCGGTGCGCTGGAACACGTCCGGGCGGTTCACGCCCGCCGCATGTACCTTGATGAGCACTTCACCTGCCTTCAACTCCGGCACGGGCCGCTCACAGGCCTGCAATACCTCGGGGCCGCCAAATTGCTTGATTTCGATTGCGCGCATGTGTCCTATCCTTCAATTCAATGGGGTGTGATGGGCTCAGAGCGAAGCCGCCGCCCGCGCTGCCGTGTCGTACAGCCCGGAAGCATTGCGCAGCAGCTGGGCCGCCTCGCCGATGGCCTGGTTGGGAATGCCGCTCTCGACCTGCACCTCGATCAGGCAGCGCTCGCGCACCTCGCGGTATTTCATGCACAGCGCCTGCCCGGCTGGAGTCGTCGAAAACAGCAGTTCCTTGCCCGCCTTCTCGCTCTTGACGTAGCCGGCCTTCACCAGCTTCTTCAAGGCATAGGTGACCACGTGGGTGTCCTCGACGTTCAATACGAAGCAGATATCGGCCAGCTTTTTCTTCCGGTCCCGGTGATTGACATGATGCAGCAGCGAAACCTCGATGGCCGTCATGTCCTTGGCGCCGGCGGCGGCCATGCAGCGCACCATCCAGCGGTTGAAGGCATTGCTGGCCATGATGAGGGCGTATTCCAGCTCGGAAAGCTCGGCACTGCGTTCGGACACCAGATGCTGCGACGACACGATCTTGGTCGGACGCGGTGCCGCAACGGCCTCGGGCAATTCAGTCTGGACGGGCTTGGACGTCTCGTTGTTCTCTTGGCTCATGGGAAGCGTGGGGCTCAGGACGACAGAATGGCAACACTATAGCGCAAAGGTTAAATAAATAATTTATCGACATATTGTTTATATTTTCTTTGAAATGTAATATCCGCAAAAAAGCAGGGCATCACCAGACGCACCTTGACCCCGGCAGCGGCACGGCCGGGTTCTCAACAAAAATCTCAGCCGAGGCGAGAGACACATGCAGCCACCCCAGCTCCACCCTTTGGGCGACCGCGCACTGCTCTGCAGTTTGCCGGCCCCTGCCACCCTGCCCCAGCAGCAACGCATCTGGGCACTTGCCACGATGGCCAGTGAATGGGAAGAAGTCAGCGAAGTCGTGCCCGGCATGAACAACCTGACCCTGATCACCAAGCGCCCCGTAGCCGACCTCGACACCCTGACGCAACGCGTCCTGAAGAGCTGGCCCAAACTCGGCACAACAGCCAGCGAAGGCCGCACGGTCGAGATCCCGGTGGTCTACGGCGGCAGCGCCGGTCCTGATCTGGACAACGTGGCCCGTCACACCGGCCTGTCGACCAGGGAAGTGATCGAACGCCACAGCAGCGCCGAATACGTGGTGTATTTCCTCGGCTTCCTGCCCGGCTTCGCCTACATGGGCGGGCTCGACGCCAGCCTGGCCACGCCGCGCCACACCACGCCGCGGGTAAGCATCCCGGCCGGGTCGGTAGGCATCGGCGGCGAGCAGACCGGCATCTATCCGATGGCCTCCCCCGGCGGCTGGCAACTCATCGGCCGCACCGCGCTGCAACTGTTCGATCCTTCCCAGCAACCGCCGACGCTGCTGCGTCCCGGCGACCGTGTACGCTTTACCGTGGAGCGCGTGGCCTCATGATCGACATCATCCAACCCGGCATGCTGGCCTCGGTGCAGGACATGGGCCGCACCGGCCATCGCAGCCTGGGCATCCATCCCGGCGGCGCACTCAATACGCTGGCCCTGGCCAGCGCCAACCTGCTGGTGGGCAATCCGGTCGACGCGGCCGGACTTGAAATCACCATGGGCGTGGCCGAGCTGCGCTTCACCCGCGACACCCGCATCGCCCTCGGCGGTGACGACATCGGCGCCACCCTCGATGGCAAACCCGTCGCCGCCTGCTGGAGCATTCCGGTGCGCGCTGGCAGCGTGCTCAAGCTGAGCCTGGCGGCCGCCGATTCGCCCGAGCAGGCACCACGCCACAGCATGCGGACTTATCTCGCTGTAGCGGGTGGCATCGATGTCCCTGTGGTGCTGGGCTCACGCAGCACGGACCTGAAGGCCGGTTTCGGCGGCCATCAGGGACGCGCCCTCAAGCGTGGCGACAAGCTCCCCATCGGCGACGCCAGCGCGGCCTCTGCAGCGGTCCACGGCCCCGCCTTCGGCGTGCGTTCTCCGCGCTGGAGCGGCCTGGCCCTGCGCGCTGATGAACACAGCCAGCACGTCACCCTGCGCGTGCTGCCCGGCCCCGAATTCGATCAGTTCAGCAAGACCGCGCGTGAAGCGCTGTGGTCCGATACCTGGCGCGTGACGCCCAACAGCAATCGCATGGGCTATCGCCTCGAAGGTCCGGAACTCAAGCGCAAGCAAGGCCGCGACATGCTCTCGCATGGCGTCGTGCCGGGCGTGATCCAGGTGCCGCCCTCGGGCCAGCCCATCATCCTGATGGGCGATGCGCAGACCACCGGCGGCTATCCCAAGATCGGCGTGATCATTGGTGCCGACCTGTGGAAGCTGGCACAGGCCCCGCTGAACGCCACCCTGCGGCTGGAACCCTGCGAGCTGGCCGATGCCCTGGCCGCCGCCGAAGAACAGCAGCGCTATCTCGATTCCATCCGCGCCACGGTCGCTGCTCTGGACTGGTCGCGCGCCACGCTCTACAAGAAATAAGGGAACGCCATGCATATCGATCTGAATGCCGACCTCGGCGAAGGCTGCGACACCGATGAACAACTGCTGACCCTGGTCAGCTCCGCCAACATCGCCTGCGGCTGGCACGCCGGCGACGCCAGCACCATGCGGCGCAGCGTGCGCTGGGCGATCCAGAATCACGTGGCCATCGGCGCCCACCCCAGTTTCCCCGACCGTGAAAACTTCGGCCGCAGCGCCATGCAATTGCCACCCGAGGAAATCGTCAGCGGCATGCTCTATCAACTCGGTGCGCTCGACGCCATCGTGCGCGCCGAAGGCGGCCGCATGACCCACGTCAAGCCGCACGGCGCGCTCTACAACCAGGCCGCCAAGGATGCCGTGCTGGCCAACGCCATCTGCGCCGCCATCCGCACCTTCAATCCGGAACTGAGCCTGTATGGCCTGGCCGGCAGCGAACTGATCGCCGCCGCCCGCCATGCCGACCTCAATGCGGTGGAAGAAGTGTTTGCCGATCGTGCCTATGAAGCCGATGGCAGCTTGGTCGCGCGCAGCAAGCCCGGCGCCATGATCGAGAACGATGCCGACGCCATCGCCCAGACCCTGATGCTGGTCAAGCAGAAGAAGGTCAAGGCCATCGACGGCAGCCTGGTCGAAGTCAATGCACAGACCGTATGCCTGCACGGAGATGGCGCGCACGCCCTGGATTTCGCGCGCCAGATTCGGGCACGCCTGCACGCCGAGCAGATTGCCGTGCGCGCGGCGATATGAAGGATTTTTCCGGCGTCGTCGCAAGACGCAGGAAAGTAGGCACCCGCAGTTGAACACGGGGTGTTGCAAGCTGTAGTTCCGTTCCGAAAACAACAAGAAAAGCCGTCAGCCTGAGGCCCGCGAGGTCGCAGGAAAAGTCACGCCCCTACTCTTTGCAGATTCTCGCAAAGCCAGTCCGGGCGCGGCTTTCCGCGACATCGCTGGCACGGACCTTGCACTATGGCGGCAGGATTTTTCCTCATTCACATAGGGAGTTTTTCATGGAGAGTACGACACTGTTGCCACTGATCGGGATACCGATCGTCGTGGCCGGTTTTGCCTTGCGTTTCAACCCGCTGCTGGTGGTCACGGTCGCGGGTCTCACCACCGGCCTGTCGGTCGGCATGGACTTCGGCATGCTGCTGGAAACCTTCGGCGAGAAGTTCGTCAACAGCCGTTCGCTGGCGACCTTCCTGCTGATCCTGCCGATCATCGGCCTGTTGGAACATTACGGTCTGAAGGAACGCGCCCAGGCGTGGATCTCCAGCATCGCCAGCGCCACCTCGGCGCGCATCCTGATGCTCTACTTCATCCTGCGTGAAGGCACGGCCGCACTGGGCCTGATCTATCTCGGCGGCCAGGCGCAGACGGTGCGTCCGCTGCTGGCACCGATGGCCGAAGGCGCAGCAGTGAACGCCTATGGCGAAGACCTGCCGCAACACATCCGCGACAAGATCAAGGCCCATGCCGCCGCCTGCGACAACATCGCCGTGTTCTTCGGCGAGGACATCTTCATCGCCTTCGGCGCGGTGCTGCTGATGGATGCCTTCCTGAAGGAAAACGGCATCACCAACATCGAGCCGCTGCACATCGGCCTGTGGGCCATCCCCACTGCCCTGTCGGCACTGGTGATCCACATGTTCCGCCTGACCCGTCTCGACGCTTCCATCCGCCGCGACGTCGATGCGTGGAAAGCTGCCCAATCCGCTGCCAAGGTGTCCGCATGAATACGCTCATCTCGATCAACCGCATCTACTACCTCATCGGCATCATCGTCATGATGCTGACCGTGATGACCCTGCGCGACAAGGGCAACCCCAAGCGCTTCACCACGGCCCTGTTCTGGTTCCTCTTCGGCGCCGTGTTCCTGTTCGGCGACCTGCTGGTGGAAAGCCTGGGCAAGTCCATGGCTCACCGTATCATCGGCGGCACCGTGATCATCATCTCGCTCATCGCCGGCACCGGCATGCTCTCCATGGGCAGCTATGCGACCTCCACGCATGAAGAACGCGTGGCGTCCGCCAAACGACTGGGCAACTGGCTGTTCTTCCCGGCGGTGCTGATCCCGGTCATCACGGTGGCCTGTACCGTACTGCTCAAGGGCGTCTCGGTCGGCGGCCTGATGCTGCTGGACCAGAAACAGCTGACCCTGGCCGCCCTGTGCGTGGCTTGCGTGTGTGCGCTCATCGCCGGTTGCGTGCTCACCCGTGGCACGCCGCTGCAAGCGGTACGCCAGTCGCGCCGCCTGGTGGACTCCATCGGCTGGGCGGCGATCCTGCCGCTGATGCTGGCCATGCTCGGCGGCGTCTTCGTGGCCGCAAAGACCGGCACCTCGGTGCAGCAGGTGGTGAGCCTGTTCGTCAATCCGGACAATCGCTTCCTGGTGGTGGTGATCTACTGCGTGGGCATGGCGTTGTTCACGATGGTGATGGGCAATGCCTTCGCCGCCTTCCCGGTGATGAGCGCGGGCATCGCCCTGCCCTTCCTGATCCTGGGGCATCACGCCGATCCGGCACCGCTGGTGGCCATCGGCATGTACTCGGGCTATTGCGGCACGCTGATGACGCCCATGGCCGCGAACTACAACATCGTGCCGGCCGCGCTGCTGGAACTGAAGAACAAGTACCAGGTCATCAAGGTGCAGATCCCGACTGCACTGACGCTGCTGACCGTGAACGTCTTCCTGATGTACTTCCTCGCTTTCCGCTGATCTGAACGGAAGGCCTGACCGGGCCGCATGTGCTGTTGCGGCCCGGTCGCCCCACTTGCTTCAAGGAGTCCCCATGCAACTCACTCTCGACCGGGCGGAACAATTTGCCCGCATGCCGCTGGCCTATCTGCGGCAGGAATATCCCAACCACATCATGCATCTGCTCAACGATGAGGGCGATGTGCTCTCCCCGCGCGCGATGCATCCGGTCTTCTACGGCTGCTATGACTGGCACTCGGCGGTGCATGGCTACTGGCTTCTGTTGCGCTGCCTGCGCCTGTATCCGTCGATGGCGGTAACTGACGAGATCACGGCGATCTTTGACGAGCATTTCACCCCTGAGCTCATGGAGCGCGAGACGGACTATTTCCGTGCGCCCAATCGTGCGCCCTTCGAACGCCCCTACGGCTTCGGCTGGTTGCTGGCACTGGACCAGGAGCTGTTGATGTCGGCCCATCCTCGTGCAGCCAAATGGCATGCTGCGATGAAACCGCTGACCACCGAGATCAGGCGTCGCCTGTTCGACTACCTGTCGAAGCTGAGCTATCCGATTCGCGTCGGCACGCACTTCAACACGGCGTTTTCACTTGCCCTGGCATTGGATTACGCGCGTCACGTCACCGATACCGAACTGGAAGCGCTGATTGTCGATTGGTCCAATCAACACTACGGCAAGGACACCGACTATCCGGCTCACTATGAACCGGGTGGTGACGAATTCATCTCTGGTGCGCTGACCGAGGCCTTGTTGATGAGCAAGGTGCTCTCGTCCGATGCATTCACCGCATGGTTCGATCTGTATCTGCCCCGCATTGCCGAAGTAACCCAGATCACGCATCCCGCCTACGTATCCGACCCGACTGATCCGAAGGTCGCGCACCTGGATGGCCTGAACCTCTCGCGTGCCTGGTGCATGAAGAACGTGCTGCGTCACCTGCCCGCCAATCACGCGGCACGCAGTGCGATCGAAGCGGCGATCCAGCGTCACATCGCGGCCTCCATCGACCAGGTGGTCGGCAGCCACTACAGTGGTGGCCACTGGCTGGCCAGCTTCGCCATGCTGGCGCTGGAAGACTGATCCACACGCCCCACTCCTGCAAAAAAGCCCTCGCTCCCGATGACGGAAACGAGGGCTTTTTGCTGGAATGCAGACCGGATCTACTCAGCCACTTCCTTGCGCAAGGGCGTCTGCTCGGTGTGCGTCGGCATGGTCGCCGAGATCACCCGCGCACTGCGCTTGAAGGTGAAATACGCCCAGGCCCAATCGGCCATCACCATGATGCGGTTGCGGAAACCGATCAGGAAATACACGTGCACGAACAGCCAGAACAGCCAGGCCGGATACCCCGAGAACTTGAGCTTGCCGACCATGGCAATGGCAGCGCGGCGACCGATGGTGGCCAGCGATCCGTAGTCTTTGTAGACGAAGCTCTCGGCCGGCTGCCCTGCAATGTGATGCTTGATGTTGCGCGCGGCCACGCGGCCCATCTGCTTGGCCGCCGGTGACACACCCGGCACCGGCTTGCCGTCCGACTGTGCAGCGGCCAGATCACCGATCACAAACACTTCGTCGTGGCCACCGATACAGAGCTGCGGCGTGACCGGTACACGACCAGCACGGTCCACCGGTACACCCAGTTGCTTGCCCAGCGGCGAAGCCGCTACACCTGCCGACCAGATCACGGTGCGCGTGGCCAGACTCTGCTCGCCATCGAAATTGGCATAGCGCACGCTGGTCTCGTCGATGTGCACCACGCGGCAGCCGGTGCGCACGTCCACACCCAGCTTCTGCAATTGTTCACGGGCTTTCTCGGAGAGGTCCTCGGGATAGGCCCCCAGTACGCGCTCCGAGCCCTCCACCAGCACCACGCGTGCCGAATGCGGATCGATATTGCGGAATTCGCCCGAGAGCGTATGGCGCGCGATTTCCACCAGCGTACCGGCCATCTCGACGCCCGTGGCTCCGCCGCCGATGACGGTGAAGGTCAGCCATTCCTGGCGACGGCGTGCATCGGTCTCACGCTCGGCATGTTCAAAGGCCATCAGGATGCGCTTGCGGATCTCGAAGGCATCTTCCAGCGTCTTCAGGCCCGGCGCCAGCGCGCTCCATTCATCGCGGCCGAAGTAGCTGTGCGTGGAGCCTGCGGCGACGATGAGGTAGTCATAGGACAGTACGCTGCCGTCTTCCAGCGTGACGGACTTGCCGTCGGTATCGATCCCGGTCACCGCCGCCATCAGCGTGGTGAGGTTGCGCTGCTGCGCCAGGATGGCGCGGATCGGCGCGCTGATGGCCGGGGCCGACAGCCCGGCCGTGGCCACCTGGTACAGCAAGGGCTGGAACAGGTGGTGGTTGCTGCGATCGATCATGGTGATGCGCACATCGGCGTGGGCCAGTTCGCGCGCAGCGGCCAGACCGCCGAAGCCGCAACCGATGATGATGACGTGGGGCATTGCCTTCCTTTCAAAAGTAACGTGTTGTTCTGTCCGCGCAGGCCGGTCATGTGAATCTGGCCTGGCCGCACGGCTGTCCCCTACTCTCTATTCGGATCTGCGGATCTGCCTGTTGGCAGTACCACGCCCTCCCCTGATGAGCGCGGCACACCGGAACCTTGATGTCCCTCAAAGCAGACGGACAGAATCGCATACTTTTGGTTCGAAATCACTTGGGCAGATTGTCCGCATCATCTTGCGCGCACAAAAAAATCCCCCGGCCTTGCGGCACGGGGGATTTTCTTGTTGCCTGTTCAGGCAGAAGGGATTACTGCGCTTCTTGCGGAGCGGCAGCATCGCCTTCTTCAGCCTGGGCAGCCTTCATCGACAGCTTCAGGCGGCCGCGGTCATCGGTTTCCAGAACCTTGACGCGCACTTGCTGGCCTTCCTTCAGGTAGTCGGCCACGGCGTTGACGCGCTCGTTGGCGATCTGACTGATGTGCAGCAGGCCATCCTTGCCCGGCAGGACCTGGACGATGGCGCCGAAGTCCAGCAGCTTCAGGACGGTGCCTTCGTAGATCTTGCCCACTTCCACGGAAGCGGTCAGCTCTTCGATGCGGCGCTTGGCTTCCTGGCCAGCCGACGCATCCACGGAGGCGATGGTGACCACGCCTTCGTCGCTGATGTCGATCTGGGTGCCGGTTTCTTCGGTCAGCGCGCGAATGACGGCGCCGCCCTTGCCGATCACGTCACGGATCTTTTCCGGATTGATCTTGATGGTGATCAGGCGCGGTGCGAAGTCGGACAGCTCGGCACGGCCGGCCGGCACGGCTTCCTGCATCTTGCCCAGGATGTGGTGGCGGCCTTCCTTGGCCTGCTCCAGCGCGACCTGCATGATTTCCTTGGTGATGCCCTGGATCTTGATGTCCATCTGCAGGGCGGTAATGCCGTTGGCAGTACCGGCCACCTTGAAGTCCATGTCGCCGAGGTGATCTTCATCACCCAGGATGTCGGTCAGCACGGCAAACTTGTTGCCTTCCTTGATCAGGCCCATGGCGATGCCGGCCACGTGGGCCTTCATCGGCACACCGGCGTCCATCAGTGCCAGGCAGCCGCCGCACACCGATGCCATCGAGGAGGAACCGTTGGACTCGGTGATTTCCGAGACCAGGCGCACCGAGTAGCTGAACTCGTCAGCAGCCGGCAGCGCGGCGATCAGCGCGCGCTTGGCCAGGCGGCCGTGGCCGATTTCGCGGCGCTTCGGGGTACCCACGCGACCGGTTTCGCCGGTGGCGAACGGAGGCATGTTGTAGTGGAGCATGAAGCGGTCGGAGTACTCGCCCAGCAGGCCGTCGATCTTCTGTTCGTCGCGTGCGGTACCCAGGGTCGCGATGACCAGGGCTTGCGTTTCGCCACGGGTGAACAGGGCCGAACCGTGGGTACGCGGCAGCACGCCGGTACGGATCGAGATCGGACGCACGGTGCGGGTGTCGCGGCCGTCGATGCGGGGTTCGCCTTCCAGGATCTGCGAACGCACGATCTTGGCTTCCAGGTCGAACAGGATGGAACCGACTTCGGCAGAATCAGCGGCCACACCATTGTTGGCAGCGGCTTCAGCGACCAGGGCTTCGTTGACCTGGGCGGTCACGGCCTTGAGCTTTTCGGTACGGGCTTGCTTGTCCTTGGTCTGGTAGGCTTCGCGCAGCGGGCCTTCGGCCAGTTGCGAGACGCGTGCGATCAGGGCTTCGTTCTTGGCCGGGGCGGTCCACTGGACTTCCGGCTTGCCGCCGTCACGCACCAGGGCGTGGATGGCTTCGATGACAGCCTTGGACTGGTCGTGACCGAACACGACGGCGCCCAGCATGACTTCTTCGGACAGTTGATCGGCTTCCGATTCCACCATCAGCACGGCGGTTTCGGTACCGGCCACCACCAGGTCCAGCTGCGAGGACTTCAGCTGCGAGGTGGTCGGGTTGAGGACGTACTGGCCGTCGATGTAACCGACGCGGGCGGCGCCCACCGGGCCATTGAAGGGGATGCCGGCCAGCGACAGGGCTGCCGAGGCACCGATCATGGCGGGGATGTCCGGATCGATTTCAGGGTTCACCGACAGCACGTGGATGATCACCTGCACTTCGTTGAGGTAGCCTTCCGGGAACAGCGGGCGGATCGGACGATCGATCAGGCGCGAGGTCAGGGTTTCCTTTTCGGAAGGCTTGCCTTCACGCTTGAAGAAACCGCCGGGGATGCGGCCGGCTGCATAGGTCTTCTCGATGTAGTCGACCGTCAGGGGGAAGAAGTCCTGGCCGGGCTTGGCTTCCTTGCGGGCCACCACGGTGGCCAGGATGACGGTGTCTTCCACCGACACCACCACGGCGCCAGAAGCCTGGCGAGCGATTTCGCCGGTTTCCAGGGTCACTTGATGCTGACCGTACTGGAAGGTCTTGGTTACTTTATTGAACACGGTATTTCCTTTCTTTTATGGAGCCGGCCCCGACTGTGTCCGCGGTGCACGGCTTCCTTTTGCCGACAGATTTTCAGGCGCTGTCGTTCACCTCACCACAGTGGCCGGCGAAACCGGTCACTCACGACGAACGCGGCATTGATCACACAAACAGCCTGCCGCGATGAAACGATGATGCATTCCTGCCCCGAGGGAGGGCGTTTTGCGAGGATACTTGCCCCGGCTTATGCCTGAGCTTGCGGAATCGCAAAAAACAAAATGCCCGCGTCAACGAGTGACGCAGGCATTTCGTGGTGGTCCGGGGCGCAAACCCCGGGACCCAGACGCGGAGTCAAATTACTTGCGCAGACCGAGTTTCTCGATCAGGGCGCGGTAACGATCAGCGTCCTTGTTCTTCAGGTAGGACAGCAGGCTCTTGCGACGGTTGACCATCTTGATCAGGCCACGACGGGAGTGGTGATCCTTGACGTGGGCCTTGAAGTGGCCGTTCAGGTCGTTGATGCGTGCGGTCAGCAGCGCGACTTGCACTTCCGGAGAACCGGTGTCGTTCGTGCCGCGGGCGTTTTCGGAGATAATGGCAGCCTTGGCTGCTTTTTCGATGGACATTGCTTTTACCTTTCACAAGCGGTGTGCGGAGCGTCGAAAACTGGCCTGCCCTGCATACCGTGAACAAAAAATGAGAATCCGGTCAAACCGACCGGACGCGAAATTATATAGCAAAAAACCATTCCGACCAACATTGGCAAGCACAGCCGCACTGTTTCTGCCGATGACGCTGCGTCCCTGCCACAGCCGGACGGAATGACAACTTACTCAGGAGTCGACATGCCTTCCCCCGTTTCCCTCATGCAACGCGCCCGCCCCAAGCTGGCTGCCGCCCTGCTGGCCGCTGCCGCCCTGTCCGGCTGTGCCTCGCTGCTGCAACCGCCGGTGCAGCCGGGCGAGCCCGAAGAGCAGGTCGTGGCCCGCCTGGGCGCGCCCACCAATGTGTATCCGGATGGCAACGGCCGCGTCTTTGAATACGCTGCCGGTGCTTTCGGCCAATACCAGTACATGGCCCGCATCGGTCCCGATCATCGTTTGATTTCCTACGAGCAAGTGTGGACGCTGCAGAATTTCCACGCCATCCGCGCCAAGCAGGACACCAAGCTGGATGTGCTGCGCCGCGTCGGCCGTCCCACTGAGGTGACGCGCTATGCCCGCATCCCCTTCGAGGCGTGGAACTACGGCTTCAAGGAAAGCGGCGTCTGGAATTCGCAGATGACCGTGTATTTCAACGATCAGGGCATCGTGGAGAAGATCGAGAACGGTCCTGATCCGCGTTTCGATGATTCGCGTTTCCGCAACTGAGCACGCGCATCCCCTGCCTCACACCTGCACGATTAAGAAAGAAGAAAGGCTGCCCGGATCACTCCGGGCAGCCTTTCTTTTTCAGCGCAAGCACTGCAGCGTACTTACACCACCGTCGCCAGCGCCAGCGTGAACAGCAGCGCCAGCACCGAGACCAGGGTTTCCATCACGGTCCAGGTCTTGAAGGTTTGCGGCACGGTCATGTTGAAGTATTCCTTGACCAGCCAGAAACCGCCGTCATTGACGTGCGACAGGATCAGCGAGCCGGCACCGGTGGCCAGCACCATCAGCTCCGGACGCACGCCACCGACGGTGGAAACGATGGGCGCCACGATACCGCAGGCGGTAGTCATGGCCACCGTCGCCGAACCGGTCGCCACGCGGATCAGCGCGGCCACGAACCAGCCCAGGATCAGCGGCGACAGATGCGCATCGGTGGCGATGCCGACGATGGCCTTGGAGACGCCGCCGTCCATCAGGATGCGGCCAAAGCCCGCACCGGCACCGACCACCAGCGTGATACCGGCGATGGGCGCCAGACACTCGTTGGTGAATTTCAGGATCTGGTCGGCACCGAAGCCACGGGCGCGGCCGAAGGTCCAGAAGCTCACCAGGGTGGCGATCAACAGCGCGATGACGGAGTTGCCGATCAGGCGCAGGAAATCATTGGCGAAGGTCTTGGGGACGAAGAACAGATCCGCCCAGCTGCCGATCAGCATCAGCGCCACCGGCAACAGGATGGTGAAGAGCGTGATGCCAAAGCCCGGCAGTTCACGGTCCTTCTTGCTCTCATCGACGAATTGCGAGATCAGCGGATTGTCCGGATTGGGAATCACCACCTTGGAGATCAGCTTGCCGAAGATCGGACCAGCGATGATGGCCGTAGGAATACCGACGATCAGCGCATACAGGATGGTGCGGCCGATGTCGGCGCTGTAGGCGGTCACCGCCAGCAGGGCGGCCGGGTGCGGCGGGATCAGGCCGTGCACCACCGACAGGCCGGCCACCATGGGAATGCCCACCAGCACCATGTTGGTCCCGGTGCGCTTGGCGACGTTGAAGGCGATCGGCACCAGCAGCACGAAACCGACTTCGAAGAACACCGGCAAGCCGACAATGAAAGCCACCGTCATCATGGCCCAGTGCACGTTCTTTTCACCGAAGGCCTTGATCATGGTGTTGGCGATGCGCTCGGCACCGCCCGACTCGGCCATCATCTTGCCCAGCATGGTGCCCAGGCCCACCACCAGCGCGATGTGGCCCAGCGCATTGCCGACGCCAGTCTCGAAGGCCTTGACGATATTGCCCATGGGCATGCCCACGGACAGGCCCAGCAGCAGCGACACCACGATCAGCACGATGAACGGGTTCATCTTGAATTTGGCGATCAGCACGATCAACGCGATCACCGCTACCAGTGCATAGACCAGTAGCGCACTTCCTTGTACAGCCTCCATCTGTTGCTCCTCTTCAGAAGGTAAAAGACACCGCCGGCGATACGACACCCCTGCCGGCAAATTGGTACTGCGAAATCGGAAAATCTTTTAAATCTTTTATATCGTTTATTATTTTTGTTCTTCTTGTTCTTCTTGTTCCGTCTTGCCCGGCAACGGGCAGGACAAGGCAGTTCCAGAACTGCCCTGCCCCTGCTGCATCAGCGCTTGAAGGCGACGCAATCGACCTCGACCTTGCAGTCCACCACCATGCTGGAGACCACGCAGGCACGGGCCGGCGGGTTGGCACCGAAGTATTCCTTGAAGACCTTGTTGAAGGAGGGGAAGTCGCGCGCATCATCGAGCCACACGCCACAGCGCACCACGTGCTCGGGGCCGTAGCCGGCTTCCTTCAGGATGGCCAGCACGTTCTGGATGGCCTTGTGCGACTGCGCCACGATGCCGCCGTCGATCACCTCGCCGTTTTCCATGGGCACCTGGCCCGACACGTACAGCCAGCCATCGGCGGCCACTGCGCGTGCGAACGGCAGATGCTGGCCACCGGTGCCGCTGCCACCTTCCACACCAAATCGTTGAATGCTCATTGCTGCTCCTTTACTGAACTTGGATTGAACTCGGATACGAATCTGAAAAATGAATCTGAAAAGCGATTTGCAACTTGAAGTTGATAATCGCCCGCTGACGTTTTCTGCAACTCAGACTGACGTTTTCTGCACCGTGCGCGCCAGGAAGCGTCCGGCACGTGCGCTGGTGGATTGCTTGTCCTGGCCGCGATAGGCCAGCTGCCCGTTGACCCACACCGCCTCGATGCCATGCGCCGGCTGCATGGGATCAGTGAAGCTGGCGGCATCGCGAATGGTCTCGGGATCGAACAGCACCAGGTCGGCGTGATAACCCTCGCGCACGAAGCCGCGCTGTTCCAGGCCGAAGCGCTGGGCAGACAGGCCGGTCATCTTGTGCACGGCGGTGGCCAGCGAAAACAGTTTCTGCTCGCGGCTGTAATAGCCCAGCACGCGCGGGAAAGCGCCCCACAGGCGCGGATGCGGCAAGGGATCGTTGGGCAGGCCATCGGAACCGACCACCGTGGCCGGATGCGAGAGGATGCGATTGACGTCGTCATCCGACATGCAGTGATACACGGCCCCGGCCGGCATCAGGCGCGCGGCGGCGGCATGCAGGTCCACACCCCAGTCGGCGGCGATCTGCTTCAACATCTTGCCGCCCTGCTCCGGATGCGGCTCCGACCAGGTGACCTGGATGTCGTAATCGGAGGTGACTTGTTTCAGGTCGAGCGTGGAAGAGCTGGCGGTGTAGGGATAGCAGTCACAGCCCACGTGCTGGTGGCGCGAGGCGGCTTCCAGCGCCTGCAGCACTTCGCTGCTACGGCCCCAGTTCTCCACGCCCGCGCACTTCAGGTGCGAGATCACCACCGGTACCAGTGCATGCTTGCCGATACGGAAGGCTTCCTCCATCGCATTGAGGATGTCGGCGAATTCGCTGCGCAGGTGTGTCGCATAGAGCCCGCCGAACTCGGCCAGCGGCTCGGCCAGGGCCAGCACTTCTTCCGTGGGGGCGTTGATGGCATTGCCGTAGGCCAGACCCGTGGAAAGGCCCAGCGCACCATGCTCCAGCGCCTCGCGCAATTGCGCGCGCATGCCGTCGATTTCCGCATCGCTGGCCGCACGGTCGAGACGGTCCATGTGGTTGTTGCGCAGGGCCGTGTGACCAACCAGTGCAGCCACGTTGATGGCCGGCTGTGCGGCATTGACGGCCTCGACGTAGCTGGCAAAGCTCGGATAGTGGAACGCCTCGGACTTGCCCAGCAGGTTCATCGGGTCCGGCGGATCACCCTTGAGCGTGACCGGTGCGGCACTGATGCCGCAGTTGCCGACCACCACGGTGGTCACGCCCTGCGACAGCTTGGGAAACATCTCCGGCGTGCGGATGACGTTGGTATCGTCATGCGTATGCGCATCGATGAAGCCGGGCGAGAGCACGCGCGCGGTGCCATCGATTTCCTGCTCGGCCTGCCAGCCCGCAAGCTGGCCGACGGCGACGATACGGCCGTTGCGCACGGCTACGTCGGCTTGGACCGGCTCGGCCCCGCTGCCATCGATGACAAGAGCGTGGCGGATCAGAATGTCGCAGTGCCGGGGGCAGCCCGACGATTGCTGCGTGGATGTCATGTCAGTCTCCCAGTGGCTGGTGCAAGTCGCCGCCGCCGCGATGGGCATCGAGCACATACTTGAGGCGGCGCAGGCGTTCCTGGCTGCTTTCCTTGTGCAGCAAGGCCAGCTCCAGCACCAGCATGTCCAGCGTCGCCATCATGGCGTAGCGCGACGAGGACGGTTTGAAAATCAGGTCGGTTTCCAGCGTCTTGATGGGCAGCAGCACGTCGGCCATCTTCGCAAGCGGCGATCCAAGGGCGGTGATGGCGATCAGCTTGACACCGTATTCGCGGGCCACTTCACAGCTGGCCAGCAGCTCGGGCACGCTGCCGGTGGTCGAGAAGACCAGCAGCACGTCGTCCTTGTCGAGGGTGGCCGCCACCATCTTCTGCAGCACCGCATCGTGATAGGTCGCCACCGGACGGCCCAGGCGCACCAGGCGATAGCGCGCCTCGTCGGACATCATGGTGGAGCCGCCGCCCATGCCGAAGCAGTAGATCATGCGTGCGCCCAGCAGCAGGTGCGCGGCTTGCATCAGCATGTCGGGGTTGAGCATGGCGCGGTTCAGTTCCAGCACCGCGTGGATGTCGCGGTAGACCACGTCGGCCAGTTCCGGCGGCTGCTCGGAGGGCACCGTCTTGGCACCATCGAAGAAGCGCTGCCCCACGGCCACCGCCTGGGCCAGCAGGAACTTGAATTCGCGCACGTCGCGGCAGCCCATGGCCTTGGCAAAGCGGGTCACGCTGGCCACCGAGACGCCGGCCTTCCCGGCCAGCTCGCCGATGCTGGCGCTGGCAGCAGCGGCCAGATCGCCCAGGATCGCTTCAGCCACCTTCTGTTCGGCCAGGCGCAAGGTACTGCTACGCTCGGTGATGCGGGAAATGATGTCCAATGTCTGCGCCATGGGAAGGAAAATTCAGTCTGCGGGAACGGGCGGGCCATGCAACCAGCGACCCCGGAAGGTGCCGCGAAAACAATTTATGTTATTTACTAACACGGCGTAAACATAGTAAATTCAAGGATATTATTACGTCAATCCTAATTTCACAGGAATTAAAGCGATGAGTGATACAAACTACCAAAGCCAGTTTCAGGCCGGCATGATCGACCCGCTCAACAAGGGTCTGGGTGCGCTGGCGCAACCCCTCACCCCGCAACAGGCGGGCAAGGTGCGCTGGAACCTGCTCAATGAAGACATCAGCCTGCCGGCCGCGGTGTTGTATGAAGAAAAGATCGCCCACAACCTGAAGTGGATGCAGGACTTCGTCGGCCAGTACCAGGTCAAGCTGGCCCCGCACGGCAAGACCACCATGGCCCCCAAGCTCTTCGCGCGCCAGCTCGACACCGGCGCCTGGGGCATCACCCTGGCCACCGCCCACCAGACCCTGGCCGCCTATCACCACGGCGTGCGCCGCGTCATCATGGCCAACCAGCTGGTGGGCAAGCGCAACATGGCCATCATTTCGGAGTTGCTGGCCGATCCCTCGTTTGAATTCTTCTGCCTGGTCGATTCGGCTGCGCTGGCCGATCAGCTGGGCCGCTTCTTCGCCGAGCGCAAGCAGACCCTGAACGTCCTGCTGGAACTGGGCCCCGCAGGCGGCCGCACCGGCGTGCGTGACGAAGCGCAGCAGCAGGCGGTGCTGGCGGCCATTGCGCGCTGGGACAGCCTGGCTCTGGCGGGTGTGGAGGTCTATGAAGGTGTGCTCAAGGAAGAGGCCGACATCCGCCGCTTCCTGCAGCGCGCGGTAGCCTGCCTGAAGGATCTTTCCGCGCAAGGCCAACTGGCACGCCGCCTGGCGCAGGGCCCGGCGATCCTGACCGGGGCTGGTTCGGCCTGGTACGACGTGGTCGCCGAGGAATTCGGCCAGGCCGACATCGGTGCCGCGCTGGACGTGGTGCTGCGTCCGGGCTGCTATCTCACCCATGACGTGGGCATCTATCGTGCCGCGCAATCGCAGATCCAGGTCCGCAATCCGGTGGCGCACAGCATGCGCAGCCAGTTGCAGCCGGCGCTGCAGCTGTGGGCCTACGTGCAATCCATCCCCGAGGCCGACAAGGCCATCATCGCCCTGGGCAAGCGCGATGCCGCTTTCGATGCCGGCCTGCCGGCACCGGTCACGCGCTTCCGCCCGGGCCAGGATACCCAGCCGCAAGCCACCCCGGCGCACTGGGAAGTGACCGGCATGATGGACCAGCACGCCTACCTGAAGATTGACGAGGGCGACGATATCCAGGTCGGCGACATGATCGCCTTCGACATCTCCCACCCTTGCCTGACCTTCGACAAGTGGCGTCACCTGGTGGTGGTGGACCAGCGCTTCGATGTGACCGACATCGTGCAGACCTTCTTCTGATCGATGCCCGGGAAAGAAGAGCGAAAGAACAGCACATGAACAAACCCATCCTCGCCTATGGCGAAGCCATGGTCGAATTCAACCAGCGCATCGACACGCCGCGCCAGTACCTGCAGGGTTTTGGCGGCGACACCTCCAACTTCGCCATCGCGGCAGCCCGCCAGGGTGCCGCGTCGGGCTATGTCAGCGCCGTGGGGGACGACCACTTCGGTCAGGACCTGCTGGCGCTGTGGCAGCGCGAGCAGGTCGACGTACAGCACGTGGCGGTGCAAGCCAATGGCAGTACCGGCCTGTACTTCGTCACGCACGACGATCAGGGACATCACTTCCACTATCGCCGCGCCGGCTCGGCAGCCAGCCGCTACACCTTGGGCGACTTGCCTTTGCAAGCCATCGCCGCAGCGGGTGCCCTGCACCTGTCAGGCATCAGCCTGGCAATCAGCGAGAGCGCCTGCGACGCCGGACTGGCTGCGATGGCGCATGCGCGCGCCGCTGGCGTAACCACCTCGCTCGATACCAACCTGCGGCTGCGTTTATGGCCGCTGGAACGTGCACAGGCGAAGATGGCCGAGGCCTTCCGCCTGTGCGATGTCTGCCTGCCGAGCTGGGAAGATGTATCGATGCTGACCGGACTCAATGATCGGGACGCCATCGTCGATCACTTGCTGGATTACGGTGTGAAGCTGGTGGCCTTCAAGCTGGGCCATGAAGGCTGCTATGTAGCTACCCGCCAGGAGCGCCGCATGGTCTCGCCCTATCCGGTGCAGGCGCTGGATGCGACGGGTGCGGGGGACTGTTTTGGCGGGGCCTTCATGGCCGAGCTGATGGCCGGGTGCGATCCCTTCCAGGCAGCGCGCTATGCCAACGTCGCGGCCGCCCTCTCCACCACCGGCTACGGCGCGGTCGACCCCATCCCCCGGCGGGAGCAGGTGGAAGCGGCGCTCAAGGCCGCAGCCTGACCGATGCCGTCCCTCGTGGCGCGTCGCTTCACTGCCGGCGCGCCACGAACAGCATGCCGGCCACTGGCTGGCGCACTTCCTCGCGCAATACTTCATCACGCTGGTGCAGCGGCTCCATGCCCTGCGCCTGCAGCAGCGCACGCACGTAATCGCGGCCATGGCGGTAGCGTCCGCTGGCATGCAGGCAATGGCCTTGCTCCACCCCGTCCTGGGGCGTGAGCACCTCCACCGTGAAGACGAAGTACCCGCCCGGTTTCAAGACAGCAGCAACCGCCTTGAACACGTTCTCCAGATCCCCGAAATAGATCATCGTATCCGCCGCCGTGACCAGGTCGCAGCTTTGCGGATGACGCAGGAGGTAGTCGGTGATCTCGGCCTTTTCCAGTTGATCGTAGTGGCCGGTGGCCGCGGCCTTTTCCAGCATCTTGCCGGCCAGGTCCACGCCGGTCAGATGCTGCGAATAAGGCCGCAAATAGGTCCCGCACAACCCGGTCCCGCAACCGATGTCGATGGTGGCAAACTGGCGCGCCGCCTGCATGACCAGGGCCACGCCCTGCCCGATCAGGCTGGGGCCGCGATAGCCGAGGCTGTGCAGCAGATTGGTTTCAAACGTCTCGGCGTAGCGGTCGAAGTGCGATTCGAGGTAACGATCCGAGGCGCGCGTGGGCACATCCAACTGCGAGCAGGCGGCCAGCATGTGGGCCGCAATCGGATTGTCGGGTTCGCTGGCCAGCCAGGCGCGATAGGCTTCTGCAGCTTCTTCCAGGCGGCCGAGGAAGTAGAAGGAAATCCCGACCATCTCCCAGGACTTGCCTTCCATCGGCGGCAACACGTAGGCGCGGCACTGGTAGTACGAAGCCTGCATCTTGTCGCCGGCAGCCTCGAAGAGATTGCCCAGGTGCAGCAGCGCCGGCAGGAATTCGGGGGCGATCTCCACCGCACGCTGGAAGGCGGCGATGGCCTCCTCATTGTGGCCCCGCTGCATGTGCGTGGCCCCCAGGTTGTTCCAGATCGTGTGATCTGCGGGCGCGGCTTCCAGCGCCGCTCGATACGCCTGCGCAGCGCCGTCCAGATCGCCCAGCGCAAACAGCACATTGCCCAGGTCGTTGTGCCAGGCGGCATTCTCGGGTTCCAGCGCACTGGAGAGCTCCAGCTTGTCCAGCGCCTCGGCATGGCGTCCGGCCTGGTGCAGCCAGATGCCGTAGAAGTGCAAGGCGACCGGCTCGATGGGATCGTCTTCCAGCACGGCTTCGTAGACGGCGCGGGCTTCTTCGCGGCGGCCCGCCATGTGGGCATCGATGGCCGCGTTCAGGCGGACCGCGTGCGGTGGCTGGATCTGCGTAGTCTGCTGCTCAGGCATGAACGGCTCCCCTCGTAAAGCGTATGAAGGCTCCAGACGGAAAGTCCGGCGCTCTTTACATTTTCTTTACAAGTCTGCAGCAGACTGCCCTTTCGGGCAATGCCTGATTCTCTTGAAACTTTGCCAAGCTCTACAAGAAAGCCAGGCTGTGCCCGATGCTGCCCAGTCGGCGCAGGGCCTGGTCCAGTTCGCGGGTGAAGGGATGGCCACAGCAGATGCGCAGGAAGTGACCGTAGCGGTTGGAATTGGAGAAGATGGCCCCCGGCGACACCCCCACGCCCTCCAGCAGCGCGCGCTCGAACAACTCCTGCGAGCAGACCTGCGCCGGCAGCTCCACCCACAATCCGACGCCGCCATTGGGCACATTCAGGCGCGTACCTTCCGGGAAATAGGCGGCAATCGACTCGGCCATGCGTTCGCGCTGCTCCTTGAGCAACTGGCGCAGGCGGCGCAGATGACGGTCATAGGCCGGGCTGGCGATGAAGTCGGCGGCAGTGACCTGGGTCCATTCCTCGTTGGCGCGGGTATGGGTGAACTTGAGCATCTTGACCCGCTCATGCCAGCGCCCGCCATTCATCCAGCCCAGCCGCATGCCGGGGGCCAGCACCTTGTTGAGCGACGCGCAATAGATCACATTGCCGCTGCGGTCGCGGCTCTTGAGGCTGGAGGGCGGCACGTTGCCGTCGGCCAGCTCGGTATAGGCGTCGTCTTCGATCAGGGGCAGGCGCAATTCTTCACACAGGCGCACCAGCTTGTCCTTGTGCTCGTCGGGCATGATGCAGCCCAGCGGATTCTGCAGGTTGGGCACCACCACCACGCCCTTGATGTTGCCGTAGGTGCGCACGGCCAGTTCCAGCGCTTCCACCGAGATGCCAGTATGCGGGCTGGTCGGAATTTCCAGCGCCTTCATGCCGAGGTTTTCCAGTGCCTGCAGCAGGCCGAAGTAGGTCGGCGACTCCACCGCGATCGTGTCACCCGGCCCGGCCACCGCACGCAAGGCCAGGTTGAGCGCCTCGATGCAGCCGTGGGTGACGACCACTTCTTCATGATCGATACGCATGCCGTGATGCAATGCGCGCCGTGCCACTGCCTGGCGGAAGGTGGCATTGCCGTTGTGCGGCATGGCGCTGGTGAGCAGTTCGGGGCGCTCGCGCAGGGCACGCATGGCGGCCTGCTTCAGGGTTTCCACCGCATAGAGCTCGGGCGCACAGGTCATGCCGGACAGGTCGATGCGCGGTGCCCCGCTCTGGCGCAGGGCGATGTACTTGGAGACCTTTTCGTGGATGCCCGCATATTGCTCGGGATCGATGGCCATCAGGCTCTTGGGCTCCTGCACCGGCCGGATCGCCGAACGGCGTGGCTGGCGCACGAAGTAGCCGGAACGCGGACGCGCTTCCAGCCAGCCGCCCTCTTCCATATGGCGCAGCGTCTGCAAGGCCGTCGACAGACTCACCTGGTGCTGGCGCATCAGGTCGCGCACCGAGGGCATGCGGTCGCCGGCCACCAAGGTGCCGGACTGGATGGCACCTTGATAATGCTCGGCCAGACGCCGGTACAAGGGCTGGCGTCCGCTGTCGGGGGTGGCGGCAAGGGCGGCCGGTGCGGTGGCCGGCGGCGGTGCCGCGGGCGTCATGTCGGGGAGGTGCAGGCGGGTATCCATAACAGTCATCATCTTCGCGAGGACGAAACCAGAACAGATACAGAGTAGGCGAAAAGCAGGGGTAACAGAGCAAAAAGCTGCAGCCTGTTACGCAGCAGAGTGAATTTTCCTGTGCCTGTTGTCGCTGCGCCGCCCTCCCTAGACTGCAGGCTGGCCCATTCAACAAGGAGAACACCATGCCCGCCCCGCTGACCGCCCGCACCACCACCCAAGTCCTGCCACTGGCCGCCGGCCAGCATCTGCAACTCTGGCTGCCTGCCGGCAGCCAGCTGCTGTGCCAGGCGCCGCAAGTGCGCGTGACCGAATCGGCGCAATGGCAGGCGGACCGTCTGGTGAGCCGCCAGACCCGGCTGAGCGACGGAGAAAGGATGGTGCTGGCGCACGAGGGCTGGATCGGTGTGCTGGCCACGCACGAGGGTGAACTGCTGTGCCTGCGTCCGGTAGCGCAGGCATGGTATGCGCCCTTGGTGGCCTGGCTGCGCACGCTGCGGAGCGGCCGGACCGCGCCGGAATGGGGTCCTGGCCGTTGAGCGACTAGGCCACGGGCAGACGGATGGGTTGATGAAAGTTAACTTTTAGTTAACAAGTTCGCATCATCCGCGCTTTCCAAGCAATAAAATTGCGCAAAACGAGGTGAACGGGCGATGGAAGAGCTGCAGGAGTTTCCATAAAACTATTACACTTCATCATCAGCAAAAGATGAAGTGTCATGCAGAACGAATCCTCCCTCGCCCGCTCCGTTCCGGCTTCCATCCCGGCCCTTTCCGAACAAGAGACCTTCGACCTGACGCCCGTTTCCTTATGGAAAGAGGACTACAGCGGCCTGAAGCGCCTGTTCGACCAGTGGCGCGCCGACGGCGTGACCGACCTGCGCAGCTATCTGACCGTGGACCCCAGCCGCGCCCAGGCCTGTGCCATGCAGATCCGCGTGGTCGACGTCAACCGGCGTACCCTGGAATGGTATGAAGCGCGCGACCTGGCGCACCTGGTGGCCAACCTGGACAAGATCTTCCGGGATGACATGCTCGACACCTTCATCGATGAGATGGTGCAGCTGTGGAATGGCGGCACGACCTTCTCCAGCTATACCGTCAACTACACCCTGGGCGGCAAGCGGCTGGACATCCAGCTCTCCGGGCGCATCATGCCCGGCAGCGAAGAGAGCTGGGATTACGTGCTGCTGGCCATCGAGAACGTCACCGAGCGCGAGACGGCCCGCAAGAAGCTTTCCCGCAGCGAAAACTATGCGCGTGGCCTGTTCGAATATTCACCCATTTCCTTGTGGGTGGAAGATTTCAGCGCGGTCAAGCGCCTCTTCGACGACCTGCACCGCATCGGCATCACCGATTTCCGCACCTTCACGGATGTGCATCCGGAATTCGTGGAGCGCTGCATGCAGGAAATCCGCGTCATCGATGTGAACCTGCAGACACTGTCCATGTTCGCTGCCCCGGACAAGGCCACCCTGCTCTCGCGGCTGTCCGACGTGTTCCGCGACGACATGCGTCCGCATTTCAATGAACAGTTGATCGAGCTGTGGAACGGCAACCTGCTGCACCACCGTGAGGTAGTGAACTACTCGCTGACCGGTGAAACCCTTCACGTCCATCTGCAGTTTTCTGTCTTCCCCGGTCACGAGAAAAACTGGGACCTTGTGCTGGTGGCGCTCACCGACATCACCGCCCGCAAAAAGGCCGAAGCCTATCTGGAATTCCTCGGCAAGCACGATGAACTGACCAAGCTGCACAACCGTGCCTACATGGTCGACGAACTCAACCGCCTGGAGCGCAAGGGTCCCTTCCCGGTCAGCGTGATCGTGGCCGATCTCAATGGCCTGAAGGACGTCAACGACGAGCTGGGCCACGCCACCGGGGACGCCCTGCTGCGCCGCGTGGGGGAAGTGCTGGGCAAGGCGGTGGAACGTCCCTGCAGCGTGGCGCGCACCGGCGGTGACGAATTCGCCATCCTGCTGCCTGCCACCGACGAGCGTGGCTGCCAGTTGCTGATGGACCAGATCCAGAAACTGGTCGAAGTGAACAATCAATACTACTCGGGTGTCCCCCTGAGCCTGTCGATGGGCGCGGCTACCGGCGTTCCCGGCGAGCGTCTGGAACAGGTCGTGCAGCGGGCCGACAGCCTGATGTATGAAGCAAAACGCCATTATTACGCCAGCACGCCAGGCCTCGAACGCCGTCATCCGGACGACTGAAAACGTGTCCGCGCCCTATCCCTGCCCGCGTGAAGAACTGGCCCTGGCGGCGGGCGCGGAAACGCTGGCGGCCGATATTCTGCGCAGCGCGCCCGGCCAGCCCGTCCATACACTGGTGCTGCACGGGGCCGGGCAAGGGGATCGGCAGCGCCAATGGCCGCTGCGGCAGGCCCTTGCGGCACGAGGCAGCGCCAGTGCCGCCATCGACTTTTCCGGCCATGGGCAAAGCAGTGCCCTGCTGCCCAATTCCCTGTCCAAACGTTTGGACGAAGCACAAGCCGCGCTGGACCGCCTCACCGTCTCGCCGCGCACCGTTGTGGGCGTGAGCATGAGCGGCGAAATCGCCCTGCGCCTGGCCTGCCGGCCGGAGAACCGAATCACCCATGTCGTCACGCTGGTCGGTGCGCTCTATGATGGTGCCGCCTTCATGTTGCCTTTCGGGCCGGCCTTCAGCGCGGCCTTGCGGCGCCCGCACAGCTGGCGGGATGCCGAAGTGCTGCAGATGATCCGTGCTTATCGCGGACGGCTCACCCTGATCCGCGCCAGCGAGGATGCCGTCATCCCGGCCGAGATCGCCGAACTGATCCGGCAGCACGCCAGCTCGGCCAGCGACTGCCGCATCGTCGACCTGCCGGGCGTGGATCATCGCGTCAGCGAACGCAGCGCGCAGGATGCCGCGCTATGCGCACGGCTGGCCGCACTCATCACCGACTGAACTGCCAGGAATAAAGGGACGCCGCCTCAGGCCAAGGTCGAGATCAGGCCGCCGACCACGTTCTGGTTGACGATGTCCTCGACGATGGAACCGGTCAGATCAGGCTGGGATTTGAGCAGCAGGGAGAGCTGCGAACTGAGCCCCTCGCCGGCGAACACGCCTGAGCCATCATAGATGCCCGAAGTCGCCCCCGGCGTGACGATGCTGCCCAGCACCCCCTGGTAATAGCTCTGGGTGGCCTGATTCTGGGTGAGATCGGTGGAGGTGCCGGCCGACGAACCGGCATTGACGATGGAATCAAACAGCCCCGCCGCATTGTAGGTCAGGCCGGAATTGGCGGAGGACCCGCCGCCCAAAGTCACGATCACCGAGGCCTCCGACGACAGCTCGACCGCCTGCGCTACGGCCGCAGGATTGCTGGCTGCAGTCACCGGATTGGAAGTGCCGCTGGTGCCCAGGCCGTAGGGATCCAGGCTGCCCAGCGTGGTCAAGGTGGAGGTAGAGGATGTGATCGCCATGTTCATACCATCAACGCGCGATATGCAGCAACGCGCTTACCATGGGATTCTAGGAAACTCTGCCCTGCTCGGCAAGGCAGACGTGACGGCGCTGACCGGCCGATGCCCGGCGCAATGCAAAACACCCGGCCGGGGCCGGGTGTTTCTTGTCATGCGGGAAGATGCTCCGTCAAGCTTAACGGGCATCAGTGCGGCAGATCGCCATGCTCATCCTTGGTCTGCACGATACTGACCGGCTTGCCCTTGATGCGGCGCCAGATATAGACGCCATAGCCGGACAGGCCATACAGCACGAACAGCCCGAACAGCACCTTGGACGGATCGCTGGAAATGAGCACCAGCGCCACCACCACCAGCAGTGCCGCAATGAAGGGCACGGGCTTGCGGAAGTTGACATCCTTGAAGCTGTAGAACGGCACATTGGTGACCATGGTGATGCCGGCGTAAAGGGTGATGACCCAGCCATACCAGCTCAGGTCAGTGCCGGCAAAACGCAGGTCATCCATCAGCCAGACGAAGCCTGCCACCAGGGCCGCAGCCGCGGGGCTGGGCAAGCCCTGGAAGTAGCGCTTGTCGACCACGGCGATGTTGGTATTGAAGCGAGCCAGGCGCAATGCACCGCCGGCGCAATACACGAAGGCTGCCAGCCAGCCCAGCTTGCCCATGCCGCGCAGCGACCATTCATAGACCACCAGCGCCGGCGCGGCACCGAAGGAGACCATGTCGGAGAGGCTGTCGTACTGGGCGCCGAATTCGCTTTGCGTATTGGTCATGCGGGCCACGCGGCCATCCAGGCTGTCGAGCACCATGGCCACGAAGATGGCGATGGAGGCGTAGTCGAACTTCAGGTTCATGGCCATCACGATGGCGTAGAAACCGCAGAACAGCGCGGCCGTGGTGAAGGCGTTGGGCAACAGGTAGATGCCGCGCGAGCGCCGCCGTGCCACTACCTGCCCGGCCTCGTCCAGTTGGGCAGCCTTGGGGCGGCGCAGCGATTTCGGGAAGGGAATGCCGGCTTTGGCCTTGCGTCGTCGTAATGTGGGCATCGATGTCTATCAGTGAGGAGGACGGAAATCGCAGCACGCAGTCTGCGCCGGGGCCTCATCCGTGACGCCGCTGCAAGCACAGGCTGGCGCGCGGCACGGTGAGGCCTTCATGGTGTGATCAGAGTTCGGCCAGAATGGTTTCGGTGGCCGAGACCTTTTCACCGACGGTGACCTTGGGAGTGGCCGTCAGCGGCAGGTAGACGTCCACGCGCGAACCGAAGCGGATGAAACCGTAGCGCTGGCCACGGGCCAGGGTATCACCGGCCTTCACATAGCAAAGGATGCGGCGCGCGATCAGACCGGCCACCTGCACGCAGGTCACGCTATGACCGCTGGTGGTGGTGATGGCCAGGGCATTGCGCTCGTTTTCCAGCGAGGCCTTGTCGAGGTCGGCGTTGACGAACTTGCCGGGGAAGTACTGCACCTTCTCGATCTTGCCATCCACCGGGGCACGGTTGGAGTGGACGTTGAAGACGTTCATGAAAACGCTGATCTTCAGGGCTTCGCGGTCGGTGTAGGGATCATGGGCACGGGCCACGACGACGATACGGCCATCGGCCGGGGACAGCACGGCATTGGCGGCTTGCGGGATCACGCGCGGCGGATCGCGGAAGAACTGCAGGACGAACAGCGCGATGATCCACAGCGGGAAGGACCAGGCGCCGCAGAAATAGGTTGCCAGCGCTGCCACGACCACGGCGATGGTCAGGAAGGGCCAGCCTTCGCGGGCGATGATGGGATGGGGATAGTGGTTATTGTTCAATGTTGCTCCAATGATCGCGCGGTACTCGCGGAAAGTTCAAAAGTAAAAGCGTGCCTATTCTAGTCCAGCGCCCGTTAAATGCAATGAAATGCGCCGCCATCCGGCCGGTGGCGGTGCATCTCGGGGCATCCAGGACAATTTTTCGAGAACCGGGCCAGGGCATTGCCCGGCACCGGCTCAGCGCGGCTGCGGGCGGGAGAAACTCAACTTGAGTTCATTGCGCGCCAGCCCGCGCGGACCGGTCAGTTGCATCTGTCCGATCAGGATCGTCACTTCGGCATCGGCATAGTCCAGGCCGGTGACTTCGGTGATCTGGCGCAGGTCGCCCTGGCGGCGTTCCTGCGGCTCGTCGGCGATGATGCCCGGCGGCTCCTTGGCCAGCGGTGCACAAGCCTTCACATCGTTGACCAGGCGCTGGTAGACACGGCCCATGTCCGCTGGCGTCGAATAGCGCCAGATGCAGGTATAGACCGAGGAATTGTCGGCAATGGCGCAGCTCTCGGCACCATCGAGCATGAAGTTAGAGAGATAGACAGGGCCGCGCTTGTCGCCCTTCATGACGGCATCCGGGCCGTCTTTCTTCCAGCCGTCGAAGTGCGATTGCGACTGCTGGTGGATGGCTCGCAGGTCGGCACAGATGTCGGCATGCGCCGTGCTGGCCACCAGTGCGGTGAAGAGAGGCAGCAGCAGCTTGGTGATGGTCCGCATGATGAGATGATCTTCTTGAAACGGAAAGGGAGGCCGATTATAGCCTCCCTTCCCTGCCGACCCGAGCGGGTTGACGATTCTTGATATGAACTGTCCGGCGCGAACAGTCCGGTATGTTCGCTTACTTGAAGCGCACCTTGCCCACCAGGCGCATGCTCACGGTGGATTCACCAGGCTCGAAGCTGGGCTCGGCCACCGTCGTGCTTTCCTGGACCATGTCGGCACGCATGGCCTTGGCCATCATCGGGGCGGGAGGCGGCGCGGCATAGTTGCCCGAGCCTTCGAAGTCCACGGTTTCAATCACGGCATCCGACGGGGCGCGATGCATGGCATTGGCGATGAAGCCGATGCGCTCTTCCAGGTTGCGGTAGGTGGCATTGACCAGCGTGGCATCCAGCTTCTTGGCGGCCGCCGGGCTCAGGCCGAATTGCAGGCCGTTCAGGCTCATCAGGGCCTGGGCCGAAGAGACGGTCTTGGGCAGCGCGGCCAGGTTCTCGGTGGTCATCTCCAGATACTGGCCGACGCGCCATCCCACGACTTGCCGCGCCTTGGCTGGCTGGCGGGGCTGTTGCGGCGTGACTTGCGGCGGTTCTGCATAGACCGCGTAGGTGTAATAGCCGTAGCTCTTCAATGCCGCTTGCGGATCCTGGCGCTTGAGCAGGTCAATGCCCTGCTTCATCTTCTGGTTCACGCGGGAGGCGGCAGCGGCCTTGTCCTTGTCCTGTTCTTCGACTTGCAGGGTGACGCGTGCCTGGTCATTCGGCACGCTGATCTCGCCATTGGCCGGCACCACGACCATGGTGCCGGTGGTCGGGACCGGGGCCGGCGCGCTCATGGCGGTCTGCGCCTGAGATTGTGCAGCGATACAGGCGGTAGCCAGGACGGCACCCAGCATCAGTTTGCGGGAAGGTGTCATAAGGGATCCTCTTTATTCTTGGTCGGTGACGGGGTGATGATAGCTTCATATCGAAAGCATCAACCCTGCACTTCGACGACCGCCGTCACGGAATGGTTCTTGGCCAAGTGCAACAAGGCGTAACACAATGACAATTCCATCACCCTTCCCTGGCCCACGGACCAAAAAAAACGCCACGGCGAACCGTGGCGTTTTTCTCGATTGCAGCTTGTAGCGGCAGATCAGTTCTTGGTCTGGTCGACCAGCTTGTTGGCCTTGATCCAGGGCATCATGGCGCGCAGCTTCTCGCCCACGATTTCGATCTGGTGTTCGGCGTTGATACGACGACGCGACATCAGGGTCGGAGCACCGGCCTTGTTTTCCAGGATGAAGCTCTTGGCGTATTCGCCGGTCTGGATGTCTTCCAGGACCTTCTTCATGGCAGCCTTGCTCTCGGCGTTGATCACGCGCGGGCCGGTCACGTACTCGCCGTATTCGGCGTTGTTGGAGATCGAGTAGTTCATGTTGGCGATGCCGCCTTCGTAGATCAGGTCGACGATCAGCTTGAGTTCGTGCAGGCACTCGAAGTAGGCCATTTCCGGCGCGTAGCCAGCTTCGACCAGGGTTTCGAAACCGGCCTTGATCAGTTCCACGGTACCGCCGCACAGCACGGCTTGTTCGCCGAACAGGTCGGTTTCGGTTTCTTCGCGGAAGTTGGTTTCGATGATGCCGGCACGGCCGCCGCCGTTGGCGGTGGCGTACGACAGGGCCAGGTCACGGGCCGAGCCGGACTTGTCCTGGTGCACGGCGATCAGGTGCGGCACGCCGCCACCCTGGCTGTAGGTCGAACGCACGGTGTGGCCGGGGGCCTTGGGGGCGATCATGATGATGTCCAGGTCAGCGCGCGGCACGACTTGGCCATAGTGGATGTTGAAGCCGTGCGCGAAGGCCACGGTCGCGCCTTGCTTGGCGAAGGGAGCGACGTTTTCTGCATAGACCTGACCGATGTTTTCGTCCGGCAGCAGGATCATGATGACGTCGGCGTCCTTGACCGCGTCGTTGACTTCGGCGACCTTCAGGCCAGCCTGTTCAGCCTTGTTCCACGAAGCGCCACCCTTGCGCAGGCCGACGGTCACCTTGACGCCGGAATCCTTCAGGTTCAGGGCGTGGGCGTGGCCTTGCGAACCGTAACCGATGATGGTCACGTTCTTGTTCTTGATCAGGGACAGGTCTGCGTCTTTGTCGTAGAAAACTTTCATGATTTTTTCCTATGTTCCGAGTAACTCGAATTTGAATGTATGTATGTGTGTGTGATGCGTACTGCTGGCGCGGTCGATCAGATCTTCAGGATCCGTTCGCCGCGGCCGATGCCGGAGCCGCCGGTACGGACCGTTTCCAGGATCGCGGTGCGATCCAGGGCGTCGATGAAGGCGTCCAGCTTGCTCTTGGCGCCGGTCAGCTCGATCGTGTAGGTCTTCTCGGTGACGTCGATGATGCGGCCGCGGAAGATATCCGCAGTACGCTTCATCTCTTCCCGTTCCTTGCCCACTGCGCGCACCTTGATCAGCATCAGTTCGCGCTCGATGTGCGCGCCTTCGGTCAGATCGACGACCTTCACCACCTCGATCAGGCGGTTCAGGTGTTTGGTGATCTGTTCGATCACATCATCCGAACCCGAGGTCACGATGGTCATGCGCGACAGGGTCGAATCTTCGGTGGGTGCAACGGTCAGCGTTTCGATGTTGTAGCCGCGTGCGGAGAACAGGCCCACGACACGGGACAATGCGCCGGCTTCGTTTTCCAGCAGCACAGAAATGATATGGCGCATGTTAGAGATCCTCCGAACCCAGCAACATTTCAGTCAAACCCTTGCCCGCCTTGACCATCGGCCAGACGTTCTCGGTTTGATCCGTGATGAAGTTCATGAAGACCAGCCTGTCCTTCATGGCGAAGGCTTCGCGCAGCGCGCCGTCGACATCGCCCGGTTTCTCGATTTTCATGCCGACGTGGCCATAGGACTCCGCCAGCTTGTTGAAGTCCGGCAGCGAATCCATGTAGGACTCGGAATAGCGCGAACCGTAGTCGATCTGCTGCCACTGGCGCACCATGCCCAGGAAGCGGTTGTTCAGGAGAATGATCTTGGGCGTCAGGTGATACTGCTTGCAGGTCGCCAGCTCCTGGATGCACATCTGGATCGAGGCTTCGCCGGTGATGCAGGCCACCGTCGCATCAGGGTTGGCCATCTGCACGCCCATGGCGTACGGCAGGCCCACGCCCATGGTGCCCAGGCCACCGGAATTGATCCAGCGGCGCGGCTTGTCGAAACCGTAGTACTGCGCAGCCCACATCTGGTGCTGGCCGACGTCGGAAGTGATGAAGGCATCGCCCTTGGTCACTTCCCAGACCTTCTGCACCACCGATTGCGGCTTGATGAATTCGTCGGAGGTGGCGAACTTCAGGCAGTCACGCTTGCGCCATTCGTTGATCTGCTTCCACCAGGCATCCAGCGCCGCGCCGTTCTGGCGGGTTTCGGCCGCATCCAGCTGCGAGAGCAGTTCCTGCAGCACGTCCTTGACGTTGCCCACGATGGGGATGTCGACCTTGACGCGCTTGGAAATCGACGAGGGGTCGATATCGATATGAATGATCTTGCGGGCATTCGAGGCGAAGTGCTTCGGGTTGCCGATCACGCGGTCATCGAAGCGCGCGCCGATGGCGATCAACACGTCGCAGTGCTGCATGGCCATGTTGGCTTCGTAGGTACCGTGCATGCCGGGCATGCCGACGAACTTGTCGCTGGACGAACGATACGCGCCCAGGCCCATGAGCGTGTTGGTACAGGGATAGCCCAGGCGATCGACCAGCTTGTTCAGCTCGGGCGAAGCATTGGCCAGGATGATGCCGCCGCCGGTATAGATCATCGGGCGCTCGGCCGACAGCAGCAGCTGCAGCGCCTTGCGGATCTGGCCCGAGTGGCCCTTGTCGACCGGCTTGTAGGAACGCATTTCCACCGCCTTCGGATACTCGTAGGCGCAGGTATGCATGGTGATGTCCTTCGGAATATCGACCAGAACCGGGCCGGGGCGGCCGGTGGTGGCGATAAAGAAGGCTTTCTTGACGGTCTCCGCCAGGTCCTTCACATCCTTCACGAGGAAGTTGTGCTTGACGCAGGGGCGGGTGATACCGACGGTGTCGCACTCCTGGAACGCGTCCTGGCCGATGGCGGTCGACGGCACCTGGCCGGAGATCACCACCATGGGAATCGAGTCCATGTAGGCCGTGGCCAGGCCGGTGACCGCATTGGTCACGCCGGGGCCGGAGGTCACGATGGCCACGCCGACCTTCTGCGAGCTGCGCGAATACGCATCAGCGGCATGCACGGCGGCCTGTTCGTGACGAACCAGGATGTGCTGGAATTTGTCTTGCTTGAAGATTGCGTCGTAGATATAGAGGACGGCGCCACCAGGATAGCCGAAGACGTGTTCAACACCCTCTTCAGCGAGGCAACGGACGAGTATGTCCGCGCCGGTGAGTTGCTCAGCACTCATGCTGCTTCCTTTCAAGGTCCATTGGAAATTGATCGGATGTTCTCTCCTGACGGAATCGCATTCGTCGTCTTGCCGGCAGCATCCCTTTATTGTGCGGTCACGCCGTTTCTGCGCTCCAACCGTAGTGGAGTTTGAAACGTCGCTCAACGCGACTCGTTCAGCCTTGGTACAAATCGACTTCTACAGATTCCTCGCGCTTGTGGCACGGGTTAGAACAAACAAGCTTTAAACCTATAAAGCGTTTCCTCGAACCGGCACGACCTTATGTGAAGCACCGGCAAGGAACAAAAACGCCCCAGATGTGGGAGGCGGGAAACAGGACAGTAATGCGTTGCATCATTTTGGTCAAGCGAATTCCGGTGAAATCGTTGCCAATACTCGCGTTCGCTGGGGCCGCCGAGGATAAACTTCAGGACAAAGAGGACCATTTTTGCTAGCATTCGGTCTGCTTTTTGACGATTTCTTGCATTTTTCGCATCTACGCCGGCCAGGATGCAGGTTTTTAACTGATCTGACCGGTGACCCATCCGGCACACCGTATTGCATGGCAACTGACAAAGAACTCTCCGATTTTCTTGAAAGTGTCGAACGCCGCGCCTTCAAACAGGCGGTGTATGCCGTGCGCAAAGATGAAGCCGCGTTGGACATCGTTCAGGATGCAATGATCAAGCTGGCCGAGAAATACGGCGACAAGCCTGTCGATGAACTGCCGATGCTGTTCCAGCGCATCCTGCAGAACACCATTCATGATTTCTTCCGCCGCGAAAAGGTGCGCAACACCTGGGTGAGCCTGTTCTCCAGCTTCGGGGGCAATGGCGGCGACGGCGAAGGCGGCGACGATTTCGACCTGCTGGAAAGCCTGGAATCGGAAGACGGCTCCCAGGCTGCCGAATCCAGCGCAGACAAGGTCGAGCGCGAGCAGACGCTGAACCTGATCGACGCTGAAATACAAAAGCTGCCAACGCGTCAACGGGAAGCATTCCTGATGCGTTACTGGCAGGACATGGACGTGGCGGAAACAGCCGCCGCCATGGGTTGCTCCGAAGGTAGCGTCAAAACCCATTGCTCCCGCGCAACGCACGCGCTGGCTCAAGCTCTCAGAGCCAAAGGAATCTCATTATGAACAACAAGGAAATGCAATTCGCCTACAAGGTGAAGCTGGCGCTTGACGCCAATCTTGACAACCTGTCCGACGACACCTTGCAAAGCCTGTCGGCCGCGCGTCGCGTGGCCTTGGCGCGCAAGAAACAGGCCCCGATCCACAAGCGCGTGGAACAGCCGGCGCTGGCCGGCGCCTTCGGTGGCGCCATGATGTCGCCCGAGAAACCGTCGTGGTGGAGCCGCCTGGGCGTGGCGGCACCGCTGCTGGTGGGCATCATCCTGTTCGCCGGCATCTATCAGCATGAAAACGCCAAGCGCGTGAGCTACCTGGCCGACATCGACGCGGCCGTGCTGTCCGACGAGCTGCCACTGTCGGCGTATCTGGATCATGGTTTCAACGCTTTCCTGGCTGAAAAGGGACAATAAGACGATGCACAAGACCACCGGCACTCCTTTGAAGGCTTCCGTCCGCCTCTCGCGCATAGCGCTGGCGCTGGCGGTGCTGGCCGGTGGATTGAGCTGCGCCTGGACCGTGGCGCAGAACGCGCCCTCCACTGCAGCGGCACCGTCGGCCACGCTCGCCACACCTGCACCAGCCGCCAGCCCTGCCGCAACGGCACCGGTGGCCGGCACACCCGGAACAGCTGCAGCACCTGCCGCACCGGCCGCCACCCATGCCAACAAATCCGCCGGCAGGTCCATAGCACGCAAGCCCGAGAACAAGCTGGCCTGGGCCAATCTCTCGCCCGCCCAGCATCAGGCGCTGGAACCGCTGACCGGCGAATGGCCGCGCATGAGCGAACTGCAGAAAGAAAAATGGCTGGAAATCGGCAAGCGCTACGCCAAGATGAAGCCGGAAGAACAGCAGCGCCTGCATGAACGCATGCGCGACTGGGTCAAGCTGACCCCGGCCGAACGCAGTGCCGCCCGCACCAATTACGCCCGCGCCAAGAAGCTGGATGCGGAAGAAAAGCACGAGCAATGGACCAAGTACCAGCAACTGTCTGAAGAGCAGAAAAAGAAACTGGCCGAGTCCAAGTTGCCCAAGCGCGTGGCCAAGCTGCCGACCTCGCCGTCGGCCGCCGCACCGACCATCCAACTGCCCACCGAGGCGCTGGATCGCTCTCTGCCCGTGACACCTGCTCAGGTCCCGGCTCCGGCGGTGGCTCCCGCGCCGTCTCAGGTGCCTGGCTCGCAAGCCACGCCAGTGCCGGCGATTGCACCGACTGCCGCGCTGCCCACGACCGTGGCCGTCAGCGCTGCGGTGACTCCTGTGGCAAGCACCACCAGCGACGGCAAGTAACCCGGCCTCTTCCGCTCCGCCTCCTCCGCCCGATTGATTGAAACCGCCCCTTGGGGCGGTTCGTGTTTCTACCCTCGTCAAGACCGTCCGTGAAGCCGCAGAGGCATACCTCCCCTGCCACGCAGGCTTGCCCCTTGCTCTGCCTCAAGCCTTCACATAGGCAAGCGCGCCTGATTGCATTACCATCTGCCGGCCACAGCGTGCACGGTGTGCGCTGCTTCTTCACTCCACCCTAGCCAGAACGGAACAAACAGGAACCATGCCGGAATTCACCACGCCCTCCCTGCGCCGCCGCATGAGCAGCATGCTGTACGAATCCATGCTGCTGTTTGGCGTACTGTTCATGTCGGGCTGGCTGTTTTCCACGCTGCTGCAGCAGCGTCATGCCCTGTATCTGCGCCATGCGCTGGAAGGCTGGCTGTTCCTGGTTCTGGCGATCTATTTCGTCTGGTTCTGGACCCATGGCGGCCAGACCCTGGCGATGAAGACCTGGCGTTTCCGCGTGGTCGACCGCGACGGCCAGCCCTTGCGGCTGGGACGCGCGCTGTTGCGCTTCGTGCTGGCCTGGCTGTGGATCCTGCCGGGACTGGCCTTGGCCTCGCTGGCAAGGGGCCAGGCCTGGTTGCTGGTGCTGATCCCCGCCGCCAACCTGCTGTTATGGGCCATGACGTCGCGCCTGGATCCGCAAGGACAATTCCTGCACGACCGCCTGGCCGGCACCCGCCTGGTCGACATCACGGCCCAGCCGAAGGCCGCCGGCAGCACGGCCGAGGCCAAGTCATGAAGCGGACATGAGCGCCTCGCCGCGCTCTGTTATGCTCTCGGGCGAACGCATGCAGCCGCATGCCCTTGGACCTGATCGCCTCCGACCGACGCCCGCATGATTTCACGCATCTCCAGAACCCTGCTCCTCATCCAGTTCGGCATTGCGATCCTGTTCTACTTCCTGCTGCGGCATTTCGACTGGCCCATCCTGGCCGCAGCTGCCGGCGGCGTGCTCATCGTATTGCTGCTGCGCGCCCAGATCACTGCCAACAGCTTCTTCCTGACCTGGCCCTATCGCGGCCGCACCTCCAACCCGGTGACCATCACCTGGCTGCAGATCGCCACCCTGTTCCTGCGCGAATTCCGCGCCACCATGCTGTGTTCCTCGTGGGGCATGCCCTTCCTGCGCTTCGACCAGTTCAGCTATCCCGACACCACCTCGCTGCCGGTGCTGCTCATCCACGGCTACGGCTGCAACAGCGGCTACTGGCGCTGGCTGAGCCTGGAACTGCGTGAAGCTCACATCACCCACTATGCGCTGGACATGGAACCGGTGTTCGGCAGCATCGATGAATACGCCCCGCTGGTGCATGCCGCCGTCCAGCGCGTGCTGGCCGAGACCGGACAAAAGAAGATCGTCATCGTCGCCCACAGCATGGGTGGCCTGGCCGCGCGCGCCTACCTGCGCGACCACGGCTGCGACAGCGTGGCCCGCGTGATCACCCTGGGCTCGCCGCACCATGGCACGGCCATTGCCAACTTCGGCATTGGCATCAACTGCGGTGAAATGAACTGGCTGGGCCGTTATGAAGAAGGACGCAGCAGCGAATGGCTGCAAAAGCTCGCGGCCACCGAGGAAGCCGATGCGCTGGGCCACATCGTGTCGATCTATTCCCACCACGACAACATCGTGTCGCCGCAGACCTCAGCGCATCTGGAGGGTGCCTGGAACATCCCGGTCATCGGCATTGGCCACGTGGCACTGGCGCTGGAACCGTCCATTCACAAGATGGTGATCGAACTGATCCACAACGCCCGCGACTGACGCAGGCGCGCGCGGACACCGCAAAGCAAAATGCCGTCCCGGCACGAAGCGCGGAACGGCATCTCGGTGACAACGAGGACGCAGCCAGCGGCTGCGTCCTCAACGGACTTACTTCTTGGAAGCGTCCTGAATCTTCTGACCGGCCTCTTCAACCTTTTCACCGGTCTTCTGTGCCAGATCCTTGGCACCTTCCTTGGTCTTTTCGTAGGCTTCCTTGGCGTCGGCCTTGGCTTTGTCCAGCGCACCATCGAGCTTGGAGCCGGATTCAGCGGCCTGATCCTTGGTCTGGCCAGTCACTTCATCGAGCTTCTTGCCGGCATCCTGCACGGCACCGTCGATCTTCTTGCCCAGCGCTTCGGCCGGACCCGGTTCTTCCTTCTTCTGGCAGGCCGCCAGCAGGGTAATGGCGGCCACGCTCACAGCAACACCAGCCAGCAGTTTGGACATCTTGTTCATGTTCTCATCCTTTCCGTTCATATTTGACGATCCCGATCTGTCGGGATTCGAGGTGAAGATAGCACAGCAGCATGTGTCGGCCAGCCGCTGCCAAATTTGCTTACATTTCTTGCAAATCCGTCGATCATCGCGAAACATCGCTGAACATCAGCATTTCCTCGTCGGAAAAACCCGCCGCGCGCCGCGCTTCCAGGTTGAAGGGGCCGCGCAAAGGCGGCGCGCGATGGCGCTGGCACAATTCGGCGAAAGTCGTCACCGGGTCCAGCTGGCGCTGCTCGCACAGCCAGTTGAACCAGCGATTGCCGATCAGCACATGGCCGACTTCGTCACGCATGATGATGTCCAGGATCTCGGCGGCCGCCAGGTCGCCCGCCTGCGCCAGCTTGGCGCGTACCGGCGGGGCGGCATCCAGCCC